>Ga0209278_1000174_pt1 | contig 77422 bp, 72 predicted proteins | sample JI81BgreenDNA_FD_187504 | JGI IMG/M metagenome (GOLD analysis project Ga0209278, IMG submission 187504) | Wastewater effluent complex algal communities from Wisconsin, to seasonally profile nutrient transformation and Carbon sequestration -... | ecosystem: Engineered > WWTP > Effluent > Algae... | reverse complement strand
ATGTCGACATAACCTTCAGGAATTAAGCGGCTTAGTATAGGTTTTTGTTTCGTAAAGAACCACATGAAATTATCCGTTTTAAAAGCGGGGTAAAGGTAACTAATTCGTGATTTAGTTTTATATTTGCTCGACAAATAACCCAACCCTTGTGAGTCAAAATACACGTCCACATAACGATAACGAATCCTGGGATCTCATCATCAAAGGGAAACAAGGCATCTTTGCGCTCCACCTCAAGGATTTATGGCGGTACCGTGATTTGCTTTTCATGTTTGTAAAACGTGATTTCGTAAGTTTTTACAAACAAACCATCTTGGGGCCGTTGTGGTTTTTTATCCAACCTCTTTTTACGACTCTTGTTTTTACTTTCGTATTTGGGAATTTGGCGGGAATCAGTGCCGACGGGTTACCCCATCAGCTCTTTTACTTGTGCGGGATCACAGCTTGGAATTATTTTGCCGATTGCTTGACCAAAACCAGTACCGTGTTTAAAGACAATACCAATATTTTTGGCAAAGTCTACTTCCCGCGTTTGATTATGCCCTTGAGTATCGTTGTGAGTAATCTGGTGCGGTTTGGAGTGCAATTATTATTGCTCATTGCCATGATGGGTTATTTTTCGTTATATCCCATGCCCAACACCTCGTTTCAACTCACGGAAGGTATTTTTCTATTTCCTTTTTTGGTAGTATTGATGGCGCTTTTGGGACTCGGATTAGGTCTAATTATCACCGCAATTACCACCAAATACAAGGATCTTACTTTTTTGGTGACGTTTGGTGTGCAACTTATGATGTATGCTACTTCGGTGATTTATCCGTTGAGTTATATCCAACCCGAATATAAAAAGTGGATTGCGTGGAATCCGATGACGACCATTATCGAGGCGTTTCGCTATGCCTTTTTAGGTAAAGGCGAATTTACCACCTACAGTTTATTGTATACCACTGGCGTCACTTTTGTCGTGTTGTTTTTGGGAATTTTGATTTTTAACAAAACCGAACGCACGTTCGTCGATACCATCTGATGCCACGCACTGTTATAGAAGTTCACCAGCTTTCTAAAGCTTATCAAATCGGACAAATCGGTACCGGTACCATTTCCCGTGACCTGGAGCGATTTGTGGTGACCAAAATTTTACGTCGTGACGACCCCTTTTTGAAAGTGGGTGAGGTAAATGATCGAACGGTGAAGTCCGATTCAGATATCGTTTGGTCTTTGCGCGATATCAATTTTGATGTACAAGAAGGCAATGCTGTGGGGATTATTGGAAAAAATGGCGCTGGAAAAAGTACCTTGCTCAAACTCTTGTCCCGTGTTACTGCACCTACCACAGGCGAAATTCGAATCAAAGGTCGAATCGCTAGTTTGCTCGAAGTGGGTACCGGATTTCATCCCGAATTGACGGGCCGCGAAAATATTTATTTAAACGGCGCGATTTTGGGGATGCGCAAAAAAGAAATCGACCGTAAAATCGATGAAATTATTGCTTTCTCGGGTTGTGAACGTTATATTGATACTCCCGTAAAGCGCTACAGTAGCGGCATGACCGTTCGCTTGGCTTTTGCCGTAGCGGCGCATCTCGAACCTGAAATTTTGGTGGTCGATGAAGTTTTGGCTGTCGGAGATGCCGAATTCCAAAAAAAAGCCATTGGTAAAATGCAAGACATTTCCAAAGGTGAAGGTCGCACCGTTTTGTTTGTCAGTCACGATATGACCGCCATTCATGCCTTAACGGATTCGGTTATCATTTTGAAAAATGGCGAATGCTCCAAACGGATGCCCACCGACGAAGGAATTCAACAGTATTTGGCGTCTAATTTGTCGCAAAGTAGTGGCAAGCTTATTCGTAAATCGGATGGCGATTTATACGTCGAACGCTTTTTGATCAATAGCGATGAGGTCAATTATACGCAAATTCCCTCTGGCGACCCGTTGCGCATGCAGTTTTTTCTGAACAAACCCATTACCGCACAAGAAGCTTCGTCTTTAGCGTTTTATGTGGTCTTTCGTAACGAACTCAATTATCCCGTATTTACCGTTTCCAATCGGTACGATGCCCACGCCCAAGTCTCCGATTCGGGTCAGGTGCAATCCATAGAATGCCTTGTGCCCGCTATGGCCTTGGCGGAAGGAAAATATACGGCCAAAACCTGGATGGCTTTCAAAGGTGGGTTTTGTGACGAAATTACCGATGCATTTGAAGTTGACGTGTTGGCTTCCAACTTTTACCATACCGGTCAAATGCCCATTGCGCGCAAGCACGGTGCCTTTTTGTTGAATCAAAATTGGACGTTGAAATGATAGCGAACAAAATTCGAGAATTCATCTATCGCCGCTATAACATAAGCTTTTCTAAGGCAGGCGAGGACATGCAATTGATGAAATTAATCATTCATCGTACGCCCGGCGTTTATGTCGACATCGGTTGTTGGCATCCTGTGAAAGCCTCCAATACATATTTGTTTTATATTCACGGATGGAAAGGCATTTGCATCGATCCCAATCCCGAACTGCGTCCTTTGTACCAGAAGTTTCGTCCCACCGATATTTTTGAAAATTGTGCTTTAGGTTCCCAAGACCTCAATTTAAAATATTATATGCTTCCCGATAGTTCGATGAACACCTTGGATTATGGGTTTATCGAAAAACGGGAATTGCAATCGCAAATTCAGCGAGTGCTCGACGTTCCGACCATTCCTTTAGCCACCATTTTGGAACGCCATTTGCAGCCAGGCGATCGGTTGGATTTCTTTGATGTAGATGTGGAAGGCTATGATTTGGAAGTGTTGAAAACCAATGATTGGGAGCGATTTCGTCCACGGTTTTTGGTGGTAGAATCTGATTTACCCCTAAAAGAAGACTTGGTTTCGGAAATGCATGATTATCTCGTTTCGGTAGGATACACAATCATCGGCAAAGTGGTCACCAAAGGAAACCTCGGCAATACCTTCTATATCGACAACCGTTTGTAATATGCGCTCTGGTTTTAATCCCAACAAAGATCAGTTGGTTCCTCCTTCCAAGTACCTCCATCAAGTGGTAGTACCGGTGCATATCCCTCATCAAACCGACTACTTTAAGGAAAGTCTTACCATTTTACAGTTTTGTTTAGATTCCCTAACCGCTACAGTGCAGCCGTTTACCTTGATTACCGTAGTCAATAACGGATCTTGCGAGGCGGTGGTCCAAGAATTAAACCGCCGTCATCATGAAGGTACAATTCATGAAATCATCCATACGACTGCAATAGGTAAAGTCAATGCTTTACTGAAAGGATTGGTGGGGCATCAAACCCCTTTGGTAACGCTTACCGATGCCGATGTGCTGTTTCAGCCGGGTTGGCAAGAGGAAACGATTGATTTGTTTGAAAAAGTAGAGCGTATTGGGGCAGTAGGACTTATTCCGCAAATGAATTTGTTTCGGATCGATGGATTTTCGTTGGTGTGGGAATATTTGTTTTCATCCCGCCTGCGTTTTGCCAAAATACCCGATGTTGCTGCTGCCGAACGTTTTTATGACAGTATTGGTTGGAATCGCAACTATAATCCAAACCATTTATTGTACAATTTGCAATATACTGAAAATGGCAAATCCATGTGGGTAGGTTCAGGACATGTAGTGACAACGTTTCGACGCGATGTTTTTCGTGAAATACAACAGTCCGTTCCGCATCAACTAGGCGGAGATTCGGAATGGTACCTCGAGGAAAAACCCTATCAGTTTCATTACCATAAAGTAACGACAGCGTCAAATTTTGCCTTTCACATGGGTAATGTGAGCGAATCATGGATGGAAGTTCCGTCTACGATGCCCAAAACCTCGACGCGAACGCATATTGCATTGTCTCCCTCAGCGCCCAAGATTAATCGTGTCGCCTACTATTGGCGGTATCGGTTTTGGCGTAGAATTATGATGAACACGCCACTGCTTTTCCGCTGGTGTATCCTTCGTAAAGGGCTTCCAAAATCGGTGATAGACTCATGGTAACCAATCCTGTATTCAGTTTTTTAATCACTACACGCAACCGTTGGTCGGACTTGCAATTTACTTTGCAACAGCTTTTACCGTTACTCCAGCGAGAGGATGTAGAATGTTTGGTTGTTGACGACGGCTCTACCGATGGAACTACTGCTTTTGTCAAGGCGCAATTTCCTCAGGTTCAAATTTTTACCAACCCTGAGCCCCAGGGGTATATCTATAACCGTAACTTTTTGTTGCATACTGCCAAAGCGCCCTATTTGATTAGTTTGGATGACGATGCGCATTTTGTGTTGTCGCAACCCCTTGAAATCATTCAGCATCACTTTGAAAAGTATGCCCGTTGCGGACTCATAGCTTGCCGTGTTTTTTGGGGAAAAACGTTGCCTGCTTCACTCCAAACAGATGCTTTACCCCACAATGGATTTGGATTTGTAGGGTGTGGTCATGTGTGGCGCAAAACTGCGTGGGAGTCTATTCCTGATTATCCAGAGCATTACGGATTTTATGGCGAAGAAGAATTTGCGTCGATGGCGCTCCTCCAAAAACGTTGGGAAATGCATTATGTTCCCGATCTACTCGTTCACCACAGGGTAGAAGTTCGCCAGCGAAAAAATGATGCCGACTATGCTTATCGTCAGCGAAAAGCGTTTGCCAATGGTATACGAAATTACATGACCTTTTACCCCTATTTTCGCCTTCCGTATACCCTGGCCTATTGCACGGTCGTACAGTTTTTAAATAAACTAAAAGCACGGGATTATGTCGCTTTTTGGGCTACATTTCGTGCAATTTTTAGTATATTGGGCACCTTAGGGGTCTTGTTTCAAAGCCGATACCGTTTGACCAAAATGCAGTATATTCGGATGAAAAAGTTACCTTTGAACCCTATATTCTGGAAACCTAACCCATGACAAACCCGAATATCGCCATTATTCCAGCCCGTGGCGGGTCAAAACGCTTACCCGGTAAAAACATTCGTATACTGGGGGACATGCCGTTACTCGCACACAGCATTCGGTATGCTCAAGCTTCTTCGCGTATACAACGGGTAATCGTTACTACCGATGATCCAGCGATTGCAGCAATAGCCTTGGACTATGGCGCCGAAGTCATTCAACGTCCCCATGAATTATCGGGTGATGAAGCCCCTACCGTTTCGGCATTGCAACATGTGTTAGCGCAACTCACCGAATGGCCTGAGGCTGTGATCGTACTACAACCCACCAATCCCTTGCGGCCTGCGGGACTTTTGGACGAGGCTTTAGATTATTTTGAGCAACATAACGTGTCGGGATTGTTTACCGTTTCGCCCAATCCCCACAAATTAGGACGTATCCAAGCGCAACGTTTTGTGCCCTTTAATTACCATTTTGGCCAACGCAGTCAAGATATGGAGCCGTTGTTTTACGAAAATGGATTGCTCTATGTATGTAAGCCCTCGCTCATTACCCAGGGTGCTGTCATGGATGAAACCTGCTATCCGTTGGTCGTTACGCATCCTTATGCTGCAGTCGATATCGATACTGAAGCCGACTTTGCCTATGCCACTTTTTGTCTTAATTATTATCAAACTAAACATAAATCAAACCACCCATGAATCCATACTTTGAAATCGCTGGTCGAAAAATAGGACCGGATTATCCTCCCTTGGTAATCGCCGAAATTGGAATTAATCATGAAGGCGACTTGGAAGTGGCCAAGGCGATGGTTGATGCCGCACAGCGAGCGGGCGCTGAGGTCGTGAAACACCAAACCCATATTGTTGCCGACGAAATGAGTGGTGCGGCCAAAAAGGTTATTCCCGGAAATGCCACGGTTTCAATCTATGAAATTATGGAGCGATGTGCTTTAAATGAAGCCGACGAATGGGCCTTAAAAACCTATGTAGAAAGCAAAGGAATGATTTTTATTTCCACCCCTTTTTCCCGTGCCGCCGCCGAACGTTTGAAGAAATTTGATATTCCTGCCTATAAAATCGGTTCGGGCGAATGCAACAACTATCCTTTACTCGAACATATTGCTGCTTTCGGAAAACCGGTGATTTTGAGTACCGGAATGAATACTATCGAAAGTGTACAAAAAGCGGTAGCTATTTTTGACCGCTATCAGGTTCCTGTCGCCCTTTTACACACCACCAATTTGTATCCAACCCCTATACCGCTCGTTCGATTGGGTGCAATGACACAGTTGCATGAAGCGTTCCCTGATAAGGTTTTTGGATTGTCCGATCATACGTTAAACAACCATGCATGCCTTGGAGCAGTCGCACTAGGGGCCAGTATCTTGGAACGCCATTTTACCGACCACATGCAGCGTACGGGACCCGATATTGTGTGCAGTATGGATGAACAAGCTTGCCGTGAATTGATTGTGGGTGCACATGAAATTTGGCAAATGCGTGGCGGTGAAAAACGTCCCGCGGCCGAAGAACAAGTGACCATCGATTTTGCGTTTGCCACCGTTTGTTCTATTGCTCCGATTGCTGAAGGGGAAACGCTAACCAAGGATAATATTTGGGTGAAACGACCCGGAACGGGAAAAATTTTAGCCGAACATTTTGATTCATTGCTCGGAAAAAAAGCAACCCGTGCCATTGCGGCCGATGAACAATTGGATTTTTCTGATTTTAAATAAATACTATGCGCGTAGGAATGAACCCCCAAAAAAGCGAAGGCTTTATTTCGTTGACATCCAAACACCGGATGATCATGGTTTGTTATATTCCTGATTTTAGTGATTATTACCAAGCGTCCTTTGAGGTGTTACAACTCTGTGTCGAATCGGCTATAAAGACTTTTAATGCGCATGGAAAAATTACCTTGGTCAACAACGGAAGTTGCGCCGCAGTGCGAGCTTATTTCAATACATTGTTTGAGTCAGGACAGATCGATAGTGTAATTCACCATCAAGAAAATATGGGTAAAATAGATGCCATGATGCACGCCGCTCGTGGGGTTCGAGAGGAATACATTACCTTCTCGGATACCGATATTTTATTCAAAAACGGCTGGCAAGATGCGGTGGAACTGCTTTTAGATTCGTATCCCGAAATCGGTTCGGTTTCCCCTATATCGGTACGCAACACACACAGTTATGTCACCGTGGCTACGATGCGTAAATTACTTCGCGGGAAATACCGTTTTTATTACGAATCATTACCCCAAAATATGGAAGATTACAATCGTTTTCTTCTCAGTATCAATTGGAAACCCATTGAAGATGTTCAGGTAAAATGGCCTGTCATTGATTTGGGCGCTCATAAAGTTTTGATGGGATCCGGGCATAGTGTTGTGACGATTCGCCGTTCGATTGTTCGGGATTTTGTACCCAAAGATCCCACGTTGATTTTAATCGGAAAACATTCGGTGTATAATTACATCGATTTGCCTGTAGATTTGGCTGGAAAAATGCGGGTTTCTACCTATGCCAATTGGGCATACCACATGGGGAATGCTCCTGATGATTGGATGCATGACATTCAAAAAGACAATCAAGCCGCCCCTCAAACCCCGTACACGCCCCCCGTTTTTCAAAAAGGGAAAATGATCGACTACAAAACGTTTTGGTACAAAATTCAAAAAGAGGTGTTCAAAAAACTATTCTTTTTACGTTATCCCAACCCATGAAAAAAATTGTTTTTTTAACCGGTACCCGTGCCGATTTCGGTAAAATCAAATCCTTGATACAAATTCTAGAGGAACATCCCGATTTTGAACCCTATGTTTTTGTCACGGGCATGCATTTGCAACAAACCTATGGCTATACACTCATAGAAATTCAACGGTGTCAGTTTTCACAGGTACATACGTTTGAGAATCATACCCATGAAACAACGATGGACTTGACGTTGGCCAAAACGATTGAAGGATTTTCGGCCTATGTCAAAACAATACAGCCGGATATGATTGTGGTGCATGGCGATCGTGTCGAAACCCTTGCGGGCGCCATTGTAGGTTCGCTCAACAATATTTTGGTTGCGCATATTGAAGGGGGCGAATTGTCGGGAACGGTTGATGAACTAATTCGCCACAGTGTTTCCAAATTAAGTCATGTGCATTTTGTTTCCCATGAAGAAGCGGCCAACCGTTTGATCCAAATGGGTGAAATGGAACCTTCTATTGTGACCATCGGGTCGCCCGACGTCGATATCATGTTTTCCGATCAATTGCCTTCCCTTGATACTGCCAAAACCTATTATGAAATCCCGTTTGACGCCTATGGAATTCTGATGTTCCATCCTGTGACTACCGAAGCGGCAGCCATGCAAGGCTATGCCCAGCAATTGGTACAGGCCTTACTCGACGATACGCATAACTATGTCGTGATTTATCCGAATAATGATTTAGGCAGTCAAAAAATACTTGATGCTTATGCTGCTTTTCAAGGGCATTCGCGCTTTCGGGTGTTTCCTTCCTTGCGGTTTGAGTACTTTTTAACGCTATTAAAAAATGCCCAGTTCATCATCGGGAACAGTAGTGCGGGCATCCGTGAAGCGCCCTATTATGGAGTGCCTATTATTAATATTGGCACCCGTCAGCAAAATCGCGCCTTGCATGCCGATATCATCAATACCGATTATTCTTTTGAAGCCATTCGCGAGGCCTTAAAAGGAATCGATGCCCATGCCGTACAACCTTCGGCATCTGATTTTGGGGCGGGTAATAGTGCAGCCCTTTTTCTAGCGGCTTTGCAACGTCCAGGGTTATGGGACATCAACCATCAAAAGCAGTTTAAAGACCGTTAATTTTTTGAGTTGTTGTGAAAAAAAGAATCAAATCAATCCTCAGTCGCTTATTGCCTCAAGGTAGGTTTCGGGAACAAATAAAGTTACGGTATTACCAATGGCGTGCGCCACGTGGTATTCGGTTTGCTTTGGAGCCCACCGCTTCTGGTTGGATTTACTGCACTACGATTGAGGGTGTTTCTATTCGCACGGTCGATCCGGTGTATACGGTGGCTAATGATTTTTTTTACTATCAAAAATTTTACAAACCCCAACCCGGCGATGTGGTCATGGATGCAGGCGGCAATGTAGGCATGATGGCCTTGTATTTTGCCCAACTCGTAGGACCTACGGGAAAGGTGTATTGTTTTGAACCCGATACGCACAATCTTCGCGATATACAGCGGAATTTAGCAATTAATCCCGAGTTACATGACCGAATTGTGGTGCAGTCTGAGTTGTTGTGGAACGCCAATACGTGGGTTGATTTTCAAGAATCGGGAACAGTGGGTTCTTCGGCCGTTTGGTTTTCGGGTACCGAATCGATTGTCAAAAAGCAGGCTCTTACCATAGATGCTTGGGTGCAATCGTTGGGATTGACGCGTTTGGATTTTATAAAAATGGACATTGAAGGGGCAGAGATTGAAGCCTTGGAAGGCGCCACGACCACATTGCAAACGTTACGGCCCAAAATGGCGATAGCCACGTACCATATCGTCAACGGAGCGCCCACGTATGCATGGGTGGAAACCTATTTTACAAAGCTGTCGTACCCGCACCAAACCCTCTCGTTTACCCGCCAAGAAATTTTAACGTTTGCGGGGTAGGTTTTGAAAAGAATTATAATTAAATTTAATTGTTATTAAACGCCTAGAATTTATAAGCCCCATTTTTTTGTGCGTTTAGGCCATGTAAATTAATTTTTTATTAACCATAATTCTTTTTTTATGAAATCAACCCTCTACTCAATGTTGGGTGTACTCTTGCTAGGAGGTACATCTTTTGCGCAAAACAACACTGTTTTAAGAACTATCGATCCTGATCCAGGTTCGGAAAATGTATTAATTGGTGTGCAAGCAGGAAGTAGTTTAACTACACAACCCGCACCAATTACAAATTATATGAACGTTTTTATAGGTTTTCGTTCTGGTTTTAATGCAAATGCCATTAGTGGTGTACCAACTGTTGAAAATGCAAGGAATACTTTTTTAGGAGCTTTCTCTGGATTAAATAACACAACAGGTAGCGACAATGTTTTTTTAGGAAATAGAGCTGGGTATTTGAATACGACAGGTAGTAATAATGTGTCTATAAAAAGTGTTCGAGATCTCAATTCAAGTCCAAATGTAATGACGGGAAGTAATAACACTATGGTTGGATTTCTTACTGGAGACCGATTGACTAGTGGTTCTAATAATACTCTAGTTGGAATAGGTGCAGGAAGAAGTTTAACAGGCAGTAACATTATTAATAATACAGGGAACTCCAATGTTTTTATTGGGTTTAATGCAGGAACAAATTCACAAACTACAGAATCTAATGTTTGTATTGGAGAAGGTGCTAACCAAGGTGTTGCAAGCGGTAGTCGAAATGTATACATAGGTCGGTTCGCTGCACAAAATACTACTGGGGTAGGAAATACAATCATTGGTAACGGCTCAGCTCAAAATTTAGTAAGTGGAAATAATAATGTTATTTTAGGTCAAGTAGTTCTTCCCCCTTCAACTAGTTTTAATAATAGAATTATTATTGCTAATGGAGGAACTGAGCAGCGGATTTATATTAATGACAATGGAAATGTCGGTTTGAGTCTAGGTAATAACTTTGAACCTGCCAATCGATTGGTTATTAATGCTACTTTAGGAACAAATGGTTTGGTAGCCAATACTATGGGGCTCCGTTTTCGTGGCATAAACAATACAAATTTTAACCCCTTACCGGCAACTTCCAATCGAAGAGTGTTGTCTGTGAATAATGATGGTGATGTTATTTTAGTTGATGATATTGGAGGTGGTGTAAATCAAAGTTGTGCCACGGCAGGTTTCTTACCTGTAAACTCAAACACAGCGAATCAATTGGCTTGTAGTCAAGTTTTTGATAATGGTGTTGGAGTTGGAGTTGGTTTTAGTTCCATCCCCACAGACCCCAATTTTTTTAATTATAACTTTAATTCAAGTTTTTACACAAATTACACTGGAAATCAAGCACTAAATCAAGGTAATGTTGTATTTCACGTGAATGGAAATGCTCGTGCAACAGGTGTTTTTACTACCTCTGACCAAAAGTTCAAAAAGGATATAAAACCAATAGAAAATGCGTTAAGTTTGGTGGAGAAAATTGAAGGAAAAACCTATTTGTGGAACCAAGAAGCATTTAAAGACAGAAATTTTGATGGTGGAGGGCATAGTGGTTTTATCGCTCAAGAGTTAGAAAAAGTACTTCCTCATGTAGTAGCTACACAACCTAATGGTGAAAAAGCGGTAAATTACATTGAAGTAATTCCATACTTAGTAGAAGCTATCAAAGAACAGCAAGCTCAAATTCGCGAACAAAAGTTAATGATAGAGGAACTTACCAACAAAATTACGACTGACTTAAAAGAGGAGTTTAGAGCTGTAGATCAGTTATCAACCTCTAAAATTGTTTCGGTTTCACCCAATCCATCCAATCGTGATATTCAGGTATATTTAACGATCCCAAGCAATGTAGAACAAGCTTCTTTACAAATATTCGATGCCAACGGTCGTGTTCGTGCCTTTTTTACCATCGATGAAAGAGGTAACTCTATCCAAAAATCCTTATTAAAGGACAACTTTGGTGCAGGGGTTTATGGCGTGAGTTTATGGATCAATGGAAAAAAAGCCGATACCCAAAAGATTATTTTTAACTAATATAAAAAGAAACTAACATTAAAACGCTGGGCTTTGGTTCAGCGTTTTTTTTTGGTTTTATTTTAGTAATTGAGAATTAAAAAGGATAATTTCGCTTTTAAAAATAGTAGCATGCTTGTTGTAAGTAACTATCATTACATTCGACCTCATTTTGAAGCCCCATATCCAAGTATTTTTGGGGTTACCCCCGAACAATTTGAGACACAGTTACTGCTATTAAAATCAGAATTCGTTCCCATCACGCCAAAGCAATTTGTCTCTAATTTCCATCAAATTTTAGCAGATTCCCAAAAGTATCTCTTAATTACTTTTGACGATGGATTACGAGAGCAATATGAATATGCGTTGCCGATATTGGATGCCTTAGAAATGGAAGCCCTTTTTTTTGCGAATTCATTGTATTATGACCAACAAAAAGTGAGTACCGTACACAAACTACATTTGATACGTTCACAAATTGCTTCTTCATTGTTACTTCAACAAATTGAAGACGAGTTGGATTTACATCTGAGCGATAAAGAAAAAGAAAGCGCCTTAGCCACCTATATCTATGATACTTCGGAAGCAGCTACCGTTAAGTATCTGTTGAATTTTAAAATGGATTTTGCACAACAAGAGCGCTTTGCCAATCAAATGTTTGCCTCATATTTTGAAGAGGAAAATGTGGGACCAGAACTCTATTTTACAAGACAACAACTCGTTGATTTGGCGCAACGCAATTGTTTGGGAAGTCACACCCATTCTCATTATCCTTTAGGGTTACTTTCGCAAGAAAAGATACATGCTGAAATTGAGAAAACCCTTCATATCTTTGAAAAAATTACAAATCATCGTCCCTTGGCTATTTCGTATCCCTATGGAACCTATGAAGCCGCTCCGGAACATGTTTCTACCTTGGCTAAGCAAAGTGGTCATTCTGTTGGATTCATGGCTACAAGAGGACTCAATGATCAATTCACCGACCCCTTGCGATTACATCGATTTGATTGTAATGATTTGCCAGGGGGAAAAAATTATACAAAACAGTTATGGTAACACGCGAAGCGACAATAGAAGATTGGGATCAATTATTATCCTTTTTTACTCGAGTATACAGAACAAATCATCCCTTACAAAATCGTCAATTCTGGGAATGGCAATATGGCGATCCTATTTATGGACGATCCTTTATTTGCCTTAATGAGAAAGAGGAAATTGTAGGACATGTAGGAGCCAATTTTGGTGGTGGCATGGCATGGATTATCAATGTTTTTTTGGATGAAGAATGCAGAGGAAAAGGAATTCTTGGTCGCTTGTATGCCCTTGCTCGTCAATATTATCCCTTAGCTGCAACTGCCGCCAATGAAGCTGGGTTAGGATTGTACCGAAATATGCGATGGTATCGTTATCACGATTTGGTTCGTTATGTAAAAATTAATCCAGCTATTCAAAGTCCGACACTTGAACGTGTTTGCGTACCGGTTCAGGTTAACATCGATGCTTTTCTGACTTCAGAGTCCCATTATTTTCAACAACCTACCCTCAAAGGCGTACGATTATCTCCCACGGAAACTGCCTTTTCTCAAGAAGTTGTGGGTGGGCTTCGTTATGTGGATATCGAAAACATTGGATTTGCCGAAGAACAAGCATGGGAATTGGGTTACCATTGGATTGATTTTATCACCTCATGGAACGATTTACGCTGTCGGGAGTTTGAGAAAAAAGGTTGGGTTTTGGATTACAAGTCCATTGTGCCGTGGCGTTTAAATCCAATTGAACCGAATTATTTTTGTGACATCACCTACCTCTCTGAAGAGCCTGTTGATAAAGATTTTATCGTTCATCGTTCCTTTTCCGATCATGGAAGAGTGGGAAGTATTTTGTAAGCTATGAAGTGTTTAGGTGTTGTTATAACAGATGGTGTTGGTTTTCGAAATTTTATTTTAACCGATTTTTTAACGGAAGCCCAAAAGAAGTTTGATCGTGTTGTCATTTTCTCCTGCTTACCCAAATCAACTTATGAGGAGCTTTCTGTTTCTTGTGAAGTTGTCGAATTGGAAGTATTCACGGAACAATTTAAACATTGGTTTTTTCGTAAGGCCAAAGAAACAGCTCACCTTCAACTTCACCGAAAATCCAATTTTGGGATTCAAGATAACTTTGCCCTAAATAATGCTACTGCCTTAACAACGCGTGGTATCGCAACACGTTTAATCATAAATTTTACCCGTTTTTTTCATTCAGAAAAATGGATTTTACGGTTTAATACATGGCAACAACACTCTTTTGCGCGCCATTCTATCACTCAAAGTTATTGTAAACTGCTTCAAGAGTATGGCATTACTCAGCTCTTTTTTACACACCAACGCCCCCCTTATGTAGCCCCCTTGATTTATGCCGCCGAACGGTTAGCGATCAAAACCTCCACATTTATTTTTAGTTGGGATAACTTAGCCTCAAAAGGGAGAATGGCTGGTAATTTTGATTTTTTTCTAGTTTGGAGTTCGCTTATGCAAAAAGAACTTCTTCATTTTTACAGCTCGGTAAAGTCCCATCAAGTAGCGGTAGTAGGGACACCACAATTTGAACCATATGTCTTGGATCGGTATGGGTATTCTAAAGAAGTTTTGTGTCAAAAATTCAATTTAAATCCTGAATACCCCATCATTTTATTTACTTGCAACGACTCAACAAGTAAGAATGATCCCTTGTATTTGGAACAGTTGGCAAGATTTATTCAGAATAATGAATTAGTGAAATCGGTGAATCTAATTGTTCGTACGTCCCCAGCTGAAGAGCCTTTGCGCTTCAAAAAATTGTCTGAAATGTTTCCCTTTATTCGTTGGAATTATCCCAGTTGGGAAAACAAAAGAAGCAATCACCAAGAGCAATGGTCTCAACGTGTTCCATCGGCCACTGATTTGAGTGATCTTAAAGCTTTATTAATGCATAGTGATTTGAATATTAACGTGCTCTCTACAATTACTTTGGATGCCTGTTTGTTTGATAAACCTGTGATAAACCCTGTTTTCGGAAATCCTCAAAATGGAATGTTTGACGATCAAAAGTTTTTAAATTACGAGCATTTAAAACACATGGTCAATTCCCATTGTTCTCACATAGTCAAGGATAAAGAAACTTTTTTGAAAACATTAAATGAAATGTTATCAGGAAGTGATGGGCAAAATGAACAAAGAAAAGCTTTTGTCGACCTCGAAATCGGATTGCCTTTACACGGAACCAGTGCTCGAATTGCTGAAACCCTTTACCAATGGTCGTAACGCCCATGCATATTGCTGTCGTGTGTAACTACCGTTTGATGCCCGAACGGGTAGGAGGGATGGACCATTTTTTTGTGCAATTCAACCAACAATGCTTGGCTGCGGGCATCACTGTCGATTGGTATTTTCCCAACACGGCAACCCATTTAGACTATGCCTCTTTTTCATTGATGGCGGCCGAACCCGAAGCCTTGGAAACCGTTTTTTTAGCACAATTGCCCCAAAAAAACTATCGGGTTATTTTTACCCATTTTCTCGAACTCTGCACGCCTTTTTTTGCACAAGTTCGTCAATTGTCGCAAGCCCGTATCGTTGCCGTAGATCATAATCCGCGTCCTGCCGGAGGGTATTCGTGGAAAAAGCGCCTTGAAAAACGAATCAAAGGATGGCGTTACCAAGCATCAATCGATTTATTTATTGCGGTATCCGAGGCGATGAAGCGCGACCTTATTGCCGATTTCGGTTCGATTCCTCCTTCAAAAATTCGCGTCATTCCCAACGGAATTGACGATACCCGCTTAATTCAAAAAACCGATTTTACACCGCGCTATCATTTTTTAACCGCTTCGCATTTGCGCCCCGAAAAAGGGCTACACGATCTTGTTGCGGCTGTAGCACAGTTGGATCGAACCGCTTTGCCCCATTTTCAAATCTCAATTTTTGGAGAAGGACCTGCCGCAGGAGCCTTACAGCAGCAAGTCGCCGCCCATCAGTTGGAATCCATCATTCATTTTGAAGGAAGTGTGCCTACGTTACATCAGCGGTACCACGAGTTTGACGCGCTCCTGCATCCCTCTCACGGCGAAACCTTTTGCTATGCGGTGGTTGAGGCTTTGATGGCCAACCTGCCCGTAATCACTACACGTCACCAAGGCAATGTATTGGGATTGGTGCAGCATGGAGTCAATGGACTTTTATTTGAAGAAGGAGGCGTCGATGAATTGTCGCATCACCTAAAAACGCTACTTTTGAATCCGACAATGCTCCAAAATGGTTGGCATCGTTTTCCCGAAGTACGCCAATATACATTGGGTCAAATGGTTGAAAATTATTTAAATATCGTGCGCGAATGCTCTTCAACTCCATAGGCTTTTTACTTTTTTTACCCCTCGTGTTTGGGGTGTATTGGAGCTTGTCTCGAAAGGCATTGTGGATACAAAACGCCTTTTTATTGGCGGCCAGCTACTTTTTTTATGCGTGTTGGGATTGGCGGTTTTTGTTCTTACTTCTATTTTCTACCGTACTCGATTACTATACCGGATTGCGCATGCACCAAGCCCGAACACCAAAGGCAAAGACCTTTTGGTTTTGGTTGAGTATCGGCGTCAACCTCAGTTTTTTAGGCGCCTTTAAGTACTACGATTTTTTTGCTACATCGTTTCAATCGTTGATGGGCCAAATGGGACTTAAGGTCGATGTGGTGACCCTATCGCTGGTACTTCCGGTGGGGATTTCCTTTTATACTTTTCACGGACTCTCGTATGTGATTGATATTTACAAAAATCGTATCGAACCCGAACGAAATCCTATTACGTACGCCCTTTTTGTGACTTATTTTCCGCTTTTAGTGGCAGGTCCAATAGAACGTGCAACCCATTTGCTGCCTCAAATCAAGGTCAAACGTGAATTCTCCTATCCCCTGGCGGTTGAAGGGATACAACAAATCGTTTGGGGTTTGTTTAAAAAAGTGGTGGTGGCCGATAACTGCGCTTTTTTTGTGGATGAAATTTTTAAGAATAGCGGTTCACTTTCCGGAGGGGAGCTCCTTGGGGGCATGTTTTTGTTCTCCTTTCAGATTTATGGGGACTTCAGCGGCTACTCGGATATTGCGTTGGGAACCTCTAAATTGTTTGGAATTCAATTGCTTAAAAATTTTAACTTTCCTTATTTCGCGACCGATATTGCCGATTTTTGGCGCAAATGGCATATTTCACTTTCGTCTTGGTTTCGGGATTATGTCTACATTCCGTTGGGCGGTAGTCAAGGTTCCCGAATGCGTCAGCTGCGTAATGTGATGGTGATTTTTTTGCTAAGCGGTTTTTGGCATGGCGCCAATTGGACGTTTATCGTTTGGGGCTTGCTCCATGCTTTGTTGTTTATTCCGCTTTTGCTCCTAAAACGAAACCGAAATTCGGTACACCAAACGGGCTATCGCTGGTCGGATGGATTTCGAATGCTAACCACTTTTGTGTTGGTGAGTATCGCTTGGGTATTCTTTCGGGCCGATTCGCTCACCGATGCCTTGCATTATCTCACGCGAATGACCCATTTGTATCCTTTTGATTTTGACTTTTTCTATAAAAATGCCAAGTATACCTTACTCACCGGAATCACTGTTTTGGCGCTACTTTACCTGCTAGTTCAAGAAGGGTATTGGGTGTTTACCAAACAAAGTCAACCTGTATTTTCACCGCGATGGACTCTTTGGGTTATCGTCATGTTGTTTGCTATGGGTACGTATCGCAATCAAATGAGTTTCATCTATTTTCAATTCTGATGCAAAAGTTTTTAAAGAAAATAGCGCTGTATGGTCTTGGAGCATTTTTGCTGGTCAACGTTTTGGCGATTGCCGTATTGTATGGTTTGCGAAAATCGTCGTTTTACAAACCCTCGTATGTCGCTTCACATTACGCCCCAAAAAATTTAGATTATGTGGTCATTGGCTCCAGTATTGGGTTGACGACTTTAAACACCCAACGCATCGACAGTCTCACAGGCCTGCAAGGGTTTAATTTAAGCATCGACGACACCTCGTTAAGTTCCAACTATTTGATGTTGCAGCATTTTTTTGCCCAAGGAAAAACAACGAAGAATTGTATCTTGGCCCTAAGTTATTGGGATGCCGATAATGCGCAGCCCACGTTGAACAACAATGATTATCGGTTTTTACCTTTTGTCAATGCATCGTATGTCCATGACTATTATGCCGAAATGGAGTCTGGATATTTCAAACCCCTCACGTTTTCGCAGTATATTCCAGCTATTGGGGTGGCCTATTACAATACCGAATTAATAGTTCCATCGCTTTTAGGGATGGTGCAACCCCAACGAAAGAATCGTTTTGATGCCCATGGAGATTATGCCTATCCGGGCGAAGGGATTTCCAAAAATGTCCCTTTTAAAACGGTTACCGTCTCGTGGAAGAATCCGTTTATACAGCGTATTGCCGATTTATGCGCAGCACATCAAACCCGTTTGATCGTCTATCAAGCGCCGCAGTACCACACCCAAGTCCTCATGGAGCATCCAGATTATCGTATCCTTAACCATTCACAATACTTTACCGAGGCGAAGTATTTTTACGATGCTATTCACGTGAATTATCGCGGACGTCAAGCGGCAACCGATGCGGTCGTCAAGGCGATTAACGAAGGATGCTTCCAAAAATAATGGTTATATTTGGCGCGAATCCTTTTCAAATGGCAACCCACGCATGATGCATATTGGTTTTATTTCTATGGAATTTCCGCACCCCCGTGTTGGGTCTTCTGGCGGCATTGGAACCAGTATTTATAACCTTGCCAAAGGACTTATCGCAAGGGGGCATAAGGCTACTGTTATTTTGTATGCGCAAAAAGAGGATGCTGTTTTTGAAACCGAAGGCATAACGGTGTACATGGTTAAAAATGTAGTTGTGCGCGGTTTTTCGCTTTATTTTTCTCAAAAAAAGGTAGAAGCCCTTCTCAACCGGTTGCATGCCGAAGGGAAAATGGATATTGTAGAAGTCCCCGAATGGACAGGTTTTTCGGCTTTTGTGCAACCCAAAAAATGTCCCGTCATTGTCAAGTTGCACGGCAGCGACACCTACTTTTGCCATTTGGAAAACCGTAAGGTGAAATTTAAGAACCGCTTTTTAGAAGGTCGCGCCCTACGAAAAGCCGATGGCATTCTTGCGGTAAGTGATTTTACCGGCCGCACGACCAATGCTTTATTTGGATTACAACGGTCGTATACCGTGCTTCATAACGGCTTGGATACCCAACAGTTTAGCCGTGTTCCCCAAGTGGCAACCACCAAAACCATTGTGTATATTGGGACTTTAATTCGTAAAAAAGGGATGATGGAATTGCCCCATATTTTTAATACGCTATTCCAAAATGACCCCGAGGTAAAGTTGGTGTTGGTGGGAACCAATGCCTTAGACATCAGTACCCAATGGCAACCTACTTGGGATTTAATGCAGCCGCTTTTTCACCCCGATGCGTTTCAAAATGTGCACTATGTAGGGGCTGTCCCTTACGAAGCCGTACAAGGCTACTTGGATGAGGCAGCGGTGTGTGTATTTCCCTCTTTTGCCGAAGCTCTTCCTGTATCTTGGATTGAAGCCATGGCAATGGGGAAAGCCGTGGTAGCCTCCAACATTGGTTGGGCGCCCGAAATTATTACCGATGGCGAAGATGGCTTTTTGGCCGATCCGCGCGATCATTCGGCTTTTGCGCAACGTATTTTATCGCTACTTCAAAATCCAGAAAAGGCTCTAAACATGGGTAAAGCCGCCCAATTGAAGGTGCAAAAAACGTTTGAATTGGATGCCATTGCCGCCCAACATGAGGCGTATTACCAAGCGCAAATTCAAGCTAAAAAATAACTCGTTTTAGGTTGCTATCCTCTTATTTTTTTGGTGTAAAATCGTACAGACTAACCCGTTAGAATTGCTTACATTTGCGAGAATTTGAATGATTTTTGCAGTATGAATTTTCAAACCTATACTACCTCAAAGGGAGAAACGCTTTACTATGTGGGGCAACCCGATACCGCTATGTTGGAGGCATTGGCAGCAGGCTATGGCGATATATGGCATGCGTCTTTTGACCAAGGATTTAAAAATGCTTTTCCCGAAATTGTCTACCAAACCGTTGTGTTTTTTTGGTTTGTTAATGATTTTGACGGTTTGGACCAATGTGTAAGTTGGCGCGTCAATCCCGATGCCTTCGTAGTGCGAAAGTCGGTTTGGGACACACTGCAAGGATTCGATGCTACGTATACCAATCCTGTGATGGCGGCATTCGATTTCGGATTCAATGCGTTACGCTTTCAAGGTGCGATTCCGATGTATGTGAAAGGACTTTTTCCCGCGACAACCCAAGCAGCACCAAAAATAAGTCGTCAAGACCGTTACGATTTTTACCGTCGTAATTTTAAATTCTCCCATGCGCTGTATATGGCATTCCGAAAAGGCTGGTGGAACCCCCTCGAGTGGTGGGCTATGGCCAAAGCAAAATCCCGTCTTCAACAGAAGATAGAAATGCCCGTTATTCCACCCAAACCTCTGGAACCTGTTCAAGGAAGTCCCACGGTGAGCTACATTATCCCCACAATGATGCGTCAAGATTTTACCTTGAATTTATTGGGCGATTTAAAGCAACAAACCTATCTTCCAACCCAAGTGGTTGTGGTGGATGCCACTCCCGAAAATGCCAGAGATGCCTCGTTATATCGTCCTGAAGATTATCCCTTTGAGGTAATTTTCCGTTGGCAAACAACGAAAGGAAGCTGTCGGGCACGCAATGAAGCTATTGCCTTGTGTACGGGGGACTTTATCATTTTTGGAGATGATGATATACGCATTCCCCCTGATTTTATAGAAAATCATATTCGCTTGTTGCAAACGTATGGTGCAGGAGCTGCCAATGGGCTTGATATTCGTGCCGACCACCAGCAACAAGACCTGTCGGATTTAGCTTATAAATTGCAACATTACCAAGGACAACGTTGGTTGGTAGGTTGTGCCTCAACGTTCAATAACGCCAATTCGTGCGTCCGTCGCGAGCATGTGCAAACCCTTGTGGGTAATGACATCAACTACGATGGAGGCTATGGCGAGGACAGTGATTTTGGATTGTCCCTCACCAAAATTGGGGTCGACGTGTTGTTTAATCCGTTTTCGACCAATTTGCATTTAAAACCCCCGATGGGAGGGTATCGTTTTTGGGGGAGCCAGGCGAAGTTGATGGGAAAAAAACGGAAAGCCCAACCTTGGGAATTGGATACGCCCGTAAAATCGATTCGTCCAGTTCCGAGTCCCACCATCATGTACCAACTACACAAGCATTTTACCGCCGAACAACGCAAAGAATATGGGGTGAAATACTTTATTTTTTACCTTTTTAAGGGAAAACCTTTGATGTTGCCTCTGCGCGTATTCCGACTTCCAATGCGTATTTTGCAGTACCGAAAATCGGTGTTTTACGCAAAAAAATTAATGGCTTTAGGCAAACGAACACAGTAATATGATCGTCTCGGCTCATTGGGAAAAACAAGGCATTCGTCGTCAATTAGATACCGCGATACACGGGTTGCAATGGCAGCCTGAAGCTCTAGTTGTGACCGATTTTTCCGAGCCCTGCATGTTGGAAATTGTCTTTGATGCTCCGCTAACCGCTTTTCAAAATCACGCCTACCGTTGGGAAGATTTACCCCAGCAACACCCCGTCTATTGTGGGTTGATGGTGCCCAAAGTGATGCGATTGGCCAATGGGCAACTGATACAAGCTACCATTCAAGGGGGGCATTGGGAACTCCATGCGCGCTATCCCAATCGTTTGCGATGGTGGTTTTATCCCGAAAAGGCGCAGGTGCTTACCCGTTACACTGGAAGGCATCACGAGCGCCAATTGGAATCGGTAGGGGGCGTTGCATCTTTACCAGCGCTTCCTGGCTTGCTGTTTTGTAGCCAATTTGTATCGTGGAGTAGGGCATCAATCCCATTTGCGGCTACCGCTTGTTTTACCGATCACTGTGATTTTGATACGCCTGAAAATTTGGAAACCCAACGCAAGTTCCTCCAAGAATGCGGTATTCGGGTAACCAAAGGAATGTTTTTACATCATTTTTCTAAACGCGAGAACAATGCTTCTTGGGAGCGGGATGCGGCCTTATTACAGGCTTGGGCCAATGACGGGCACGAATTGGCCTACCATTCGTTAACCCAATCCATTCGCGATAAGGAAGCCGCTTTCACGGAATTTGAAACGACGATGCCTCCAGTGCCTATGCCTACTTGGATTGATCACGGCTACCAACCCTATAATGTGTCGTTGTATGCCAATGAAGGAAAAGGGAATTCTTGGTTGGGACAACAATTGTCGGTCAAAAAAATCGTCAATCTTTGGAACTATGTGGATTGCGGTACCGCCACGAAAGGGGTGTTAAATCAGCTTAATCCGCAGCATTTTACGGTAAAGGCTTTTCTCAAAGGCAATCAATCCTTAGGATTTACCAAGCGACTTTCTTTGCTCATTAAAGCAATTTTATTTCATTATTATGCCCAAGAATCGCTGATTCGTCACTACAAATCGTTGGCTTCACAATTCAAAGCGGTAGTATTCCGTCGGCAATGGCGCCAGTTTCCCGAGTTTGTTCAAAAAATGGTAGGCTTAATCGGTCCACTTTCCAAAGTGCTCTTCAAGTGGCGTTCTCGTGCCCACGAATCCTTTCCCTTGGCCCGATACCAAACCCTCTTTTTCGAATATACTTTTGATTCCTATCCTGTATCCATTTTTCAAACCGTTGAAATGGTCGATTTTGAACGCGCTTTATGTACCTCGAATATCGACGATTTGGTTGCGGATAGTGGGGTTTTTATTGCCCATACCTATTTCTCGGTTCCCATGGCGTACCATACCGGCCGTCTCTTGTTGAATGACCAAACGGTGCATCCAAAAGTGCGCGTCAATTTTGAATATTTGGGTGCTAAAATCCGCGAACAAAAAGTATGGAATCCTACGCTCGACGAATGGATGGCCTATGTCAAAGGATTTACAAAAACGGTACTCACCTGCGATGCTTCGGGCCATTGCGTAGTGCTGTGTGACGGTCAATTAAACTATCGCATCACAACATCATGATACAATTTCCTACCACTGCGACTGATTTTGAGGCTTGGGATGCTTTTGTAGAGCAGTATCCACAGGGCGCTCATTTGTTGTACTCCGATTGGTTACAATCCTACCGAAACTACGGATTTCAAACGGAAATAGGGGTGTATCAAACGGCAGAGGGCATTCAAGGAGGTTTTGGGGCTGTTATTGCCAAAGTGCTGGGTTTTCGATTTTACATTATCCCCTACGGACCTATTGGCACAGCACCCGAGGTAATTCAAGCCTGTTTGGAGGCGGCAGTGAATCGCGCTCAAGCGGTAGGCGCCTGCATGATTCAGTTTACCATTCCGATGGGAACCCAAAACTGTCGACCTATGTATCCGTTTCATAAAGATTATATCCCACAGGGATTTCAAAGCGGAAATGCCTTCAAATACGTTTATTCCAGTCCGGGATTTAATTGGGTGGACCTCACGGGGCAAAAAACAGTTGAGGGTTTAATAGAATCTTTTCCTTCGGCTTCTTTTCGTCGGGATGTTCGCAGCGGTATGCGGAAAAACGAACAACTCTCTTATGCCCTTACTCCAGATGAAGTGGCGCAAGCCTATGCTTTATGTCAGAAAAATGCTGATGAAAATGGTTATCAAATTCGATCATGGTCCGACATTGGTCCAACACTACTCAACTTGATTGGTAAAGGGCGATTAAAATTGTTGACCACCACATCGGATGGGCAACTCAAAGGCGCAGGATTGTTTTTAAAAGCGGGACACTATTACACCTATGTCATGGGGGGGACTGTTAAAGAAAAACCCACGCGGCATACCGGCCATTACCTCCAAATGAAGGTGTTAGAAATGGCACTTCAAGAGGGAATGGATGGTTACAATATATCCTTAGGGGGCTCCGAGGGGGTAAAAGCGTTTAAAGGGAGTTTCGGCACAGTACCCTACTATTTTCATGAAGGGACCTATTACCGTGTATTGAAACCGATTCGCTTTAAAATTTTTCGTTACTTTGACACGTGGATAAAACCCTATAAAGGACGCATTGCAAAACTCTTAAAACGGATTAAAAGATAAATGAAGATTGAAAATAAGGAATTCTGGGAACGGGAAGACGTGATTTATTCTCAGGATAAGACGGTAGAAAATACGGCCAATTATGAAGCGTATTTGTATGAAAAAGCAGTAGCTTATTTTCAAGCGCAACAAATCTCCATTCAACAAGCTAAAGTGTTCGGGTGTGGTACGGCGCGTGAGGTAAAAGGACTTTTGGAGTTTATGGACATTCAGAAAATCTACGCTACGGATATTTCTGAAAATATGATTGCCAAAGGGAGAGAAAATATCCAACGTTGGGGGTTCTCCGATAAAGTGACGCTTGGCGTTCAAGATGCGGTAACCTACACGGCTCCCGAGGCAACCTATGAGTTGGTGACCCTAATGAGTTGTATCCTCACTTTTGTAGCTACACAAAAAGAGCGGTATACGCTTTTTCAAATGGTGCATCGCATTTTAAAACCCAACGGTTGTTTACTAGGTGTTGTTCACAATCAAGTAGGTACGCCTCAAAAAACGTTCTACTTCTGGTTACGACGATTGTTTAAACCATTGCTTCGAAATGAGGTGGGCAACCGCAATACGGGATTTTATGGATTTAATGTAAAAGGGTATTATTTTTCCAAAGCGGGCTTGTACGATCATTTGAAAGACAACGGCTTTAAGAATATAGAAATCAAATCGCTATCGGAGTTGTATAAAGAAATGGGAATTCCCTACAACCGATTGAAAGGCTATAACAATTTAATCTTTTTTGCAACGAAGTAACGCATTCAGCAGGCATGAGTATTTTTAAATATTTTAAAATGAAAACCATTCACATGTATGTGTATCATCGCGATACACCTTATGTGGTGGATTTGCCTGAACCGAAATACGCTTATCATATTGAGCACAATAAAAAGGGTCAAACCACTTATCGTATCGAAAAAGAGGGTTGCACGATTCATGAAAGTACCGTTTACAAGCGGCTACACTTTTTAGGAATCATCAATAAACAAGGGCCTACCATTGGCAATTGCTTTACACATAACGATTATCGCGGGCACGGGATTTATCCCGCCATGCTCAATTTAATCACCAACAAACTTCTGGTGGAAGAACAGGTTCCCGAGGTTTTTGTGATCGTAGATGTTCACAATACGCCTTCCATTAAAGGCATTGAAAAGGCAGGGTTTACGTTGTATGCAACGGTTAAAACCAAGCGATTTTTATTTTTTTACCTCAATCAAGAAGTCCATTATGGCGCTTAAGGTTACTTTAATCATTTGCACCTACAAACGCGCTGAAAGTTTGCTTCGACTCCTTCAAACGGTACGTACGCAAACGCAGTATCCCGATGCCATACTTATAATCGACGGTTCTCCCGACGAACAAACCGAAGCGATGTTGCACGCAAATCCATTTGCCAATTTGGTTTATTTTCGAGTGGATCCAGCGCAACGCGGTCTGACGAAACAGCGCAATTTTGGGATACAACAGGTAGAGGCTCAAACCGATATTGTTTGTTTTTTGGATGACGATGTGCTTCTCGAGCCTACCTATTTTGAAGCACTGTTGCAAGCCTATGCGGTATATCCCGAAGCGTTGGGTGTGGGAGGCTATATCACCAATGAAACGCAATGGGTTCCAATGCAATCCAATGAAACCCCCAGTAATTCTTGGTTTGCCTTCGACGGGTGGAAACGAAGCGAACCTTTGCGAAATAAAACGCGTCGCCAATTGGGACTGGATGCTGACGTGCCTCCGGGTTTTATCCCGATGTTCTCCCATGGACGCAGTGTGGGGTTTTTACCGCCCAGTGGAAAAATTTATCCTGTGCAACAATTTATGGGAGGTGTTTCTTCATTTCGAAAATCGGTTTTTGATCGCCTACAATTTTCCCATTATTTTGAAGGATACGGACTTTATGAAGATGCCGATTTTACGTCACGTCTTTCCAAGTTGGGACCGTTGTATGTGAATACTGCGGCACGATTAAGTCACCATCACGATTTTTCAGGCCGTCCCAATGCCTATAAATATGGACGCATGGTTGTGCGAAACGGGTGGTATGTATGGCGTGTGTATGCCCCACAACCCGGATGGCGCAACCGCGTGAAATGGAATCTTATCACCGGCGTGTTGATTGCCATTCGATTTAGTAATATCTTTACCGCCTCCAATCGCATGGACTGCCTTCGGGAGACGCTCGGACGTCTTTCAGGATGGCTTAGCCTTATCGTCCATCAACCCAAAATTGAACATTCATGATCGCTGACGCAATTCTTCAATCCCTTATTCATCCCAAAACAAGAGCTTCAGTTTCGGCTGTTGATTCCGATATGATTCGTTTTGCGGACGGTCATAGCTTACCGATATTACAAGGAAAGCCTGTATTACTCTCGGAAGATTCCTTATTTACCATAGAGGGTATTTTACAAAATACAACTACCACACAAGAAGCTACTTTTATTGACACCCAAGGTTCGATAAAAAATTATCTTCGCAAGCGCGTCCTTCCTTCTCTGGCCAAAGATTTTCACCTCGAAAAGCGGTACCGCGAGTTGGCCCAAACCGTCAATGCACAAGGGGGGCGGGTGCTAGTCATTGGTTCAGGGGATAAAGTAGCCTATTATAAAAGTCTTTTTCATGCCTGCGAGGTCGTATGCAGTGATGTGCATTTGGGATTGGATGCCGATTGTGTGATTGATGCCCATGAAATTCCTTTTCCTGATGGATTTTTTGATTTAGTATTTGCGGCCCAAGTTTTGGAACATACCATGAATCCCTGGAAAGTGGCCCAAGAAGCACAGCGCGTAACCAAAATTGGAGGTCGTATCCAAATGGAAGCTCCTCAGAATTATCCCTATCACGGTCAGCCGTATGACTTTTTTCGATTTACGTTTACAGGATTGCGAATTTTATTTGAACAGTGTAGCATTGAAAAAGCGTCGATAACCGAGAGTAATGCCGCAATGGTTGGGGTTACATTGGGCAATTATATGATGAATTTATCGGCACAAAGATACTACCGCCAAGGGGCACTTTTCCTTTCGCGATTTATGTTTGGATGGTTAAAATACCTCGATCGTTTTACTTTACATCAACGGTCAGTATCTTTTCCTAAGGGATATGCATTTACTTTTTTGAAAGATGGTGAAGTGCGAAAAGGAGATGCGTTATTGAAAGAATATTATGCTTTAAAGCCATAATCACACCTATTTGCAGATTGTGTTTTTTTTGAATCGGCTGAATTTTTAACGTTTCAATTTTCAATTTAATTTTAAAGTTATCGTTGGCCTGAAGTCACTGATGTAATGGTGAAATTATCCAATAAAATGGGATATGAATAGCGATCAGCCTGCGTAAAAGCTCATTTTAGCGATTGATTCGGCAGTACTAGTTCGTTTCAATTGGGTGAAAGGAAGTTAGAATCGGCGTTAAGTATAACGCTTGACATTACCAATTCCTTCATTCACGGTACGAATAAAATGCAATACAAAAGCGTAATTGTTGACATTCTTCAGATTTAGCAATATATTTACCACCAGCAATGCATAAGAAGAGGGAACTAAATCGTGAGGCTTATTTTCGATGGGTTCTTATTTCTTTCAAATAAAACGTGATTACAAAATATGACGCTATTCAGCCTTATTCGGTCCGATTACCGCAAATACAAAAAGTATGGCGCTCATGGCATTGTAATTATATTGCTAACTCAGGGATTTTGGGCGCAATTTCAATACAGGATAGCTCATTTTTTCTTTCGAAATGTCAAAATTCAACCCTTCAGAATATTGGTCATGCTACCAATGTATTTCTGGCAAAAAGGTATTGAAATTATAACCGGAATATCCATTCCAGCCTCTGCACAAATTGGACACTCTTTTTATATTGCCCATTTTGGTGGTATCATTTTAAATTCTAACACAAAAATTGGAAACAATTGTAATATTTCACAAGGGGTAACCATTGGCGTTTCTGGTTTGGGCGATAAACGAGGTGTACCTGTTATTGGCAATAATGTCTATATTGGCGCCAATGCAGTACTAGCCGGAAAAATTAGTATTGGTGATAACGCTCTCGTAGGGGCTTGCTCTCTCGTAAGTAGCGATGTTCCAGAAAATGGAGTTGTGGTGGGGGTGCCGGCAACTTTAGTTTCAAGTAAAAGTTCAAAAGGATATATTTAATGAAATTGCTTGTCATTTCAGCCGCGCCTTTCATTAAAAAAGGAAATGATTATTATGCTTACAGTCCGTATGTCAAAGAGTTAGCAGTTTGGGCTAACTATGCGGATGAAATCGCGTTCACTTGCCCGATTTGGGAAGAAGACAACGGCCTATTGATTTCTAAGATATCCTTTGCTGTGACCAAAATATATGAGGTTAAAAGTTTTAATGTAAAAACAGTAAAAAATTCGTTTTTAGCCTTACTGTACTCATTTATCAATAGCTTTTTGATTTTTAAGTCAATGTTTTGGGCCGATCATATTCATTTGCGATGTCCTGGAAATATTAGTTTGCTAGGATGCATTGTACAAATTTTTTTTCCACACAAAGTTAAAACTGCCAAATATGCTGGGAATTGGGATTTAAATTCCAAACAGCCAGCCAGTTATCGTTTGCAAAAATGGATCTTGCGAAATACTTTTCTTACCAAAAACATGCAGGTCTTGGTGTATGGCGAATGGGAAAACAGCACGAAAAATATCAAACCGTTTTTCACAGCGAGTTATTATGCTTCCGAAATTTACCCTGTTGCTGATCGGTGGGAGCGTCGTCCGTGGCATGTGGTTTTTGTAGGGACCCTTGGCGCAAACAAACGGCCGATGTATGTCGTGCAATTGGTGGCAAAACTACGAGAACGCGGTGTTCCAATCACGTTAGCACTGTATGGGCATGGAGCTGAACACGCTCGGATAACACAGTTTATTCAGGAGCAAAATTTGTCGGAGTGGATCATTTGCTATGGCAATCAACCCCGCGAGGTAATTCAGCAAGCGCTATGTGAGGCTCATTTTCTATGTCTTCCGTCGCAGAGTGAGGGTTGGCCCAAAGCTGTGGCCGAAGCGATGTTTTGGGGGGCTATACCTTGGGCTACCCCTGTTTCATGTGTGCCCCAAATGCTGAATAAGGGGCAAAGAGGACTCATCTTGACGTTGGACATCAACCGCGATATTGATCAAATTCAACAAGCCTGTACCGACCCGAATGCTTTACGGCAACAATCGCAACTCGCTATGGAATGGTCACGGCAATATACCTTGGACGCTTTTGAAATGGCTATCCGTAAACTAATGCAACCATGAGAATACTACAATTCATAGATACGTTAGAAACCGGAGGGGCCGAACGCATGGCGGTTAATTATGCCAATGCTTTGCACCAAGCTGGCGATTTTGTGGCTTTGGCAGTAACTCGAAAAGAGGGGCCTTTACGCGCTGAATTGCATCCCGAGGTACCGTATCTTTTTGTACAAAAAAAAGGAACGATTGATATTCCAGCACTTTTTCGCGTGAGATCTTTTTGCAAACGCCATAAAATCGAATGGATCCACGCGCATTCCAGTTCGTTCTTTTGGGCGGTTTTGTTAAAATTTACCCTGCCACATTTGCAAATTATTTGGCATGACCATTATGGATTGAGTGAGTTTCCCGAAGAGCGGCCCCTGTATCCCTTACGTTTTTTCTCCTTATTTTTTTGGGGAATTCTACCCGTGAATCACAAGTTGGCCCAATGGTCCCAACAGCGCATGTGGTGTAAAAATATTCAGTATTTCCCCAATTTTTCATTCCCTTCAATCCAAGAAAAAAAAGTAACTTCCTTGCATGGAGGTTCAGGAAAAAGGGTTTTGAATCTTGCTAATTTACGTCCCCAAAAAAATCAGCTTCTTTTGTTGGAGGCTATAGTGCAAATTCGCGATGCATTTCCCGATTGGACCTATCATTTGGTAGGGAAAGATTTTAACGATGAATATGCCGCAAAAATAACTACTTTTATCCACGACAATCATTTGGAATCGGTAGTGTTTCGGTATGGGGCATGTCCTGATACAGATTGGATTTTTCAACAAGCTGATCTCATGGTATTGAGTTCCGATTCGGAAGGCTTACCTGTTTCTCTGTTGGAGGCTGCCGAATATCATTTGCCCGTTGTGGCTACCGCTGTTGGTGAAATACCAGCCATTATTAGTTCGGGTGAAACCGGCGTATTGGTGCCTCAAGGCGATGTTTCCGCATTGGCTTCGGCTTTATCAACACTTATGGCTTCCGCCGAAATGCGGCAAGTTTATGGAACGGCGTGGCATCATGCTGTGAAAGAAAATTTTTCGGCTACCGCCATTATACAACGTTATAAAAATTGGATTCGTGTTTAATTTTTTAGAACAAAAAGAACGGAATTATCTCTTACTCATCCTCGTGCATGCGGTGTTGGGGGTGCTTATTTATTTCAATCTTTTTATCTCAAAAATTTACGGGATACTCATCTTTTTTGTGAGTTTGTATTTTATTGTAAAAACGCGTAATCGAAACAACGAAGTGCTCTATGCTTCCGCTTATCTGGTGGGAAGTGAAGTGTTTCTTCGAATGACCGAGGGAAATCCCAACCACGAATTTTCCAAGTACGGTATCATGCTCTACGTGACTATCGGGATGGTTTACAGTGGGTTTTCCAAAAACGCGATTCCGTATTGGATTTTCTTGCTGTTATTGGTGCCGGGATTAATTTTAGGTACCCAAGAATTGGATTTGACCACACAAAACATTCGAAAAACTTTAGCATTTAATATTTCGGGTCCTATTTGTTTGGGTATGGCTTCGCTGTATTGTTACAATAGGAAACTCACCTTTCCCGAAATGAACAATATCCTACTCATGATAGGGCTACCTATGGTGGCTTGTTCTACCTATTTATGGTTGTTTACTCCCGATTTAAAAGAGGTGTTAACCGGTACGGGATCCAATGGAGAAACATCGGGCGGATTTGGTCCCAACCAAGTATCAACTGCCCTAGGGTTAGGGATGTTTGTGTTCCTTTCGCGTCTATTTGTAGCTTCCAAAACCAAAGTCTTGTTTTTAATTAATCTCGTAGTAGCACTCAATATTTCCTACCGTGGTTTGGTGACTTTTTCCCGAGGCGGTATGATTACAGGATTTGCCATGTTGGTGATTTTGTTTGCCTTTATGTATTTCAATTCCAGCAAGCGAGGCCGTTTGAAGATGTTTTATTTTGGCGGAATCATGGCGGTTATTCTCACTTCAGTTTGGTTTTACACCGAAGTGCAAACGGGTGGATTGATTGGACTCCGTTACGCCAATAAAGACGCTATGGGAAGGGAGAAGGAGAGTAAGTTCACCGGTCGGGAAGAAATTGCAGAAAGTGAAATCAATGCTTTTTTGGAAAACCCATTTTTTGGTGTGGGTGTGGCCAAAGGGACTGAAATTCGCTTGGCTGAAACGGGTCAGATTATTGCTTCCCACAACGAAATTACCCGCATGCTCGGCGAACATGGTTTTTTTGGTTTGTTGGGATTGGTCTTATTGGTGATGACTCCTACCATTTTGTTTTTAGGGAATAGGCAACACGTGTATGCGTTTTGTTTTGTAGTCTTCTGGTTGTTAACCATCAACCATGCGGCCATGCGAACGGCGGCTCCCTCCTTTATTTATGCATTATCATTACTGAAAGTTTACCTAATTGACCCCAATGAAATTACTCTACATCGGGAACAAACTGTCTAAACATAATCGCGGACAAACGGTTATGGAATCGCTGGGTCCCGACTTGGAGCAGGAGGGATTTACGGTGCGGTATGCTTCTGATAAAAAAAACCTACTGTGGCGGTTTCTCGATATAGTAGGGGCAGTGTTGCGCCATGCCCGTAATTCCGACTATGTGCTAATCGATACCTACAGTACGTGGAGTTTTTATTATGTGGTGGTTACGGCCACGCTCTGCCGCCTGTTTCAAGTGCCTTACATTCCGATTTTACATGGAGGTCATTTGCCCCAACGGCTGCAACGATGGCCCCGACTTTCACGTTGGGTTTTTGCTCATGCGTATGCCAATGTAGCGCCTTCAGGTTATTTGTATGCCGCATTTAAGCCTTTGTTCTCCCAAACGATGGCTATTCCCAACGCGATACCGATTCAAGAGTATACTTACCAACCACGCGATACGCGAAGCCTTCATTTGCTTTGGGTTCGTTCCTTGGTTCCCTTGTACCATCCTGAAATGGCATTGCGCGTTTGTGCTGCATTGCAACACCACCAGCCGTGTACACTTACGATTATCGGGCCTGATCCACAGCAGCGACAACCCGAGCTCGAAGCTTTGGCAAAAGAAATGGGCGTTTCGGTAACATTTACCGGAAAACTTACTAAAGCCGAGTGGCATCAAAGAGCAACTTCGAGTACCATTTTTCTCAACACAACCCGCGCCGACAATACCCCTGTGAGTGTGATCGAAGCGATGGCTTTGGGTTTGCCCGTAGTTAGCACCGATGTAGGAGGGTTGCCGTATCTCATTTCCCACGATGAAACAGGTCTCTTGGTTCCCTCAGAAGATGTTCAAGCGATGACAGAGGCGATTTTGCACCTTCAGCAGCATCCCGATAAAGCCCAAAAAATGGCTGAAAAGGCACGTGCCCATGTGGAAAAGTTTGATTGGTCGGTGGTAAAGGAAGCGTGGATAAAACTTTTAAAATCGTAGACTTTCATTTCAGAATTTGTAACTTGCACCCGTAATGTGGAACTTCTAAATGAATAGCAACAAGAAAATACATTTTGAAATCTCCGAACGGAAATTATTACTGCGCTTGTTTGATACTTTGCTAGTTCTTATGGTGCTGTACATCATCAGCTCGCTTTTTGATTTCCGGTATTTTACATTTTCTAAAGACAACTTTATTTGGTCGGTCGTTTTGGCGGTCTACCTCAATATTTTTAGCTCGGTGTTTGAAATGTACAACCTTCAAGTAGCGAGCAACCAGTTTCAAGTGATTCGAAGCATTATTTTGACGACTTCAACGACTGTTTTGTTTTACTTGTTAACCCCAATTTATACGCCTGTTTTACCCTCGAATCGAATTCAAATTATCATTTTCTTCCTGTCGATTTTTACCACCTTACTGCTTTGGCGGTTGTTTTATGTGTTTTTTCTAGCCTCCCATCGTTTTGTCAAAAAAGCGATTTTGGTCTGCGATCAAGAGCAGTTGGATGAATTGATTTCAGGGATCGAAAGTGTTGATCCCCATTATAAATTTATTGCCTTTGTGAATTCCGATGAAACGGAGGCCGACAGTGCAAAAACCTTTTCCATTCGCCGAATTCCTTCGCAAAATCTCGAATCTTTTGTGCGCAAAACCTCTATTTCTGAATTGGTAATCGCCACCCAGAAAACCGATGGTATTACGGTAAATCTCTACAATCAATTGATTCATTTGCTCGAAAACGGAATCATCATACGCGAATACACGCAAGTCTATGAAGACAGTACAAAACGTATTCCCGTGCAGTATGTTTCACGCGATTTTTACCGGTATTTCCCTTTTAGCCGCAGCAATCAAAATCATTTGTATTTGCTTTTCTCCAGGGTTTTTGATGTGCTTTTTTCGGTGATTGGACTCCTACTGGGGCTTGTATTTTTCCCTTTAATTCTTTTTGGTAATCTCATAGGAAATCGCGGGCCATTGTTTTACACGCAAGAACGCGTAGGTAAAAACGGTGAAGTCTTTCGCATTTATAAGTTTCGTACCATGGTCAAAAATGCCGAGGCCAACGGGGCTGTTTTTACCACGGCGAATGATACTCGAATTACGGCTTTTGGGAAGTTTATGCGCAAAACGCGTTTGGATGAATTTCCCCAATTTATCAATATTCTCCGTGGCGATATGTCGATTATTGGTCCTCGTCCTGAGCGCCCTGTTTTTGTACAACAAATTGCCGAAAACATGCCCTTTTATGAAACCCGTCATGTGGTGAAGCCCGGTTTAACGGGTTGGGCACAAGTCAATTATTCGTACGGCGATTCCATAGATGATAGCTTAGTGAAGTTGCAATACGACCTGTATTACATCAAACACCGAAGTATTTTCTTGGATATCAATATTGTGATTAAAACCTTTAGTACGATTTTATTCTACCGCGGGCAGTAGTTTTTTTCGAAGTTGTTGCAAACGAATCCGCAGTAATACTACATGAGCTACCACAAAAGGCAGCATCAACAAAAGATGAGGTTTGTTAAATAAAAGTACGGCATAGACGCCCAAGGCTACCAACGCCACGCCCATCCAGCGCACCAAGTTTTTCGCCGAACGTACAAACGGTAGCACTATATATATCGGATTGAATAGCAAGGCGTTGTAATTCCATAAAACTTCTTTGTGTTCAGAGTATAATCCTATCAATACCAGAAAAATCCCCAAGCCCCCTGTTAAAAACCAATAGCTATTGTAAATCCAAACACGGCGACTTAGTACAAGGGCAGCTAAAAATAAAAGCACGACAAAAATGCTATTCCAAAAGGAAAAGTTGGCGGTTACGGATTTTCCTTCCACCCATTTTTTCTCTTCCACAACGATGGGTTTTCCATTGATTTTCGTTTGGTTGAGACTATGCATCAATTCAACGGGCAAAAACATGCGGGTAGCGGCTTCATCGGTTTTCGCCCCAAATAAAATAGTAATGCCAAGTTTAAAATAAAAATGATCGTTGAAATAAGGATACAACAATTCCCGATACGAAATTGAGGTATCGTCCACCTTTTGCAAAACAGGTTTTCCTAATACGGCATTGATTTTTTCATAGACCATAGTGGTACAATTCCGATCAATGAATTTATAGGTATAATAGCGCTCGTCCGAATACAACGATTGGTTGAGTACAGTAAACAGGGAGTTCACTTGTTCTGGAGTGAGTCGTAAGGTTTGTTCAATCACCTCCCGCTCGCTCATTTGGTATTCCATCAAAAAGTCGGGAAAGGCATAAGCAGCCACAAAATATTGCAAATCGCCTTTGACAAATTTGAGGTAAAAATTGGGCGTTTGAAAATCAAACATCCCATAATTATAAACGATATCCAGATTTTGTATCGTGTCTTGAACCCGCAAAGCGGTATGTCCGAAGGTCGTGTACAATTCTGAACCTCGACCACAGGTTAGCACACTTACTTTTGCGTCTTTAGAAAGGGTAGGAGTTTGTCCTAGCAGTACTAGAGGTATCCCAAAAAACAACCAACAGAGGAGTGCCTTCATGTTATCGGAAAATGCTAAAATCAACTTTCACAGAAAATATATTGGAGTACAACGCGGCACTTTGGTCGCCCAAATCGGTGAGCGCATAATCAATTTGAATCCCTTTGTACTTAAATCCAATACCAATATTGGGCTGGAAACCAAGGCGACGACTCCCATCAATTTGGGTTACATTTTGGAAATTCCCCAATCCTGCTCGAACAAAAATCAAGTCGGTATAGTTGTATTCTGCTCCCAAAGCAGGGTCGATACTGACCACATCGGTCGCTAAAATATCATTCGTTTTGGTAAACTGCATGTTTAGGTTACCCGACACGCGCAGAAAGGTTTCGTTGTGCAAATCAAATTCGCGCGAGACCCCAAACTGTGCTTTTGGAGCCGTAATTTCGGTACTTTCAGGGAGCTCCTGATTTTGTCCTGCTACCGCACCTTGAATGCTTTTGAACGCCTCTTCATTGATCGCCCACACATTGTAAGTGGTCGTAATATCCCGAACCATAAGGCCAAAATTCCAATCGTCACGGTCCCATTGCAATCCCAAATCAAAACCAAATCCCCATGAATTGGCAAAATCACCAATCGTACGACGGATAACTTTTGCATTAATTCCGTATTGGAAACCAGGAATTTTTAATTTACGGGCATAGGAAAGGGTAAAGGCGTAATCGGCGGTTGAGAATTTACTGATGCGGTTGTAGTCAATGTTGCCTTGACTGTCAATTAATTGCGTAGTGTTTAAAATATCGTCTACTCCAAAGCGAATGACCGAGATTCCCCAGGCGCTTTCCGTGTCAATGGGTTGGGCAAAGGCTGCATAATCATATTGCGCAATATTGGCAAAATAACTCGCGTGCATCGCCGCTGCTTGTCCGTCTTCCAAATGGACCAAACCTGCGGGATTCCAGTACACTGAATTTACATCCTGCGTTTGCGCTACGACCGCATTGGCCATACCAAAGGCCGCGGCATCAACTCCAATGTTCAAAAATTCATTGGAATATTTCCGTACCGATTGGCCAAAGGAAACCCCTGCAATCCAAAACAATACCCATGGAGCAATTTTATTCAAGCGCAATTTTTTTTTCAAAAGTAGCAATTTTCTAAGCGGTTTCCAACAAGTAAACTGTCGAAAACTACGTCTTTAAACGTGTTTGTACATACACTTATTGTGCTACCTTTGTGATTTAAATTCAAGTGCATGGCGTTGCTAAAACACCTTCCCAATTTTCTTACCCTTCTCAACTTGCTTTGCGGATGCATTGCGCTAGTTCACGCGGCTGAATTCAATTTTGAAGCTGCCTTTTCTTGGGTGTGTCTCGGTATCTTTTTTGATTTTTTTGATGGGTTTTTTGCGCGTAAGTTGGGCGTAGCCGGACCCTTGGGGGTGCAACTGGATTCGTTAGCCGATATGGTAACCAGTGGTGTTGTCCCGGGGTATGTTATGGTGTGTATGTTAAGTGGCCATGCGTTTCCGATGCCTATTCATGGATATTTTCCCTATATCGGATTCTTGATCACGTTGGGTGCTTGTTATCGCTTGGCCAATTTTAATATTGACACCCGTCAATCCGATTCGTTTATCGGCTTACCCACACCGGCCAATACCTTGTTTGTCACAAGTTTGCCCATAGTGGCCCATTTCCCTCCCGATGCATCATGGACCGTTGTGTTGCAACAGCCATGGGTATTGGTTGCCATCACCTTACTCAGTACTTGGGTTATGAATGCCCCCCTTCCGCTTTTTTCCTTAAAAATTAAAAAATTCAGTTTCAGCGCCTACAAATTGCAATTGGGTTTTGTAGCCTACTCCATATTTTTACTCCTTGTATTAAAAATCGTCGCAGTGCCTTTGATCATCCTTTCGTATGTTATCGTATCGGTGTTGCATACGTTTTTTACCCGAACAGCGTTAGGAATGAAAAAATAGCATGGCTGCCACACCGCGCAAAAAATCACCCGCTCGTCGCAAATCTACTGCCGCCCCTCGTTTTTCATGGGTGAAAGTCCTTACTTGGGGATTTATTCTTCTATTTACCGCAGGGGTAGTACTCCACTACCGTGAGGCGCTTTTGTATTACTTCAGCTTCAAGTCCAAACACAGCCTCAAAGAAGATAAAGTTGCCGAAGCTCGTATTTTTCAAATTCTTCAAAAATACCCCGATTATTGTGTGGGTCTTGATGTTTCTGAATACCAAGGGAACATTGATTGGGATGTGGTCGATTCGCTTGAAGGACGCCCGATTCGGTTCGTATTTGTGCGTGCAACCTGTGGTCGTGACCGAAAAGACGCGCAGTTTGAAACCAACTGGAAAGGAGCTAAAAAATACCTTCGTGGGGCTTATCATTACTACCGACCCGATGAAAACTCATTGGAGCAAGCTCGAAAATTTATCGCGACCGTTGCCCTACAACCAGGCGATCTTCCGCCGGTGCTCGATATTGAACAATTGCCCGAAAATCAGTCCATAGAGCGGCTGAAAATAGGGTTGCAAAAATGGCTAGATGCCGTTGAAAAGCACTACCATCGAAAACCAATTATTTATTCGGGTCAGCGGTATTATGAAGATTTTTTAAAAGAAGAATTTGCAGCCTATACGTTTTGGGTAGCCAATTATAATTTCTTTGCCGAAACCCTGCAGCCCGATTGGTTGTTTTGGCAGTTTTCTGAAAAAGGTCGGGTCGAAGGAATTCCCGAAAAAGTCGATGTAAATTTGTACAACGGCACCCCCAAAATGCTTGATTACCTCGTGCACTCCTAACCCAAAAACCAAACGGGGAGCAACAACACGATGAGTAAAAGCACCAACGCAAGCACGGCTTTCGGATGTGCAAAATTTACCATCCATCCCATCCAGGCTATCGGTTTGGGAAGGAAATAACGCGGGTCTTCCGCATTGTGATAAATCAATCCACCCCAGCGCCAATTTTTGGGATCATCCATCCACGATTGATGCGTTTCTTTCGGTATAGAATCCATACAATTTATTTTTGGGCGTGCCCCCTCAGAGGATATACGTCAATGCAAAGTAGTGTGCCGTTGCTTCGGGGTCAGGCTTTCCGCAGTACGCACCTCCCTAACGTCCGGTGGGTACTTGCTGCAATCCTTCACGCACTTCGGGGACCGCAACAGCGGGAGGTTAGAATTCGAGTTTCTTTTTACGCAACTCAAAATTTTGACCCAAGTATACTTTTCGTACCATTTCATCGGCGGCCAATTCTTCAGGAACACCGGCTTTCAAAATCCCTCCTTCAAACATTAAGTAGGTTTTGTCCGTGATGGCTAAGGTTTCTTGTACGTTGTGGTCGGTAATTAAGATACCGATATTTTTATTGCGTAATTGCGCTACAATACGCTGAATATCTTCAACAGCAACCGGGTCAACTCCCGCAAAAGGTTCGTCCAAAAGAATGAACTTCGGGTCTGTGGCCAAGGCGCGGGCGATTTCCGTACGACGCCGTTCTCCTCCCGAAAGTAAGTCTCCACGGTTGGTGCGAATATGTTGCAAGCTGAATTCATCCAATAAGCTCTCCATTTTTGCCTCTTGTTCCGCTTTCGAAAGTGAGGTCAATTGCAAAACACTCATGATGTTGTCTTCCACACTCAACTTCCGAAACACCGATGCTTCTTGCGCCAAATAGCCAATGCCGTGTTGCGCGCGTTTGTACATCGGAAACTCTGTAATGTTCAAATCGTCGAGGTAAATCGTTCCCGAATTGGGTTTGACCAACCCGACAATCATGTAGAAGGAGGTTGTTTTTCCAGCGCCATTCGGACCCAATAGTCCCACAATTTCGCCTTGGTTTACCTCCACCGAAATGCCTTTTACGACCGTTCGTTTTTTATAGGTTTTAATCAGCTGTTCAGCGCGTAATTTCATAAGTTAGCAAACGTTTAGGGGACAAGGTACTACTTTTTCATCGTGTTCATCGCCCAATAAAGTGTTAAATGATTAGGGCTCTTGTGTTTCCAAAGCTTCCCAAAATTCGTATGCACGACGCAAATGCGGAATCACAATGGTGCCGCCAACCAAAGTGGCAATTCCCATGGCTTCCATCATTTCGGCTCTTGAAACACCTTGCTTGTAAGCGGTCTCCAAGTGGTATTTGATGCAATCGTCGCACCGCAATACCGCAGAAGCGACCAATCCCAAGAGTTCTTTGGTTTTCACATCCAAAGCTCCTTCGGCGTAAGCGTTGGTGTCTAAATTAAAGATGCGTTTGATGACCAAATTATTGTCGGCCATCAATTTTTCGTTCATTTTTGAACGGTAACTGTTGAATTCTTCTACGAGATTACTCATGCTTTTAATCTTCTTTTTTCTACTACAGCGGCAATAATTACACTGGCTTCAAATACCAAGAGCATCGGGATCGATACGGTCACCTGACTCACCACATCGGGGGGGGTAACGATTGCAGCAATAATTAATACAATAACGATGGCATACCGACGGTATTTACGCAAAAAAGCAACCGTAATTAGTCCTAATTTGGTCAAAAAGTAAATGATCACCGGCAATTCAAAAAACAAGCCACTGACCAAAACCGAACTCTTAATCATACTGATGTAGGATTCCAAATTGAATTCGTTCACCACTGCAGTACTTATTTGAAATGTGGATACAAAGTTGATGGTCATCGGGATAATTACAAAATACCCAAACAACACTCCTAAAAAGAACAAAAGCGAGGATACAATGATAAAGGCTTTGGCGCTTTTTCGCTCCTTTTCGTACAATGCGGGACTGATAAAATTCCAAAATTGGTAAATGATATACGGAAAGGCCAAGATGAACCCGGCGGTAATACATATCCAAATAAAGGTATTGATTTGTCCCTCCATCGAGGTGTTTTGGATTTTAAAGTCCAAATCAGTTATGCAAATATTTTCAGCAATGCCTAAATATTTAGAGGCATCACAAAAAAAACGGTAGGTGACAAATTCGGCTTTCGTAGGTCCGAAAATGACAGAGTTGAATAAAAAATCATTGACCATATATGTGGCAAACGCCATAATGACTGTGGCCAACGAGCAACGAACCAATACCCATCGCAACTCCTCCAAATGCTCCATGAAGGACATTTCTTTATGTGCTTTTTTTGCCATTAGACGACGCCTTCTTTTAAAATATCATGCAAATGAATTACACCCAAATATTGTGTGTCTTCCACCACAACCAGCTGCGTGATTGCATATTGTTCCATACGATTCAAAGCGTCCACCACTAGTGTGTCGGGCGCAATTGTCTTGGGATTGACGGTCATGATATCACGTGCTTTCCAGCCCGTAATGGTTTCTGTTTTATTCAACATGCGCCGAATATCCCCATCGGTAATAATTCCGATGACCTGTTCGGCCTCCAGCACAGCGGTGACTCCCAAGCGGCCTTCCGAAATCGACACAATCACTTGTTTAATGTCTGAATCCGGGGCCACCATCGGACGGTGTGCTGTATCGAGAAGGTCGTTTACTTTCAATAAAAGTTTTTTTCCCAAAGCGCCTCCTGGATGGTATAAGGCAAAATCTTCTGCAGTAAATTGACGCATTTCAATCAAACAAACCGCAAGCGCATCTCCCATAGCCAATTGAGCCGTGGTGCTGTTGGTAGGAGCCAAATTATTGGGGTCAGATTCGCGCTCTACCCAAGTGTTCAATACATAATCAGACGCTTTTCCCAAATAGGATTCAGGGTTGCCCGTCATACCAATGAGTACATTGCCTTGCCGTTTTAGTAAAGGGACCAATACTTTGATTTCGGGACTGTTTCCACTTTTGGAAATGCACAACACGGGGTCGCCCGGTTGCACCATGCCTAGGTCGCCATGAATCGCTTCAGAAGCATGGAGAAAAAGGGCAGGGGTTCCCGTGGAGTTGAGGGTAGCGACAATTTTTTGGGCAATAATAGCACTTTTTCCAATGCCTGTGATGACCAAACGTCCTTGGGTTTGAAACAAAAGTTCCACCACCGCGACAAAGGAATCATCCAGAAATTCAGCGAGTTTGGCAATCGAAACACTCTCTGACAATAAGGTGCGTCGTGCACACTCGACTAAGGCTTCTTTCGTTATCAAAATGAAATGTTATAAAATTTGTACGTACAGAAGTTTATTGTATATTTATGGTTGCAAATTTAGATAAAAATACCTGTAACTAAAGAATGAATTCCAACGAAATTGACATCCACGCAGCGTTAAAGAAGTATTTTGGATTTTCCCAATTCAAAGGGTTGCAAGAGCGTGTGATTCGAAGTGTGATTGATAAGCAGAACACTTTTGTGATTATGCCAACGGGGGGCGGAAAGTCGCTATGTTACCAATTGCCCGCCTTGATTCAAGAAGGTACTGCTATTGTGGTCTCTCCCTTAATTGCTTTGATGAAAAATCAAGTCGATGCGATTCGCAGTTTGTCGGCGACCGAGGGAGTGGCGCATGTGCTTAATTCTTCCTTAAATAAAACGGAAGTGAATCAGGTGAAAAAGGATATTGCCACAGGGGTAACCAAGTTGTTGTATGTGGCTCCCGAATCCCTCACCAAAGAGGAATATGTTGAGTTTTTACAATCTGTGCCGATTTCTTTTGTTGCTATTGATGAAGCGCATTGTATTTCGGAGTGGGGCCATGATTTCCGTCCTGAATACCGTAATTTACGAGCGATTATCAAACAATTGGGAAATATTCCGGTGATTGGTTTGACGGCAACGGCCACGCCCAAAGTGCAAGAAGATATACTCAAAAACTTAGACATGACCGACGCTACGGTTTACAAAGCGTCGTTCAATCGACCCAATTTGTTTTATGAAGTACGCACCAAAACTAAAAATGTAGAGGCCGACATCATTCGTTTTATTAAACAAAACAAAGGGAAATCTGGTATTGTCTATTGTTTGAGTCGCAAAAAAGTAGAAGAAATTGCGCAAGTATTGCAAGTAAATGGAATTAGCGCAGTGCCGTATCACGCGGGACTCGATGCAAAAACCCGTGCCAAACACCAGGATATGTTTTTGATGGAAGATGTGGAAGTGGTGGTGGCAACGATTGCCTTTGGAATGGGGATTGACAAACCCGATGTGCGTTTTGTTATTCATCATGATATCCCAAAATCCTTAGAAAGTTATTACCAAGAAACCGGTCGTGCCGGTCGTGATGGTGGTGAAGGGCATTGTATTGCCTACTATTCGTACAAGGATGTAGAAAAACTCGAAAAGTTTATGGCCGGAAAACCCGTGGCCGAACAGGAGATAGGATTTGCATTGTTGCAAGAAGTGGTCGCTTATGCAGAGACATCGATGTCGCGGCGTAAGTTTTTACTCCACTATTTTGGGGAAGAATTTGATACCGAAACGGGAGAGGGTGCCGATATGGATGATAATGTGCGCAATCCCAAGTCGAAAACTGAAGCCCAAGCACAAGTCAAGATGCTGTTGGAAGTTGTTCGTGACACCAAACATCTGTATAAATCCAAAGAAATTGTCTTTACCCTTATCGGTCGGGTCAATGCTATTATTAAAGCACATCGTACCGATACCCAACCTTTTTTTGGGTGTGGAAAAGCATTTGACGAGCGCTATTGGATGGCACTGATTCGTCAAGTGTTGGTCGACGGTTTATTGCATAAGGATATCGAAACGTATGGAATTTTGAAAGTATCCGAGAAGGGACATGCGTTTATCGCTACGCCACACTCGTTCTTGATGTCGGAAGACCATGAGTACAGTGAAAGTGAAGATGAAACAATCGTAGCTGCTTCCAAAGCGACCGGTACTGCCGATGAAGCCTTAATGGCCATGCTAAAAGAGTTGCGTAAAAAAGTAGCCAAGCAGTTGGGAGTGCCTCCCTTTGTGGTGTTTCAAGACCCCTCTCTGGAAGATATGGCACTCAAATATCCCATCACCATTGATGAACTAACCAATATACATGGTGTAGGGGAAGGGAAAGCAAAAAAGTATGGAAAAGATTTTGTCGCTCTGATTGCCCGCTATGTTGAAGACAACGAGATTATTCGCCCCGATGATTTGGTGGTGAAATCTACTGGAGCTAATTCTTCAAACAAGCTTTATATCATTCAAAATATCGACCGAAAATTATCCCTCGAAGATATTGCTTCCGCCAAAGGCATGAATATGGATACGTTGCTGAAAGAGATGGAGCAAATTGTCTATTCTGGAACCAAGTTGAATATTGGGTATTGGATTGATGAAATACTCGATGAAGACCAACAAGAGGAGATTCATGAGTATTTTATGGAGTCTGAAACCGACCGTATTGAAGATGCTCTACGCGAGTTTGACGGCGACTATGATATTGAAGAACTACGGTTGATGCGTATTAAATTTATCAGTGAAGTAGCCAATTAGGCATAAATTACGCTTAAAGTTTGGAACCGCTATTCAACCCATTGAGTGGCGGTTTTTTTTATTCCATAATTCATAACTCATAATTCATAACTCATAATTCATAACTCATAATTCATAATTTCATTCATACACCTCTCCCCGGTGCGGTTTTAACGCATCCCGTACGGCAATCATTTGCGATTCTGGTACCACCATGTAGGCGATGGCATGCATTTCATGAATAATTTCATAGCCGGTTATTTCAAGAGGTAGCTTTTCTATTTGGATATATTCTTTTAAATGAATTTCATGATGTTCTGCTGTTTTTGCCGCGGCAGGTCCCCTAAAATCCCAAATGAGTTTGATGTTGCGATTCATTAAGTATTTAATTTTCAGTAACTATGGTTTTTTTATATATTTGAAAAAACAAACAAAACCTATGAAACAAAAGTACATTTTAATTCTATTATTTATGCTCCTTTGCATAAATCAAAGTCAGGCTCAAGGGAATTATACCGTTAATGCAATTCCGTATGTCCCATTTCAAGCGTCTATGACCAATATCAATACCAATGATGACATGTGTTCGGGATTGATTCCACTTCCTTTTTCGTTTGATTACTACGGGGCAACTTACAATCAATTGGTTATCAGTACCAATGGGTATGTTGATTTTCGAAGCTCAAGTGCCAACCTTGGATCGCCCTTTGCTTTTACGCAAAACGTACCGGCAGCTAATTTTCCGGTGAAAAACTCTATCCTAGGGGCATATCAAGATTTGTATAACACAACAGGAGGTTTTATAGGCTATGGAACCTATGGTACGGCTCCTTATCGAAAATTTGTGGTGTATTATTATCAAAATGCCTTATTTGCATGTTCAACTCGTCGAAGCACATTCCAAATTGTTTTACACGAAACCTCCAACCTTATCGATGTCATTCTCATCGACAAACAAGCCTGTCCGAACTCCAATGCTGGTCGCACTGTAACGGGACTTATTGATGCTACTGGGGCCAATGGGATTACCCCACCAGGACGAAATACTGGATTTTGGGCTGCTGCGCAAGAGGCATGGCGATTTGCTCGACCCGGTTATTATGCCAATTACAGTTATGTAGTGTGTGATCCCAACAACGATGGAGTTGGGGAATATCTTTTGGCAACCTTACGCAATGATTTAGCTCCTACTAATCCCTCGTCGGTTGTTTTGTATGAAACATTAACCGATGCTACGGTTCAGGCTAATCCCATTGGTGGTACTGTATACAACTCGCTTTCATCCAATCAAGTGATTTATGCAGCCTTTAACGGGCAAATCAAAGCGGTAACGTTGCAGGCTATTGATTGTGCCCTTGACGTAGATGTGGATACGGTGCCTACTGCATTGGAGGATTTGAATGGCGACACAAATTTGGCTAATGATGATACCGATGGCGATGGAATTCCAAATTACGCTGATAATGATGATGACGGCGACATGATTCTTACTAATCTAGAATACGTTTTCCCACGAATGAATGCCAATGCGGCCCAAAATGCGTTATTAGATACCGATGCCGATGGAGTTCCCAATTATTTGGATAACGACGATGATGGAGATGGTGTTTTGACCTATTTAGAAGATTACAATGGCAACGGAAATCCCGCTGACGATGATACCAATGGCAATGGAACTCCCGACTATATGGAAAGCAATGTGGCTTTAGGGACCACCGAACTCACAGCAGGAATCATTGGGGTTTATCCTAATCCGGCTCAAGACATATTGTACATTCAGAATGATCAAAATATACTTCTTCAATCTATAGCGATTTATAATGTACAAGGAACATTGGTAAAAACTATCCCTCAAGCGTCCACAGTTTCCTCCATTCCAGTGAGCGAACTGGCATCTGGGTTATATTTAATTCAATGGACAACAGAAAAAGGAGTCGCTACTACCAAGTTTGTGAAGCAATAACCTTGCAATAATTTATTTTCAAAAAGTCGGTTGTATTACCGACTTTTTTTATATTTCAAAAAAATACCCATGAAATTTCGCATAACCAGTCTAATATTTCTTTTTGCTCTTTTTGGAAAAGCCCAAGAGCTTACTCTTGATCGCGCCAACGGTTTAGCGCGTTTGCCCTTAAAATGTTTGCAACAAGAGTATCCCAATAAGTTAAATCAATTGCTTCTCGATGGCAGCGAATTGGGTTCTCCCAAAACGTTACATCCTGCCTTTTACGGTTGTTTTGACTGGCATTCGGCTGTGCATGGGCATTGGAGCTTGGTTTACCTACTGAATCATTTTCCTCAATTAGAAAGTAAAGCATTGATTCTCGAAAAATTACAAACCAATCTCAGTAAAGCCAACATTGAAGTAGAAATAGCTTATCTATCCAAAAAGCATGAGAAATCGTTTGAACGAACCTACGGATGGGCGTGGGTGTTGAAGTTGCAGATGGAGTTAGAACGCAGTAATGATCCCGCCTTGAATGCTTTGGGGGAAAACCTCAAGCCACTTTCTCAATTGTTGTGCGAGCGCTACATTGAATTTTTACCCAAACTAAATTATGCCCTTCGGGTGGGAACGCACACCAACACGGCTTTTGGTATGGCTTTGGCCTGGGATTATGCCGTTTATTCCAAAAATGTCGCCTTACAACAAAGTTTGCACCATAATGCACTTCGTCTTTTTTTAAACGATCAAAATTGTCCCTTTGCCTGGGAGCCAAGTGGAACCGATTTCTTGTCGCCTTGTATGGAGGAAATCGGATTAATGCAACGGATTATGGAACCCAATGCTTTTTTGAAATGGTTAAAGGCATTTGCGCCCGATTTATTCCGTAAAAATTACACCTGGGAACCGGGCAAGGTAAGCGATCGCACCGACGGTCATCTCGTGCATTTAGATGGTTTAAATTTTAGTCGGGCTTGGAATTTATACCGATTGAGTCAAGCTTTTCCCAAAGTGCTTGGACATTTGAAGGCCATTGCGCAACAACACCTTACCTTTTCATTGCCCGCGATTGTAGATGGAAACTACGAAGGCGAACATTGGTTGGCGTCTTTTGCATTGTATGCATTTGAAGCCCAAGGAACGTTAGAAAAGTAGTACTTTTGCCTCATGCCACGAGAACTTCAATTTCAAGTCACCCCCGAAGTCGCCGCACAACCTGAATTGCTTCAGCAACATGTTGCCCGTCTTATGCACGTTGGTGTAAAAGATATTCAACATGTTATCGTTCGAAAACGGAGTATCGACGCCCGTCAACGCCCCATAAAAATCAATATTAAGGCAAACGTTTATTTCCAAGGCGAAGCCATCACCGAAGAGGAGGTTCGCTTGCCCGACTACCCCAATGTGGCTCATAAAACCCCTGTAATTATTGTGGGTGCGGGTCCAGCGGGATTATTTGCTGCCTTGCAATTGATTGAATTGGGACTGAAGCCAATTGTTATTGAACGGGGCAAAGATGTGCGCGGTCGCCGACGGGACTTGAAAGCCATCAATCGCGATCATGTGGTGGATGAAGATTCCAATTATTGTTTTGGCGAAGGCGGGGCAGGAACCTATTCGGATGGGAAATTGTATACGCGTTCAAAAAAGCGAGGCGATGTCGATCGTATCCTGCGATTATTGGTAGGGTTTGGCGCTTCCCCCGAAATTTTGGTCGAAGCGCATCCGCATATTGGGACCAATAAATTACCCCAAATTATCCAAGATATTCGCGAAGCCATTATTCATTTTGGGGGCGAAGTGTTGTTTGAGTCTCGCGTGACCGATATTTTGGTGACCCATGGCGAAGTACAAGGGGTTGAACTCCATAATGGACAACGTTTGCAGGCGAAAAAACTCATTTTGGCAACAGGCCATTCTGCTCGCGATATTTTTGAATTACTCCATCGAAAAAAAATTCTTATTGAAGCCAAGCCTTTTGCTTTGGGCGTTCGCGCAGAACATCCGCAATCGTTAATAGATCAAATTCAATACTCTTGTGACTTTCGCGGGGAGTTTTTACCGCCAGCGCCGTATGCGATTGTCAAGCAAGTCAACGGGCGCGGGATGTATTCGTTTTGTATGTGTCCAGGTGGTGTGATAGCGCCGTGTGCCACGAGTCCCGGGGAAGTGGTAACCAACGGTTGGTCGCCCTCCAAGCGCGATCAAGCAACGGCCAATTCGGGTATAGTGGTTGAATTGCGGCTTGAGGATTTCAAACCCTTTGCCAAGTTTGGCCCTTTGGCTGGTATGGAATTTCAAAAAGATATCGAGCAGCGTGCATTCCTTTTGGCGGGTCAAACCCAAAAAGTGCCTGCCCAACGCATGGTGGATTTCTCCCAAAAGAAAGTATCAGCCGAAATTCCAAAGACGTCTTATGTTCCAGGTACAACTTCAGTAGAATTGGGAGAAGTATTTCCATCTTTTTTAACCCAAATTATGCGCGAAGGATTTGTGCAATTTGGAAAGTCGATGAAAGGCTATTTTACCAATGACGCCATTTTACATGCCCCCGAGAGTCGAACTTCCTCACCGGTGCGGATTCCCCGTGATCCGATTACCTTAGAACATCTACAAATCAAAGGGTTGTATCCCTGTGGTGAAGGTGCTGGCTATGCAGGGGGAATTATTTCTGCGGCAATTGATGGGGAGAAATGTGCGCTCAAAATTGCGGAATCGATTCCCTAAAAAATACCCCAAAGAGCAGCTAACTTTTTGGGGGAAATTGATTATTGCGTTTTTTTATTTTTCAACCGGTCTTTAAACACCTTTTCAAACTTTTCCACTTTGGGGCGAACAACCATTTGACAATAGGGCTTGTTAGCATTGTTGGCGTAGTAATTTTGGTGGTATTCTTCAGCTGCCCAGAATTTTTTAAGCGGTTCTAGGGTGGTTACAATTTTGGACGGATACACGTTTCGGAAGTTCAACGCGTCAATCAACGCTTGTGCCTCTTTTTTTTCATCCTCATTTTTATAAAAAATCACCGAACGGTATTGGGTACCCACATCGGCTCCTTGTCGGTTCAACGTTGTGGGGTCGTGTACGGTAAAGAACACTTGATAAATTTCATCCAAACTGGTTACGTTGGGATTGTACGTGATTTCTACTACCTCTGCGGCTCCCGTTCTACCGGTACAAACTTCTTCGTAACTCGGATTCTCCACGGTGCCTCCCGCATAGCCAGAAACCACTTTTTCTACGCCATTCAAGTTTTGGTATACGGCTTCCACACACCAAAAACAGCCGCCTCCCAAGACTACCGTTTTCAATTGCGCAGCTTTTTCTGCCGAATCGGGTATAAAATCAAGCGAAACGGCATTCATGCAATAGCGTTTTCCCGTGGGTTCGGGTCCGTCGTCAAACAAGTGTCCCAAATGGCTGTCACAACGACTACACAAGGCTTCAACCCGTTGCATACCGTAGGAATTATCAGGTCGAAACCAAATGCTTTTGGGATTGTCTTGTTCAAAGAAACTGGGCCAACCGCAACTGCTGACAAATTTTTGCTGGGAACGGAACAGTTTATTTCCACAAGCGGCACAATAGTAGGTGCCTTTGGTTTCACTTTTCCACATCGAACCCGTAAAGGCACGTTCGGTATCGGCATGGCGTGCTACTTCATAAAGGTCGGGGGGGAGCACTTTTTTCCATTCGGCATCCGACAAAACGAGTTTGCTTGTGTCTGTGTTTGAGTAATACGGATTTTCGGGTTTTTGAATAGTATTTTCCATGGTTGTTTTTTTTGTTTTTTGGGAGTGTTGCGGCTGATTTTGACCACAGGCGGTTGTGGTAAATAAGCTTAAACTAAGTAATAAACAATATATTTTTTTCATGTTTTCAATGCTTTACGATACAAAGGTATCAAGCAAATACGTTCCAAATCGTAATTTAGTTTACAAAGGGCGTTGCTTTAAGGAAAGTTTAACGGTTGTTTGTAAAGCTTCGACAAAATTACACAAGAATTGTTGTACTTTTGACCCTAGACATCCCGCTATGAAAGAAGAACAAGTCATTTTAGTCAATGCCAACGATGAGCCGATTGGTTTGATGAACAAGTTGGAAGCCCACGAAAAAGCCATGTTGCATCGGGCCTTTTCTGTTTTTGTATTAAATGATAAAAATGAAGTGATGTTGCAACAACGCGCACATCACAAATACCATTCTCCACTGCTGTGGACCAATACCTGTTGCAGTCACCAACGCGCAGGTGAAACCAATATTCAGGCGGGCAAAAGACGTTTGGAAGAAGAAATGGGATTTGTAACCGAATTAAAGGAGCTGTTCCATTTTATCTACAAAGCGCCTTTTGATAATGGGTTGACCGAACACGAACTAGATCACGTGATGATTGGGTATTACAACGGTGAGCCGGCCATTAATCCAGAAGAAGTAGAAGGTTGGAAATGGATGGATATCGAGGCCATTCGCGAAGACATGAAAAACCATCCTGAGATTTATACCGTATGGTTTAAAATCATATTTGACGAATTTTATCATTACCTCGAAGACCATAAATTATAAACATGCGCGTTACAGTATCCCGAAAAGCCCATTTCAACGCTGCACATCGTTTGTATCGAAAAGATTGGACGATGGAGCAAAACCAAGCGGTGTTTGGTAAATGTAATAATCCCAATTTTCACGGCCATAACTACGAACTTATTGTTTCTGTTACCGGAGAAATTGACCCTGAAACAGGGTATGTGATCGATGTGAAAATTATTTCCGACTTGGTAAAAACCCTTGTGGAAGATGCATTTGATCACAAAAACCTCAATTTGGATGTGCCAGAATTTCACGATTTGAATCCAACCGCTGAGAATATAGCCGTTGTGATTTGGCACAAACTGCGTCCTCATATCGGATTAGATAAAGATTTAGAAGTGGTGTTGTATGAAACACCTCGAAATTTTGTGACCTACAAAGGGAATTAATCATGGCATTACGAAAGGGTTCATTGGTTCCTAATTTTACAGCAACCGATAGTCAGGGAGAACAATTCGATAGCGCCACGGTTTTCGGGAAGCAATGGGTGGTACTCTTTTTTTATCCAAAAGATGATACGCCGGGTTGTACCACACAAGCGTGTGCATTTCGCGATCGATATCAAGATTTCACCGATTTAGGTGCCCTAGTGATAGGCGTTAGCGCTGATGGAGTGGCTTCTCACCTTCGATTTCAAAGCAAATATAAACTCCCATTTACCCTCTTGGCCGATACCCAAAAGAAAATCCGAACCTTGTTTGGTGTTCCAAAGGATTTATTGGGTTTGGTTGACGGTCGCGCGACTTATGTTATCGGTCCCGATCAAAAGATTCACTTCATTTTCGATTCCTTAAGCGGAAGTGGCCACATGGAGCGTGCCTTAGCTTTTTTGAAAAGTAAGGTTTAACCTCTTTTTTTTTATTCAATACAACAAACAGCCTATTTTTGCTTTTTATATTTAAGTACTATGGATTGGTATCCCTTGGTTTTCAACCCTATCATTAAAGAACGAATTTGGGGCGGAACAAAATTGCGCGACGTTTTACACAAACCTATTGTTTCTAACATTTCAGGGGAGAGTTGGGAACTTTCAACGGTTCCCGGCGATGTGAGTGTAGTTGCCAACGGAGCACTCGAAGGAACCGATTTAAATGCGGTTGTTGCCCTCAATCCAGAAGCGGTTTTGGGGAAGAAAGTGGTGGCACAATTTGGCGATCAATTTCCATTATTGTTTAAGTTTTTGGATGCCCGTGAGGATTTATCCATTCAGGTACACCCTAATGATGCTTTGGCGAAAGAACGTCACAATTCCTTTGGTAAAACGGAAATGTGGTATGTAATGCAAGCCGATCCCGGTGCTCAATTGATCGTAGGATTCAAAGAGGATTCCAATGCTGAAGCCTATCAAACCGCCTTGGCACAACACCAAGTAGTAGATTTGTTGGCCAAACATTCGGTACAAAAAGGGGATGTTTTTTTTCTAGAAACAGGGACGGTGCATGCCATTGGAGCAGGGACATTGATTGCCGAAATTCAGCAAACCTCTGATATCACCTACCGTATTTATGATTTTGATCGAAGGGATGCCCAAGGGAATCTCCGGGAATTACATACAGAATTGGCATTGGAGGCGATAAATTACCAGCGTACGGAAAGTAAAAAAGCGTATGCCCAAAACACGAATGTATCCAACGTGATGGTCAATTGTCCCTACTTTACGACTTCTTTTATTCCGTTGACCGATACAGCAAGTGTTCATTCTACAAACGATTCTTTTACCGTTCTTATGGTGATGGAGGGCGATTGCGCGCTTTTGCATGGTGATAAAAAGATGGAACTAACAAAAGGGACAACAATTTTATTGCCCGCAGCTTTAGAGGCGGTCCAGTTGAAGGGGAATGCCGAATTGTTAGAAATCACAATTTCCTAACCGCATTCCGAAGATAATCCTTACCTTTGCCCAAATTTAAAATACCAAGCATTATGGCCAGTGTAAGAAACTTAAAAAAAGACATTAACTACGTATTGGGCGATATTATCGAAGCCGTTTATTTGTTGGAAATGACCACCGCAGGGAAACCTACCGAACCGACCCAAGCCATCATTACAGAGGCTTTAGTAGCTTTTGATGATTTGATGACGAAAGTAAATGCCAAAAACGTTGAAAATAGAAAAGCGCATTTCAAGCAAATCAATACTGAATTGGAAGCTACTGCGAATCAGTTGGTTGATAAAATCAACGCTTTGTAAGACTGATTTTTTTCCAAAAAGTGACGGAAATATTTTGGAGAATTCAAATTCAAATTTATATTTGCATCACAATACACCGCCGGTGTAGCTCAGCTGGCTAGAGCAGCTGATTTGTAATCAGCAGGTCGTGGGTTCGAGTCCCTCCATCGGCTCTTCAAAGGAACACAAATGTGTTCCTTTTTTTTTATCGGGTTGGTAGAGAAACACAATTGTGTTTCTCTACCAACCCAAATATAAAAAGGCTCCGCATAGGGAGCCTTTTTTGTCTATAGGTCATCGAATTATTTTCGAGCCATGACTTTTTCACAAGCCGCTACAATTGAAGCGCTGTTCAAGCCGTATTTTTCCATCAACTGTTCGGGTGTGCCGCTTTCACCAAACGAATCTTTTACAGCCACAAATTCTTGCGGAGCAGGGTGGTGTAAAACCAAGGTTCGCGCCACACTCTCGCCCAAGCCGCCCAAGAAATTATGTTCCTCAGCAGTAACAACGCAACCCGTTTTGGCTACCGATTTTAAAATCGCCTCTTCGTCCAACGGTTTAATCGTGTGAATATTGATGACTTCTGCCGACACTCCGCGTGCTTCCAGAGCTTCTGCGGCAACCAATGCTTCCCAAACCAAATGGCCCGTAGCAATAATGGTTACATCGGTTCCTTCATTCAATACAATCGCTTTTCCAATGATAAAAGGTTCGTCTGCCGGGGTAAAGTTAGGCACTACCGGACGACCAAAACGTAAATAAGCCGGACCATGATGATCGGCCAAAGCCAAAGTCGCCGCTTTTGTTTGGTTATAGTCACAGGTATTGATTACGGTCATGCCAGGGAGCATTTTCATCAAACCAATATCTTCTAGAATTTGGTGCGTGGCGCCATCTTCTCCTAAGGTCAATCCGGCATGTGAGGCGCAAATTTTGACATTTTTATCGGAATAGGCTACCGATTGACGAATTTGGTCATAGACGCGACCGGTTGAGAAATTGGCAAAGGTTCCCGTAAATGGAATTTTCCCACCAATGGTTAACCCTGCGGCAATACCAATCATATTGGCTTCAGCAATTCCTACCTGAAAAAAGCGTTCGGGGTGGTTTTTTTTGAAATCGTCAAACTTTAACGAGCCAATTAAATCGGCACATAAAGCGACCACATTTTCGTTTTTCTGACCCAATTCGGTCATCCCTGCGCCAAATCCGGAGCGGGTATCTTTACTTCCTGTATTTTCGTATTTTTTCATGATGTGTTGCCAATTAATAGTCTCCTAACGTTGCTGGATTTTGTGCCAAACCGCTTTCCAATTGCGTATCATTGGGCGCTTTACCGTGCCAAGCGTGGGTATGCATCATAAAATCGACGCCATTGCCCATTTCGGTATACAACAAAACAGCTACCGGTTTGCCTTTCCCTGTTCTGGCTTTTGCTTCTTTCATACCCGCTAGAATTGCTTCGATGTTGTTTCCCTCTTTGATTTCCAAAACGTCCCAATCAAAGGCTTCAAATTTAGCACGTAAATTCCCCAATGACATGACATCCTCGGTTGAGCCGTCAATTTGTTGCCCGTTGTAATCTACTGTTGCAATGAGGTTGTCTACTTTTTTAGCCGAAGCATACATAATGGCTTCCCAATTTTGACCTTCTTGTAATTCACCGTCTCCTGTTAAAATATAGACTAATTTGTTGTCTTTATTTAATTTCTTAGCTTCCGCGGCGCCAAGGGCAACCGAAAGTCCCTGACCCAAAGATCCCGAAGCCATTCGCACGCCCGGAAGTCCTTCATGGGTGGTAGGGTGTCCTTGTAAACGAGAGTTTAATTTTCGGAAGGTGGCCAATTCCTCCACTGGAAAATACCCGCTTCGTGCGAGTACACTGTAAAAAACAGGGGAAATATGACCGTTGGAAAGGAAGAAAATATCTTCTCCAATCCCGTTCATATCAAAGCCTTCTTTGCGTTCCATCACCTCTTGAAAAAGGCATACTAAAAACTCAGTACAACCCAAAGAACCTCCCGGGTGACCTGAATTTACAGCATGTACCATACGAAGGATGTCGCGACGTACTTGTGTTGTTAAATCGTGTAGTTGTTGCATGTTAGACATTGTTGTGGTATTAAAATGTGGCACAAAAGTACACCGATTCTGCGGCTTATACAAATCTTAAAAACGTACTTATTCCGTAACTCATAATTCATAACTCACAACTCATAATTCATTGTGGGCGTGTCCCCGCCATCCTTCCTCGCTTTCAATTCACTCTAGTTAAGCGGGGTCGGGCTGTCCGTTTCAAGTCCGCGCTTGTCGTACCTCCGCGCTGTGGGCTTTCCACTGCCATCCCTCACGCAATCCTACTAAAAACAACCTTGGGTACTTTGTGTCAAATTTTGTGTTACACGGTAAGTATATTTAATCATTGCCCCATCGGTCCATTGCCCCACCTACCTACTTAACGGCAGGTTGCCACATTGTCTCATCGGCACATTGGCAAATTTGCACATCGGCACATTGTCTCATTACCCCATTATCTCATTAAGGAAATCTTAATCCCACTAGCCCTTTCCCAAAAAAAAGTATCTTTGTCGGCTGAAATCCCTTTCGATGAAATTTGAGTTACTGCATACCGATCCCCAATCCCAAGCCCGTGCGGGTAAAATTACGACTGACCACGGGGTCATTGAAACCCCTATTTTTATGCCTGTCGGGACTGTAGCTTCCGTCAAAGGGGTGCATCAACGCGAACTCCGTGACGATATTAATCCCGATATTATTTTAGGAAATACCTACCATTTGTACTTGCGTCCACAGTTGGATATTTTAGAAAAAGCTGGCGGCTTGCACAAGTTCATGAATTGGGATCGAAATATTTTGACCGATAGTGGAGGATACCAAGTGTATTCACTTTCTGCCAACCGAAAAATCAAGGAAGAAGGGGTGAAATTTAAATCACATATCGATGGTTCCTACCATTTTTTCTCCCCCGAAAACGTCATGGAAATTCAACGCACCATTGGTGCCGATATTATCATGGCTTTTGACGAGTGTACACCCTATCCGTGTGATTACCGCTATGCCAAACGCAGTATGCACATGACCCACCGCTGGTTGGACCGTTGTGTGGCGCATTTGAAAACATTACCGCCAAAATACGGGTACGAACAAACGTTATTTCCCATTGTTCAAGGAAGTACCTACAAAGATCTACGCCAAATGTCGGCCGAATATATCGCCAATGTAGGGGCAGAAGGGAATGCTATTGGGGGATTGTCGGTGGGAGAACCTGCTGAGGAAATGTATGCCATGACCGAAGTGGTGACCGCCGTACTTCCGAAAGACAAACCCCGCTATTTAATGGGGGTAGGTACGCCCATTAACATTTTGGAAAATATTGCTTTGGGAATTGATATGTTTGACTGTGTCATGCCCACACGCAATGCCCGTAACGGGATGTTGTTTACCGCCCATGGGGTGATTAATATTAAAAATAAAAAGTGGGAAGACGATTTTTCTCCTATCGACGAAATGGGAATTACCTTTGTCGATACCGAATATTCCAAAGCTTACCTACGTCACTTGTTTGCTGCCAATGAATACTTGGGCAAACAAATTGCTACGATTCACAATTTAGGGTTCTACCTTTGGTTGGTTCGTGAAGCCCGAAAACACATCATCGCTGGCGATTTCCGGGATTGGAAAAATAAAATGGTGCAACAAATGAGTCAACGTTTGTAATGAAAATTATTGATCGCTACATCTTAAAACGGTACTTGGTGACGTTTGCCACCATGCTATTGCTATTTATTCCTATTGGGATAACCATTGACGTAGCTGAAAAAGTCAATAAAATGATTGAAAATCGCGTTCCTTTTCCTGCGATTGCTCAATATTATGTGGACTTTACCATTTATTTTGCCAATTTATTATTCCCTATTTTTCTGTTTCTTTCCATCATTTGGTTTACCTCCAAATTGGCCAATAACACCGAAGTTATCGCCATATTGAGTTCGGGAATTTCCTTTACCCGCTTTTTACGTCCGTACCTCATTGGTGCTGCTATGGTTTCGGTTTTTGCCTTGCTGATGGGATTCTTTTTGGTGCCCAAAGCCAGTGAAGGATTCAAAACATTTCGATTCATGTATTTGATTGGAAATGGCCAAAATGAAATGCGCGACAATTCCGATGTGTACCGACAAATCAGTGATAACGAATATATTTATGTCAGTTCCTATAATCCCGATAGCAAATTAGGGTTCAACTTTTCTATGGAGCGGTTTAAAGGCGATTCATTAGTCTATAAAATTACCGCCGATCGGATTAAATTCAACGAGAACGACAGCACCTATTCGCTTTTTGAATATAAAAAACGAAAAGTAGGTGCGCTCAATGATGTGCTCGAAATTGGAACGCGAAAAGACACCATTCTAAAGTTTGATGTCGATGAGTTAACCCCCACGGTTTATGTTGCAGAGACCTTAAATTACTTTGACTTGGTAAAATTTATCGAAAAAGAAAAAAAACGGGGCTCCGCCAATATGAACACCTATTTGGTTGTGTTGTATAAAAAATATAGCGTTCCTGTTTCAGCCTTTATTTTAACCGTGATTGCCGTGGCTGTCTCTTCCATGAAACGACGCGGCGGTATGGGTATTAATTTGGTTATTGGAATTGTCATTGCTTTTGCTTTTGTCTTTATGGACAAGGTTTTTGGGGTTTTGGCCGAAAAGTCCAGTGCACCACCCATGCTTTTGGTTTGGTTGCCCAATCTTATTTTTGGTATTTTAGCTCTTTACTTACTTCGCAATGCCAAACGATAAATTTCGAAGTCTCCTGCTGCTTCACCTCATTGTATTCATTTGGGGATTTACGGCCATTATCGGCAAGCTCATTACCCTAGACGCTTTAGCTTTGGTATGGTTTCGTATGTTGTTTGCCGTTTTTTTTATTGGCGCCTATGTGGGGTATCATAAAATTTCATGGCGGCATTCTCGATCCATGATTCCCATTTTTCTTGGCGCTGGAATTGTGATTGCCTTACATTGGTTTACGTTTTTTAAAGCGATTAAAGTGTCAAATGTTTCGGTTACCCTAGCCTGTTTGTCTACGGGGGCTTTTTTTACCTCGTTGTTGGAACCTCTTTTCACCGCCAAAAAAATAGTGCGGTACGAGCTTTTCTTTGGGGTACTGGTTATCGCTGGATTGACCTTGATTTTTAAAGTTGAAACTCATTTTATTACCGGCATTGGTTTGGCCTTGCTTTCGGCATTTTTATCGGCCTTGTTTGCGGTGTTAAATTCCCGTTGGGTCGCCCAACATGAGCCCGTAGTAATTACTTTGTTTGAACTGTTGGGTGGAGTGTTGTTTTTCTCGATTTTGTTGGCACTATCGGGCAGTTTTACCGCCACTTTTTTTCAATTATCGTGGAGCGATTTAGGGTATTTGTTATTGCTTAGTTCGGTGTGTACCGCTTTTGCTATGATTGCTTCCACCGCCTTACTTCGGGTGTTGGATGCTTACACAGTAATGCTCACCATCAATTTAGAACCCGTGTATGGGATTATTTTAGCTATGCTTCTCTTTGAAGATACCGAAACCATGAGTGGTACCTTTTATCTGGGTGCGATTATTATTTTGGTTACGGTAATCGCCAATGGGATTCTGAAATCGCGCTCAACTTCCTAGTGGATTGTTTACAATTAATCCCTTTTTTTTATTTCCACAAAAAAAGGAAACCCCTATCTTTGTATTTCGAACTTTTACTAAACCCTATATTGTATGGAGTATTTAGATTTTGAGCTTCCCATCAAAGAATTGGAAGACCAATTAGAAAAATGTGAGCTTATTGGTCAGGAGTCCAATGTGGATGTAACGAATACCTGCAAACAAATCGAAAAGAAATTAGAAGAAACCAAAAAGAAAATATATAAGAATCTTACGGCTTGGCAACGCGTGCAACTTTCGCGTCATCCCAACCGTCCGTATACTTTAGAGTACATTACGACGCTCACCGACGGTACATTCTTGGAACTGTTTGGCGACCGCAATTTTAAAGACGATAAAGCCATGATTGGCGGATTAGGAAAGATTGGCGGACAATCTTTTATGCTAATTGGTCAACAAAAAGGAATCAATACCAAAATGCGGCAATACCGTAATTTCGGGATGGCCAATCCTGAAGGCTATCGCAAAGCCTTGCGTTTGATGAAAATGGCAGAAAAGTTCGGTATTCCCGTCATTACCTTTATCGATACACCTGGGGCTTATCCCGGAATGGAAGCGGAAGAACGTGGACAAGGGGAGGCCATAGCACGAAATATCTTCGAAATGTCACGCTTACAAGTGCCCATTATTTGTGTCATTATTGGCGAAGGCGCTTCTGGAGGAGCTTTAGGAATTGGTGTAGGAGATCGCGTATTCATGTTGGAAAACACCTGGTATTCTGTAATTTCTCCTGAATCTTGTTCGTCTATTTTGTGGAAAAGTTGGGATTTTAAAGAGAAAGCTGCCGAAGCGTTGAAACTGACGTCTACCGATATGAAAAAGCAAAAGTTGGTCGACGATGTCATTCCCGAACCGCTAGGCGGAGCACATTACGATAAAGCAACGACATTTGCAACCGTGAAAGAATATATTTTAAACGCTTTCCAAGAACTCAAAGATTTATCAACATCCGAGCTTGTCGCCAATAGAATGGACAAGTACAGCAAAATGGGCGAGTTTAAAGAGTAAAAAAGTAGTTCACAATACCCTTAATCCGAAGCCCGTGGTTTCGGATTTTTTTTGTGTTGTTAACAAAATAGTATGAGTTATAAACAAGGTGGTGGTAATAAGTCCTCCACTAGTTTTTGGTAGAATTGGTTACATTCGCTTTATGGAAAATTTACGCAATATTAACCCCGTAAAGGTGGATAAAACGACCTTGATTACTTTAGAAAAAGGCAAACTTCCTCCGCAAGCATTGGACTTGGAAGAGGCGGTTTTAGGGGCGATGATGATTGATAAAAAAGGAGTTGATGAGGTCATTGATATCCTCCAACCCGATGCGTTTTACAAAGAAGCACATAAGTTCATTTTTGAGGCTATTTTCCAACTCTTTACCGATTCCCAACCCATAGACTTATTAACCGTTTCGGCTCAATTGAAGAAAAACGGAAAGTTGGAAATGGCTGGCGGCGATTTTTACCTCATTCAGCTTACGCAAAAGATTTCTTCTTCGGCGCATATTGAGTTCCACTCGCGAATCATACTTCAGAAATACATTCAACGTTCGCTTATCAAAATTTCTTCCGATATCATCGAAGAAGCCTATGAAGACGCGACCGATGTTTTCGATTTGCTCGACATGGCCGAGTCCAAATTGTACGAAGTTACCCAAGGCAACATCAAACGCAGCTCCGAAACAGCGCAAAGTTTGGTGATGCAAGCCAAAAAACGCATTGAAGAAATTTCCAACAAAGAAGGATTGAGCGGCGTCCCTACCGGATTCCACAAACTCGATCAAGTGACCTCCGGTTGGCAACCCTCCGATTTGATTATTATCGCAGCTCGTCCGGGTATGGGTAAAACCGCCTTTGTTTTGTCTATGGCCCGAAACATTGCCATCGATTCCCAAAGTCCCGTAGCCGTATTTTCGCTTGAAATGTCCTCCGTGCAGTTGATTACCCGTTTGATATCTTCCGAAACCGGATTGTCTTCTGAGAAACTCCGTACGGGGAAATTAGAAAAACACGAGTGGGAACAATTAAGTGTTAAAGTGCGCGATTTGGAAAAAGCACCGCTTTACATCGATGATACGCCTTCATTGTCCATTTTTGATTTACGAGCCAAAGCCCGACGATTGGCGTCACAGCACGGTATTAAACTTATTATTATCGATTATTTGCAGTTGATGACTGCCGGTGGCGCAGGGAAAGGTGGCGGAAATCGCGAGCAAGAAATTTCTACGATTTCACGGAATTTAAAAGCCTTGGCCAAAGAATTGGATGTACCCGTGATTGCCTTATCGCAATTGTCTCGTGCCGTTGAAACACGGGGTTCAAGCAAACGACCTTTACTTTCGGACTTGCGTGAATCGGGAGCGATTGAGCAAGATGCCGATATCGTGTCGTTTATTTATCGCCCCGAATACTATAAAATTGAAGAATGGGATGATGATGAACAATCGCCAACGCAAGGACAAGCGGAATTTATCATTGCAAAACACCGTAACGGTTCGTTGGAAAATATTCGTTTGAAATTTATCGGAAACCTCGGTAAATTCGACAACCTTGACGACTTTGCCAGCGGATTCAGTGATTTACCGTCCAAAATGAATGCCGATGATAATCCGTTTTTCACCAAAAATCTGCCTTCACCCAACGATGCTTTTGGTGGGCCACCACCCGCACTTGAAGATGATAGTGATGTTCCTTTTTAAAAAAATGCGAAAACAGGTAGAAATACCTGTTTTTTTTTGCCCAAAAAGTTATATTTATGTCATTAATCCAAAACCCTAAAAACACATGAAAGCAGAACCTGTAAATGTAATTCCTTTAGCTCAAGCACAAACCTGGGCTAGGCGTTGGCAAGAAGCCAGCTCCATTGATATCAAAGCGTTTTTGATTCCCGAAATTGACGTTACGCAAGTGCTCAACGAACCCAATGTTGAAAACCTTCGCGCTTATTTGGGCATCGATGACAACAATAATCCCAAACTGATGATAGTGGGTGTCGATAAAAATGGGGTCGATTTAATCAATTACGATCAAGGGTTGTATGTTTATGATATGACTTCTCCCTGTCCCAAAAACTGCGATTATACCAGTCCGTTAATGGGGTAGTAGATGCTCGTTTTTATTAAACAACTTTACTATTTTATCCAAATCGGAGTCATTTTGGTGCTGTGGGTTCGTTTTTTTAAAACGTCTCGTGCACTACAATGGCTCACGATTTATGCGACAACGATGGGAGTGATTGAAACCTTAAATAAAGGGCTTTCTTCCCTTGGTATTCATAACCTATTTTTGTCGCATTTTTATTTTACATTCCAATTTTTGTTGCTTTCAGGGTTTTATTACACGGTATTGGAAAAGGCCAAACAAAGACGATGGATCCAAATAATGGTTCCCGTGATGTTACTTTTAAACGCCGTACCCTATGCCATAGATCCGCAACTATTTCACGATTTTAATCCCGTGGAGATTTATTTGTTGTCTATGCCCATCGTCATTTATGCTACGTTGCATTTGTACCAAATGTTGGATGGTGATAAAACCTTTTACTATTTTACCTTGGGCGTCGTTTTGTATGTCATGGGAAGTGCCGCCTTGTTTTTAGCCCATTTTTTAATGGTGAAAATAGCCTATGATTTTCCCTTTTGGCTGATTTCTGGGTTCAATCTTTTTTTGTACACCGTTTTCCAAATTTTCATGGCTTACCAAGTATATCAACTTTATAAATCAAACTATGGAACTAACGTGGAGTGAATCGACCGTTGTGCAAACCATTGTGTGGACATTTCTCGCGTTTTTGTCCATGGCCATTGTGCTTATCTTGTTTTTTTATTTTTCGCGAAAAAAAATCGTCGCTAAAGAAATCGAGAAACGAGAGTTGGAAGTGAATCATCAGAAAGCCCTATTACATGCAGTTCTATTTACCCAAGAGGAAGAGCGTAAACGAATTGCGCAAGACCTACACGATGACATTAGTTCCAAACTCAACGTGGTTACCTTACATACCCATTTACTCAAAACACCAAATTTAGAAGAAAATGAACGCCTAGAAATCATGGAAAATATCGAAACCCTAACCGGCAATGCTTTAGAAAGCGCCCGTCGTATTGCCCACGATTTGTTGCCTCCGGTATTGGAAAAATTTGGACTACAAGCCGGTGTTGACGAGTTGGTCTTGGAATACAATACCACCCAAAAAGTTAGAGTTTCTCGCACTGGCGATGGGTCTTTTGACGCCCTAACAACCGAAAAGCAATTGCCTGTTTTTCGTATTCTACAAGAGTTACTCCACAATTCTGTTCGCCATGGAAAAGCGTCCGAAGTTATCGTAAATGTTGAAACGCTTGCGACGCATTGGATCTTGAATTACCGCGATAATGGCTGCGGTTTTGACAGTAATGATCCCAAGGTACGCAAAGGATTGGGCTTGCGTAATATTGAAAGCCGCGTGGGACTCCTCAATGGAAAGCTTACGCTCAAGGCACAGCCCGGTCAAGGGGTGCATTATCAAATAACGTTTTCAAATGAAAAATAAGATGGAGATTCTACTCGCAGATGACGAGGAACTGTTTCGAAAAGGCTTGTATTTTTTACTGCAACGCGAGTCCGATATGGAGGTGATTTATGAAGCATCCAACGGACAACAAGTACTGGATTATCTTGAAAATACCGATACGTATCCCGATATCATTTTGATGGATTTAAAAATGCCCGACGTCAATGGAGTCGAAGCTACTCGGATGGTTCACAAAGCCTTTCCAGTCATAAAAACCATCGCATTGACGAGTTATCACACCCGTGCCTTTATTGCCAATATGTTGCATGTTGGCGCTTCAGCGTATTTGGTTAAAAATGCTTCTCCCGCGCTTATGGTCGAAACCCTGCGACAAGTATTTGAAAAAGGATTTTATTACACGCCCGAAGTCCTCGAAGTTATTCAGCAAGATATCGTTACGCAAACGCCCCGATTACGATTTGCCACCGATGATTTAACCAACCGCGAACGGGAAGTTTTGCAATTGCTTTGTCAACAATTCAACACCCAAGAAATTGCCGACAAACTGTTTATCAGTCCCCGTACCGTTGAAGGCCACCGCAATAACCTCCTGCTGAAAACAGAGTCGCGAAATATTGCTGGCCTGGTCGTATATGCGATTCAAAATAAAATTGTCACCTTAGAAGGATTATAAAAAAAACACCGACGGTTTAGCATCGGTGTTGAAGAATATCGGTTTTGGCGTACAACATTACTTGAGAATGGGCGATAGGAGCGTTAACTCAGTAAAAATTTAACCGATAAAACTAAATAGACCAATAATAAGATGAGGATGCAGCTCAAACCGAGTTTGGTGCCGACGCTCATATTTTTCATGGCGTTTTTCATTACAAATGGGGTTGGGTGGTTAATCATGATTCAAAATTACAATTCAGGTTTTAACTAGATATACGTATTTTTACGTGTTTTGTATCTCTTTAGAATTAACAAATCTTTGTTGCTTTCATAGCGTAGAAAACTGTAAATTCGAAACAAATTTAGAAGTAGTGGTATGAAAAAATGGGGCTCAATATGTGTAGGGTTGTTTTTACTTTGTGTAGGGCAGATTTACGCCAATTTTATTCTTTTACCCATGGACGATGTGTCGCAAAAAAACCATCTAAAAGCCTATGGGATTACCTATTGGGTGCTGTCCAAAGACTATAAAGCCAGCTGGCTCCTCAATTACCGTGGCGGATCTTTCTTACTTCCCGATGCGCCCGAAATTCGCAAAGAGTGTCAGATTCGCGGCGTCAGTTTTGAAATTCTCTCCGACGGCGAAGCCAACCAAATTCTGGAAGAGATTTCGAGTCCCTCCCAAAACATGGAAACGGTTGTGTTGGAAAAAGCCCCTAAAATCGCTGTCTATACCCCCAAAGGCAAACAACCCTGGGACGACGCCGTAACCATGGTGCTCACTTATGCCGAAATTCCGTTTACCCCAATCTATGACGAAGAAGTGCTTACCGATCAGTTACTTCTATACGATTGGTTGCACTTGCACCATGAGGATTTCTCGGGCCAATACGGTAAATTCTATGGCGCCTACCGCAATGCGCCTTGGTATATCGAACAAAAGCGTGAGGCCGAACTCTTAGCTGCCAAACTAGGATTCACTAAAGTTTCTGAAGCGAAATTGGCTGTGGCCAAAAAAATACGCGATTTCGTCATTGGAGGCGGCTTTATGTTTGCCATGTGCTCGGCCACCGATAGTTTTGATATTGCGCTGGCAGCCGAAGGTGTGGATATTTGCGAACCCATGTTTGATGGCGATGATAGCGATCCCAACTACCAAGCGCGTATCGATTACACCCGCACTTTTGCCTTCAAAGATTTTATCCTCGAACGCCGCCCCGAACGCTACGAGTTCTCCGATATCGATATGACCGAAAAACGTCGCGTACCTTTTGAAAAAGACTATTTTACGTTGATGGAGTATTCGGCCAAATGGGACGTGATTCCAAGCATGTTGTGCCAAAATCATACCCAATTGGTCAAAGGGTTCATGGGCCAAACGACCGCTTTCGACCGTGCGAACATCAAATCTAATGTGTTGGTCTTGGGCGAATGCCAAATTAATGAAGAAGCCCGCTATATCCACGGCCAAAAAGGGAAAGGCTTTTTTACTTTCTTCGGCGGCCACGATCCCGAAGATTACCGCCATCAAGTAGGCGATGAACCAACCGTTTTGGACCTGCATCCCACTTCACCCGGATTTCGTTTGATTCTCAATAACGTCCTATTTCCCGCCGCTAAAAAGAAAAAACAAAAAACGTAAAGACTCACAGAAACTCACAATTGTGAGTCTTTACAGGAGCACCCGTATCGTTTTCAAAAGCACCCTCCTCCCGTTTTCGCCCGTCGCTTTTCCGCTGCGCTACAAGAGCTCCAACAAGGGCTCTACCGGGGCTAGATACAACTTACCGTCTTTCAAAGGCATAAAAAAATCCCAAATTCCAACTGAAAAACCAATTGGAATTAGGGATTTGGTCCCGAAACTTCGATAGGGAATTTTTCTATCTATTATTTTCTATCACATAATCCAATACCTTTTTCATGAGGTGTACCCGGTCTTTCCCCGTTACATTGTGTTTGTGCATCGGGTAGGGGAAGTAGTCGGCTTGTTTGCCCGCCTCAACCAATTTTTTAACCAAAGCCAAATTATGTTGTTCTACCACCACATCATCCGAAGTACCGTGAATCAGCAATAACTTTCCGGTCAAATTTTTAGCGTACTGACTCACATTAGCCGTAGCATAGCCCTCCGGATTTTCTTCGGGGGTGTCCATATATCGTTCGCCATACATCACTTCATACCATTTCCAGTCGATCACGGGACCGCCTGCAACCCCTACTTTAAACACATCGGGGTGACGTAACAGTAACGAAGTCGTCATAAAACCACCATAACTCCACCCATGCACCGCCAATCGACTGGCATCCACATAGGGTAGGGACTTTAAATATGCAATGCCGTTCAATTGATCGGCCATTTCATGATTGCCCAAATTGCGATGTATTACACTTTCAAAGGCAAATCCCCGATTGTCTGATCCGCGGTTGTCTACCGTAAAAACCAAATATCCTTGTTCAGCCATCCAATACATCCACAAATTAGCCCCCAAAAGGTAGGAATTGGTAATCATTTGTGCATGCGGTCCTCCATACACATACACCAATACAGGGTATTTTTTGGTAGGATCAAAATTACTTGGCTTGATCAAGCGCGTAAACAAATCGGTAACGCCATCGGCTGCTTTAATCGTTTTGATTTCAGCGCTTCCTAAAGCATATCCCTCATATTTATTGCTGCTCGTCATCAATACCGTCGCTTTTCCTTTGGCATTCCAAAGTACCGATTGTGAGGGCGTTGTGGCATTCGAATATTCATCAAACAACCACTGTCCGTCGGGAGACAAAACGCCATTGTGCACGCCAAGCGTAGTCGAAACCAACGTTTGCTTTCCTTTCAAGGTAACTTTATACAAGAGCATATTGATCCCCTGTTCCCCCGTAGCTTTAAAATATACTACTGTCCCCTCTGGATTCGCTCCGATGATTTCACGGGTGGGAAACTTATTTCGCGTTAATTGTTGTATCAATTTTCCATTCAAATCATAGTAATACAAGTTTTGAAAGCCATCCCGCTCACTAAACCAAATAAAGTTAGAGGATTGTGCCGAGGGGAAAAAAGCCTCATGCTCGGGTTCAACCCAACGCTCATGGGTTTCCTGTAGCAAAGTGCGCACAAAGGTTCCCGTAGCGGCTTCATACAAGTTTAAGTGCATTGTATTTTGCCCGCGGTTTAATTCGGCTACCAAAATATATTTTTCATCCGGTGTCCAAGATAAATTGGTCATATAATCATTCAATCCTCCACTTTTTGGGCGAATAAATACCGTTTTTCCCGAAGCCAAATGATAAATTCCTACGCGCACTTGCTCCGATGCTTGTCCCGCCATCGGATATTTGATAGGCATTAATTTGCCGGGTGTTTGGGTCATATCCAACAACGGATAGTCAGCCACTTGGGTCTCATCTTTTTGGTAAAAGGCAAGAAAAGTACTTTTGGGGGACCAAAAAATTCCGCCACTAATCCCAAATTCATTGCGCGAGACCGACTGTCCCGACACGATACCAGGGGAAGTCTCTTGTGTAACCGCAACGTCTTGAGAACCTGTATGCACATAAAGGTTGTTGCCTTTGGTGTAGGCTATTTTTTGTTTTGCCGCATCTGGAGTCGTGTTTTCCGCCTCTTCAGGAAGGGAGAAAAGCAGTTTTCCTGATTTTGTCTGGCGATTGTATTGATAATACTTCCCGTTTTCGGTAACTAAAATATGAGTATTATCGATCCATTGAAGTCCAAAAAAATTAGTGATTTTGGTCCCTAGAGCGGCATTTAGTTCCGCTAGCGTGATTCCTTCTTTGGCTTCAGTGCGCATGGCAGACGCCTGCATCATTTTTGTCCACATAGTGGTGTAATAGACATAATCCGTTGATCCGGGGATCCATTGAAATCCCGTCATGCGATCGGCACCAAATTTTCGATTTTGTTGCAAGACGCTTTCTTCCAGCGTGATTGTTTTCAACTGGGCGGCACTCCATCCAAAAACCAAGAGCCATCCCAATACCATTCCAAATTTTTTCTTCATGTGTTTAGCGATTTGTGGGGTAAAAATACGGATTTCAGAGCGAAGTCTCTAGTGCCTCCGATCGCGAAATGCCAAAAAAAAGGACAACCGCTTCGTTGTCCTTTTCCTTTATTTTTTACAGGCTTGGTATTCTTTGGCAAGGGTAATTAAATTTTGTTCTATTTTCAAGTCCATTTCCCCTTTGCGAAGGGAAGTGGCGGTTGCGGGACAAGCTTTGAGGTATTCTGCCAAAACAGGTGCCAATTCATCGGTGTCGCGTCGGTCAATCATCTGCCCTTTGGATTCGCTTTTGATTTTTATCACATAACGATCGGTTTCGACGGGATCTTGCAAGACCAAGATGGAATCTTCTTTGTAGATTAACTGATAAAAATAAGCGTTATCAAAACTGAGGTTCCCCATGTTTTGTAATTTTTTCATCGAGTCGCCTTTCACTGCCATACCGTAATAAAATGTTTCTTTCCCTTGCTCTTGTATGCAAAAGTACGCGCCACTGTTGGCTTTAAACGATTTGGTGCGCTCCTGATTTTTGTCATTCTTGTACGTAATAGAAACGGTTTTCCCAAATCGATCGGCTGTGTTTTCAGGGAGTACTTGTCCGGTTTGATTGACATCCAACATTTGAAAATTAATACTCAAAATTCCGGTGTATTTCACCCCTTTTTCATCAATCAAATACCCTGGTTTTTGATAAATGTTAACGCTGCGTTCTTTGGCTAAATTGATTTTTGCTTGTTGCAATTGCTGTTGTTCCATCTTCGCTTGATGGTTCAACATATACCCACGACTTACTAAGTCACACAAAAATTCATACAAAAAGGTACTGTTGGTGTTGTTATACTGACTTTTGATATAAAAATCATAGTTTTTACCATCATAGGTTTCAATACGGTATTTGTAAAAATCCATAGCCGTATTGGACAAACGCGCTACGGGTATGCCATCCAAGTCATATACAGTCACATATTGATTGACGCCATTGCCCACCACATAAGGTTTAGCTTGAATACTACCGACAATCGTTAATCGACCGTTGAGGTTCATTGTAATGCTGTTGTCGGCTTTTATTTGTGGATTTAACGAACTTTTTACCTGTTGAACTTTGCGTTTTTGTTCGTCGGCTTCAAATTTTGCTGAGGCCACGATTTTGCCATATTTTTCACTCAAGGATTCTCTTGGTGTATCAAAAAATGTTTTCAGTGCCTCCTCGTTGATGCCTTTTTCATTGATTAGATTGTATTTGACAGCCAGTAAGTGTACAATAATGCGATCCGAGTTAAAAGCGGTAATCAATACTTCATACGGAATTTCTGTTTTTTGTTTTCCATCGGCCGAGGTGATTTCCAACCAATTGTACATTTGCATTTCATTGGCGTTTAATCCTTTGTAGGCTACAGTAAATCGTTTTTCACCGCTCAAAGAGCCAATTTCCAAGTGGTCGCGGTACGGTTCTTTGACGGTCGCTACTTCCACTTTATCCCATAAAATTTTGTCTTTCTTCAGTTGAATTTTTTGGGCCATAGTGGTCAAGCTCAAGCTCAAGCACCACAATAGAATACATTTTTTCATTTTCTTGATTTTCAGTAAAGATACATTTAAAATAGTAACATAAAAAAACCGATGCGTAAACACCGGTTATTTTAATTTATTTCAAGAGTGACCTAACTTTCTTGTTCTTTGTCCAAATATTCTTGGACAATTTCTATGGCATTGGTCACCACATCACTCAAAGCGGTGATAAAACTTCCTTCTTCAGCCGTACTGATTGCGTGTTTGATCGCCTCGGTTTCTTTCGTGATGATTTCGTGGGTAACATGTGATCCACTTTCTTGAATGCCTTCCATGATGAGTCCGATAATCTCCTCCTCTGTGCGGCCGCGTAAGTGTTTTTCTTGTCGAATGATAATATGATCAAACATGCGTGCAGCAATTTTGGCACATTCTTTAATATCCTCATCTCGTCGGTCGCCAACGCCAGCAATAATGCCGATTTTTTTGGTGGCTTCTACATTGGATAAGAACTCTTCAATGCCACGGTAGCCCGCAGGGTTGTGCGCAAAGTCGATCATGACTTTGAATTTTTTAAACTCAAATATATTCATACGACCCGGTGTTTGTGCCGCGCCCGGAATGAATGTTTGTAGTGATAGACTGATGTCTTCTGTTTTAAATCCATGAAGATAGCCTGCTAGCGCAGCGGCCAAGACGTTGGCAATCATGAATTTGGCTTTTCCCCCCATGGTCAACGGAATATGCGTGGCACGTTCTACACGGATTTTCCATTCCCCGCGTTTGATAGTGATGAATCCATTTTCATAAACCGCAACAATCTTTCCTTCTTTTGAAAGTTCTCGGACTTTGGAACTGTTTTCATCCATCGAAAAATAGGCAACTTGGCAACTTAAATCCTGTGCAATTTTCATACAATGCTCGTCGTCGGCATTCAATATTGCCCAACCGTCTTTTTTTACACTACGAACTACTACACTTTTTACGCGCGCCAAATCATCCAAAGTATGAATATCTTGGAGTCCAAGATGATCTTCTTGAATGTTGGTGATGATGGCAATATCACAACGGCTAAAACCCAAACCCGAACGGAGAATTCCTCCGCGTGCGGTCTCTAGAACTGCAAATTCCACCGTGGGATCTTTTAAAATGTATTCGGCCGAAATGGGACCCGTAGTATCGCCTTTTTCCATCATGTGGTTTTGCACATAAATTCCGTCAGAGGTGGTAAATCCCACACGGAACCCATTGTTTTTCACCATGTGTGCAATCAAACGGGTTGTTGTTGTCTTTCCGTTGGTACCTGTAATCGCAATAATCGGAATGCGCGAGGGTTTTCCAGGGGGGTACAACATATCAATTACTGGAGCGGCTACATTTCGTGGCAATCCCTCGGAAGGCGCTAAGTGCATACGGAATCCTGGAGCTGCATTGACCTCCAAAATACATCCTCCCGTTTCTTTAAGGGGTTGTGTTAAATTGGGCGCCATAATATCAATTCCACATACATCCAAGCCGATAACGCGAGAGATGCGTTCACACAAGAAAATATTTTCCGGGTGCATCATATCGGTCACATCGACCGACGTTCCCCCTGTGCTGAGATTGGCAGTAGATTTTAAATACACAATTTCATCTTTGGCGGGAATGGTATTCAAATCATAGCCCTTTTTGGTTAACAAATCGGTAGTGTCGCGATCCACCGTAATTTCGGTCAATACATTTTCATGGCCATACCCACGTCGAGGATCTTTATTGGTTTCATCGATTAATTGTTGAATGGTATTCACGCCATCGCCTTTCACATGAGCCGGCTCGCGCAATGCGGCAGCTACAAGTTTATTGTCGATCACCAATACGCGGAAATCAAATCCTGTGATAAATTTTTCAACGATAACTCTTCGGCTGTAGTTTTTGGCATGAGCGAGTCCCGCTTTGGCATCTTCTAAATTTTGTACATTGATGGAGGCGCCTTTGCCATGATTTCCATCCAAGGGCTTGATGACAATGGGAAAGCCAATTTTTTTGATGACCATTTCCAAATCTTCCTCATCCACACAAATGCCCCCGCTGGCTACGGGTATGGAGGCCATGTCGAGCATGCGTTTGGTTTCTTCTTTATTGCAAGCAATGTCTACCGCAATATTGCTCGTTTTGCAGGTAATGGTGGCTTGAAAACGCATTTGGTTTACCCCATATCCTAATTGTACAAGGGAATTGGTGCCCAAACGTATCCAAGGAATATCGCGGGCAACCGCCTCATCTACGATACTTCCGGTGGATGGGCCGAGTCGAACGCGTTCGCGAATTTCCCGCATTTTTTGAATATCAGCTTGCACATCGTAGTCGGTTCCTGCAATGAGCGCTTCAGCAATGCGCACAGAAGCTTCGGCGGCATACATCCCCACACTTTCTTCGACATAACTGAAAACAACATTATATACACCCGGTGTTTTGGTTTCGCGGGTGCGACCAAATCCGGTTTCCATACCGGCTAGGGTTTGAATTTCAAGGGCAATATGTTCAATGACATGGCCCATCCAAGTCCCGCGATCAATGCGGGAAAAGAAGCCACCGCGTACGCCTTCAGAGCAGCGGTGTTCAATCATGGTAGGAAACATGGCTTCGATGCGTTCGCGAAATCCTGAAATTTTATTGGTGGGTTTTTCTTCCATGTCTTCCAGGTCGAGACGCATTTGGATTAATTTTTTGCGTTGTACACTCCAAATGTTGGGTCCACGTAGGGCCTGAATCTTTTCAATTTTCATAAAACAAGGGTCTTGGGTTGAATTTAGCTAACGAATTTGTTAAAAATAAGGAATTATTTTTTTGATTGTATGATTTGATTGCGAAAAAATAAATTTTACAAACTATACTTCTGAAATTCAGTAATATGATTTTTCCCTTTTTCACTTTACCGTGGAAAACTTGGGGAAAACTCCTGCGGTAAATCTGAAGAAAACGTTTGCGAAATGTGATGAAATGGTTATTTTTACCCACATGAAAATACTAGGAAAATTGATCATTATCGGGGGGGCAGTAGACAAAGGAAGTTTTACCGAAACCGATTTGGATACGACAGCGCCTCAAAACTTGAACTTCTTTGAGGAAGGTATTTTAAAACGTATCATCAAAGAGTCCTTACACAAAGAAAATTCGCGTATCGAAGTGATTACCACAGCTTCGAAGATTCCAAGACAAATTGGACCCGAATACGTGAAGGCTTTCAATTACTTGGGAGCACACAATGTGGATGTATTGTATATCGAAAAACGGGAGCAAGCGATGGATCCCGAAATCATTCAGCGTTTGCTCAATGCCGATGTGGTCATGTTTACCGGAGGTGACCAATTGCGTTTGACCTCCATTTTAGGAGGAACACCGTTTCACGATTTGTTATTGGATAAATACCGCAACGAGCATTTTATCTATGCGGGAACTTCAGCGGGTGCCGCGGCCGCTTCCAACAATATGATATACCAAGGAAGTAGTAGCGAAGCCTTGTTGAAAGGGGAAGTGAAAATTACTTCAGGATTAGGACTGATCGATGATGTCGTGATTGATACGCATTTTGTACAACGCGGTCGTATCGGACGTTTGTTTCAAGCCGTCGTAGGGAATCCCAAAGTATTGGGGGTCGGACTTGGAGAAGATACGGGTTTGTTTATCGCCAATGGCAAACAGATGGAAGCGATTGGTTCCGGACTGGTTATTTTGGTGGACGGACGTGAAATTAAGGATACCAATTTGACGCAAGTCGAATTGGGACAACCCATTTCCATCAACCATTTGGTGACCCATGTATTGAGCAAAAACGATACTTTTGATTTGGATACGTTTAAAATGACCATCAAATCCTCACAATACGTTTAATTTTTTTATATAGTTGAGGTTTTAACTTTACACGAGGCTTTAGCCGACTGATGTAGCGAAGCGAAATAAACCTTTGACTTGAAACTTTAAACCTGAAACCTGAAACTTGAAACTTGAAACCTGAAACTTGAAACCTGAAACCTGAAACTTGAAACCTGAAACCTGAAACTTGAAACCTGAAACTTCTCAATGAATCCCACACGAATCATCATCCACGGTGGATTTTTTTCGGAATCGTCCACCAGTTTGGAGACGAAAATAGCGAAACAAGAAGCACTATTGCGTATAGTGAAACAATCCTATGCTTATTTGCAAACGCATTCGGCTCTGGAAGCTGTGGTGTATGCCGTTTCGTTATTGGAAGACGATGCCTTGTTTAATGCGGGAATTGGCTCCCAGATTCAAAGCGATGGTAAGATTCGCATGAGTGCCTCGTTGATGGACAGCGTTACGATGAAAATGAGCGGTGTGATCAACATTGAAGAAGTAAAAAATCCGATTCAAGTGGCGCAGCATTTACTAGCGGTAGACGACCGAATTTTAAGTGGGGAAGGCGCAACGGCCTATGCGCGAGCTAACGGTTTTGAAGCCTTTTCGACCGAAATTCCGCAGCGTCGAGCTGAATATGAAGCCAAAGTGGCTGCTTCCCGTTTAGGAACGGTAGGCTGTGTGGCTTTGGATGCTGAAGGGCGCATCGCGGTAGCCACGTCTACGGGAGGCAAAGGATTTGAGTTGGTGGGTCGGGTTTCCGATTCAGCGACGGTGGCCGGGAATTATTGCAATGCCGATTGTGGAGTAAGTTTGACCGGCGTAGGCGAAGACATCGTTTCAGGAGCCGTAGCGGCTAAGATTGTAACCCGCGTGACCGATGGTTTTACCTTGGAAAAAGCATTTGAAAAAACCTTTGCTGAGTTAACGCCGTTTGACGGATTTGCGGGGGCGATTGCCATTACCAAAGACGGAAAAATGTTTCATCAAGATTCGCATCCGAGTATGGTGTTTGCAAGTTATGATGGTGAAAAAGAGGAAGTTTTTCAGTAAGAGGAAAGAGTAAAGAAGCAAGATAAAAGAAGCAAGATAAAAGAAACCCCGATGGAGCATCGGGGTTTCTGTTTTATACGGATTTGCGTGAAGGATCGCAGCGTCAGCCCGAAGGTGGAGCGGGAGCGGAACCGCACGGCTACAGCGGAGAGCCTGACAGCGGCGGAAGTATGGAGCCGGTGGCACGCCCAAAAATAAAAAATCCCAACCTTACGATTGGGATTTGATATAGTGAGTAAATTGAATCTGGTTGTACAAACGTTTTTATTTTACTTTATTCACGATAGCTTTGAAAGCTTCTGGGTGATTCATCGCTAAATCAGCCAATACTTTACGGTTCAATTCGATACCGTTTTTCTTTACTAATCCGATGAATTGTGAGTAACTCATTCCTTCTAAACGAGCTCCAGCGTTGATACGCTGAATCCATAAAGCGCGGAAGTTTCTCTTTTTCTGCTTTCTATCACGGTATGCATATAGCATTGCTTTTTCTACCGCGTTTTTCGCAACTGTCCAAACGTTTTTACGACGGCCAAAGAAACCTTTAGCCTGCTTCATCATTTTTTTTCTACGTGCTCTTTTAGCAACTGAATTTACTGATCTTGGCATAATTTTTTAAATTTTTTTGAAGTAGGCGCACAATTGAATGTGCTTGATGGGCCCAGCTCCAGGGTTATGAAATAATTTTAACCGTAAAGGCAATTATACAATACGTAATTGCTCTTTTACACTACGCTCGTCACTTGGGTGAACCAAAGCCGCGTGCGTTAACGCCAATTTGCGTTTTTTAGACTTTTTAGTCAAAATGTGACTTTTAAAAGCGTGCTTTCTTTTGATTTTACCAGAACCAGTCACTTTAAAGCGCTTTTTGGCACTGGATTTTGTTTTCATTTTAGGCATAATTTCCCAAATTTATTGCGATTCAATTTACTCAATTTCGTACCGCGACGACGGTTGCTTCAAATACTTTCGTAGCATATACGTCGGTTTACCGGAATTATTTTTTCTTTTTGGGTGCGATGAACATAATCATTCGCTTTCCTTCCAATACGGGTAGCGCTTCCACTTTTCCGTGTTCTTCCAAATCTTGCGCCAAACGCAGCAACAAGATCTGACCTTGTTCTTTATAAATGATCGAACGTCCCTTGAAGAAGACAAAAGCTTTTAATTTTGAACCCTCTTTTAAGAACTTTTCGGCATTCTTCTTTTTGAATTCGTAATCGTGCTCATCGGTTTGTGGGCCAAAACGAATTTCTTTAACCGTAATCTGCGACGATTTGGCTTTCAGTTCTTTTTCCCGTTTCTTTTGTTGGTACAAGAACTTGCCATAATCCATCAATTTACATACCGGCGGATCGGCATTGGGTGAAATCTCCACCAAATCCACTTCCAATTCCTCGGCCAAGCGCAAGGCTTCCGTGATTTTGTAGACTCCGGGTTCAACGTTGTCGCCAACTAAACGAACCTCCTGCACACGAATATTCGTATTGATACGGTGTGCGTCTTTTTTTTCTTCGCGAGGTTTGTAACTACCTCTGTTATTTCTAATTGCTATGGCTTTTTTATTTTATCCTGTTGCCAGGGGGTTATACTTCAAATGATTTTAATGATTTTCCGATTTCTTCTTGAACAAGTCCAACAAAATCTTCAATAGACATCGTACTGTTTCCTTTGCCTTCTTGTCCATGACGGCGAACAGAAACGGTTCCGTTTTTCTCCTCTTCTTCACCCACAATCAACATAAACGGCATTTTTTGCATCTCCGCTTCACGGATTTTCTTACCAATCGTTTCGTTGCGGTTGTCAATTAGGGCGCGAATTTCGCTATTTTCCAGCAAACTTAAAACTTTTTGCGCATAATTTTCATATTTCTCACTCAAAGACAGGATGATAGCTTGTTCGGGCATCAACCAAAGCGGGAAATTTCCAGCCGTATGTTCGAGTAAAATCGCGATAAAACGCTCCATAGATCCAAATGGCGCACGGTGAATCATCACGGGACGATGCAACTTGTCATCTGATCCTTTGTAGGTTAGCTCAAAGCGCTCGGGTAAATTGTAATCCACTTGGATGGTTCCCAACTGCCAACTGCGACCCAAGGCATCTTTTACCATAAAGTCAAGTTTTGGACCGTAAAAGGCAGCTTCGCCACTTTCAATGACATAATTCAAACCTTTGTCTCGGGCGGCATTGATAATCGCGTTCTCAGCCTTTTCCCAGTTTTCAACACTACCTATGTATTTATCAGGATTGTCCAAGTCGCGCACCGAAACTTGTGCGGTAAAATTTTCAAAGCCCAACGAACCAAATACATAAAGTACCAAGTCAATTACTTTTTTAAACTCCGAATCCAATTGTTCGGGCGTACAGAAAATATGGGCATCGTCTTGCGTAAATCCGCGTACACGGGTCAAACCATGCAATTCCCCCGATTGCTCGTAACGGTAAACAGTACCAAATTCGGCATAACGCTTTGGTAAGTCTTTGTACGACCACGGTTTGGTGTTATAAATTTCGCAGTGGTGCGGACAGTTCATGGGTTTTAACAAAAACTCTTCGCCTTCTGCTGGCGTATGAATGGGTTGGAAACTGTCAGCGCCGTATTTGGCGTAGTGTCCCGAAGTCACATACAATTCTTTTTGTCCAATGTGTGGCGTAACTACTTGCTCGTAACCCGCTTTCTTTTGAGCGCGCTTCAAAAACTGCTCCAAACGATCGCGTAATGCCGCTCCTTTAGGTAGCCATAAGGGTAGGCCCTGTCCCACTTTTTGAGAAAAGGCAAACAATTCCAACTCTTTCCCCAATTTACGGTGGTCACGACGTTTCGCCTCTTCTAGTAATTCCAAATACTCAGTCAAATCTTTTTGTTTCGGAAACGAAATTCCGTATACACGAGTCAACTGCTTGTTCTTTTCATCTCCACGCCAATAGGCTCCAGCCACACTCATGATTTTCATCGCTTTGATTAAGCCGGTGTTCGGAATATGTCCCCCACGACATAAATCAAAGAAATTCGAGTGGTCACAAAAGGTAATCGTGCCATCTTCCAAATTGGAAATCAATTCGGTTTTATATTCGTTGTCTTTATAGACCGCTAAAGCCTCTGCTTTGGAAACTGAACGCATTTTGAATTCATGCTTCTCACGGGCAATCTCCAAGACGCGGTCTTCGATTTTTTTGAAATCAGCATCCGTGATTTTGTGCTCCATAAAATCCACATCGTAGTAAAAACCATTGTCGATGGCGGGTCCGAGGGTCAACTTTATGCCAGGGTAGATTTCTTGCAAGGCCTGCGCCATCACGTGTGAGGTGGAATGCCAAAACGCTTTCTTTCCCTCCAAATCGTTCCACGTATACAATACCAAGCTGCCGTCCGTAGTCAAGGCCGTTTCGGTTTCCACCGTGGTGCCGTTAAAAGAGGCCGAAATCACATTTCGCGCCAATCCTTCGCTAATACTTTTGGCCACTTCCATCGGAGTCACACCCGCGGAAAACGCCTTAATCGAACCGTCTGGTAAAGTAATCTGAATCATTCCGTTTATTTTAATGGAGTGCAAATATAAGGTATTGGGCGTGTCCTTACAAACAATGCTACTATAATAATAGGGATGTATTTTTAGGCAGCACTGTGTTTTCGGGTTTTGTTGCATGCGGGTTCCCGTGCTATGCTATACCGGCCCCTTGGGGCTATCGCCGGGGCAGGGTACCGCGTCGCCCGGGGCTGTGTTGTGCGCTTTCTGCTTCAGAAGAAGGCCTTACGCCTCTGCTTTTAAAAAGCCAAAACCAAAAAAAGTCGCTTTTTTCACGATTTTTTTTGGAGTGTTGTATTTTCAAAAACCACCCCAAACTCGGCCGTTGGAGTGGATTTTATCCTCGAGAACCCGCTTTCTTCAAGGTGTAAGTCTTTGGAAACAAGCCGATAGAAAAAAAGATAGAAAAAAGACCGCTTTTTTTTTGGATGTAGGGTGTATAGGTTTCTATATTTGCACTCCCAAAACGGAAGTGATGGGGATTCGGAATGGTAAAAGATTTCGAAAAAAAAGTTGCAAAAGTATTTGTCAGATTAAAAAAGAGTTTTACTTTTGCAC
>Ga0209278_1000173_pt1 | contig 77918 bp, 45 predicted proteins | sample JI81BgreenDNA_FD_187504 | JGI IMG/M metagenome (GOLD analysis project Ga0209278, IMG submission 187504) | Wastewater effluent complex algal communities from Wisconsin, to seasonally profile nutrient transformation and Carbon sequestration -... | ecosystem: Engineered > WWTP > Effluent > Algae... | reverse complement strand
TAACTTAGATTATCTAAATTTTTAGCTATTTTATAAGTCAAGTTTTTTTTATTTTTTGAAAGTTTTCTTTTCCATTCTTCTTCAGAATTAGAAATTTTTTGAACCGTCTCAGGAGGGATTCGAACCCACGACTTATCGCTTAGAAGGCGATTGTTCTAGTCCACTGAACTACTAAGACATTTTTCAAATGAAAATGTATATGTAGTAAGTATATAAAAATATAAAAAAATTCTACTTTATATTTTTAGAAGAAATGACTAATTGATATTGTTTAATTTTGATATAGGCCCAACCGGACTCGAACCGATGACCTATTGCTTGTAAGGCAATCACTCTACCAACTGAGTTATGGGCCTAATTATATATGAATTATTATAATAAAAAATAAGTAAGAAAAACAAATTAATTATTATTAGATAATAATCTAATAAAAAAAAACTAAAAATTGACGTTTTTAAGAAAAACGTCAATTTTTAGTTTTTTTTTATTAGATTATTATTAGAAGGTAGTATAAATTATAATTTTTTTAGCACTAACATAAGTAACAATACCTCCAGTGCGAGATTCGAGAATATGCCCCGAATCGGCGACTGAACGTATTTCAACACCGGTTCCTACAATAGGACGTCGAGGTCGAAGAAGAGGAACAGCCTGTCTCTGCATATTTGCACCCATTAATGCACGGTTTGCATCATCGTGTTCAAAAAAAGGAACAAGAGATGTTGCTATTGAAATCATTTGTATAGGGGAAATTGACATATAATGGATGTTATTGCGAGAAAATCTTATAAAACTATCTTTTTTTCGACCAGGTATCGAATTTTTTGGTAAAAAACCAAATGCTGATAAATTAATATCAGCAGGAATCATATTTATTTGTTCTTCTTCATCCGCTGATAAATAAAAAACACCTAAATTTTTAACAACTTGTCCTTTATATACTTTATAAAAAGGTGTCTCAATTAAACCACTTGAATTAATTTTGGCATATGTTGTAATAGAATTAACAAGGCCAGCATTTTTACCCTCAGGGGTTTCAACAGGACATATGCGTCCATAATGTGTCGGATGAATTCCTCGAATAATCATTGTTGCATTATCTTTTGTAATACCCCCAGGACCTAAAGATGTTAAACGTCTTTTATGAGTAACTTCTGCCAATGGATTAATTTGATCCATAAATTGAGATAATGGACTTGTTCCAAAAAACTCCGTTAAAGCACTATTTAAAGATTTTGTTGTAATTAAATTTTCAATTTTTGGAACATTTTTAATTTGATTTAAACGGTCTTTAATAGATTTTTCTAAACGAATAAGCCCAATACCTATTTGAATTTGAATAATTTCCGAAGCTGTTCGCAATTTTCTATTTTGTAAGTGATCTATATCATCTAAAGGTTTTAATCCCTTTTCAACTTTTAATAAATAATCAGTAGCAAATAATAAATCATATGGTGTTAAAACATGTTTTTTTGTTGAAATAGATAAATTCAATTTTTTATTTAAAGCTAAACGACCGATAGCACCTATATCATAAGTTCTTGGATTCATGAATCGTTGAAATAACCATTTTCTAGTATATTCTTGAGATTTTAATATAGACATTTTTTTTTTTCTAACAAGTTTTTTACTTATTAATTCCCATGCTTTTAAGGAAGAATTTGGTAAAAAAATAGAAGGGATTTCAACTATATCGTTTTTTTGGATATTTTTAATAAAATTTTTATTAATTTTTTTGTCATTTGTATTTAATAACAAATAATTTAATTCAAATTTTTTTAATTTTTTTGTCAACGGGAACTCTTTTTTTGATTTGATAAAATTATTTAGATTTTGTAATAACCGTTTTGGATTATATAGATACCTAAGAATTAACCGTTCGCTTAAACCAATAGCTAACAAAAACCATAAAAGTGGTATTTTTGGGGTTTTTTTCATCTCTGCCCAAAAAAACTGATCTTTATCTACAGAGAATCTAAGCCAATAACCGCGAAGGGAGACAAAATCGGCGTAATAGCGAGAAAAGGATTGATTTATAAATAGATTTTTTTTTTCAAAGGAATCGTATTGATGTATTGCTTCAGAATAATAAACCCCAGGTCCCCGAATAATTTGATTCATAATAACACGCGCAGCACCATTAATGATAAAATAGCCACGTTTAGTCATTAATGGTAAATTACCGATAAGGATCCATTTTAATTGAATTATTTTATTCTTTTTATCCATTAATTGGACTGGAATATAAAGTTCTGCTACATAACTTTTTCCTAATAGAATTGATTGATGAACATCCCATTTGGGTTTTTTAAGTTTATAGTATTCCGGATAAAATATTAATTCAATATTATTTTTATTATTTCTAATTGGATTCCTATTAGATAGTTCTTCTATTAATCCCGTGTTTAAAAAATTCAAGAAACTTTTACGCTGCAATTCAGTAAAATCAGAAAAAAACTGACTTTTTTCTTCATGTTTATAAAATTGTTTTAAAATAATTGACATAAAACATAATTTTAAATAAAGTTAAATAAATTCAATTAAAGAATGAAATTATTTGTAATGTTAAAACGTTAATAAAAATAATAAAAAATAATAATAATTCATTCTAATTTTTTATTATTTTTGTTGGAAAAATGAAATAAAAAAATTGTTTAATCTATTTTTAAAATTTTTTTATTTCCCACATGGACATTAATTCCTACATTAAACTTGTATTATCTAAATTTTATTTCAAAATTCATAAAAAAATTTCAAACTAACTATAATTTAATGAATTATCGAATTAAATAACATTTCAAAAATAACCATCATGAAATTAATTCAAACAATCATTTAACATTAAATTAAATAAAATACGGCCTGGAGTTGTTCTTATAAATTGATTATAGATTGCTCCTTTTCTATTATATTTTTGATAATGGTCTGAATAAATTTTTGTATATTGCCCACGAAATTGAACTTGAATTTCTGTAGGTTTTTGTAATATTGCATCGGATTCAATTTTATCGTTGAATAGTACCCAAACGTTAGTATGAAGGTAAATTTCATTACGTTGATAAGCAATAAAAATAGTTTCGAAACCATTAAAAACATTATTAATTTTATTTTGATTGATTCCAGAAAATTTTTTTTGTTTTTTTAATAATGATTGTGAATTATCAATGGTTAAATAATAACAACCTAAGACCATATCCTGACTCGGTAGTAGAATAGGCTCTCCAGTTGCCGGTGATAATAAATTATTTCTTGATAAAATCAATTTCCAAGCTTCTATCCTAGCTTCATTGGTTATAGGAACATGTACAGCCATTTGGTCTCCATCAAAATCAGCATTAAAGGCTGAACAAACTAATGGATGTAAAAGAATCGCTTTTCCTTCTACCAATTTTGGTAAAAAAGCCTGAATCCCTAACCTATGAAGAGTTGGTGCTCGGTTTAATAAGATAGGTTGTCGTTTAACGATTTGACGTAAAAGTTGGGTAATTTCTATTCGATGTTTTTTAATATATAGTTTTGCACTTCTAACAGTTAAAGCATATTTATTTCTTAAAATTTCTTTTATAAGAAAAGGAAGAAATAATTCAATGGCCATTTCGATAGGCAATCCGCATTCATGTAATCTTAACTTAGGGCCAACAACAATAACAGAACGACCTGAATAATCTACTCGTTTTCCTAATAAATTTTGACGAAATCTACCCTTTTTTCCTTTCAATAATTCACCTAAGGATTTTAGAGGTCTTCCTCTTGAATCCATTTCAATTGAATTTATATCTTTTCCATTTTCTATCAAATTATCGACTGCTTCTTGTAACATACGTTGAGCAAAAAACATTTCAAAAGAATTACTTGTAGTAGAATTCTTTAAAAAACGTTTTAGTCGATCATTACGATATATTACTTTTTGATATAACCTATTTAAATCAGAAGCTGTTAATTGTTGTTGAATTTTAAAGATAGGTCTAAGATCAGCAGGAAGGACCGGCAAATTACGAATTATCATATATTCTGGTTTAGCCGACACCCAGTTTAGCCTTCTTATATATTTTAATTTTCGAAGAATAGATTTTTCAATTTCAATTAATGTACGTCTTTTTAATGAATAATATTTAAAAAATTTGATATTTGTTTGATAATGTTTTAATAAAACTTCTATTTCATGAAGTTTATTTGGGATTTTTTTCAAAATGGTCTGAAGTTGAATATCAATTTTTTTCATTTCAGGTAAATCTAATTCTTTTAATAATTTTAGAATAATCCCACCTCCTGCTATTGGAGGTTCTTCCCGTAGAACATTAGAACTATGAATTCTTTTTTTATAAAGAGGGATTAAAATATCAGATGGATTTTCTGGTGATAACATATAACATAAAAAAATATTAAGTTCTACATCCGATCTCCAACTATATCGATTTGATAAACTATAGATATTATTGCAAAAAATAGTATCATTAGAATCTTTTTTTGATTCCGAAATGACCGAAAAAATAGCTTCATTAAAGGTTTTATTTAAATCATGTTTTATAAATTTTAAATAAAAATTCACAAAATGATTATTTTTAGTCAAATATTTCGATTGATTATATGAAATCAGATATTGACCTAAGTAATTCCTAAAAAATAAAAAATAATTTCTAACTTCTTTATTTTTTAGATTAATTTCTTTTGAATAGTTCCAGTTTATTTTGAAATACTTAATTAAGAATAAATTATTTAACTTTAAATTTTTAGAGTATTGTTCACACGTTTGTAGAATTTTTTTTTTCTTTTGTTTCATTCTATTAATTAAAGGTTGAACACCAGCGATATTAGAGAAAGTCAACTTCAGTAAAAAAGAACTAAAACAAAGCTCATTTATAAAAGATTCCTTTTTAAAATTAATAATTGATGAGTTGCTTAGGAAAATCTTATTAGCGATTCTAAAAGATAATTTTCTTGTCAATGAGTAATATTGATTTATTCTATGTTTAAAAAGATTAATTATTATGAGCCAAAATTTACTTATAAATAAAAACTCTGTAATCCTAATATTTAAAAAACCATCACTCTTATATTTATTATAAAAAACGGGGGTCGTAGACTGAACTAAAAAAGAAACATAAGACTGAAGTTGTTCCTTTTTTTCTGCATTCATAAAAATCACAAGGTTTTTAAAATTATTAATATTTACTTTTATTCGAAAATTTTTTTTATTTTCATACTCATAAAAATAATATTTTTGGATTTCATTTAGTATTTTTATTTGGAATTTTTTTACAAAAAAAAGAATCCATATTTTTTTTTGTAATATTAATTTCATTACGGATTTTGTTTTTATAAATTGAGTTTTTTTTCTATAATGAAAAATCATTAAATCTATTAAATATAAAAATTTATAAAAAAAGATTTTTTTTTGTACAAATTTTAATAGTGAATTTTTTTGTTGTTTTTTTTGATATTTTAAAATTTTTCGAGAATAGAAATTGTTTTGAATTTGACTTAACCAACTAAATTTTTTCAATATATTTTTTTTAGCAAATTTTAAAAAACAAAATAAATTGAAAAAGAATCTATTATTGGTTAAACTATGGTTTTGTTTTGAAGAAAACAAAATAAAAGAATAAACATAATTCAATTGTTTTAAAAAGGAATTATTAGAACTTAAAATACTAAAATTTGAGTATACTGTTTTGTCGTATTGAAACAATATCGAACGAATAGCATGATAGTAATTTTGGATATTTTGAATCAAATTCAATTTATAAAATTTTTTTATCTGAAGTGACAATATACTTATTAAAATACTATTCTTACAAATAGACGAATAAATTAATTTCATAAAATTTCTCTTATAGTTTCTAAAGAAATTTAAAAAATTATATTTTAAATTTCTTAATAGATTATAATTAATGAGAATATTTTTTTTCTTCAATAACCATTTTTTTTGATAGAATAAAATCTTTAAACTTTGTATATTATTAAATTTAATATTATTAAATTTATAATTTATAAAATATTTATTGATATTATTATATTTTTTCATAAAAAATAAAAACCATGTATTCATAAAGAATTTTAATTTTTTATGTTTTATAATATAATTGATTTGATTTTTATAAATAAAAAATTCTTCTATAATTTTTTTTAATTTATAATAGTCTAGAGTAGAAGAATAAAAAAAAGACTTGCTAAAATCCTTATCAAGCTTTTTAGCTTGTATGTTAAAATTAAAAAAAGAATTTTTTTTAATCTTTTGAATTAAATTATATTGTATTTGATTATTATTTCTAAAAACATTTTCTTGAAAAAAAATATTGTTGGATTTTTTCAATTTTAAAAAACATTTTGACGTCATGATAAACTGTGATAATATCCAAGGTAACAATTTTAAACTTATTAATTTAATAATAATTTTTTTTAGTTTTTTTTGACTTGACTTCAAATTTTGATTTCTAAGTAAATCTTGTTGAAAACGGAAAAACGTTTTTTTAAAATGAATAGATTTAGGGAACAGATGATAAATACATAATGTTTTTTTAAAATAAACTTTGAAATAATTAATAAATAAAGAAAATTTATTTTTATTAAAAAATTTCAAATTATTTACATTAAAATTCAAATTTTTAATTATTTTTGTTTTTTTTATGAGGTTTTTTATAAACTTTAATAATGAGGGAGTGTTGAATGGACTTTCTTGCGTTTCTGTAATAACATTGTTAATTACTTTACGTAACTTTTGATTTATTTTTTTATAGGCCAAATAATGACAAGTTTTCCAAAACTTATGCCACAAAATTTCATTAGCTTCATCATAAATTGATGAATTTTTAATAAAAAAATCTTTTTTTAATACTTTATATGATTGAATAATTAATGAGTCGGAATTTAATATATTTTGTTTTGATGTTGATTTTAGTAAAGTTTGCACTTGTGAATCGAATAATACTTTTATAATTAAATTATGAATAAAATTAGAAATTGGTATTAAAAAAATAGTAAAAAATTGATATTTCATCAATTTAAAATTATTTAAAGTCAATAATTTACAAAAATGAGTAAAAAAGTCATTATTTTTTAAAAAAGCTACTGAACAAATATTAAAATAAAATAATATAGAATGATTCAGAAATAAATACTCGTATTCAAAATTCCGGTCTTTTTTTAAGAATTGCATTTTGAACGTCAAATTATTTCTTTTTGAATCCTTTGTAATAAATTTTTTTGGAAAGAAATAATTTGACATTGTGGTAAGTAATTTAGAATTATTAAATAATTCTAAATTACTTAATTTTTTATTTTTATAATATAATAAATTTTTATTGATATTAAGATGTACCTTATTTGTATTCATACAATTCAATATTGTATTATATTTATTATATTTATTAAATATATATAAATTGCTAAAACGAGGAATAAATACTTCTTCATTAAATAAACATAGAATATAATCTCTCTTATAAAATTCCTTAAATATTTTAAATGACACTTTTGAATTAGAAAGTGAATGATGTAGAAATTTTAAAGTATAAATAGATTTAGTATTTATTAGACTATTCTCTATAAAAGAATGACATAGTTCTTGATAGAAATAGAATTTATTTTTATACGAATCATTCTCCAACTTATATAAGTAAGGATTAAAATCAATTATTCCATCAAATTTGTTAGGTTTTAAAAAGTTTTTATGAAAATATTTAAACAAAAATTCAGAACTTCTGACTTTATTCTGCTTAAGGTAAATACGTTTACTATTAATTTTTTTTTCAGCTAGTTTTTTATTTAAATATTGAATTTTTCTTGATTGTCGATAATTAATCAAATCAGATGTAATAGTGTTTTCTACAGTAAAGTAAATATGTTTTTTTTTGATTTTTGAATGATTACGAACAGACGAAATTGTTTCTGGAAAAGGAATAAATCTATTAGGTTTCCAAGCCTTATCTATTGTTATTATTTCACTACAATAAGCAATAGCTTCAATATGTTTTTTTTTAGCCCCCAATACAGATCTTATATAACTAGGCATTCCCTTTAAATACCATAAATGGGTAATAGGAGCTACTAATTCAATATAACCTAGTTGATATCGTCGAATATCAGACCAAGTATACTCAACATCACATTTAGGACAAAATTGTTTATTTTGAAAACTAATAATTCGATTAAAAGGTTTTTGTTTATGAATTCCACATGCACATTCAAAATCTTTTATTGGTCCAAAAATACGTTCACAAAACAGACCCCCTTTTAAAGGTTTTAATGTTTTATAATGTAACGTATTTGGATTTGTCACTTGACCAAAAATTTTCCCATTTGGTAATTTTTTCTCAGCCCATTCTTTAATTTTTTCCGGTGATGCTAAATCGATTGTAATTAATTGAATTTCTGAGAATTTATAGGAATATAGTAAATTTTGGTTTTTTTCTCGTTTCATTTTTCTTAGAAAATTTGCATTTAATCTACATCTATAATAAAAAAAGGTATTATTTTTTAATAAATAAGAGGATGAGATGAAAGAACATATAAATAATTTTTTGAACAAATTTTTTTTTATCACTTCTAAAAATTTTAATAAAATCATTCCAACGAAATAAAAAAGAATAATCTATTTGATAAAAATCAAATATGTTGTATTTTGTCAGATTGTTAAAATTTTTGTTTCATAACATAATATTAATAATTTCTTTCTTTTTTAATCAAAAAAGAAAGAAATTATTAATATTAATAAATTAAAAATAAAAAGAAGATTTATTTTTAATAAACGAAAATATTAAAAAAGTAGAATTTTTTAACGTTTATGATATTGTGATGCTTTACGAGCTTTTTTTAGACCATATTTGCGGCGTTCTTTTGAGCGTGAATCTTGTGTTAAATAACCTTTATCTTTTAAAAATTTCCTATAATCCGTTTTAATTTCACATAAAGCCCTAGCAACTCCTAATTTAATAGCCTCGGCTTGGCCAACAATACCTCCACCCTTTACTTTTACATAAATATTGATATTTGTTAATTTTGATTCTTCTTCAGAATAATCTTTTTGTAATTGTTTTAACGGTGCATCTACACATGTAATACAGTGAGGATTTTGTTGTAAATAGGTATTTGCCGGATAACCATTAATTAAAAATTCCCCATTTCCGAAACAAAGCGTTACTTGAGCTATCGCTTCTTTTCTTCGACCTATTGCTTTTGATAAAAATATTTGATCTGTCATTTTTTTATTCCTCCTAATTATATTTTATTTTTTTTATATTAAAAAATTTTATTTTTTTTATAAAAATAATGAATCTCACTTTTATCTAATCATCATTTAATATTTTTTCTATATAAAACCATATTCAGAGATGTTTACACATTATTTTTTTTTTTTCAAAATGAGAATGTATTCTCTTTCAAAAAATGAATAAAATTGTTAATTTATTTATTTTAATTCAAATTCAAGATAAATACTATTGAATTTGTGTTATTGATTTTTTTATTAGCGAAAAAATCCCTTCTCTTTTTTTACAAATGGTAATAAACCAAGAATACGGGCTGTTTTAATCGCTTTTGTTAAAAATCTTTGCTGTTTTGTAGTAATCCCTGTTTTTCTTTTTGGAAGAATTTTACCATCAAAACTTATATATTCTTGTAACAAGCTACGGTTCTTATAATCAATAAATTTGCGATCGTAAATAATTTTATTTTTTGGTTTTAAAAGTATAAAAATAGATTTAGGTGCAATAACCGGTATAGATCTTTTTTTATCCAGTTTTGGGCTTTCAAATCCACTACGAATACGTCGTTGCATTAAATAAGCTTGAAAGTTTTGTTGTCTTTTTTCTTGCAATCTATTTCGATAATGCCGACGTCCTTGTTGTGTTGAAGTGGGTTTTTTTGATTGACTAAGATTCCAATTAGAAGAATTTTTATCAAAAGGATTTATACAAAATTTTTTTGATAAATTAATATTTATTTTGATTTTTTTCATAATTTAATTTATTTAACTGTTATATTCTTTTTATTTGTATATTATTACTAAATGAATTTGAATCTATTTTTTCTATTTAGTTTTATTTATAAAAAAGAATAAATCCACATACAATTGAATTTGTTTTTATTCTTTTTTATAGGTAAAATAAAAAGTCTATAAAAAAGTTTTATTATTCATTTATTTTTTAGTAAAAATAATTGTTTTAAAATTTAATAAAAAATTTTTAATTTTATTTTAACAAGGCTGGATTCGCATTATAAAAATAAAATATTATAATAATCATTTGTATTTGTTTTTCATAACATTTCTAAAAAAATGGGAATTTTTTATTTTTTATATATGATTTTATATATTAATATAATTATACAAAATATTATTGATCTATAGAAAATAAATATAATATAATTAAGAATTAAGATAAATATAATAAAAACTCATATTTTATTACTTGTTTCTATATTACAATTTAAAATATTTTAATCTATAAAAATATATTAACCCAAGATTTTATTTCTTTTATTGATATAAAAAATTTTCATTTTTTTTTTCAGTTTTTTGTGGAATCAGTAGAGTTTAAAATAAAATTAAATAAAATCTGAAATATTTTTAAATTCAGAATATATTATAAATTATCTAATTTTAAAAATATTAATACTCCCGCAAAATCCAAAAACATCTTAATAAAATAGAGTAATAAAAAGTATAACCAAAAATTCATTTATTATGGTACGATCATTAAAAAAAGGACCTTTTGTTGCAAACGATTTGTTTAAAAAAATAGAAAAATTGAATAACAAAGGACAAAAAAAAGTGATAGTAACTTGGTCTCGATCTTCGACAATAGTTCCGGTTATGATCGGTCATACTATAGCAGTTCATAATGGTAGAGAACATATTCCTGTATTTATTACTGATAAAATGGTAGGTCATAAACTAGGCGAATTTTCGTTAACAAGAACGTATCGCGGTCATGCTAAGACAGATAAAAAATCTAAACGTTAAATATTTTTACAATATTAATATTATTTTGATCTTTTTTATTAGAATTAGTCAAATTGTTTTACAAAAAATGAAAAATATTATATTTTCTATAGAAAATATAATATTTTTCATTTTTTGTATTCGGGATGTAGCGCAGTTTGGTAGCGCTCCTGTTTTGGGAACAGGAGGTCGCAGGTTCGAATCCTGTCATCCCGATAATTTTGACTAACCATATTATTTAAACTTTAGAGTAATTGAAAGGTTAAGATATTTAGTAGATTATAGAGAGACTTGTTAACGAGTCCTGAGGATAGTTGTTTAATTTTTGAGTCGAATTTCTTTTTAAAATTCTATAACAATAATATGTCAAGAAAAAGCAGTTTTCAAAAACGTGTATTATTACCAGATCCTATCTATAATTCCATTTCAGTGCACATGTTAGTAAATCGTGTATTAAAAAACGGTAAAAAATCATTAGCTTATAAAATAGTTTATAGTGTTTTACGGAAAATTAGTGATAATACAAATCAAAATCCATTGGAAATTTGGGAAAAGGCATTAAATAACGTTAAACCTCGAGTTGAAGTTAAACCACGCCGTCGAGCCGGATCAATTCAACAAGTACCAGCACCGTTAAATTCAAGAGAAAGAGCTAACGCTATTGCTATTCGATGGATTTTAGCCGCTTGTAGGAAGCGTTCTGGGAAAAATACTATAACTAAATTAGTTTCAGAGATCTCAGAAGCTGCTTCAAAAGGAGGAATGGCTTTTCGTAAAAAAGAGGAACTTCATAAAATGGCATTAACAAATCAAATGAATTCCAGAAACCCTGAAATTATTGTTCAAGCAATTATGGGACAACCTGAAACACAAGAATCTAATATTAAACAACCCAATAAGGCTCTTAATTATAAAAAAGTTATGAATCGAAAAAAATAAAAAAAAAATAGATAAAATGTACAGAGATAATTGTATAAAAATTTTATGAGTATTTTCATTTCGATAGACTATAGACTATATCATTTTAACTTTTTGCCAAATAGAGGAATTTTTTCATTATGGATTTATTGTATTGATAGAATGATTGGATTGATATAAAATAATTATTTGTTAATAAAGAATCACGCACATTTTAGAGGTTTGTTTAAAAAGATTATTTCAAAAATATTTATGAGTTTACAAATTTGTATAATGACACCTGAGCGTTTATTTTGGAATGGACAATCGGATGAAATTATTTTACCTACTAATACAGGTGAAATGGGGGTTTTAAAAAACCATGCTCCAATTATTACTGGATTAGATATTGGTGCAATGCTACTACGTACAGCACAAGGATGGAATTCTTTTGCAATTATGGGTGGATTTGGAATTATAGGGCAGAATCGTGTAATTTTATTAGTTAATGAAGCAGAATTCCCTGAAACAATTAATCCACAAGAAGCAGAGGCTGTATTAGAACAAGCTAAAACAACTCTAGAACAAGCTCAAGGTACAAAACAAAGAGTTGAGGCCAATTTTGCATTTAAACGTGCTAAAGCTCGTTATCAAGTTGTAAAAAATTTAACAAAATCTTAATAAAAATATAAAAAAATTGCAATCAAATTTTGATTGCAATTTTTTTATATTTTTATTAAGATTTTGTTAATAACTTCGAACTTATATAGAAAGATATGGAAAGAAAGAGGCTAACGCTTGCTCAATATATAAATAGAAAAAAGACTATGAAAGTAAGATAAAAACTTATAATATAATAACTGAAAATAGTTACTAATTACTAATTCAATTGACAAAGAGGTTATTTAAAATCTAATATGTAAAGGGTGACTATTTACAAAAGTAAAATTTATTAAATCTTAATTTGTTATTATCTTATTCGAAATTATAAAAATAATAATCTAGACTAATTTACTGTTAGGAAGATTATGCAATTTTTGAACAATTAACTTAAGTTCAAGTTAAGTCAATGGAAATCAAACAACTGTCATTTAATCGGCTTAATTTTATTGATATTATTTAATATGGGACAAAAAATACATCCTTTGGGTTTTCGTGTGGGGATAACAAAAAAACATAAGTCAAAATGGTTTGCAAATTCAGATCAATATCCTCAATATATTTTAGAAGATATTTTATTAAGAAAACAATTGACTTCATTAATTGCACCTGAAAGTCTACCTCGTAGTTTTGAAGACGATAAAAAAATGAGGATTGTTGAAATACAAATTGAACGTTTTATTCGAAACACGATCAAAGTTCAAATTTATGCAGTAAATCCCGATTTAAGCTCGTTGATAACAGATCAAAAAAATGCTCGTAATTATGATGAAAATAATTCAAAAAATCGTAAAACATCGGGAAATGGTAATTCAAAAAAAGAATTTATTCTAGCTGATGATGGTTCTCCGAAATTAACAAAATGGAAAAACATTATTAGAAAAAAAATGTTTGAATTAAAGTGTTATCAATTTAAAAATATTATAAAAAAATGTAATGTTTTATTGGAAATTGCATCTATTTATAATAAAACAAAATCGAATAAGAAAAATGAGGAAGAAATTAATTACACTGATTTAAGTGATAAATTATTTAAAATAAAATCACTCTCTGAAAAACGACATCAAATAAAGTTATTTTTACAAAGAATACTTAAACATAAAATAATATTCAAAATGCCAACGGAATTAGAGGTTCTAAAACTTAATTTATTATATATTTATTATAATTTAGAAATGTATAAACTAAATTTAGAGGTTTTTGAATATCAACAAGAAATTTTACAAATTAATCAAAAGATATTAAGAAAATTTGGAATTCTATCGAAAAAATGGTTTATAAATAATAATTTACGTACAATTAAAAGAATCGAAAAAAAATTTGAAAAAGAATTAGAAAGTTTGGAAAAAGATCAAAAAATTATGAACTTACCATTAAATCTGTTAAAATTACCTGAAATTTTATTAAGAAATTATTTACAAAATTCATTAAATCAACAAAATAATAACTGGATTTTTAATAAATGTCATAATAGATTACAAAATGAATATATGAGTCGTTTTGGTGGTGGATTAAACAAAACAACACCGATTCAATTAATCAAAGACCTTGAAACTTATATGAATTGGCATTCTGAAATATCTAAGGAAAAAAAATCAGCTTATTATTCATCATTTCGTAACTTAGCACAAAAGTTATACCTTCATAGAAAAAAGGATTATAACAAAAAACAACAAGAAGATTTGAACAAAAGTCAAATTAAAAAAGAAAATCTGAAACTAAAAAAACTTGTAAAAAGAAAAATACAAGATTATATGATTGATAATTTATTAAAAAAGAATGTTGCTAATAATTCTGAATTTAATAAATTATCTTCTATTTATCAAATAGTAGATTTTAATGATTTAACTAAACAATTAACTTTGATTAATTCATTTCCAAAAATAAGTGCTATCGAAATTATAGAAGTTAAACAACCTTCTGAATATGCTGTTTGTTTGGCTTATTTTATTACACAAAAGCTTGAAAAACGATTCTCATTTAGAAGTGTTATGAAACAAGCTAAACGAGTAGCTATTCAAACACCATCTGTTAAAGGAATTAAAATTCAACTATCAGGACGTTTGAATGGTGCTGAAATCGCCCGAACTGAGTGGATACGTGAAGGACGTGTTCCACTTCAAACTTTAGAAGCAGATGTTGATTATTCTTATAAAACAGCTCAAACTTTATATGGGATTATTGGTGTGAAGGTTTGGGTTTTTAGAAAAAATGATCAATATTAAAAAATAAAAAAAAAGATATTTATTTGAATAATTTCAATTTTTTATTAAAATTCTAATTATTCAAATAAATAAATTGAAACGAACAAAGCCAAAAAATATTCGATAATAGTATGAAAAATAAATTCTTACAAATTTAATTATGGAAGTTAACATTTTAGGACTAACAGCAACTGCATTATTTATTATTATTCCAACTTCTTTTTTATTAATTCTATACGTTAAAACAGCAGCAAGTGAAACTTAATTTTCTTATTGATTCTGCTTGTAATATGGGTGATTATAAAAACTACCCATATTACAAGCAGAATCAATATCAAATTTATCATCATACGATTTGCTACTACATCGATAATTAACTTTATACTAAGATTGATGAAATTTAATTAATTTTATATAATTAATTAAAGAAAAAATTATTAACAATTTAAAATTTAATTAAGTTTCACCTTGATTTTTCTATTAAACTTATAATAGATAATGTTTTGATAACGAATATCTTGATTGAACAAGAGAAAAGACATAGAGAATTTGTGTATGTTAACAAAAAAGATTAAATCAACAAGCTGAATACTTCTCAATATATGGATATTTCATTCGAATCGAAAACTAATGTTAAATATATTTGTTGCTGGGTAGAGCAGTCTGGTAGCTTGTGGGGCTCATAATCCCGAGGTCGTAGGTTCGAATCCTGCCCCAGCACTATATTTTTACAGAAAATAAATAGTTATTTATTTTCTGTAAAAAAATATTATTAAAAAGTTTATTGCAAATTTTTTGAAACAAAAAAACAATATTATAAAGAAAATTACAATGAAAGATTTTACAACTTACTTATCAACAGCACCTGTTGTAGCATTTGCTTGGATCACAATCACAGCCGGCCTATTAATAGAAATTAATCGTTTTTTCCCAGATCCATTAGTTTTTTCTTTTTAAATAAATATGTCCCTATATTAGTTATAAAATAAATATATAATATTTAAACAAAAAAATAAGAAAGAGTTGGAAGCAAAAAATGCTCTTAATTAAAATTTAAATTATATTTATTAAAAAATCTAAAGGAGTTGAATAATTACTAAAAAGGCTGAATTTTAATTCAGCCTTTTTATAAAATCTTTAATTATTTTTATAAAATCTTTAATTATTTTTATAAAATTTTTTTATTCTCTAACTCAAACATTTTTTAAAAATTATTTCTGTTTAATTTGCAATATTAAAAAGAGCTAATATAATTAAATTAAACAGAAATAATTTCTTCAATGACGATTAATTCAATATATTAATTATCTATTGATATATTATATTCGTATTTTTATTTTTTACTCATTAATTTTTTATTTATAATAAAACTAACATATCGTATATCGTAATTATAAAGCTCTTTTTTTGTTAACTAAAATGATTAAGTAAGATGAAAAACCTATTATTATATTAAATAAAATTTATAATAAAATATTTATGCCTACTATTCAACAATTAATTAGATTTGCAAGAAAAAAAATTGTGAATAAAACAAAAGCACCTGCCTTAAAAAATTGTCCACAAAGACGTGGTATTTGCTTAAGGGTTTATACTGTTACGCCAAAAAAACCTAACTCAGCGTTAAGAAAAGTAGCACGCGTTCGATTAAGTACAGGTTTTGAAGTAACGGCTTATATTCCAGGAATCGGACATAATCTTCAAGAACATGCTGTTGTATTAGTTCGTGGAGGACGTGTAAAAGACTTACCGGGGGTAAGATATCATATTCTTCGTGGCGCTTTAGATACTGCTGGAGTTAAAGGTCGTATACAAAGTAGATCGAAATATGGAGTAAAAAAACCAAGTAAAGCAAAAAAATAAAATAATTTTATATTATCTCCTAAAGTAAAAGTCATAAATTTATATCAAAAAGTACACAGACAATCAAAATGATATCAAATGGATAGAAATTTCATTATATGTGTATTTTCATGTTCTGTAAAATTTTTATTAATTTAATCTAAAACTAATTTGTATGCTATAATAATTTAATACATGAATCATGTATTAATGATTTCTTAATATGGTTTAATTCATAAATAAATGAAAATTATTAACAAATAAAAAAAAACATGTTAACATTAAAAATTTTTGGTGCGACAAGAAGCCACATTTATAGAGTGATTTGAATGAAAACTAAAATTTGATTTAAAATCCTAGCTAATGCACGGCTAGTACCCAATTTCAGGTGGTAAAATTTGTAAAGATTTTGTCATAAGCACTGAATTAAAGCAGTAAGTAATAATCTATTCATTATTAATGCAAGGGTAAGTCAGTTAAGATCAAACCGAAAGATGCTTCGTTATTTAGAATAGGACCATAATTTATTATGGTAAAAATTGAGGGCCCTTATTTATTCACAGAAAAATAAATTTGTGCATGGACAAAAAACCCTTCGGAGTAAAGGTAAAAATCTTCATCTGATGTACCTCTTAAATGTGTAACTTGAAAAACCATCATTAGATTCTATCAAATAAAATAAAGAGTAGATAAGTAACCGTAAGGAGACCGAATTTCTAATGGTGGAGGGAGGCTCGAAAAAGCGAACGGTACCTAGCGAATCCGCTCTGATAACAGAATATTTTAAGGAAAAAGCAAAGGGAAATGCATAACCCGGTACATACGGACACTACTATTTAAATTAGATATCCGACCTAAACAGGCAGCCCACTTCGAGCTGGTGGATTTTCCGAAAATTTTGCCGATCAATTGTATAAATCGTAGGAGTTTTTGATTATGAATAGTATTAATTTCATAAATGGCACTCGATGTAATACGAAAATAAAATTAACTAAATACAATCGTATTATTAACAACTTAAAGCGGAGAATTTTCGTAGCTAAACAACAAGGTCGTTTTCGTATAATGCGAAAACTACAAAATTTATTAATTAAAGCACATTCAAATAGATTAATAGCCTTTAAAAACATATATAAAATACCTGATTCAAATACTGTCTTTGTTCAAGAGCAGGAAAATTTCATAACAAAACTTAAAAACATCAACCTGAATAAATGGAAACCAAAGGTGAAAAAATTATTATGTAATCCCAAGTTAGATAACAAATTTATATTGAAGAATCTAGAGGTTTTAACGGATCGGGCATTACAAATTATTATAAAAAACGCTCTAGAGCCCGAATGGAAAGCCATTTCTCAAAAATCTTTTTTTCCATTTAAAAAAGAACAATCTCCTCGAGATGTCATACAATATATAAATTATTTAAATAACACCCAATCAATAAAAAAATGGATTATCAGGGTAAAGATAAAAAACCGTTTTGATTATATCTCAAAAGATTTTTTGAATAAAGTGTTCCATTCTTTTCCTGCCAAAAAGATTATTCAATTATGGTTAAAAGTTCCAAGTAATATAAACCCTTATGTAGATGTAATTAATAGACAAGGCAATTATATAATAAACGGATTGTTAACAAATCTTTTTTTTAATGAGATAGAGAATATTCTTAACATATTAAATACCGACATAATGAAAGTGAACAAAAAAAATCCAATCATTCATTATAATAATGAGTTTATTATTTCTTGTAAAACCAAAGAAGATGCTTTAAGAATAAAAGAACAAATAAATTCCTTATTAAACTCCTACGGTGTAGTAATAAATAATTTACAGATTCAAGATATTAGGGAAGGATTTAACTTTTTGGGTTTCAATATTAGCTTAGATAAGAATACTAATAGATATGGAAAACAAAAATTGAGAATCGAACCAAGTAAAGAATGTGTTTTCAAAATGAAACAGAAATTGAAAAAAATCTGGATAAAATCTAATGGTTTTTCAATAAGTAAAATTATAAAAAATTTTAATCCATTTATTCTTCGATGGGTTCATTATTTTAAAATAGGGAAGTCCTCAAAAATATTAAAATTGTTGGATCAATTTATGTACCGTCGACAGTTACGCTTTACAAAAAAAGCACACCCGAGAAAATCAGTAAAATGGGTAGAACAAAGATACCGAAGATTGCTGTCTTTTGGACATAAAAAGAAATTGGTGTTTGGCTGTAAAGAAACAGGTACTTATATGTTAAAGTTTAATTGGATTAAGAATTAGCGCTATTTGAACAAACCGGTATTTTAAAAGAATGTAAAACGATTATTTCTTTGTTTGTTTATTCAAAAATATTAATTTCTCTCTGATTTCTTATAAATAAGATATTTTATGTTTTCTATGAAATACTAAATATTATGTATAATAAAAGAAAAAATTCTATTTGATTAACTTAAAGAAAATAAATTTATAATATAGTGCCTTGCGAAAATCTGCTTGAGCCGTATGCGAAGAAATTTGCACGTACGGTTCTTAGGGGGGAAGATGTTGTCGACCTACCCGACTTTATACAGTAGTCACTTTCTTTGTATCTTTATTCGTATTTGGGTTTTTATCTAATGACCCTGGACGTAACCCAGGAAAACGTGAAGACTAATTATTAAATAATTTGTATTTAATAATGAATTTTTAAAGTAACATCAAAAGTTATTAAAAATTTTTAATAACTTTTGATTAATTTTCTTTAATGAATAATATTTAATGCTATTCTGAATAATTCCCATTGGGTCCGATTTATCGGAAATGCAAAAAAAAGCAACATTATTCTAAAAAAGATTTTTTACTATCTAGATTAAAAAATTCAAAAAAAATTTCCCGTTAATTTTTTAAAATTAATTTCATTTTAATAATATCATAAATCTTAAAATACTAGAATGAATATTATCAATATAAATATGACTGCCGCAGAAGAAAAAAATGTTTATCCTATTTTTACAGTAAGATGGTTGGCTGTTCACGCATTAGCAATACCAACAGTATTCTTTTTAGGGTCTATTACTGCTATGCAATTTATTCAACGTTAATTTTTAATTTTTTATATAAAAAATTAAAAATTAAATTTTCAATATAAAACGTCTAATTATGGTTACGTATTCGATTAGATTCTTTTTTTAATATGTTTACATAAAGAAATGTCTATCTTTATATTATAATAATTCGATTGATCCGCCTTTTAAGGCCCACAAAAGATGGAAATCCAAAAAATTTGATGTACGGATCTTCGGTTATCAAGTTTTTCAAGAATAAATAAAATTGATTTTATTAGAGTGGAATCTTGGTGTTAACCGATTATTCAAATAAATAAATCAATGAGCCAATTTGATACTAATAAACTAAACGAAATTGACATTAACAAAATCAATTTAGCAGACGTTATTTCACGTCCGAATCCTAATAAACAAGTTGTAGAATTAAATCGTACTAGTCTTTATTGGGGCTTATTGCTAATTTTTGTATTAGCTGTTTTATTTTCAAGCTATATTTTCAATTAATTATAATTTTTTTATAAAAAAATTCTATACTAACTTTTTAAATTTAAAAAGTTAGTTATAGAATTTTAAAGTTACTGAAAATAATGTTTATTTTGAAAAAATATGTTTTTATAAAATAAACATTATTTAATTTTATTTCTAAATAATAGCTTTATTATTTGATTTTTCTTTTCTAAAAATAAAAAAAAGTAATAAAAAAGATTCGATTTTAAAAAACTTTGAAACACCAAAAATCGAGTGAATTTACTTAGTTTTGGAAATAGTTGATATTTTGAATTCAAACAAAAAATTTATGGCTAATACTGGAGTAACTGGTCGTATCCCACTTTGGCTTGTTGGGGTAGTTGTTGGTATTGCAGCAATCGGTTTAGTTGGAATTTTCTTCTATGGTTCTTACGTAGGTTTAGGTTCTTCACTTTAACGTTCAATATTAACTTCATACAATATATCGTTGATACAAAATACACTTACGTTACATTTTGTATTAATTACTTGTTTACTGAACGTAATGATAATAGGAAATTTCCTATTATCATTACGTTCAACTTATTTTTATTAAATTACAGTTTTCATGTTCATAATCGTATTATAAAAATATTTTTGTAACTTTTTTCTGTTATTATTTTTATGACAATATAATAGAAAAAATTAATAAAGCAAGACAAAAACAAGTTGTTAAAGACTTGTTAAAAAATATATGTAAAACATTAATATGTTTTACATATTCGTTTATCGATACGCTTGATATTATATTTATCAATATTAATCAAATAGTCTTTAGATTAATATATATAATTTTTAACTCATTGAAAAAGTTTACATAAATATCAAAAAAGAATTGTTTATTTTTTTGTTTTACAATTTGAATTATTAAATTTAATATTAGTTTTATATTGTTTATATAATACTAAAAAAAGTAGTTAATTTTTATAAAAAAATAATAATTTTGAATTATTTATGAATAACACAAATACAAATAGAATTCGTCGGTATGTAATATTAGGTTCACGTAGATTTAGTAATTATTGGTGGGCATCTATTATTTTCTTAGGTGCTCTAGGTTTTACTTTAACAGGAATTTCCAGTTATCTAAAAAGTGATTTAGTTCCATTTCTCCAATCCAAAGATATTCTCTTTTTCCCACAAGGCTTAGTTATGTCTTTTTATGGCGTTTTAGGTTTATTATTAAGTATATATTTATGGTTAACTATTTTATGGAATGTTGGAGGAGGATTTAATGAATTTAATAAAAAAGAAGGTTTTTTAAGGATTTTTCGATGGGGTTTCCCTGGAAAAAAAAGATTTATTGATATTAAATACCCTTTAACTGAGATTGAAGCAATTCGAATAGAATTGAAACAAGGAATCAATCCTAAACAAACAATTTATGTTAGAATTAAAGGTAAGAGAGATATTCCACTAAATCAAATAGGTCAACCTTTAACTATAGAAGAAATTGAAAAACAAGCAGCAGAGTTAGCTCAATTTTTACAAGTATCTGTAGACGGGCTTGCCAATAACTAAATTTAAATATTAAATCAAAATTAGTGTTATAAAACACTAATTTTGATTTAATATTTAAATCAAAATTAGTGTTTCAGGAATTGAATAGTATATGTACGTTTTAGACTTACATATCCTACTTAAAGTTTGATCTCCTAATTTCTTTTATTTATTTTATATTCATAGAGTGTATATTATATTTGCCTATTCGTTTTTTATTATTTTTTATTAATTTAATTGATTTTTGCTAAAATAAAAAAATCATGATAAACTAAAGATATAAAAAATAACTTTTTTAAACGAAAAAATTAATAAAAAATAATTTAACTTTTTCTTGCGCATAAAAATAAATGGGAATAATACAAAATTGATTATTTTCAATAAAAATTAATAAAAATTTTTTAAAATTAATAAAAATTTTTTAAAATTTTATTATTAATTAAAAGGATATTTCATTATTTATAATTAATAATAAAACGATGTTAAGCAAAATTAACTAGAAAATAATAATTAGAACGGCATCATTTATATTAAATTTTTCGAGTTTTTATTTTGCTATCAAATCCATTACCAATTGACTAAAGGGGGTTTAAATTTCCTCTTACGCAAATCCTTTAAATAACTTTTTTTAGGAGGTTTTATATGAGTTTAGTAACTGTAATTAAAGATTATATTGAAATTGTTCACAAAATAATAGAAACAAGTCCCGCTTATATTGTTCAACATACAGATTATACAGATTTAACCACCTTATATTTTTATCTAATTAATACAATTAAGCATTTTTTTACAGATATTTTTAGTTTGGACTTTTTTCAAAAAATAGCAGCTTTTCCTATTATAGTTCCAAATATAGCAGATTCAATGATTTCAGAAATATCTGTATTAGATGGAACTTTTCACAATGTTTTTACATTTTTAGATGCACCTATTAACCAAGTATTTTCTACAAAAAACGATTTAATAATTATTACTTGTTTCGAAAAATTTGTTATAGGTTTAGTAAATAGTTTATTTTTATGGTTACCCACATCCGCTGCAACCTTTCTTTGTTTACGTCGATTTATAATGCAAGGGATGGAAATTGGATATATTGCAGCTATTGGAACAATGACTGCAAATATTTTTTGGTTAATTTGTGTTTTATTTGGAATTCGTTGGATTGTTATTCCATGGATGAGTTTAGATATTTTACGTTATTGGCTAGGATTCATGCTACTAATCAAATATTTTTGGGATAATAGATTACCTGCAAAAGAAATAAAATCCGATTTATCTTTCAATGTTATAAAAACAAAAGTAGGATTCAATTCTATTTTTACAATATTTTCAAAAATTTTTGAAGTGAATCGTAATTTATCAAATCCAATTCAACAAATTTTCCTTTTTCATTTCTTATTAGCCCTAACAGAGCAAACAAGTATTTATCCATTTCTAAGTCATTTTTCCTTATCAGCACAGAGTACTTATTTAGAAAGTTTTCCTAGTGATAATATAATTAATTTTATATTAATTCATTGTTTTTATTTATTAGGTATTTTTATAGGAAGCTTTAGTTTTATAAATTTTATTTGTTGGTTTTGGGAAGAGCCTGCTTATAAAGTCTATTTATGGACTACGAAAAATTTTCAAAAAATCCGTGTTGGTGATATGGTCCGAATAACCCATTTTATCTTTCAAACACTAACAATAACTTTAGCGTGTGCTAGTTTACCTTATTTTAGTATTGAATATTTTATAACAAAACCATTGGGATTTTTACCTAATGACCAAATTTTTCATCAATCTCAAAATTCTGCTTTTTTAACACATTCTACATCTCCTGTCTTGTATAGAAGTCCTTATTATTTCCCTCGACAACGTTTCTTCCGATATGATGATTGGGCTGAGTACTATGGAAAAAATATTCCTCTGGATACGTCTTTATACGATCAAGGAGCATACCGTCTTTATCCAATCGAAGATCTTCATTATGGGGCTGATTATGAATGGACGCGACGACGATCTAATCATGTTAAAATTCGAAGTAGAATGAAAAGAATCATCTGGTTTCCTAGGAACTGGGCAACCCAAATTTGGGACTTAGCAAAAACCTGGTCTCGGCGTAATGTAGCATGGCGAAATGAAATTTTAAGTCAATATCAAAATAATTGGGATTCTAAAAGTGCACCTTTTTGGGAACAAATAGTTCGAGAAGAATTATCTTTCCAAAAGAGTAAATCAAACTTTCCAAATGAAAGAAACACTAATAGTCCATGGGCAGCATCACCAAATTGGAGCCAAAAATTTCTAGCCTCGGGAGAAGGTTTTTGGTGGAATTGGTGGTCAAAAAATACTCTTTCTGACAATAAAATTTGGTGGAATTGGATATTAACAAAAAATAATCAAATAACCATTAATAATAATACTTTGAATGAAGATCAAATAAGTTTAAAAGAAAAACTCCAAACTAAGGGCCAAAATATTACTTTTGAAAATTATCAAAATATTCCAACATCTTATCAATTTGATTATTGGATTCCACAAGAAAGATTAATTTCATTATATTCAGAACAAAGTCAAAGGCAAAAAAATCAATTAGATTTTGAAATAGCTACTTTACGGAAATTTGTTCGTAAAATTAATAAACGAATACAAATCAATTCCAGTCAAACTAATTCTTTATCAAAATATACAATTTTTTCAATAAAAAATGCTGAATTATATTATAAAAAATATCTTTTTAACAATTCATTTAATTCATTAGTAAATAGTCAAAAAACTTCATATTTTTTGAATCAAAATTCGATTTTAAATAACCGAGATATTTCATTGATAGATTCTAATAAGACATTAAATTCTTTATTACATACCTCCAACTTATCCGTTTTTAACCAATCAAGTTTTCTGAACAAATTAAACGCTATTCAATTAATGCAGTCTCCACGTACAAATTCGATTGTAGGTACACAATCAAAAAACGAAACATCAATTAATAAAATTAAACAAAACCTTTTAATTTTTTCAAAAACTAATTTGTTTAATAATAAATCAAGATCTCTTTTTTTAACATTACCTGCTCAATATTATCTTCATAAAGAAAAAAGTTTTTCTAGAAAGCTTCAATTTTATGGAGTTAGGACATCCCGTGAATTTAAACCTTTAAATAATTCTCCGATCTTTAATTTTTATATGAAAACATATTTCCATCAATATAAACCAACTCGATTATATATAGCAAATACAAAAATGAAAAGAGATTTAGGAGCTGGCGGTCGAAATCGTTTTAAATCGAGACAATATGCAAATAAACAGTTAAAAAAAGCTAGGATTTTGTCAAAAACACCATGGATTCGTCAATGGGTAAGTCAATCAGGATTTTTAACAAGAAGAAAAAGATTAGAATCTTGGATTAAATATTCACATTATAATTCTAACGAATTATGGGCTTTTATCATGAAAGCTGATATTGATAATTTTATAAAACGTCAACCAAATTCTCATTTTTTAACAAATAATGAAGAACGTTTATTACACTTAAGACGCTTTTTGTTAGGAGAACATTATGAAACACTAAGATGGTATTCGTATATGCAACATTATCGTTCAATGAAAACAAAAATAGGGGGGACAAAAAGTTTTGCAAATAGAATATATAATCAACAGTTTAAAGGAACATTTCATAAAGTCAGACATTTATTTGCATTAACTCCAAGTTTAAGCGGTGGAGGGATTTTAACTTTTGATCAACCGTTATATAATGAATTTTCAAATGATAATCAAAATAATATTTTTAATAAAGAGTTAATTCATGAAGAATTACTAGCAAAAACGGAAAAAAATTTAAATTCTTTTTTAGTTAAAGATAAAGAAACTAATAAATTGACTTTAAATTATGATTCTGATGATTTAATCATGAGATCATCACAAATAATAAAAAACTATATATCAGAAATAACCCCTATTCGTCAAAAACTGATTCAGAGGTTTTTAAAAGATAAAAATTATATTGAATTAACAAATTTTTTATGGTCCGGACAAAAACCCCCAATGTCATTCTCTGTTGAAAATCAAATATCAAAAAAACAAAAAGATTTTCAAATTAATCTTAAAGAAAAACCTAATATCATACCTTCATATTTTTCTATTGATCAACAAAGAAGATTTCAATCAATTTTAATTTTTATGTTTAATAAACGACGATCTTTAGCAAAAGATTATAAAAGAGGTTCGGAAAGACTTTGGAAAAAATGGAGAAAAAAATATTTAATTCAAAAACAAATTTCAAAACAAAAAGCTTTTGTATCGGAACGTGAGTTTAGAGCATCTTCTTTTTATCCAAACAACAATACTTTTCTGAATATTGAAACAATGACACCTAAGCAAAGCAATACAGAAAAAAAGAAAATATTATCTATTTATCGAACTACTAATACAATAGAAAAAGATGCTTTATATAAATCTAACAATAATGCCTTTGAAAATAAAGATCTTTTCTTTTCATATCGACAAAAAACAGATCTAAAAAAAGCTTTAAAAGATTCTATTTTAATTCAAAAATATTTTATAAATCAAAACAATAAATATGAATCAATGATAGATTTAGATGTTTCTAATAATTTTGAGAAAAAAGTAGAATACTATAATAAAAAAGAATACAGAACTGAAAATATTGAGAAAATTTTTGATATTAAAAAAGAAAATTTTAGCTCGGAATTATTCAAGTCAGATAAAATAGCAATAAAAGAATTAATTCATAAAATTTATAAAAAAAGTCCATTTTATGATCGACTGAAATTGAAATATCTTATTCTAAATTATAGGTTTAAAGATTTATTAAATTTATTCCAATATAAATGGAATATTCTAAATCTCAATAACAATAAAGTTATAGAGGCTAGAAAAATCAATATAAAGAATCAACCTTTAAATAATCAAACTCAACAAGAACAACTATTTAATATCTGGAGTTATTTGCAAAATCGAACAATACGAGAACGTTTAGATATTAATAAAAAAATTCTAACGATTAAAAATTATAATCAAATAGATAATAAATTTTCCATAATTCGTGCTTCTAGACATTTAAAAAGAGCTCGAATAAGTCAACGAAAACGATTATCTCAACCTATTCAAAAAAATAAAAACTTTTTTCATTTTGAGACTGAAAATATCCAACAAAATAATCCTTTCAAAATTTATCAAAATATTGATTATTTCAAACCTGATTTAAAAGTAAAATTATCAAAAATCAAAGACTATGTATTAGATTCTGATTCATTAAAAAATACTTCTTTTTTTGGTTCGAAATTAAAAAATAAAATTGAGTCTAATAAAATAGATATTGAAAATAAGAATAGAAAAAACTTAGTTTCTATCCGAAATTCTAATCTTTTCGATATATTTCAACCGTTTTTAGAATCATTCTACTATCTTCCTCGTTTTAGTACTTTATGGCAATCTAATTTAATATCTTCAGATATTAATTCGAAATCAAAAATAGATATGGGTTCTATTTATGAAACAAAACAAAATTTTACTCCAATTGGAACTCAAAAAGAACTACATCGTCAAACCTTTAATACAAAAAATAAACTACAAGATAATATTAGAAGGAAATTACTTGACAATCACTTAAATCGTTTTAGTGAAAGAAGAAAATGGACCAATCAATATCAAACGATTCATACAGAAATAAACGAAAAATTAAAAAAATTTATTGAAATATTAAAACAAAATAAAAATACTTTATTTATTAATGAAAAAGAGTTTAATAGTAACTCTAATTTCTTTCGTTCGAAATTGGAACCACATATACAATTAAATTTATATAATAACACTCCATATTATCTATCAAAAGGTCTTAAACCAGACATTTTTTCTTTAAATTTACAAAAAAGTATTCAAAGTTTCAATACTAAAGAAACAGATCAACCGACTTTATTATCATTTATAATACATGAAAAAAATCAATCAAAATTGAGAATTTCTCAATTATCTTCATTACAATTAAATTATATTCTGAATAAATTTAAAAGCCCGAAAAATAAAGACTTCGCTAAAAGTTCAAATTTTCTTTCAAATTTCAAGAATATAAATTCATTAAAAATTAAACAACTAATGATAAATGAAAATAGTGAGTTAGAGAAGAAATCAATTTCAAATTTCAATAAAAAATTTTTTTATGATATTTTGTTAACTAACTTAACAATAAATTCTAATCAAGAAATAAAAAAAGAAAAAGTTAATCAAAAAATAATTTTATTAACAATACTAAACCAAATTCAAAATAACAATTCAATTTACAAACTTAACGAAAAATATAATAAAACGTCATTACTTTCAAAAAATTTTGAAAAATATCTAATAAAAAATTTTCAACAAAAAATCAAAGATCAATTAAAAAGATTAGAAAATAAATTAAGTAAGATTCCAAAAGAAGTATTAATAGAGAACCAAGAAAATATACAGTCAAAAACAGAATCTAGTAGAAAAGAAAATAAAATACTAGCAACACAGAAAAAATTTATAACAAAACGAATAGAATTTCTAATAAATTTAAATGACAAATTTAAAACATTCGAAAGTTGGTATTTAACATTACCAACAGATTGGAAAACAAATAAAATTAAGTTCATTGAAAACAAACAATCAATTAATGCTTCTTTTGATTTTCAAACAAGCAAAAAACAATATTATTTTTCTAAAAACTTTTTCAATTTATTAGTTGATAATTGCAATAATTTTATTCAACATTTAGATTTTAAAAAAGAAGCTTATTTAAAAAGACAAAACAAAATATTTAATGATTTATTAGAATTTGAATTCTCAGATCAAAATCAAATTATACAAAAGATAAATAATTTAAACGTTAATGATTTTCGCAAAAATACTTTCCAATTCACAAATAATCTTCCAATCCAAGAATTCATGAAAAAACCTATAAAAAAAATAGGTAATGCCGATTTAAATAAAGTTTTAGACATAAACCAGGATAATTTCAAATCACAAAGATCAGAGAAAAAATTACCTTTAACTATAAGTTCATCTATACTTAAATTTTTAATAAAAGAACAAAAAGTTTCTAATTTTGATGAAATATTAGGATCACTTTTAGCTATTCAAAAACGTGGGAATTCGTTAAGTCAAAAAAATCTTTATTATAAAAATATAAAAAATCAATGGAACAAAAATAAATTTAGTACTTTTTCGAATTCAAGAAAAGAGGAAAATGGATTAAAAAACTTTATGGCTATTCGTCATTGGACAAGATCTAAACCACGTTTTCAAAAAACACCCATGGATTATAAACTATTAGAATATAAAGATTCATTTATTAAAGATTCTCAAAATTATAATAATTTTGAGAAGGAAACAAGTCGTCAAAATCTTTTAACTATTGATAATTTTATCAAAGAGAGTATTTTAAAACCTCAACGATTTGAAAAACAACAATCCCGTAAAAGATTAAAATTTAAAAAATTACCAAGACAAGAATATTCTAAAAATCTGCAAGCTTGGGAAAATTATTTAAAGCAGAAAGACGATATAAAGAATAAGGAGTTTTTTGATGATTTATCTCAATCATTTCAAAGATGGAAAAATTTTGGTTTCTTTCCACAAAAAAGCGTTTTTCAAAAAGAAATGTTAAATTCTCTTACCTTTTTTCCATTAGATTCTTCTAGTTATAATAAAAAATTAACAAATTTTTATGAAAATAATTTACAAACAATAACCAATTTAGATATAATAAAACAGATTGAATATGATCATTTAATTCAAAAAGAACTTAATATTTTTTTAAATCAAAACAATTTAACAAGTATAAATTCATTCAATAATAAAGAACAGTTGAAAATAGGGGATAAAGATTCTAAACCTTTATCTTTTTTTGACGCTAATCCTATTGGAACTTTTGACTTTTTTTCAGAAACTAATTCAGAAAAAAATAAAAACGAAATGACTTACCAGAATAAGGACCTGATTAGTAATATTTATGAAACATTCTTTGTTAAATCAATACAAACTCCAATTGATCAATCACAAATTAATAAAAAAACTTTAATTGGAATTAATACGTTTCCTTTTTATGCTGGATGGGATGAAAGTCTAAGAAAGTTTGTTCTAACAAATCGTTTATTATCAAGAAGGGATGCGGGATATCAAACAAATACGAGTGTTTTATATAAAGAAAAAGAAAATAACTTTAATATTCAATTTACACAATGGCCATTACAAGGGCGAAATGCTGCAACTACTTTTTTTAGTCATTTTCCTTTTATCAATCAACCAGCTGATTTTTCTGAAATAATACAATATAAAAATAGAACTCAATTCCAACAAGAAGAAAGAATTTCGAATATAGATCAAAGTAAGTTAGAGAATACAAATTTTGGAAATTCTTTTTCGGAAAAGAATGATGCGTTTAAACGGATTAAAAAACAAAAGCAAGAATTACGTAATGAAAATCGTCGTAATATAACAAATTTAGTAGGATCTAATGAAATTCTAAATAGACGAAAAGCTATTTTTTCACCTTTAAAATGGAAAAGTATAAAATCAACGACAAAAAAAATCCTGTTGAAATCTCCTTTAAATGATGTAACAAATGCTTTTAATTATAATAAATTTAAAACCATTGATCAGCTTTCGTACTCAACACTATCAAATTATAGTGACTTCAAAAAAGCAGATTCAAGTAATTTTAGATCTTTAATTTCAAAATTTCATTTATTAATCATTTTGAGAAAAGGTAATACAGCAAAAATTCGTTTACCAAAATTAAGACCTTATAAAAAATATATTAAAAAAGAAAATGATATATTAGAATCTTCATGGAAAACATTTTTATCAAAACGAAAGCTAAGATCTTATAATTTTGTTAGACAAAAAAATGTTCGAACAATGCATTTATATAAAGTTCAATTAGGTGAAAAACTGCTATGGACAAAGATGCAATGGTTATTTAGGAAAAATAATTCACGCGCAAATCGTCAATCTGATAATAGAAAAAATAAATCAGGAGCTCATTATTTACGTCCTCGAAAAAAATCATTAAGAAGACGAAGTTTAGGTATTAAGTATAAAAAAAATCAACAAATTTGGAGTTTTAATAATTTCGGTAAAAATTATTGGAAATTAGCAAGGCAATCTGATGAAGTAAAGACTCCAATACTTTTAACAAAAAAAATAAATAAATTTTTTATAACAGATTCGTCAAGTTTTAATTTATCAAAACCCGAATTCCAGCCTCATGATACTCCTAAACAAAATAAACTTGGATTATATGAAACACCATATAATTGGATTCAACCTAATAATTCTAGTTATATATATAATAGTTTATTTAAATCACCATCACTTTCTACACCGGCACTATATTCCATTTTACCTGGTCATGGAAGATTTATCCCAAAAATGCAAACCATGCCATTACCGAAAAGTTCAGTTCAAACAATTAAACGTGCTATAAGGTTAGCTAATTTTGAGCCCGCTTCGTTTATTCAGCGTGAAGTGTTAAGTTATGAATGGTCGATGAAACAATTACTTCAAAATATGAATAAACGCTTAAATAGTTCTGTTAATAAACTAATTTCAAAAAATCAAAATAAAGATTTGAGCGAAACTAATAATTCAAAATCATCTTTTTCAATTGATTTATTAGTTCAACGACATTTACGTCTATTTAAGAAAAAACTCATTCAAAATCCAATCATATCACCATCAAGTAATATATATTTAAGTCAATTTTCACGTCAAAGAAGTTTTCAAAAACGATCTATTAGATTACGCAAATTTAATATGACTTTAGCGATGAATTTATATGACAGATGGTTTTTTTATTATTATACTGGCGGTCGCGAAGATCCGCTTCAAAATTTATTTCAAATTTTTGAAAACTTAACACACAATATTTCAACAGCAAATATTAATGAAAAGAATGAACCAAATGAATTAAATATTAGGAATAATTTATTATTAAAAAATGATAATTTAGAAAAAGATGATAAGAATTTTATTTTTAAATCTGTTAGGAAATTTTTAACTCAAAAACCAGATCAGAAACGCTCTTTTAATACATTTTTAACTAATTTAAAAACAAAAAAATCTTCTTCGATTTCTAAAACAGGAGAAATCTTAGATGAACAACAAAATTCATTGAATTCTCAAAATATAAAAAATAATTCATTAAAAAATGAAAACATTATTGAATCTTTTAGTAATGAAAAAGTAGATGATACAATAAGTCAGACTCAATGGTGGCATCTTTTTAACTTATTTCCTCAAACAATTGATGGTAAATTAGCCCAAAAAGAAATGTTAGATAAATTATCGATTAACAAAACTCAGAAAAAACAACAAGAAAAAGATTTAGAAGAGGATCGTTTTTATTTTTTAAAAGCGAATAAATCACCAATTATTCAAGATTTTCGAAGTAGTAAAAATGTTAATAGACATTATCCTCTAAATGGCGGTTTTATATGGCCTGGCGATTATTTACGACTTCAAACTATAATGTTACCAAAAGAAAAAAAATATAAATATTTTTATAATAAAAATTTACTATTAGAAATTCAAAATTTAACTAAACAAAATGATCCAGATTTCCAACCTTCAAAATTAAATGTTTCTTCGAAATCTAAAATCATAAATAAAATCAATGAATTCCAAAACTTTGTTCTTGAATCTAAGTAAAATCAAAAATAGTTAGATGTACTCTATTAGAATTCTAATAGAGTACATCTAACTATAATAATCTTAATATAATGTCTATAACTAAAAAGTTATCCACATATTAGTTCATTTGTATATGATATTGGTATTGCCTGTTACTAGATTTGAACTAGTGACATCCCGCGTATGAAACGGATGCTCTGACCAACTGAGCTAAACAGGCTTTTTTTATAATATTATATACGTAAATAAAAATAAAATCAATATTATTGAAAAAGGATTGTACATTTAATTTATTATTTTAATAATTATTGATTAATTGACAATTTTTTGAAAAACATTATATAATTTTTGTATAATGTTTTTCAAAAGCGGATGTAGCTCAGTTGGTAGAGCGTGGTCCTTCCAAGTCCAATGTCGCGCGTTCGAATCGCGTCATCCGCTATCAATAAAGAAATCTAAATAAAAAAACCATTTTATTTGTTTAGATTTTCGCCATAAGTTCGAAAAAAGTTAATAATTAAATAAATTTTTCAATTAAAATATAAAAAAAGAAAATATTATAATAAAATTCGTTTCTAAAAAAATTATAATACTTTTTTGGTTTGATTGATTTAATATTTAGTCGTAATAAGGATTCCATTCAACAATTTTAAAAATGCATTTAACTTTTATAAATAAATTAAACATATGGCTAGAGCTAAGTTTGAACGTAAAAAACCACATGTAAATATTGGAACGATTGGGCACGTTGACCACGGAAAAACAACATTAACAGCAGCTATTACTATGGCATTAGCTGTTCGTGGTGGTGCAAAAGCAAAGAAATATGATGAAATTGATTCAGCACCAGAAGAAAAAGCAAGAGGTATTACTATTAATGCGGCACACGTAGAATATGAAACAGATAATCGACATTATGCACATGTAGACTGTCCAGGCCACGCTGATTATGTTAAAAATATGATTACAGGAGCAGCACAAATGGATGGTGCTATTCTTGTTGTATCAGCTGCTGATGGACCTATGCCACAAACAAAAGAGCACGTTTTACTTGCAAAACAAGTAGGTGTTCCAGCTATGGTTGTTTTTTTAAATAAAGAAGATCAAGTAGATGATGCTGATTTAATTGAATTAGTTGAATTAGAGGTTCGCGAAATCTTAGATAAATATGGTTTCCCTAGTGACGAGATCCCTGTAGTAAAAGGATCTGCTTTATTAGCACTAGAAGCTCTTGTAGAGAACTCTTCTATCAAAGAAGGTGATAATTCATGGGTTGATAAAATTTATCAACTTATGGATACTGTTGACAAAGCTATCCCAACGCCTGAAAGAGAAACAGACAAACCTTTCCTATTAGCCATTGAAGATGTATTTAGTATTACAGGACGTGGTACAGTAGCAACAGGACGTGTAGAAAGAGGGAAATTAAAAATTGGAGATACTGTTGAACTTGTTGGTCTAGGAGAAACACGTAATACGACAGTAACTGGAATTGAAATGTTCCAAAAAATTTTGGATGAAGCTTTAGCTGGTGATAATGTAGGGGTTTTACTTCGTGGGGTTCAAAAAAAAGATATTGCACGAGGGATGGTTTTAGCACAACCAGGAACAATTACACCACACACTAAATTTGAGGGTCAAGTTTATATTTTAACACCAGAAGAAGGTGGAAGAAAAACAGGATTTTTTAAAGGTTATCAACCACAGTTTTATGTAAGAACAACTGATGTTACTGGTACTATTGCTTCTTTTAGTTACATCAAACAACTAAATTCATCTGAATTATCTATGATGCATTCAAACCCAATGATTTGTCCTGGGGATTATGTTAACATGGTCGTTGAATTAAAAACACCAATTGCTATTGAAAAATCAATGCGATTTGCAATCCGTGAAGGTGGTCGAACAGTAGGTGCAGGAACTGTTAACACTATTATTGAAAATTCTTAATATGGAATCAAGAAACATTCTTAAAGTAATTTAATATTTATATGTGAATTTCAATTTGTCTATTTTCTCAAAAAATGGTTTTTTGAGAAAATAGACAAATGAAAAGATTGTTAGGAATAATAAGTCATAATAATTACTAAAAATTTGAATGATTTTATTTTTTTTAATATATTTTAAAATTTACGCTATTATTTATTTTCAATCTTTTTTTAGGTTTTAAAATTTGTTTAAATTTGGTTTGAATTAATCAATTTTTTATTTTTTTTTCAAAAGTTAAATAATATATGTAAAATTTATCAATATTAGTAATAGAATACATAAGTAATAAAATGATTCTTCTAATAAAAATAAAAATTTTCATTTTGAATTCATATTTTTATTTTTTAATTTTATTATAAAAATAAATGAAAAATCCGATATATATACCTATAGAATATTCTTTAGAAGCATATCACAGATCTAACCAAGATACATGTTTAGTTCACCGGCCCGCTATTCAAGAAGGAAATTGGGTTCAACCGGGTGATATATTAGCAGATTGTTCATCTAGTAAAAATGGTGAACTAGCGATTGGACAAAATATTTTAATTGCTTATATGCCCTGGGAAGGTTATAACTATGAAGATGCTATGCTAATTAACGAGCGTTTAGTTTATGATGAAATTTATACTTCAATTCATATAGAGCGTTATGAAATTTCAATAGAAGAAACGCCATTTGGCCTTGAAAAAATAACCAAAGAAATCTCGGATTTACCAGAAGAAAGTTTAGTTCATTTAGATAGAAATGGAATTGCAGAGTTAGGTTCTTGGGTTAAAGAAGGTGATATCCTTATAGGTAGAGTAACTCCAACTGATAAAAAACTTAAATATTCTAATTATGAAAAATTATTGTACGATATCTTAGGTACAAAAAAACAAAATAAAGGAAAAGACACATCATTACGTGTACCTAAAGGATTAGAAGCAAAAGTTATTAATATAGAAATCTTAAGTGAAAATTTATCTTTTTCCTTAACAAATCAAAATTTCGTATTTTTTCCAAATCCATTAATCTATATTCAAAATAATTTTTTAAGATTTCTCAATATCCAAAATAAAAAAAATATAAAACCTATTCATTCGTTATTGAAAAATAGATTCAAAAATCAATCGTTGATAATTTCTTCAATGAATTGGTTAAATTTTAAGGGATTCATTCAACAAACTATTATGGATGATTTATCAAATAAATTACAAACCCCTTCTATCTTATCTCTAAGTAAAGATCTCTCAACAGTATTAAATTCTATAAAATTTGTTCTATTACCTCGTTCTTATTATCCATTATTTGCAATTCTAATGAGTTCTAATTATAAATCTTTAACTTTATCAAACTTATTTAATAAAAAAAATAAAGTACAAAAAATAAAAAAGAAACTTGAACACAAGAAACTAGGTGTTAATAATTCAAAAAGACAATCTCGTATACAACAAAGGTCTCATTATAACTTATCTGCAAAATCAACATTATTTGAAATTTTTTTATTTCAAATTTTCATTCTTGCAAAGAATAAAGAACATTTGTTTTTGACAAAAAAATTAATTAATTCTGTATCCCGTTCTACTCGATATGATGATTTTTTTTTAAGTAACGATTTTAATTTTACAAACTCGAATAAATTCGATCGAAAAAAAAGAACAGATTCAATTGCATGTGTTGAAAGAACCAAAAATATAACGGAGATAAAATTAAATTTTCAAAAAGCACGTCAAAATAAGGAAAAAAAAATTTATTCATTAAAAAATAATGAAATAGAAGAAAACATGTATTTCAAAAAAAAAACTTATTCATTAAATCTTTTAAATTCTAAACCATTTACTATTAATATTTATTTAGCAGAAAAAAGAAAAATTCAAGTAGGAGATAAGATAGCGGGTCGACATGGCAATAAGGGTATTGTTTCTCAAATTTTGCCTATTCAAGATATGCCTTATTTAGCAGATGGGAGTACTATCGATCTGGTATTAAATCCATTAGGTGTTCCGTCAAGGATGAATGTAGGTCAAATTTACGAGTGTCTTTTAGGACTCGCTGGTTATTATTTAGGTGAATATTATAGAATTTTACCTTTTGATGAAAAAATAGGTGAGCAAGCGTCTCGAAGTTTTGTTTTTTCAAAACTTTATGAAGCACGAATGAAAACAAGGAATTATTGGTTATTTGATCCTAAAAACCCGGGGAAAACTTTTCTTTTTGATGGAAGAACTGGAGAAAAATTTGAACAACAGGTTACTGTCGGTTATGCTTATATTTTAAAACTTGTTCATTTAGTCGATGACAAAATTCATTCTCGATCAACAGGCCCTTATTCAGCGGTAACACAACAACCTTTAAGAGGGCGTTCAAAGCAAGGTGGACAAAGATTAGGGGAAATGGAAGTGTGGGCTTTAGAGGGATACGGTGCTGCGTTTACTCTTTTAGAATTATTGACAATAAAATCAGATGATAAAATAGGTCGTTTAACAATATGGGATTCAATATTGCGTCAAAAAGAAATATCTATAAAAACACCAGAATCTTTTAAAGTATTAGTTTGTGAATTAAAAGCCTTATGTTTTGATATAGGTATTTTTAGAAAAAAATAAATAAAATATCTTCATACTATCTGTGTTTTATTCAAAAATATAATTAATCTTGACAGACTAGTACGAAATGGACCGTAAGGGTCAATAGAATATTATAGAATTATCATCAAACTTGCTTTAAAAAACAAATTTTTATTTGAATTTAAAGCAAGTTTAATCAAACTTGCTTTAAATTCAAATAAAAATTTGTTTTTTTATTGAAAAAAAAAAGGTATAGTATATCTTTTTATAGAGCATTACCACGTGGTAATACTTCTTCAGGGAATACTAGTCTTTCGTGTGGTTGGTCTTGTGCAGCCATCCATGCACGAATACCTTCATTTAAAAGAATATTTTTTGTATAGAATGTTTCAAATTCAGGATCTTCAGCAGCGCGGATTTCTTGAGAAACGAAATCATATGCTCGAAGGTTAAATGCAAGACCTACAACACCAATAGCACTCATCCATAGACCTGTTACAGGTACAAATAGCATAAAGAAGTGTAACCAACGTTTGTTAGAGAAAGCAACACCAAAAATTTGAGACCAGAAACGGTTAGCTGTTCATTTATGTTCAGAAGGGTTCGGAACTCCCTTCCCGGGGTTTTTGAATCTGTAATTTTTCTTTTTTAAAAAGTTATTTTTCTAATTCAAAACCACAGCTCATAGTTACTTATGAGATCAGACTATATCTTTATCCTTAATTTTTGAATTCATCAAAAACTCGAGGACACTTACTTTTTCGGGGACCATTGTTTCCTTGACCCCTACTCCTTTCGTATTACGATAAGGATAGTCGTTAGGCATTTATGATTTTTGATTCTTTTCTTCTGAATCTATACACTTGGTATTGTTAAGGGCCCATCGATAATTTTGAAATTGTTCCTTGAAACTATGGCATCGTTCACGGATTAATCGACGGCTTATACCTGTGTTTTCTGAAGCTTCTGCTATAGATTCATAATACACTGAATCTATATACAAAGCTTTTTTTTGTATTTTCTTACCTTTGTTTTCTTCGCTCACACGACGTTTTATATCATCACTTTGCTGTCTAGGCGATGGTCGACCTTTTTTACTTAACGTTTTTTTAGCTTTTACGCTGTGTTTTTGACCATAAAAAGGGTTCAAAATTGAACTTCTTTTTTGCCAATTATCATAAAAATTGTAACGGTTATTTTCAGGTAATGTCGATAAAATGAAATTTTCAAAATGTTCCCGTTCTTCTTTTGGAATACATACTCCAAAATAAAGTTTTTGGAAAATGAAAGTATTTTCACTGTGATTATCAAAGTCTTCTTGCATTTTTCGATTGACGTGAATACCCACTCTAAGCGCGTATTTATGAGCATTGATTCTTTGTGTGACATAGCAGGACTCCCCGACATAATATTTTTCAAGAGGAACGCAGGTAAGTAAATAGAAACCAGATTCCAAAGACGAATCAAAAAGGTTTTCTTTATTTTTTATCATGTTTTATTCTTCGTTAAAAGTTATAGGTTTTCTTTTATAATAAATTTAATAAAGTCGATCATTTTAGCACGGAATTGTCCCAGAAGTATTTTTATAAAAAAATTACATAAAATTTTAGGGAGTTTTCCCGTTTAAGTAAGATATATCGATATACATTTCTGTATAAAGTGGCTAACAATTAACCATTGAATAAGTTTCTTCTGATTGAGTTGGGTTAAATGCACGGAATGTATTTGCTCCATCACCATCTTCAAAGATTGTATTTTCAACCGTTGCTCCATGAATTGCACAAAGAAGAGCGGCACCTAATACACCAGCTACACCCATCATATGGAATGGATTTAGTGTCCAGTTATGGAAACCTTGAAAGAATAAAATGAAACGGAAAATAGCAGCAACTCCAAAACTCGGAGCAAAGAACCAACCAGATTGACCTAAAGGATAAATTAGGAAAACAGAAACAAAAACAGCAATTGGTGCTGAGAATGCAATTGCATTATATGGACGTAGTTTTAAAGCTTGAGCAATTTCAAACTGACGTAACATAAATCCAATAAGTGCAAAAGAACCATGAAGAGCAACAAATGGCCATAAACCACCTAACTGGAACCAACGAGTTAAGTCACCTTGTGCTTCAGGACCCCAAAGTAATAATAAAGAATGAGATAAACTGTTAGCTGGTGTAGATACAGCAGCTGTTAAGAAATTACAACCTTCTAAGTACGAAGTAGCTAATCCATGAGTATACCAAGAAGTAACAAAAGTTGTTCCTGTAAACCATCCACCTAACGCTAAATATGCGCAAGGTAATAATAATAAACCAGACCAACCTACAAAAACAAAACGCTCTTTACGTAGCCAGTCATCAACATCATCAAACCAAGTACGTTGTTCTACATATTGACCAATGGTGATTGTCATAAAGTCTATCTCCATTATCATAATTGTGTTTATAAATTACTTGACGTTGTTTTTTCTAATTGTATATTAATATATTATACAATTTAATTTTTTCAATTAATAATAAAATTTCATTAAAATCCTTTTAAATAACAATTAATTAACTTAATATAACAAAATTTTTAAAGATTGTAATTTAGTAAAAAATATAAAAATGAAATTTTTTTAAAGCAAATAATAATATTTATTATTTATAAAATGAAATTTTATAATTGTCAAATATTATTAAATATAAATTATAATTTAGCACTAATATTAATATTATTATATAACTCAAATTTTATCAAATATAATTTGAGTATACCAAATAATAACATAAAAAAATTAAAAATGAATGAGCTCATTTTTAAAATAAAAAATAATATGTTTAAGCTGCCTTAAAAAAGCAGCTTAAACATATTATTAGATATTTAATAAGATATTGAATTTTAGATTAAACTACTTCAGGCGCTAACGATAAAATTTTAGTTAAATTTTGATCTCTTAATTCCCTAGCTATTGGCCCAAAAACTCGAGTACCTCTAGGATTCCCTTCTTTGTTTATAACCACAGCGGCGTTATCATCAAAACGAATCGTCATACCATTTTCTCGTTTGACACCTTTCTTTGTTCGAACAATAACTGCACGAACTATATCGGATTTTTTAAAAGCTGTATTAGGGATAGCATCTTTAACAACAGCAATGATAATATTTCCTATGTTAGCGGATTGACTCCCGCCGCCTAAAACACGAATACACATTAATTTTCTTGCACCACTATTATCAGCAACATTTAAAAATGATTGTGGTTGGATCATATTTGTTAAAAATAAAATTCATTTACATTGTAAATATTTTCTTTTTTCAATAAAAAAATTTAAAATTAATATTTTGATTATTATTATTTTTAATACTTTCTATCGTTTAAGTTTTAATATTCTAATTAGAGAAATATAACATTTAAAGATAAAATCATGGTAATATTTAGTTTAAATATCACCCAATGCTTTTAAAATACAAAACTATTTATATTGAAATAAGATTATTTACTTATAATTTAATAAAGAGAACTTCCGCTGTTTTATTTATTTAATAAAATAAAAAAACGTTATTCAAATTTATATAGATAATTTTTTCTTAAATACTTTTTAATTTTCAAAAGGTTTTAAAATTTTTGTTTGAATTGGCATTTTATAACCAGCTATTTTTAAAGCTCGTGTAGCTAATTTCATCGAAATACCTTTTATTTCATATAAAATACGACCAGGTTTAACAACAGCTACCCAATATTGTGGTGCACCTTTTCCAGATCCCATTCGAGTACCAGAAGCACGCATCGTTATTGGTTTATCAGGAAATATACGAATCCATAATTTCCCACCACGTCGAACAAAACGAGTCAAAACACGTCGGCCTGCTTCAATTTGTCGTGAAGTAATCCAACATGGTTGTGTTGCTTGTAGAGCAAACCCTCCATAAGCTATTTTATTCCCACGTTGAGCTTTTCCTTTCATTCTACCACGATGCTGTTTTCGATATTTTGTTTTTTTAGGACTTAACATTATTACAAATTTATTTCATTAATTAACCATAAACCACCTTTTATAAATAATAAAAAGTAAAAAGTGAAATCGAGAATAAACTTTATTTTATTGATTAAAAATAATTCACTCAATTCTTTAAAAAAATTCAAGGCTATGGATTGAAAGTTTTAATTAAATTCAACAAACAACTTCGTCTTATTTTTAAAATATATTTTTTATTTATCAGTCATTTCATTCTTTTAAAAATTATATTTATTAAATAAAAATTTTATATTGTTCTCTTTTTCTATAAATTACAGTCCGTTTTTCAAAATTAAAATAAGGTTAAAAATTCTAACCTGACGACACCTTCTGCAGGTCCGAATTTTTAACCCTTCGACCCATACCCCTCATAGTATTATTAACCGTGGTAATAGAGAAATATTATAATAAATTTTTATTATAGAATTTTTCTTCAACAACATAAAAGCCTTAAAAAACCGGTAAACTTATATAATTTGCGGGGACTTTTTAGGAATAGAGTGAAATCTATATAATGAATATATTTATTTACAAATATATGACTTATTAAATTCTATAGTATAAAGATAAAGTTCATTACATTAATTTAAATGACAATTGTATATTCAGACATTGTAATATATAATTGAGCAACTGTTAATTAAACATCTGACTAGTATTATTTTCTAGAAAATAATCTTTTTTATTTTATTGTATCATTACAATCTGGCAATTTAAAATTGAATATTATAATTTTCGATTAGAAATTATTGAATAGTATATTTTACTATTCAATAATTTCTAATCGAAAATTATAGCTCAAAATAAAGAATGATCTATATAAATTAAGGATTATATTCTGTTAATCTTGCAATAACAAAATTATTTATCGTAGCATGGAATTGTTCGCTTAAAGGTTTATTAAATTTTTGTTTAACTTCTCCTAAAGCGCGAGAAACAATCGACACATAAATTTGTTGAAAAGCTTTTTGTTGATAAAATTGAAGTGTTTCTTGTTTATATTCTTCTAAGCGGACTAAATCTAATTTATATTGATTAAAACAATTTTCTTTTTCTTGACTTGCTTTTAATGTACCTTCTTTTCGAATCTCATTTGCTTTCTTTTCAGCCAATTCTAGTTGTTGTTTTGCTTGATTATATTTTTCTAAAGCTTCTGAAGCTCTTTGGTCTGCTTCGCGAAGATTATTTAAAATAGTTTGTTGTCTATTTTCTAATAAAATACTGAAGTTTTTACCTACAAAAAAAACAACAATTCCAACAACTGCTGCTAAATTAATAATATTTGTTTCCAAAATATTAGCATTAAATCCAAAACCTTCACCCAGGGGGATAATATTTAAAAATGTTAGCAAATTCATAGATATTTTTATAATAAATTGTAGGACAGGTATAGCAAATTTTGATTATAACATTTTTTAAAAAATTTTAAATAGAATATTTGGTAAAATAAAATGATTTTATATTTTAAATTTTTTGATATTACTTTACTAACTACTAACTTCCTACAAAAGAACTTTATTTATGAATTCAATTTGAAATAGAAAAAATATAGAATATTCTGTATTTCAAACAAAAACATAAAGTTCAATAAATTGTTTAGATTAACTATTATAAAATATATTTAAATAATAATAAATATCATTGATTATTATTTAATAAAAAATGAAATAAATAGAATTGGGAATATTATTCCCAATTCTATTTATTTCATTTTTTATTAAATAATTAAATTAAATAAATATTAACCACCAACAAATGGGTTAGCAAATAAAAGAGCAAGTGCAATAACTAGACCATAAATAGTTAAAGATTCCATGAAAGCGAAACTTAATAAAAGTGTACCGCGAATTTTTCCTTCTGCTTCTGGTTGGCGAGCAATACCTTCAACAGCATTACCAGCAACTGTACCTTGTCCTAAACCAGGACCAATAGCAGATAATCCGATAGCTAATCCAGCAGCAATAACAGATGAAGAAGCAATAAGTGGGTTCATTTAGATTTCCTCCTATATATTTAAAATGTAATAAAATAATAACAACCATTTATTATTATAACATAAAAACTAATTATCTTTTCAAAAAAAAATAATTAGTTTTTATAGGATGATTTATTATAGGCGGCACCCAGATTCGAACTGGGGATAGAGGATTTGCAATCCACTGCCTTACCACTTGGCTATACCGCCACTTTTTTTTCAAATTCAATATAAAAAAGGAAAGGGAGGGATTCGAACCCTCGGTAGCCGAACGACTACTTAGCTTTTCAAAAGCTACGCAATTAACCACTCTGCCACCTTTCCAATATTTCTCCTAATCTTAATATTATACTAAAGATTTAAACAAATCAAAAATAATTTATCCAGAAATTATTAAAATGGAATACATTAAATAAATCTTAAATAAATTATTTCTCTTCTAGATTTAATTATATTCGTTCTTTAAATTTTTTTTGAATTTTGTTTTAGTTTTTTATTATAATCTTTTTTAGAATTGAATTCAATCTAAAAGAAAAATAAACTATTGAAATAGTATATTAATAATATTTTTGATTAAATTTTTCTATTTGAATCTTGTAATATAGATAAAATATTTTAAAAAAATATTTAAAGTTTTTTTAGATGAACGATGAGAAATATAAAAAAAATAAATAAAATCGATTTATATGGTGAAAAATTTTTCGAGAGATTTATCTAAGAATCAATCAAATATAATGATTGATTTAATAAAATATCCTGTAATTAATTACAAATCTTATCGTATGTTAATTGAAAATAAACAATATATGTTTGATGTTGATCTACGATTAAGTAAACCACAAATAAAAAAACTTTTTGAAGATTATTTTAAAGTTAAAGTCATAGCTGTTAATACACATCGTCCACCGCGTCAAAAAAGTCTTGCCACGGGTTTCCCTGGTTATAAAACACGATTCAAACGTGTTATTATTAAATTAAAAAATGATCAATCGTTAACTTACGTTGATGAATTAATGTCAGGTTTTATTAAACAGCTTATGCAGAGATCGAATCAAATTAATCAAGGCACAAAAACGGATCAAACTAATAGTTAATTTTCAATATTTAAGTCTATCTGCCGTTTACAGATAAAAGTGAACAAATATTCCGGTAAGTTTTTATCTATGTATGATTATTGATAAATACTTCTTACTTCAAAAAAAATTATTTAGGGAATTTATGATTATAAATAAAATTTTCAACAAATATTTTGAAAACATCTCAATAGTAAAAAAAATAAAATTAATATTAATATGGGAATTCGTTTTTTACGTCCGTATACTCCTGGGACACGAAACCGTTCTGTCTCAGATTTTAAAGAAATTACAAAAAATAAACCTGAAAAATCGTTAACTTTTTGGCGTCATCGCTCAAAAGGGAGAAATAATCGTGGAATTATTACTTGCCGTCATCGCGGTGGTGGTCATAAACGTTTATATAGACAAATAGACTTTCAGAGAGATAAAACAGGAATCTTAGGAAGGGTTTTGAGTATTGAATATGATCCAAACCGTAATGCTAGAATTGCTTTAATTCAATACCAAGATGGGGATAAAAAATACATAATAAGTCCACGTGGACTTAATGTAGGAGATACAATTATTTCTGATGTTAATGCACCTATTCAACCAGGTAATTGTCTTCCCTTAAGAAATATTCCACTAGGTACTGAATTGCATAATGTCGAATTTCAACCAGGATCTGGGGGTAAATTAGCCCGAGCAGCAGGCACTTTAGTCGAATTATTGGCTAAGGAAGGAGATTTTGTAACCATTCGTTTACCATCTAAAGAAATTCGTTTTATTTCTCGAAATTGTTGGGCAACTATTGGTGCGGTTGGTCATATGGAAGCATATAATGTTGTTATAGGAAAAGCAGGACGTAATCGATGGTTAGGGAAACGGCCAACAGTACGTGGATCTGTAATGAACCCCGTAGATCACCCACATGGAGGTGGTGAGGGCCGTGCGCCTATTGGTAGAAGTCGCCCAGTAACTCCATGGGGTAAACCTGCATTAGGACAACCAACAAGAAAGAAAACAAAATATAGTACAAAATTAATTCTTAGAAAAAGAAAAAAATAATTTTCTCATTAGAAAATTATTTAAAAGATATAAAAATATTAATAGAATGGTATTTAAAAAGTTTTTTGATATCCTTAATCATTCTATTTCAATTTTATGTTGAACAATGATTGTTTGTTAGGGGTTTATGAAAAGTGACTCCAATATATAAATATATTGGAGTCACTTATATTCATTAGTCTATATCAAAAAGATAGGAGCCAGCCTCGCGCGGAGTGAAAAAAGTGACTACAATGTTTAGCTTACGATGAAATCTTGGCTTTGGTCTCGTTTGCTCTTGGACACATTATTGGTTTCTCTATCAGTTATGTTTTGTAAAACATACCCACTTAATTTGAAACCACATCAATTATTAATGAAATTATTCATAAAACTTTTATGCACCTTGTAGGAGTTGAACCCACCTAGAATCGATTATGAGTCGATTGCCTAAACCGCTCGGCCAAAAGTGCTCTACGTTTTTTCCCTTTTTAATATATATTATACTCACAGGAATCACAACCGACAACATTTTGGGTTACCTGGGGCTCGAACCCAGAACTTATCGGTTAAAAGCCGAGTACTCTACCATTGAGTTAGTAACCCTTAATAATAATACAAATTTAATAAAAAAAAATAATAATGAAGCAAACCTAAATACAAATAATTGTTTTTTTAAAACCCGTAAATGTTCTTTTGGTTATTGATTTAACTATCGAATTCTATTTCAATTAATTTTATATTATTCTTAAAGTATTTAATCATAAGCACAAAAAATTATAAATTAGATTTCTTTTTTTATCAACTATAAATCAGTTTTTTTATTTTTTTCTATCAATACCATTTCTAATAAAATAGTATATCATTTTAGAAACTTTGATTGGGCCGAGCAGGATTCGAACCAGCGTAGGTATTACCAACGGATTTACAATCCGTCCCCATTAACCACTCGGGCATCGACCCTCTCTATTTTAAATAGATTTACATTTAAAAATATAATGATTTTAACAAAAAATCAAATTATTTTATTAATAGCATAAAAATAAAATAAAAAATCAAATTATTTTATTTTTATGCTATTAATAATCTAATTACCAAGTAGCTTGATCACCACGACGGTATTGTAAATAAGCTGTAACAAATAATCCTGCAATAGTGACAGGAACTAATCCTAAAACAATTCCAGATAATAAAGGTTCTACCATAATTAAAGTAAATTTTCTTTTTTTATTAATAAGAGTTGCTTTTCAGTTACTCTATTATTGTATAATAATTTTTAAAAATTTTTTTATTACACGTATAATGTTGAATACTACGTAATCTTCCCTCACTTAAATAGATATTTATATTATAAAATTAATTATTTATAATATAATGTTTTATAATTTGATAATGTGGGCATAAACATAAAAATCCCTAATATATTTTTATGGGATTAACTTTAGATCTTATTTATTTTTTTAATGATGATCTTCAACAGATTCTCCAATATATGCACCTGCTAATGTAGCAAATACTAGTGCTTGAATTGCACTTGTAAACACACCTAATAACATTAATGGAATAGGTACAAATAAAGGAACTAAAGCAACTAAAACACCAACAACTAATTCATCTGCTAGGATATTACCAAATAATCGGAAACTTAAAGAAAGAGGTTTACTAAAATCCTCCAAAATGTTAAGTGGTAATAGAAAAACTACAGGTTGAACATAGCGTTTAAAATACCCTAAACCTTTTTTTCGAATTCCCGCATAAAAATAAGAAACAGATGTTAATAATGCTAATGAAACCGTTGTATTAATATCATTAGTTGGTGCTGCTAATTCCCCATTTGGTAATTCAATTAATCGCCATGGTAATAAAGCCCCTGCCCAATTTGATACAAATACAAATATAAAAATTGTTCCTAAAAAAGGTACCCATTTTAAATATTCTTCTTCTCCTATTTGAGTTTTAGCTAAATCTCGAATAAATTCGGTAACAAGTTCTGTAAAATTCTGTAATCCCACAGGCAATGGTTTTAAATCACTATTTGCTAAAAGAGTGAAAATAATAACACTCCCTAAAATAATCCATGAAGTAATTAAAACTTGACCATGAACCTGATAATCACCTATTTGCCAATATAAATGTTGACCAACAGCTACTTCCGAAATATCAAATATCGGATTTGATAAAGAAGTAGTGTTATTGAAAATAAAAATTTGTTCTATCATAATATTTTTAAAAATTCAAATTTTTTATAAAAAAATATTGAGTTGAGAAAGGTTCATTAATTCATTATAACTTTTTAGGTTATCTTAAATTAAAAAAACACTTAATAAATAAAAAATAAAAACAACTAAATTATAATAATTATTTTAGATCGTAAAACTTAAGGTCTAAAATAATATTAATTAAAGAATATTTTATTCATATTGATTAATAAAATATTCTTTAATTAATATCAATTTAATTTATTTTATTCATATTGATTAAATGAATTCTTTCCTATTCTTCAACACATACATTCTTTATTTATTATTATTCTAAGGTATTAATCTACTAGATATATATTAAGCAGTAAACTCACTTAGATATTCTTGAAGTGCTTGTTTTAAAATCGTTTCTGCTTCTGGCGTAAAAGTTTTTGTTGAACGTAAAATTTCTCCGTATTTTGGATGTTTATCTGCTACATATTGACGGAATCCTGCTAAGAAACTTCGAACCTGAGAAACTTCTAATTTATCTAGATAGCCATTTGTACCTGCATAAATACTAGCTACTTGATCTTCTAAAGAAAGTGGTGATGATTGAGGTTGTTTTAAAATTTCACGAAGACGTTGCCCACGGGCTAATTGATTTTGTGTTGCTTGGTCAAGATCTGAAGCAAATTGAGAAAAAGCTTCTAATTCAGCAAATTGCGCAAGTTCTAATTTTAATTTCCCTGCAACTTGTTTCATCGCTTTAGGTTGTGCTGCTGAACCAACACGAGAAACTGAAATACCTACATTAATAGCAGGTCGAATCCCTGCATTAAAAATATCAGCTGATAAGAAGATTTGCCCGTCTGTAATTGAAATTACATTTGTTGGAATATAAGCAGATACATCCCCTTCTTGAGTTTCTACAATAGGCAGAGCTGTCATACTACCAGCACCTAACGAATCATTTAGTTTAGCAGCTCTTTCTAATAAACGTGAGTGTAAATAGAATACATCACCAGGATAAGCTTCACGTCCTGGAGGACGTCTTAATAATAATGACATTTCACGATATGATTGAGCTTGTTTTGATAAATCGTCATAAATTACAAGAGTATGACGACCAGTATACATGAAATATTCAGCTAGCGTTGCGCCTGTATATGGTGATAAATATTGAAGAGTCGCTGCAGAATCCGCATTAGCAGCAACAATAATCGTATATTCTAAAGCTCCACGCTCACGTAAACTATTTACAACTTGTGCTACTGATGATGCTTTTTGACCGATAGCAACATAAACACAAATCACATCTTTTCCTTTTTGATTTAAAATAGTATCTAAAGCAATAGCTGTTTTTCCTGTTTGACGGTCACCGATAATTAATTCTCGTTGACCACGCCCGATAGGAATCATAGCATCCACCGATACTAAACCTGTTTGTAATGGTTCATATACAGAACGACGAGAAATAATCCCTGGAGCAGGGGATTCTATTAATCGAGTTTCGTTTGTTACAATGTCACCTTTTCCGTCAATCGGACGAGCTAAAGGGTCAACAACACGCCCAAGATAACCTTCACCTACGGGAATTTGAGCAACTTTACCTGTAGCTCGAACTTTACTACCTTCTTTAATACTTAATCCATCACCCATTAAAACAGCACCTACATTTTTAGATTCAAGGTTTAGAGCAATTCCAATAGTTCCGTCATCAAATTCTAATAGCTCACCCGCCATCACCTTTTCTAGGCCATAAATACGAGCAATTCCATCACCTACTTGAAAAACGGTACCAAAATTCACAACTTGAACTTCTTGATTATATTGTTCGATTTGTTGGAGAATAATACTACTAATTTCTTCAGGTCTTAATTTCATAATGATTTAAAAATAATAAATATATTTTGAAAAAAAACAATTCCAAAAAATAAACAGATAATTTTTATTATTATGTTTTTCCACTTTTTGATAATATTATTAAATAAGACCTTAATTTTTTTATTAGTTAATAAAGAATAACGAAAATATTTAATTATAATTATAAAAAAACATAATATAAAATTTTTATTCTAAAAAAAGTAGAATTTCTGTTTTTTATTTTTTTAAGTATTAAATGAGCATTTAATAATTTTCTTAAAAAAGTTAGTTCTATTAAGTTAAGGTTAATCTACCAATGAATGAAATGGGTATAATATATATAAAAGAATCAAAAAGTTATTATATATATTATACCTATTTCATTAAACTTGTATGTTTCATTTTTTATTTTATACATTATTTGATGCCCTCGGTCGGATTCGAACCGACACGCTTTTCAGCACTGGTTCCTAAAACCAGGATGTCTACCAATTCCATCACGAAGGCATTTATTATTATTATATAATATTATTTTTTTTTGTCTAATTTAATAATAGGCTGAATTTCTTAAAAAGATTGATTTTTGAATTCAAAAATCAATCTTTTTAGAAATCTATATTCTATAAATTCTTTGTTAAACAAGAAAAAAATCTAGTTCTTCTTCATTTTCTTCTTTTTCTTGATTCGGTGCATTTAAATAAAAATCTGATAATAAACTAAATAATTCACGATCTGATAGCTCTCTAGGTATTACACCTTCTGGTTCCGTTAATAATTGATCTGCAATATTTAAATAGAAATCACAAACATAATTTAACGAAGGCTCTAATTCGACCATTTCAAAAAGAGTTTTCCCTTTGACACGTGAAATTCTTATATCTTCCAATAGAGGTAAAATCTCTAAAACAGGAATTGGACAAGCTTGAACATATTTATCAATTAAATCTCGTTGCGTTGTACGATTTCCAATTAAACCAGCACAACGAAGTGGGTGTGTTCTTGATTTTTCACGGATTGAGGCGGCTATTCTATTAGCAGCAAATAATGCATCAAAACCATTATCTGTCACAATAATACAATAATCAGCATAATTTAAAGGTGCAGCAAAACCACCACAAACAACATCACCTAATACGTCAAAAAGAATCACATCATATTCATAAAACGCATTTAATTCTTTTAATAATTTAACAGTTTCACCGACAACATATCCTCCACAACCGGCACCTGCCGGGGGACCACCCGCCTCAACACAGTCAACACCTCCATAACCTTGATAAATTACATCTTCTGGCCATACATCTTCATAATGATAATCTTTCATTTGTAATGTATCAATAATGGTTGGAATTAAAAAACCTGTTAAAGTAAATGTACTATCATGTTTTGGATCACAACCAATTTGTAAAACTTTTTTTCCACGTCTAGCTAATGCTATGGAAATATTACAGCTTGTTGTTGATTTTCCAATACCCCCTTTCCCATAAACAGCTAATTTCATAAATTTATTAATTTATTAAACTTGATCCTGTAGAAGATTCATTGATTTGATTTAAATTTTTATAAAGATTATATAAAAAAAAAAATGATTTTGATATAACATGAACTTTTTTATCTTTATATCGAATCATTTTATAATTGTTAAAAACAGATAGAAACTTATTTTCTATCTGAATATAACACAATATTAACAGATAGAAATTTTTATTAACAAAATAAAAAACATAAATTTAATCAAAAAAATTATTACAGGAGAAGGCCTAGTCGCCTTCAATGTATGAATATTGAATTTATAATAGGGCCGTTATTAGTTTTTTATTATTAGAATATTATTGTATTATTACAAAGCATTAATGTACTGTCCACATACAATAAAATAGATATTATGCCCCTGCAGATTCTTTAGCAGCATACATTACATCAATAGTTATTTGATTAATTCCATTTTCACGAGCAAATTTTTCTGTATTTCGTTTAACCTTTCCACGGACAAATCCCGGGATTTTTCCTAATTCAGATAATGCATCTTGAGACCAATTAAATGAGAAATCTGTAGATAATGATTTAGTTATTACCTCTTTATTATCATGACCACCAAAAATTTCAAGTAAATGGTCTTCCATACCTAAAGTAAAAGAGTTATAAACTAAATCAGCTATTTGATTAGTTCCCTCATAACCAAGAAAAGGTCGATAACCTAATGGAAAATTTTGAATATGTACTGGTGCAGAAATTACACCACAAGGAATATCTAATCTTTTTCCAACATGACGTTCCATTTGAGTACCAAAAATAGCAGAAGGTTCTAGACGGGCAATCATATCTGCCACTTGAGTATGATCATCAGTAATTAAGACCTCGTCACAAAACCCTAAAACTTGTTCACGAAACCAGTCCGCATCGTGTTTACAATAGGTTCCTGCGCATGCAACTCGAAGACCCATCTCTCTGGTTAAAATTTTTGTCATAAAAACTGAATGAGTAGCATCACCAAAAACTACGGTTTTTTTTCCGGTTAAATTTTGACAATCTATAGAGCGAGAAAACCAAGCAGCTTGAGATACAAAACGAGTTTGTTTGTCTATATATTCTTCAAAATTGATTAATGAATTATTCGTAAAATTATCAAAACCTTTTATAATTTTTCCTATTTCACGGATAAAAGCAGCCGTTTCAACTAACCCCATAGGAGTTCGATCAATATAAGGCATTTGGAATTCTTTTTCTAAGTAAACTGCACTCATTAATCCTACTTCACGGTATGGAACAATATTTAACCAAGCTTTTGGTAAATTCTTCAAATTTTGAATAGATCCTCCTTCCGGAATAACTTCATTAACTTCAATTCCTAAATCATTTAATAAACGTTTAAGTTCACGACAATCATGGTTATTATGAAATCCTAAAGTAAAAACCCCTAGAATATTTACAGAAGGTTTTTCTGTTTTAGTTTCTGGTAATTGATTATTTTTCTTAGCTTTTTCAAGATAAAACCTAACGACCTGTTCTAATGTTCGATCTGCGGCTTGTAACTCATTGACACGATAATGATTAACATCTGCTAAAAGAACATCTGATTGTGATTCTAAAGATGCCCGATCTACAAAGTTTTGTAAATCTTCTTGTAAAATACTTGAGGTACAAGTAGGTGTTAATAAAATTAAATCAGGATGTTCTTCTTTATCTTTTCGCGTTATATTTTCTACTACTTTTTCTTGTGAACCACGAGCTAATACATGACGATCTACAATACTTGCCGTTACTGGTGTAAAATCTCTTTCACGTTCTAACATTGAACGCATTACGTTAAAATAATCATCACCTAAAGGGGCGTGCATAATAGCATGAACATTTTTAAATGAGCTAGCCACACGTAATGTTCCAATATGTGCTGGCCCTGCATACATCCAATAAGCTAATTTCATAATTTATTCTCCTATACGTTGTATTTATATCTCTGTTTCCATTAAAATTGATCAGGTTTTATTAAACCTGATCAATTTTAATGGAAATATTAATTATTTTTAAAAGAATTGATTCTTATTTTTTATTTTATCTTTATATAAGAATCTACAGACCCTCACAATTTGAAAATAAAATCTAATTAATTCATTATTGAATAAATAATTGTAGTTTTTAATAGTATCTAGCTCATATTAATTAAATAATTTAAATTAATTATGATTTTGAATTCTAGAACTAATTTTTCAATATTTAATTAACGTTGATATAATGCATTTCCTAAAAGGAATACTAAAAAACCATTAGCTAATGCTATAAAAAGAGCTACAAAAATTTGTGATGCAAAAATTGTCATATTTATTTATTTGTTATTATTTGATCTTTTTTTTTATTCTAAAATTGTAATTAAATATAATTATTCATAATTAGGGTTTTTACTATTACCAAAATTAAAGACAATAATTAGAAATCCTTGTTATATTATAAAATAAAAAGAAGATATATGCTATACCTTTGAAATTATGATAATCCATAGTTATTTGTGAAAGTAATCATAATTTTAATATGCTTCAAGGTAACTTATATATGCTTATTATGTTTTTTCTTTATATAGATTCTATTGTATATGTATAAACTGAACAATCTTTGCAAAAAAATTTTATTTATTATTTAACTCAATTTTCAACTAAAGTGGTCCAACCCAAAGCTTTTAAATTCATATTTCTTCGAAGTGGTCTTGTTACTAGTTCTAAAATTTCGCGAGCATTGATAAATCCGTGGATTTGAGCAAACGTAAATTCGACAGACCATTTTGTATTCACTCCTCTAGCTTCTAGTGGATTACAATGTGCCATTCCTGTAATTACCAGATCGGGTTGAAGCTCACGAATTCGTTGAATTTGATAATAATTATCAGGTTTTTCAACAATTTTTGGAATAGGTACATTCATTTCGAAACAAGTTTGTTCTAAAAGGGATAACTCAGCGGATTGAAATCTTTTATCCATATATGGAATTCCTATTTCATAAACAATCATTCCACAACGAATAAGAAACCTAGCTAAAGAAATTTCTAAAATGTTATCCCCCATAAAAAATACAGATTTTCCTCGAACTATTTTTAGATAATCCTCTAAACCTTGCCAAATTTTCATTTCACGTTCTTTTAATCCATTAGGAATAATGTTAAATACTGAACAAATTTTTTCAATCCAAGCCCTAGTACCATCAGGTCCAATAGGAAAAGGCGCTGCTATTAATTTACATCGACGACGTCTCATTAAGGTCATAGCTGTTCTACTTAAAAAAGGATTCACGCCACAAACATAAACTTCTGGTCCTAATTCTGGTAATTCAACATAACGTTGAGAAGGCAGCCAACCTGATACCTGAATTCCTTGACGCTTTAATTCTAAATCTAATTGATTAGCTACTGTACTTGGCATTGAACCAAATAAAACTAATGGAGCTTTTTTAGTTTCTTTATTTTGTAATGTCTGAATAGTGTTTATTGAATAAGCTGGACAACGATTAGCCATAGACGCCAATACAGTATCCTCACCTTGAGTAAAAGCATAATCTAAGCCATTAGCTCTGGCTACAACTATAGGAATACCGATCTCGGCCTCTAATCGTGGAGCCATACCTTCCAAATCCATTTTGATAATTTCTGTTGTACAAGTACCAATCCAAACAATTACACTAGGATTACGGTCTTGTTGAATTTGTAAACATAATCTTTTTAATTCTTTATAATCGTTTAATTGCGCTGAAATATCTGCTTCTTCTAATTCAGCCATAGCATAACGAGGTTCAGCAAAAATCATAACTCCTAAAGCATTTTGTAAAAAATATCCACAAGTTTTTGTTCCAATTACAAGAAAAAAACTGTCTTCAATTTTCTGATAGAGCCAAGCAACACAGCTAATCGGACAAAACGTATGATAATTTCCTGTTTCACATTCAAATTGATTTTTAAAATTAGTCAAATTTTTTGACATAGAATTCAAGATAATTTTAACTTATAAACTTTGTAATATTATTCGAATTTTAATAGTTTGGAGATCTGTACTATCCCTAAAAATATTTATAAATTGAGAATGCCTATACGCCTTAAATTAGATAAATATTTAAAGAAAATTCATTTTTTTTATAAAAACTAAAAGAAATTCAAAAAATCATAAGGCTGGACACATAAAGCCAGAAAATTATAAAAAATACAATTAAACATGGAATCGTTTAAAATTGTATTTTTTTCGGGACTGACGGGACTCGAACCCGCAACTTCCGTCGTGACAGGGCGGTGCTCTAACCAATTGAACTACAATCCCTTAATACTTTATTAATACTTTATTAATATTTTATTAGTATTTTATTTATATATCAATAAAATGCTAATAAAATATTAATAAAGTATTAATATAGGCATTTTGATAAAATTATACTACATCACCTAAATCCTTTTGGGTTTATGTTTATTTTCTAAAAACAAATATTAAAAATACTTTTTTATAATAAATTATAGATTTCCATTACGACTAGCAATTAAAATAACCACAACAGGACCTAAAAAAAGAATACCACCGATTGCAATAAGTTGAGCGAAAATATTTATATTCATATATTTTAATTTTATAAAAAAATTTCAAAATTAATCCTAGTAATCTATTGCTTTATGAAAATAATAATCAATTTTTTCATAACTTTATTGTATTTTCATAAAACTAATATTATTTTTCTTGATAAGAATTTAATATAATTATATTGTTTTTACTTAACTGACATTTTTTTAAAAAAATGCGTTTTTGTAAAAATTTAATATTTAGCCTCCTTTTAGTATTATATAATAAACAATTAAATTGTATAAAGATTTATATTTTATTTTTTAGTAAAAAATAAAATATAAATCTTTATACAATTTAATCTCTAATGGTTATAAAGGTATTCTATATTAAAAAATAAACTTATTATTTTAATATCTATCCGATTTTTTGTAATATAGAACAAATATTTTGTATTTTCCGAAAAAATAAATATATAATATATTCGTCAGTTAACTAAAAATTAGGGCTTGTAGCTCAGTGGACCAGAGCGTTCGGCTACGAACCGAAAAGTCGATTGGGTTCGAATCCCTCCAGGCCCGTAAAATTGGTATATTTATAATATACTTATATAAATGAAAAATAAATAAATATAAATAAAAATGATTTTTCTCTTTTTTTTATTTAGTTGGAATTCTTTAAAATACAAAAAAAAGAAGACTTAAAATATAAAACAACTATTTGTTTTATATTTTAAGTCTTCTTTTTTTTAACAAATAAATTTATTTAGATTTGAAAAAAAAAAAGATATTGAATTAGTCTAAAGGTCTTAAAGAAAGAGTAGGTTCGTTGAAACGATCAATTCCTTTTTCAAAACCAGCAGCAGCAGCACGTGCACGACCCGCATGCCATAAGTGAGCTACAAAGAAGAAAAATCCTAAACAGAAATGACTTGTAGCTAACCAACTACGAGGAGATACAAAGTTAGTCGCATTAATTTCTGTTGCAACACCACCTACAGAGTTTAATGACCCTAAAGGAGCATGAGTCATATATTCCGCAGCGCGTCGTTCTTGCCATGGTTGAATATCGTTTTTTAATTTATTTAAATCTAAACCATTTGGACCACGTAATGGTTCTAACCAAGGTCCACGGAAATCCCAAAAACGCATAGTTTCACCACCGAAAATAATCTCACCCGTTGGAGATCTCATTAGATATTTACCTAGACCCGTAGGACCTTGAGCAGATGCAACATTTGCACCTAAACGTTGGTCACGAACTAAGAATGTAAAAGCTTGAGATTGTGAAGCTTCAGGACCCGTTGGACCATAGAATTCACTAGGATAAGCAGTAGTATTAAACCATGACATACAACAAGCAATAAAGCCCATTAAAGAAATAGCTGCTAGACTGTATGATAAATAAGCTTCACCTGACCATACGAAAGCACGGCGTGTCCAAGCCCATGGTTGAGTAAATACGTGCCAAAGACCTCCTAGGATATTAATAGTTCCGATATAAATATGACCACCAATAATATCTTCCATATTATCTACAGAAACAATCCAACCGTCTCCACCAAAAGGAGATTTTAGTAAGTAACCAAAAATAACAGATGGATTAGTTGTAGGGTTAGTAATAATACGAACATCACCACCACCTGGAGCCCATGTATCATAAACACCTCCAAAATATAGAGCTTTCCAAACTAATAACCATGCACCAATACCTAAAATAATTAAGTGTGCACCTAAAATGTTAGTCATTTTATTTTTATCTTTCCAAACATATCCAAAGAAAGGGAATGTTTCTTCTAAAGTTTCTGGACCAATTAGTGAATGATAAACACCACCAAATCCAAGAACCGCTGACGAAATTAAGTGTAAAACACCTGATACAAAATAAGGAAAAGTATCAATAACTTCTCCACCAGGACCTACACCATAACCTAAAGTTGCTAGGTGAGGAAGTAAGATTAAACCTTGTTCATACATAGGTTTTTCTGGAACAAAATGCGCTACTTCGAATAAATTCATAGCTCCAGCCCAGAAAACAATAAGACCAGCATGTGCTACATGTGCACCTAGTAGTCGACCTGATAGATTAATTAATCGAGCATTTCCAGCCCACCAAGCAAAACCCGTAGATTCTTGGTCTTTTCCGCCCAGGGTTAATGTTCCATTATAAAGCGTTTCCATTTGCTAATACCTCCTTTTAAGAAAAATAGACATTATTTGATGATTAGAAAGAACTAATGAAATAGTATCCTTTAGTAATCATCCACCATTAACAAATATTTAAACTTTCTTTTAAAAAACTACTCTATAGATTTTTTAGTAAAACTTATAAATATTTAAAGTTTTAAAATATTTTTATTTACGTAAGTACAATATTTTTCAAAAATTGTTTCAATTCAATATTATATCTATGTAAATAATAAAAAAATAATGGATTTTTGGAAAAATAACATAATTTACAAACTTTATTTATTAATGATAATTATAATTAGAGAATATGAAAATTGTCAAAAAAATGCAATAGTATGTGTATATACTATTGCATTTTTTTGACAACAGTCTGAGAATGATTTTTTTTTAATAATTTTAGTATGTTATAAGTATGTTATGTTTTGTTTAAAACATAACACGCTACGGTTTTATAACATACCGGGGAGCATTTTAATATTTAATAAATATTAAATAATTATATTTATTATTCCCATTACGGTCACCTCGGAACATTAGATGTAATCCTCTAGGTGTTTTTACTATAAAAGGCAACGTCATACTGTTCCTTATGGAGTTCGAGGCATTACTACTTATGGATTTCGGATTTTCCAATTCATTCTCCGGATGTTCATTCATGTAATAATCTATAATTAACTTCAAAAGTTGACCTTCTAATGGATGGTATTTCATATCGTTAGGAGGGTCAATATCGATGATTACGAAATTTACCAAAGTGTGTCCAAGACTGGGATTAGATGAAAGATTGACCCCAACGGCCAGGTTCTCACTGTTAAAAGCATCATTACAAAGTTTTAAAATTTCAGTTGGGATCCGGGTTTGTGTGTATTTTAATAGTATTTTCTCAGCGCCCGTATCTGAAATGATATATCGGCTATGATAAAAATCATAATTCCAAGGATTCCCAGCGAGTTCATTGATAAAGGTTTCTTTATGCTGATTGACTATATTTTTCAAATGGTATTTTGACTCTAATGAATTGTATGATTGATCTAAGGGCCGTTGAAAATTATTAATGTTATGTAGAATTAATGAGTTGTTTTGAGTATTATTAAAATCCGAGCTCGCCTCGGATTCACGGTCAACAAAAGGTGTTGCATAACAACGTAAATTGTTGAGACTCCGTTTGTTTACAAATTTTAAACGTTTAAACATGAATTTCACTGCTTTGACACCGGGGTAACCCCTTAATATCAAGGGGTGTAATATTTAAAAAAATTCCCTTACCAGGCACCTTAGTATTAACGAGTCTATGCCCCTCATGGGCTAGACATAGTGTCAAATATGTTGTAAACATTCTTTTAGTCACAACTGAAACATTTTCATATTGATTACAATAATCAACGTATTTGTTATACAAAACGTCTTTATTTATTGGAAACTGAACTTCCGTTATGACGTGTTTGTTTATATAATATGCGACATGTTGCAAGCTTAAAAAATATTCACCATCACTAGTAGTTTGATTATCCGAGTATTTCCGTTTGAATACTCTATTTGTTGACAATTTCGTCCAACCAAATCTATAATTCATATCCGTATCCTATATTCAATTTCCAGGGAGTTCCGTTTTTTATTACGAAAGGCCCTGCTAAGCAACTCAAACCACCATTAAAACATTAATCTAGAGAATTCAATTATTATTATTATTAATAAAATCATTAATATTTGTAAAATTAATGATTTTATTAATTTAGTGTTGTGGTAAGAATCGAATTGAAGTGTTTTTACATTATTCTGTTCAAACTCAATGACACGACGCGTTGTGTCATTGAGTTTGAACAGCTCATAACTTAATGGATAAAGTATGACCCTCCGAAGGTCAGAATATGGGTTCGATCCCCGTTGAGCTGGATTAGATTGACGTCATATCAAGAGAAAAATAAATTAAGTAAAAAATAAATATCAACGTAAATAAATCATTATTACGGTGACTTTTATTTATTACGGTGACTTTTTGGAAGGTGAAAAAGTTTTTTTTTTCACCTTCCAAAAAGTCACCGTAATAAATAAATAAAATAAATAAAATAAATAAATTCATTCGGTCATATGTTTTCAATTCGCGACCGCGAATTGACCAAAGGTGACCGAATGATAATATACCCTTTATTATTACGGTAACATTGAATCTAATTCGCGATCGCGAATTGACCAAAGGTGGCCGTAATGAAAAAGGGTATGTTATAAATAACATATTGTTTGTTTGTTTGTTTGTTTGTTTGTTTGTTTGTTTGTTTGTTTGTTTGTTTGTTTGTTTGTTTGTTTGTTTGTTTGTTTGTTTGTTTGTTTGTTTGTTTGTTTGTTTGTTTGTTTGAGAATTAAAAGAATGTTTATAAAATCTAAGACATTTAAATATTATAATTATTTGCCGGGAACCAGGATTGAACTGGTGACACAAGGATTTTCAGTCCTCTGCTCTACCACTGAGCTATCTCGGCTTTATTACTAATTAACAATTAATTATATTAATATAGCTTTTTTCTTTTGTCAATTAATTTAATTAATTGACAAAAGAAAGTTATAATACATCTATAATTGAAGATATTTTTTTAAAATAGTATTTTTTCTATAATTTTTAATTATTATTAACGTGATTTACTTTAAAAAAACATTTTATTAAAATATATTATATAATATATCTTAATAAAATATATAAAAGGGGATATGGCGGAATCGGTAGACGCTGCGGACTTATAAAATAAAAAAATTAATTGAAATATAGAATCAATATAAACTTTCTGTTAATTTTTTTATTATTGGGCTTTTTTTAGGAAACTTAAAAACTGAATGCTCTCATATTCAGGAAAATTTTATATTATAATATATTATAAATTATCCTGAGCTAACTAGGTTAAAAATGACATATTTTATTAATACAAAATGTGTATTAGTAAAACATTCTACCTAATGGTGCAGAGACTCTAAGGGAGCTCTTCTTTAAAAAAGGGTTAGTATCGGTATTGATTATCTCAGTATTAGTCAATAAAAAAGAAGAAAGATAGAGTCCTTTTTTCAAAAAATGAAAAATTGAAAATCCGTTGATTTTTTCAATCATGAGGGTTCAAGTCCCTCTATCCCCAAAAAGTTTTACTCATTTAGAGTAGTATTTAATTACTTTGTTAATGTATAATCTGATATTGGATTTATGTAGCTAAAAAAAAAAGAACTTATGATTAACTTTTATAAATTTACATTTCGAAAAACTAACAGAAATAAATTAATTTTTTATTCATATTCAAAAGATAATCTTCATTCAAAAGTTGAATTATTAAAAGAAGAAAATTATTATAAAAATTTGCAGAAAATTAAATTGAATCAAAAACAGATATTTACTATTACAAAAAAATTTTCATTAGATTGGCATACTAAACCAAATAATAATGCAATATCAGAAAAAATTTCAAAAAATCAGAGGCTTTTAAAACTAGCATCATTTTATTCACAATTAAATTGTACTAATTTTTCAAAAAAATTTACAGCCTTAATGATCTTAAATTTAAATTGTGAAATAAAAAACAGCAAAAATCTCAAGAAAAAAAACATCGAAGAATTAAGTTTTGTATCACAGAATAAAATAAACAAAATCCCTAATATTAACGAACTAGAAAAAAATAATAAAATATTATTAAATTTAGAATATAAAGAAAAAGTTTGGTCTTCAAAGATTTTTATGCCATTTTCTAATCGTAATTATTGGTGGATTTTATTACCTACTCACAGTATTTTAACACATATTCGATACAATATATATTTAAACCGAATAACAGATATATTTCGATTTTATCAAGCTTCAATAACCTCAAAGGACTTTTTAAATTCAACTATTTTATTTGATTTTTTTCCCGAATTTTTGACGGAAAAACCTATTTATTGGTATTGGATGTTACCTTTTTTTGGATGTATTGGATTAGTAGCAAATAATTTAAATTTTTCTTTTTTTGAGAATTCTTATACAGCTTATAATTTGAAAAATTATGTAGATTTTAATGTGTATTCGAATCGTTCGAAAAATGAAATTAACAATAGTATTTCTTGGGAAATGTTTCAATTTTTTGATTATAAAAAGGTTTTATTTGATTCGTCTTTGAAATATATAAATAAATTATCATTAAATAATGACACTCTTTTTATACAAATAAAAAAAACATGGCTATCACGACAAAAAGAATATTATACTTGTAACTATGAAGATAATTTAATACGAAATCATTTTAATCAAAGTTTGAATCAATCAACGAAATTAAGAAATCTTTATTGGTGGAAAATGAATTGGGAACAAGTTAAATCTTCATCGTCACAGAATTTTATAGAACCTCAAAGTTCCTATTTATTAAAACCAAATAATCCTAATGCTTTATTAGATAATTTTAGGAAAAGTAATCAATTTTATTCATTTGATTCTTTATTTTATTCTACGTTTTCTTGGTATTGGCATAGTTTAGATACTCGAAATCTTAATGCTTTTTTTAATTTGAATAGTTCTAATATAATTAGTAAGGATTTGGAAACTAACATTAAACCCTTTTATAAAAGTTTAACAAGTTCTACTCCTAGTTTTTTTTATCCGTTTTCCATGAATTCAACATTATCTTCTAAATCTGACTTTACAATTAATGAATTTCCTTTGAAGATACAATTTCCGTGGTTACTTGATGACTTGCAAAATACTAATAAAATTAATAAGAAAAAAAATAGTCAAACAAATGAGAATTTTTATTTGTTAACTGATAAAAAATATAACATTATAGAAAATCAAAACAAAGAGAACGCACAAAATATAATGAAATTTCATATAAAAAAACTAAATTTCAAATTTCAAAAACTATTAGATTCCTATTCTTTAAAAAACAGTTATTTAAAAACGTCTAATGACATTCTTTCGGATTCTTTTTTTATTAAATTTAAAAATCTGACTAACTCAAAATCTTCTGTCCTTTTTTGTATCTCTTCTAAAAAACAATCAATAATTAATCAAAATGAATTATTAGAAAAATATAAAATGGATCAAATATTAAATCATCCACGTATATCAGATTCGAGGTTTGATAATAGTCTTTTTAAAAACAAAAACAGAATATTTTCAAATATAACTTTATATGATGAAATTGGTTGTGAAATATTTGAATCTGATTTTAATCCTATTTATAAATCGAACCTTATTGAATATAATAATGTTTTTAATGAATTCAATTTTATATCTTCTCTTATTCCCGATCATATAAATAATTTGAAAAAAAATCAAGCTATATCTTCATTTCATAAAGCGTCTTTCTTATTAAATAATTTTTTATCAAAATTTCATTTTGAATCAGGACTTAGTTATTTAACAACACAATTCTTGATTAATTATTTTTATCAAATACTAAACTTAAATAAATATAATAATCAGTTAACATTAGCGTCTTTTTCTGATTATAAAAAATTTATTCAAATTCAAAAAAATCCAATTGTAATGTCAGGTTACAATTTACCTCATTTGAGTGATGCTTTTCAAGAAAAAAATCCAATTGTAATGAATGAAATTTGTTGTTATCTTCCTCCAGATATTATTTCTAATCAATCTAAATTTAATCGGTTTTTCAAATATAATGAACAAATACAAGAATTCAAATCACATTTTAATTACATCAAAAATAAAACCTCTAGTTCAAATAAAACAATTCCTTTAATAAAAAAACAAAACCTATGTATAATAAACAAGAAATTTCCAAAAATCGATTCAAAAACAAAAAAATTTCAACATTTTTTAATTTATAATTTAATAAAAACAAAATTTAATAGTACAATGCTTGAATATCAACCAACGACATTTAAAATTAATAGAAAAAAAAATAAATATAAAAAACAATTTTTTTCTATAAAAACCAAGAATAATTATAAAATAATACAATTAGATTTTATTAACCAAAATAAATTTCTTAATGAAATATTAAACTTGAAGAATACCATTTATAAAATTAAAGAAATTCCAATCAAACAAGATAGTAAAAAGAATAATCAACTAAATTCTTCTTTATTACTACGTTATTCCGATTCTATTATCAAAGTCAAAATATCTTCTATTTTAAGAGAACTTATTATCTTAAATCAATCAAAAAAAACATTTTTTTCTTCTATTATTTTATCTGATTCAAAATTATTACCGATAAAAAGAGAACGAAAAAAAATGAACACTTTTTTAAATTTTAATATAACTCCAAAATATAGTTATGTGTCAAATCAATCAATTTTTTGGGATTATATTAATTCAACATATAATTCTTCTGGATTATTAAATACAAATAAACCTTTTATTTTGGACAAATTTAATCAATTTATAAGAAAGATTCGAATGAATCTTGTTAATCGAAATAATAATAACTTTCAAGGTTCCTATTATTTTTCGAATTTGTTATTACAAAAATATCAACGTAAAAATCAAAATTGGCCAGGAGGCTCAGATCCTCGAGGTTTTTTTTACAAAAGAATTAATAAATTAAACTTTAAACAAATAAAAAAAAAATATAATATTGATAGAACTGATAAGACTAATCCAAACGGAGTGGAAATGGCTTTAAATAAAAAATTTAATCTAAAAAACATATCTACTTCAAAGCCAGTAGCCGAATTACTATGGGAAGTTCGTACAAAACACAAAATACCAGAAGTTTTACTTATTCAGCAAACATTATTTTTCCAAAAAAAACTAGTTAGAAAATCAACAGAAGAAAATAATATAGGAAATCAATACTCTGCAATAGATCAGGGAGTAAAAGTCCAAACATTGTTGAGAAAAATGACTCAAAGACGTCATTTTCGTAAACATGTTTTTATTGATACTTTATTTCATTGGACTCGTGACGCTATTAGTTTAAGAAAAATGTTAAGAAAAGTGGATTTAAAAAATAATTGGCAAACATTTTTGAAATATATTTTCAAATCAAAAAAGAGTTTAGTATCATCATCTGATTATTATTCTAATTGGTATAAAAAAACTTTCGATAATAATAAATTCGTTAAACAAGATCTCTTATCCAACCATTTTAATACATCCTTTAATAAAAATTCAGAGAAATTAATAAAAACTGAAAATATTCGACCCTTTTTTTCTACATTAAGTCAAACTAAAAATAATAAAAAATTTTTTGAATGTAAAAATAATATTTATTTGATTTTAAAAAATTTTTATAAGAACGTACCAATGGATTTTGAGTTATCAAAAAATAATAGTAAAAGTACTAAAAAATTTTTTGATAATTATGGTTTTAAAACTAAAGAAAGTATTTCTAATTTGAAAATTTTATCTTTAAAAAAACAAAATAATGTTTTAAATAATCCATTAATTCTTCCGGAATGGAGAATTTTTAATAGTATTACATTATTAGACATTTTTACTCAACCGCAATTAAATAAATTTTTAGAAATACGTGATAATATTCATTTTAAATCATCCTTTATTGATAATAATTTATTAGATCCATCATTCAGAATTTTAATAAATCAAGTAAATGGTAATCAAGACCATTATTTTTCTAATCGACTAAATTCTTATAAATTTATTAATCAAAAACATTTTTCAAAGATAAGCTTTCCATTCTATAACACAATATTTAAAATTGAAAATAAAAATAATAGTAAACATTCAATTGAATTTGTAAATAAAAAATTAAATAATCATGAAAAAAAACAAACCTCTTTTCCATTATTTTCTAATTATAATAATAATTTTTTACTAACTAAAAATAAAAATTATTATTATAAAACAAAATTTCAATTAAAATATTTTAATTATTTTTTTAATTTCTCTAATGTTTTCTATTTTTCTCCATATTATTCAAATAGAAAATATAAAGTGAATAGATTTTTTGAAAGAAATAATTATTTAAATTTATTACAAAAAAAACTATTAGAAAAAAACACTCAAAAAGATCAATTAAATTATTATTCAACTAACTTATCAGTACGTCAGCATTTACTGTATCAAAAAATTTATTTTACCAATATTTTTTGGAATTCAACGGATTTTGTTTTAAATACTAATTCCACTATTTTTAAAGAAAATCAAATAGTTAAAAATTTTATCACTCAAAATTGGGTTTTTAAAACACGACCTATTTATTATCATCATTTTTTTGATAAAGAATTAAATCTTAATTTTAATAATTTATTAGCAACTTTATCTACATGGCAATCTAAATTTCAAATTAAACGGGATTTAATTTTACAAATCTTTTATATTTATTTAGACCATGCTGCGGCTTTTCTAAATTATGTTATAAAACATTTAATATTAGATAATCTTATTAACCAAATCCAACATTGGAGTTTTTTCAAAGAAATATCAATTCTTCCAGAAAAGGAATATATAAAAATAAATTCATTAAATTTAGAAAAAGACTTTATAAATCAACCGAGTTGGTCTTTTAACTTATTTAATCATATCAAAACACGATATCCGCATTTATATAATCACATTCAATTAATAAATCAATCAAATGTTAATGATCTTCAGACATTTAATACATTAACCAGAACTCCACAATTGCAGTCAAAAACTGAAATTATTATTTCACCTAATTTTAAAACACAATTACCATTAATAGACTCATTTAAACTTCATTCTGGGAAAAATGTCGAATTTTTAAAAAGTTATAATATTTTTTCGAATATTTATAATCATTCTATAAATATACAACCAATAGATCGATCTATTCTTAATAAACTATCATCAGAAAGTCTAATAATCCGAAATAGTACTTTATTTTGTCAAAAATGGATTCAAAATAGGAAACTTTCTAATTTTTTAAAAATAGAGTTTTTAAAAAAACAACAAAAATTAAGACAAATTTTAAATATTATACAATTAAAAGATGATCAAATAGAAACAGACTCTGGTAATATTTTTTTTACCGAGACTACTTCTAAAAGAAAAGATTTTATTAAGAAAAATACAATAAGTTTTAAAAGACGTTCTGGTTTTTTATTTAGTCGTTCATTAATGACTCGGAACTTTAATAGTTTTTCATCTTTTTCAAAAGTTACTCAAACATCTTTTTCAGTTTATTTAAATACAAATTTGGAAAATATTTCAATTAGAAATTTGCTTTTTTTTATTCAATTATTATTACTTCATATTTGTTTAATTTTTTCTTTAATTACTATCTATCAATCAGCCTTTCATTTTTGTTTCAAATCATTTATCAGTATATTCATAATACTAATCCATTACTTTTTAAATATAAAATATAGATTTAAACGATTAATTAAGTATGTTTATCAAAGTACAATTCAATCTCCTCTAACAACACTTCGAGAATATTTTTTATCTTCTGATTCATTTCATCGTAAAGTCTTCGTTTTTTTCAATAATTTATCAACAGCAACTTTTTATAATAAATTTTCTATTTGGGGTAAAATTTATAAAAGTTCAATTCCTTCATTAACTAATTTTTTATTTAAAAATCCATTTTTTCATTCAAATCATTTAAACCAAATATTCTTTGTTAGCAATTCAAAACATTTTTTAATTTCTTCCCAAAAAAATAAAAAATCCAATAATTTGAAATCTTTTTTTTATGATACTAAATTAAATGAAATTCGAAATAGAAAGGAATTTAGTTTAAATTTGAAATTAAATTTAATTTCAAAAGGAAATTTATTAAAAACAGTTAGTCAAAAAAAAGACAATAATCGTATGTCATTATTACGAAATGCCAATTTTATTCAAAAGACTGATTTTATGAAACTTCAGAATGATACTCCCAATCAGACAAAATTTGTTCAACAGGCAAATCATATACTTCCTTGGGAAAAAGAACAGTTAAATATAAATAAAAAAATATTATTAAAAGGTTTAATTAAAAATAAAAAAATAATTAAAACTAAGGATTCTTCTATTTTCCAATTGAGTCTAAAATTATTAAAATGGAATATAGGTGTAATTTTATTAATTGGTGAATCAGAAATATTTGCTGAATTAGAACCTTATAGAGAAATGCATTGGTATTTTTTAAAACGATTACCTATTTTTTTAAGATCAAATACATATTTAGAAGATCCTATTAATATGTATGATTATCAAGCAGATGAAAAATTACGTAAGTTTAAAGAACAATTTAAAAAATCAACAGAAATTTTTCAAAAACGTCAAAATACTATTGAAAGAAAAACGGAAAGAAATCGTAAAAAAGAACATGTAGATAATTCTGAAAGAATGAAAATCTTAAATAGTAGTGAGATACAAAATCTTAAATTAATGAATAAAAAATACTCTACTAATAAAAACTTTTTAATTAAAAACAATCAAAACAATTCCGATAATATAATTTTATTCATTAAATCCGAAAAATCATTACAAATTGATGGATATTTTAATAAAATCAAATTCTTCTTAAATAATTTTGATTTTATTCGAAAAAAAATTAGTAGAGGTCAACCTTTTTGGAAACCATTATTTTCTTTTTTAGCTTATACGTTTTTTATTAGTCGATTAGCAAAACTGAACCGTCGATTTAGAGATTCAGTTTTAACTATAAATTATATTTGGGTACCTTTTGGCCCATTGAATTCTATTTTATATTCTTTTTTATGGAAAAACTGGGTATTAAATTTTTCGACTGTATTACACAATGAAAATAAGTTTTTCAATAAATTAGAAATATTAACAAAAAGATCAAAGAAAAAAGACTTTTTAAACTCTTCATATACTATAAGTAAATTAGATTTTTCGAAAATTCAACAATCACAATTAAGATTAAATCAAAATTATAATTTAAAAACAATATCATCTTATTGTTCTCCTTTTCAACTAACATCATTTATTCCAAATAAAAGTAATCATTTTGAATTCAAACAATTTTTATATGAACTAAAAATAATTTGGGAAAATATAAATTATCAGAATAATGTATTTTCTCATTTTTCCCCGCCATTATTAAATCGTGTTTTTTTATGGAATTTTATTAAATTTGAAAAAAAATATCAACGCGCCGTTTCAAAATGGAGTAAACTTGAAACTAATAAAAGAAATAGTTTTGATTTATTTCCAATAGATTCTGACCGTGTTATTCCGAAAAATCATCTAAATTCTAGTAATATTATGACAAAATATAGATCTATTTATATTAATAATGAAGAACAGAGTTCTCAAAATAGATATATTCATTATCAAACCTACGATCCTAAAGTACGTCTTTATCGTTTTTACACAAATTTTTCAAAAAATTTATCTGATATTGGAATTATTCAAGACGCAAAAAATGTTCATCCATTATTTGGTTCATTACTTTGTGAAATATATTCTGGCTTATTTTCATCTACGGTAAGAAATAGAACACAATCTTCTGGTATTTATCATAAAACTTTCCCTAGACAATTGTCTTATTTTTCATCAACAAAAAATATTTTATTAGTTGGGAATACAAATTCTTCTAATTTTGTTTTATTAGTTCAGGCTTTCGCTGCGGAAACAGGTTTAAAACTTTTTATGGAGGATGCAAAACGATTACGAAGATTAGGCCGACGTGGCATAAATAAATCAACAAAACGTTTAGAAAAATTATTTGAAATTGCGCAAGCTTACTCCCCTAGTATTGTTTTTTTAGAAGATATTGACGTTATTGGTTCAAAAAGAAGAGTAACTAAAATAAATGAAGAAGACGATGATGAAGATATGGCAATTCGTTCTTTCTTTTCCAAATCCATTTATCGCAAACAACATAATTATAAATCATTACGTCAATCTTTTATTCATCAGAATTTTTTTATTAGTAATGAAGAAAGCCATCGAAATACACAAAAATCGATTATCCCAGAAAGCCCAATTCCATCGAATCTTATTGAATATCAATTAACTCGAAGAAAAGCATTTTCAAATTATTTTTCTAATACATCTAATTCATCTTACAAAACTTTTATTACAAAATTTAATGCATTAAAGAACGCAACATCAATAACTGGGAATAATGATATTTCGTCTTCACCAACAAATACTGTCATTATTTGGAAATTACTAAAATCTAAATTAGTTACACCTAAAAAAACAATAAAAGAAACCCCTTGGGAACACATTGCTGTTGATTCGATGCGAAGTATACCATTAATTACTTATTCAATAAGAGTCAAGGTAGCTAAGTTAACAATGTTAGCTATATATACTATGAATACTCAATTAAGGCTTGTAAAAGACTTAATTAAATTACTAGAAAAACTTCACTATGAAAGTTATAAAGGTTTTATTGTATTTGCTACTACTAATAAATTATCAATATTAGATCCATCTTTGAGACGTCCGGGACGTTTTGACGAAACAGTGTATTTACCATCATTGACAGTCAATCCTAATTATCAACGTTTTAGTTCAATTCATTTTCTGAATGTTTTATCTGTTGATTCAAAAGATTTTGTTAATTTTTCTCGAACATTTAATATGTTAAATTCCATGAACTTTGCGATTGATTGGAATTTAAATAGTGTATATGGAAATGTGTTGATTCAAGATAATTCCGAAAGGATTTTTTATCCTACAAAAACCTCATTACGTGATTTAATCAATTTGACGGCTGATAATATTTATAATCAAAATATTTTAATGCAAAATGATAATAATATTTATAAAAATTTTATTCCATTTGATATTTTAGGTAATATAGGATTACAAAAACATCATTTCTCTATTTATTCTAAATCAGCTCTTTTACTTTCTTTAGCATATTCTAAGGCTGGTCAATTAATTATTAAACTTTTTTTCCAAGAGAGAAAGTTTCAAGGACCTGCTAATAATATCAATGCAAATAACAGTATCAAGTTTATACCATTTAATTCTGAAAATAATCAATTAACTATTTGGCCAAATTCAAATATTATGAATCAATTCAAAAAAATTAATATTTCCTATAATAATCAAAATAGAAATATCAAAAATTCTTTAATATATTATTTTGCAGGTAAAATTGGAGAATATTGTTTCTTTTCTTTGTATAATAATCAAAACCATTTTCAAACAAATATTATTAATTTAAACAAAAAAACAAGAATTATTAATAAAAAAAATACATTTGGTCTTCGAAGTTTACATGGTATTCAACCAAACTGGAAAAATATGAATTCAGTTATTTTTTCTTTTATTCGTACAAGTTGTCTTTATTCGAAAAATCATCTAACGTCAAAACTTTTTTATTTGGATGATGTTTTTAAAAAACGTCAGAGAATTTTTTCTGAAAATTTTGGACCTTCTTTATTATTTGAATATTTCAATCTTAATAAAGAATCTTTTTTAAAAAGAAATACCATCCCTTTAGACGAACATCTTGAAAAACAGCAAAATCAAAAATATTTATTGAATTTACAGCAAAAACCGTTACGAAAATACTTATTTAATTCGAATTTAAATAAAATATCTATTCCAAATGCATTATTAAGAGAAACAGACAAAGTTCAGGAAAAAAATTATCAACGATTAGCTCTTTTTCGAATATTATTTAATGAATTAGGATCATTAGATTCAATAAGTCTCAGACCAACAGCCATGAATTATTATTATGACACAAAAATTTCTCAAAAACAAAGATTCAGAAAATATACATATAAATGGTGGAATTGGCATTTAAAGAAAACCATTGATTCTTTAGAAGAGTTTCAATATTTAGAGTTTTTTCCATATGCTGATAAACAATATAATCCAAGAAGACAACGTTGGATGCTTACGAACGGTTATTCGGCTTATTGGTTATCTCAAGAAAAAATTTTATACTATCAGATTTATGAACAATTAATAATAGAATGTTTTCAAATTTCGTATCTTCAGTTAGATAAACACCGTGAAATGTTAGACTATTTAGTACAATTATTAATGACCAAACAATTGTTAACTGAAATCCAATGGATTTTATTTTTTAAACGTTTTACTTAATGAAATATTTGGGTAATATTCTTAAGGATTACTTTACTGTTTATATTTTCAATTTTAATAAGCAATTATTCTACTTTTAAAACTATATATCAAGTCCATTTAGAATAAAAATCCTATTTAAGTATTCTAATATACTTAAATAGGATTTTTATGAAATAATATCCTCTTTGTCAATAAAATGGTTAAATTTACTAAAGAATATTTATCTCTAATACAATGTTTACTTTATAAAGCTCAAAAAAGAAAAAAAATCAAACAAGTTTTAAAGTTTAAAAAAATATTTTATAAAAGCAACTCAATAATTTTGTTTTTATTATGTTATCAAAGTTCAAAAAATTTAAAACGAAAAAAAGTCAAAGAATTTTTGTCTGAATCGATTTTTAGAAATTTTTTAAAATTTTCTATTTTTAAAAAACAGATACAAAATTGTTATATTTTTAATCCTCAATTTCAATCTAAAAATAAAATACGAAATTATTCTGAAAATTTTAATCATTTGTATCCCTATAGTTTGTTACTACATTCAAAAAAAAAAAAATTCTTTTTTTCGAATTTTATTTCGAATTTTAAAAAAATTAAATTATCTTTTTTCTATTTAAGACACTTGAAAATCGGATTTTTAAATTTATTTACTTATTCCATTTTTTTATTGTTTTTGCCAACATCCAATTTTTTTATTGTTAAAAAAAAAAACTTATTAGACAAAAAATCTAAGTATTTATTAGGCAAATATACAACCTTTTATTATCAAACATATTACCATTCTTATTTTTATTATCATAATTTCTTTTTAGATAGTATCAAAAATAAATATCAACAAAATTTTTATTTTCATTTATTATCAAAAAATAAACAACAATTTTTTAAAAAACAAAAAGAAAATATTAAGACTCAAATTAATACGCTAGCTAATAAAAAAAACTTAGACAATTATAAAAATTCGATATTTAAAAATAATCAATTTTTTTATTATTCAACTGTATCGAATTATCCATTTTTTAGAAATAATTCATGTTTTTTTTCTTCGAAATTTGTAAATAATTTATTGTTTTATTATTTAAACAAAATGAAATTCTTAAAAATTCAGTTAAATAATATTCAGAAACAAATTTTATTAATCATTTTAGAACCTATTTGGGAAAGTTCATTTGAAATTTCATCTTATAGTCACCGTCCTGCAAGATCCCTTTATGATGCTATCGAATATATTCGATTAAATTTAAGAAAACAACCTACGTTCTTATTTAAGATCTATTTAAAATTCTTGGATAGAATTTATTATAAAAATCTTAATAACCTCTCGAATTTAATTTTCTATAGAAAAAATTTATTATTTGATAAATTCAATTGTTTTGATAACAATATTAATACTATTTTCTCATTTTTTTGTTTTTTTAAAAATATTATCTTTTATGGAATTCAAAAAAAATACCAAAATAATTATTTAAGAACGAAAGAACAATTGTTTATATATCAAATAATAAAAATTATAAAAGAAAATAATAATAAAAATTCTATCTATTTTTGTAAATTTTTTTATAATAAATATTTTTGTATTTTAATAATGCAAAATAGATTACAAAAAAAATTTACAAATAAAAAGATAATAAATACCGATACAATTTGTTCATACTTTAGAAAACATAAATATAAAAAAATTACAAAAAATTATAAAAAATTTATACTAAACTCTAACAAAAATAACAAATTCTTTTTTAATCAATATAAACATAACGATTTGTTATTAGAAAATTATTTAATTAATAATTTTCTAATCTTTTCGTTAAATAATTTCTTTTTTGAAAAGATTAGAAATTTGAAACACAGGCTATTTTTAATAGAACTAGATAAGCACAAATTTGCATTTTATTTGGAGAACTGGATTTTTACTTTTTTTCCAGTTACTAACTATTTTACAAAAATAAAAGTAAATTCATTCTCAACTATTTTTAAAGATTCTAATTTATTTGTTTCAAAAAGCGCTTTTTTGTTTTTTTTTCTAAAAAAAAACAAAAAAGCTCTTTTTGAAACAAACTTGTTAAATTATTGGAATAATGATAAGTTTTGTTTTTTTAAAAAAATAAATACTAGTAAAAAATTGAAGTTTAAAATTGATTCTATAAAAAAATGGGAACCTATTTTTATTTTTTTAACTCAAATAAATTTAGCTCAATGTAATTTTGAAAAGTTATTAAAAATCCAGTTATCTTTTCTTTTTGGTTGTTTTAATGCTTTAAACAGTTTTTTAAATATATCGTCCTTTGATAATAGTTTTTTACTGTTTTTATTCTTTATAACAGAAATTGATTTTTATTCTAACTTATTGACAAAAAAAAAATTAATGAATAATCAAAAATTCTTTCTGATTATGTATTATTGTAATTTTTATAGTAAATTTTTCTCTTTTTTTAAAGTCAAATATAAAATGAATTTTATTATATTTTTATTAAAAAAAAATAATATAAAATCCATTTGGAAGGGTTTTATTAAATATGATAATCAAATTTTATTGTTTCATTCTAATTTTCTTTTTTTGAAAAGTTTTCAAACAATATTAAAAAAATGGATGATTTTGAATAAAATATTTTATTCGTTGTTTTTTCAAAAAACAACGAATAAAATATTTTATTCAAAATCATCCATTTTACAAATAACATTGAAATTAAAATTATTTTTTAATAATTATCAGGATTGGATATATTTTTATTTGAAGTATTTATTATATAAGAATCTTATTAAATATTTCTGTTTAATAAATACTTCAAATAAAACCTTTTATTTAAAAAGAAATATAAAAAAAGAACAGAATAACAAAAAGTTTAATATATTGCCCGTTTTTTGGTCTATTAAACTTTTTGTTATTAAAGAAAAACATACTTATTTACTTTATAAAAAAAAATTTAATGGTTTTTCGTTTTTAAATTTTTTTATGTTTCATAAAAATCAAATTCATCAACAATTTTTTTTTAATGTTCTTTTTTTTTTGCTATTTTATTTTCTACAGGTTTTAAAAAATTTAAAATATATTAATTCTTTTAGTAATTATTATGAAATTTATTTTTTTCTAATTGAAAAAGAAATTATCTGGATAAAAAGAAGATTTAAACAAAAAATAAAATTTTATTTTTTTCAATTTTTGTTTTTACAATCTGATTATCAAATGGTTCTTAATTATGAAAATTTTTTAAAGAATTTAATGTTTTTTTCATTTAAAAAACAAAAAACATTAAATTCTTTAAATTTATTTAACATTATTTTTAGTAAAAATTTAAAACTAAAAGATAAATCGATTTTAATGTACTATAAAAAATTATTACAACAACAACAATTAAAAATATATTATTATTTTGTGATCAAACCTTCAAAGTCTAATATAAAAAAACATTTATCTGAAATATATAATTTGGTAAAAAAAAGTCATAATAAAACACCAAAATATCTTATTTTTAAACTTTCAAAACTGATTAAAAATTGGTGTATTTATTATCAAATAATTACGCCAACACTACTTTATAAATATCTTGACTATTTAACATTGCAAATTTTGTGGCGATGGGCTTGTAAACGTCATTATAAAAAAAGCAAAAACTGGATAAAAATGAGATATTTTCATAAATTCAATATTATTCGTGATAGATTAAATAATATTTCTAATGCAAATAAAACTTTTAATCAAACTATTGTTTTTGCAAGTAAAATAAATTTTTTTATTAATTTTACTAGAAAAAACAATAAACTTATTTTATTTAAAAACCATTTTAATCAAAATAGCTATAATAGTCTTTTAAATAATAATAAAATTTTAAAAAGAATTTTTATTTGTTTACCTAATCATAATGATATTATTTTAATAAAACATAATTTGATTCAAAACGATCGATCACCTTTTGATGGTGAGTTTTTTTATTGGATTCCCCGAAATTATCATTAATCATTTATTTTAAATATAATAGAGAAGAACGAGAATAATATAAATTGAACAATAATATAAATTATACTATAATAAAGAATACACATATAACTCAACTAAATTTCCATAAATTAAAATCAATAATTATAATCAACTTATGATAAGTAGTATATCTTTCTTCTAACTCTTTGATGGAGTTCGTTTGTAAAAAAAACATTTTATTTTTTACAATATTGATTAATAATTTTTTATGGAGATATTTTATGGAATCTATGATTTTAGTTCTAGCGAAATTACCTGAAGCTTATGCTATTTTTGAACCAATTGTTAACGTTTTACCAATTATTCCTGTTTTTTTCATTTTATTAGCTTTCGTTTGGCAAGCGGCAGTAAGTTTTAGATAGAGTTTTTCGATTATATTTTTTCAAATATTTTTTGTCATTTTATTTAAAAACAAAAATACTCAAAAAAATAAAATATATTGCCTACTAAAGGTTCCATATATGTTTTAATCGAATCACTTCTATACGGATAATAATATTTGGATTTACGTAAAAATTTATTATCGTTTTCTTTTAAAACTTGTTTTGGATATTATCATACTAAAAATTTTTATAGACTATAATTTTATTTAGATACAAACTTTTATCTAAATTTTAGATTTGATTAAATACTAAATTCAAATTTTTATATGACTTCTATTTTTCAATTAACACTTTTTGCTTTTGTAGCGTTTTCTGCTCTTTTAGTTGTAGGTGTACCTGTTGTTTTTGCACTACCTAATGGTTGGACAGAAAATAAGCGTATTGTTTTATCTGGTATCGGCGTTTGGATTTTATTAGTTTTCGTTATTGGAATTTTAAATTCTTTTGTTATTTAAAGTTTCAATCTATTTTTCATATTTTTGAGATAAAATCTTTAAATAACAAAAGAATTTAAAGATTTTATCTCAAAAATAGTATAAAATAGATTTTACTATTTTATTTAACAGTTTTTTTATATTTTATTTATATACTTCTATTTTTTAATATTAATTATTATTATGTACATTGAAAATTTATTATCAAATATTTCTTTTTGTTTATTATTTTGCACAATGATTTCTTACTGGATTCAAGCTGTTTTTTTTTCAAACAGGAATTTTTTAGTTTTAGGGAATTTTGGAATGCTTTTTTCAAATTTCTGTTTACTAAGTTTATTATTATTTAGATGGCAAAATTCAGGACATTTTCCATTAAGTAATTTATACGAATCTTTATTATTTCTATCTTGGGGAATAACCACGATTCATTTATTATTACAGCTATTAGATAAAAAAAATGATAAAAATACAAATAAATATCAAAATTTGTTTATTTCTCTTTGGTTAGGGTGTGTTACTTCACCAACGGCTCTATTTATTAATACTTTTGCAAGTTTTAGTTTACCTTCTGAAATGCAAAAGCCAAATGCATTAGTTCCTGCTTTACAATCAAATTGGTTATTTATGCATGTTACCGTTATGATTGTTAGTTATGCTGCTTTAATTATAGGTTGCTTATTATCTTTTGTATTTTTAATTATTACTCGAGGTGAGGATATAAATTTTAAGAGCTCATTATTTAAAAAATATTTTTTAGATTCTATTAATTCTTCTTTTTTTACATTGAATAGTTTATCTAATAACAATATTTGTTCTTCTAATAATTCTAATAATTTCTTTCTAAACGAAAAATTTATAGGAAAAAATATTATATTAATAAAAAAAAGTTTCTTATTCTTAAATGAAGTAACAAATATATCAAATCAAACAAAATCTTTGTTTTCATTCATTACTATTAAAAATAAAAAAAAGAACCAAATATCGCCTATTACTTATTGGTTAAATAATTTTGACGATTTTTTTTATTTAAAGTTAAAATCTAATGATCTTTTATTTAAAAATCTCCAATATATAGATAATAACGATGAAAACTTATCATTATCATTTTCATATAATCGTTCAATTATTAGTGTTGAAAATAAAAATCTATTTCAAAAAATTTCTAATTCTGAAGAAGAATGGAAAAGAAAACTTTCAAAAAATAAAAAAAACTTGACTTATAAAATAGCTAAAAATTTAGATAATCTAAGTTATCGCATTTTAGGAATAGGATTTCCTTTTTTAACAATAGGTATATTATCTGGATCCGTTTGGGCAAATGAAGCTTGGGGGTCTTATTGGAGTTGGGATCCAAAGGAAACGTGGGCTTTACTAACTTGGTTAGTTTTTGCTGTTTATTTCCATTCACGCTTAATTAAAGGCTGGGAAGGAAAAAAACCAGCGATTTTGGCCACTTTGGGTTTTATTGTAGTATGGATATGTTTTATTGGAGTAAATTTATTAAAAAGTGGACTACATAGTTATGGATTTTTTAGTTAATTTAAGATTTATAAGCAACGATCGTTCTCATTGTACACGTACAATGAGAACGATCGTTACTTAAGATTGTATAAAGACATAAAGTAGCTTTGCTCTATCCTTGACGGAATTCATACCTTATAAACAATCTTAAAGTATGAAGGCTTATGCCTTCTCATACTTTATAAAAAAATAGAAAAGAATATGTTGTTGGTCACTTGATTGATTTGATTTTTGTTTTTTTTATTTAAAAAATCATATAATTATTTCTAACAGGTTGAATCTTCTCCCATAGCAATGATAACAACAATATTCATACATTAAGACCGTCTTAAAGTATGATTAACAATCTTAAGGAGAAGGCGCAGTCGCCTTCCTCAATGGTTTGAAGTTTTCAAAAGAATTGGCGTTAGTACTCAAAATGCAAAACTTACAAAGTATGATTACTTTGTAAGTTTTGCGTATGATGGTATGAATATGGGTAAGAAGATGTTCGGAGAAATTCCAATTTATATAAGGAGAATTAATCATGACAGCAATTTTAGAAAAATCTGAAGTAAAAGGCACTTGGGCTCGTTTTTGTGAGT
>Ga0209278_1000172_pt1 | contig 78771 bp, 70 predicted proteins | sample JI81BgreenDNA_FD_187504 | JGI IMG/M metagenome (GOLD analysis project Ga0209278, IMG submission 187504) | Wastewater effluent complex algal communities from Wisconsin, to seasonally profile nutrient transformation and Carbon sequestration -... | ecosystem: Engineered > WWTP > Effluent > Algae... | reverse complement strand
AGAGGAACACGCCCGAGCGCAGGCCCTGGTCGAGGGGGCCGGGCTCCAGGAGTTGCCGGGCGAGGGCTTGGGCGTAGCCGGGCCGGTGGAAGAGGTTCGGGTCGGACACGGGCGGCACTGGGATTTGGATGTTTTTGGCGTGGCGCCAAATTTCGGCTTTGTCTGAAAGAAAGTCAAGCCGGGCAGCTCTGTTCGGTGGCGCTCGCTCGCGTGCGCGGTCGGGCGTGGACGAATGGCCTTGCGGCATTCGGGCGTCGATCAGTTCTCGACGCGAAAGCGCTCGAGCCTGCCGCGGTCCAGGCGCACCTTGGCCAGGCGCGGACCCTGCACGGGCCAGGAGGCGGCCGCCAGCGGAGCCATCGTACGGCCCTTCGCTGCTTTCCGAGCCGCCAGCTACCTTGATAATCCTTGTTATCAAGGCACTTGTTTTTGGCCTCCAAAACCCCTCGCATTCAGGCACACTTGCGACAATCCCAGTCCTGACAGGCACTTAGCGCAGCCGGCTCCAGCCACCCCCGACCTCACCCAGCCAGACAACCGCCGCCTCGATCCCGATGAAGCCCCCTGCCCCGACAACGATCCGCCGCCTGGGCCACCCCCAGATGGCTTTCGTGCGCAGTTGGGCCGAAGGTCTGGATCTGGTGGCCGCCTGGGACCGCTACCTCTATGTCGACGGCCAGGGCGACGGCCGCCGCGCGCGCGGTGAGCTTCAGCGGCTGCTGGACGAACTGCGCAGCCTGGCGCGCGCGCACGGCCGGCCGGATCTCGCCACCCTCCTCCGCCGCGACCCCGAGGCCATCCCCGACAAGGGCGGCAAGGTGCCGACGCTGGACGAGTTCGCCGCCCAACAGCCGGCCGACTTCTACACCGAGGCCGAGCTCCTCGAGCTCTACGAGGAACAGCACGGCCAGGCGGACCCTCGCGGCGCCGCGCGCCGGCGGCAGCGGCTGCGCGAGCGCCTGGTCCAAGCGGTCCAGTGGCTCACGAAGGTCGGCGTGCGCGAGCCGGCGCCGGCCGACCCCTTGGGCGCCTGGCTGGACGAGCGCGTGGCCGCCCGGCTGGCGGTCGTCGGCATCCGGACCCTCGAGGAACTCGTCTTTTGGGTGGGCACGAAAGGCTTCCACTGGCACCGCGGCATCCCCAAGGTCGGCCCGGAAGGCGCGGCGCGGATCGTGCGCTGGCTGCGGGAGCACGAGGGGACGCTCGGCGCCCTGCCCTCCCCTGCCCTGGTGCCGATGTCGCAGGTCGACACGGCGGCGCTGACGCCTCCTCCTCGGATCGGCATCGTGCCGCTGGAGAGGTTCCGGCCGCCGTCGGAGCGCGACGGCTCCCGCGGCATCAACCGTGCGCCGATCGAGCGCTGCAAGGTCGCCGCGGCCAACGACTACGAAGCCATCCATGCCTGGCTGCGGCTGCGCGTGCAAGGCACCCACACCTGGCGGGCCTACCGCAAGGAGGCCGAGCGCTTCCTGCTCTGGGCGGTGATGGAGCGGCGCAAGGCCCTGTCATCGCTGGACGGGGACGATTGCGTGGCCTACCGGGACTTCCTGGCCGCGCCCGGGCCGGAGTGGGTGGGGCCCCGGAATGCGCAGCGATGGTCGGAGGCCTGGCGGCCGTTCGAGGGGCCCTTGTCGGTGCGGTCGCAGGCCACCGCCATGACCATCGTGCGCTCGTTGTGCGAGTGGCTTGTGCGCCGGCACTACCTGGATTCCAACCCCTGGGACGACGTGCCGGCAAGGCCGGACGCACCGTCGATGCCGCAGCTGCGAGCGCTCTCGCAGAAGCAGTGGCAGCTCGTCCAGGAATGGATCGACGGTGAACTGGCGTCAGCGCCTTCCCCTGCCCTGCACCGGCTGAAGTTCATCCTGGACTTCGGCTACATGACCGGCATGCGCCTGGCAGAGCTGGCCGCCGCCAAGCTCGGCTGGCTGCGCCACGAGCAGCTCGACGATGGCGAGTGGGCCTGGTCGATCATGGTGCTGGGCAAGCGCAACAAGTGGCGCGAGGTGCCGCTGCCGGAGCCGGCGATTGATGCGCTGAGGGCGTACCTGGATATTCGAGGGCTGCGTACCGAGCTATTCGACAACGACCCTGAAACACCCGTCATCGCCAAGCTGAGCCTGGAGGCGCCACTCACGACCGCCCGGATCTACGAGGTGTTGGTGACGGGCTTCGAGCGTTGTGCAGCGACCATCTCGGTGCGGGACCGACGCGCTGCCGAGCGGATCCGTGAGGCATCGACGCACTGGCTGCGGCACACCTATGGCTCGCACTCGGCGGCGCGCGGGGTGCCGCAGGACGTGCTGCAGGCCAACCTGGGCCACGAGAGCCTGGCCACGACGTCGATCTACGTACGTGCCGAAAAGGCCCGAAAGCACCGCGCCATGCAGAGCGCCTTCGGCAACAGCTAGCGAGTCGGGCTGAACTGGCGCCTGCAGCTTCAGCTCCATGCGGATCGTATCTTTCGACCTTACGGGCCCACACGCTTTGCGGGTGACCTTCCAGGACGGTTCACAGCTGGACGCGCGGTTCGACTCGGCCCTGCTGGTGGGCGCATCGGCGAATCTGCGTTCGCCGGACACCTTCGCCCAGGCGCGCCTTGTCCATGGAACTGTCGGATGGGACTGCGGGCTGGCTATCGACGCTGAATTGGCGCGCATCAAGGCTGACGCGGCAAGTGTCTGGTGCCTGTGCGCGCTGTGAGCGCGGGCAGTGACGACCCGCCAGCTACTTGGCTTTGCCCAACATCTTCTCAATGTAGGCAACGAGCGCCGACTCCGCCTCCGGCGTGACTGCACCGGCCGTAAACTCCACGCTGAGACGGCCACGGCTGTCGCGCTTCATCACCGCACGTCGCCCGCCAGAACCCTCGACCACGCGAGGGCCGGGTGTTGAACCGTTCAACACCCCAGTCGCCGCGAGCGCCGTCAGCGCCGCGAATACCTGCACTGCCGAGCCGCCCTGCCCTGTCTTGCGGATGCTGGCAGCACGGGCCAGCACACCTTCCGGGTCCTTCTGCAGAGCCTCGGCGAGCGGCTGTGCCCAGCGGAACTGGATGTCCAGCGGAGATGCGAACGCGGCCACCACCGCATCAGGGAGTCGTGCGAGCGACACGCTCTTGGACACCAGCGACACATCGACTCCAACGGATTCAGCCAAGCGTCGAAGCGAGGGATACAGCCCCTGCTCCAGCGCGCGCCGATACATGCACCCCTGCTCCCAGGGGCTCAGATTCTTCCGGGCGCGGTTCTCACGTTCCATGGCCTCGAAGAGCGCCTGGTCGCTCAACTCGGTGATGAGTGCCTGCACCGGGAGGCCGAGCTCCAGACAGGCGCGATGCCTGCGATGACCAAAGACGAGTTCGTAGGCCGCGTTGGCAGGTGTTGAACCGTTCAACACCTCGTCGCGCAGCGGTCGCACGCTGATGGGCTGAACGTTGGTTCCGGCCGCAGCGATGTCAGCCTTCAGTTCCAAGAAAGCGGCGTCGGAGTACGAGTGCTCGTGGCGGTTAGCCCACCTGGAGGGACGCACCGTCTGCGGGTCCAAGCTGCGAACCGGCTGTGCGCCATCGAAGGCTTTCAGTCTTTCGCGCAGTTCGTCAGCTTCCTTGATCGCCGCTGACTGGGACGCCATGAACAACGCCATTGACCCCGGTGCGGTCTTGGGGCGTGCGTCACCAGGCTCCACGCGCTCGGGCGCCGGGCTTGCAGCGGGTACAGGTGCGGGCGGCGCCTGGATCAGGCTGGCCTTGGCTGCAAGTTTTTTGCTCATCTCAGGTGCTCCTTGCGATCGGGTGTTGAACCGTTCAACACCCGCCCTCGCCGCTCCCAGACCGCTCTGATCGAGCCGTCGATATGGCCGACGAAGCTGTCGTACGCGTCCCGCGCGCGCTTGAAGGTGCGGGCACTGCCGTCATACCTCGACACGTCGTAGACGGTACCGAACTCGGCGCTCGTCACCCCCGTAACCGCCGTCTTGGGAATCTCCACCGGCAACACCTTCTCGGCATAGGTCTGTCCGATCCACTGCCGGATTACGTTGCTCGCAGTGTCGGCAGAGTCGACACGCGCCAGCAGCACATGGATGAACTCGAAGGTCTTGTCCAGGCCCCTCTTCGTGAGCAACTCATTGGCCAAGTCGGCGAACAGGCTCCAGAACTGGGAGGCCGACGCGAAATCGAGTGCGTTGGGCGGCAACGGCATGATCACGCCGTCAGATGCCATGAAAGCGTTGATCGTGGTGTACGAGAGTGCAGGGGGGGTATCGATCACGATCACGTCGTACTCGCCCCGAACGTCGTCGATCCCGAGGTCGAGCACGCGCCAGAACTCAAATCCTGGCTCCTGCGTCTGGCGGGCCGGCAGCGCGAACTCAGCACCGAACAGCAAAGGGGCTGCCCCGACCAGGTCGATGCCGTCCCAGTAGGTCGGGCGGATGGCGTAGCGGATGGACGTCTCCGTTCCCATCGCCAAGGGCAGAATCGTGTCAGCCTCCTCCACCTCGGTATCGGGCAGGATGCCGAAGAGGGTAGTCAACGAACCTTGGGGATCGGTGTCAATGACCAGAACCCGATGCCCTAACAGCGACAGCCCCTGCGCCAAGGTCACCGCGGTCGTGGTCTTCGAGACACCGCCCTTGAAGTTGCCGATGCTGATTGTCACGGCTTCGGCGCTAGCCGGCCTCAGCCGGTCCTTGCGGTATTCGCGCACCCAGGCACGAACCTCGGACAAGGAAAACTCGCGTCGACTCCCAGACGCGTTGAGCTTGCCCGCAGGCAGGTCGCCCCTAGACATGCGGTGGGAGACCGAGCCTTTCTCGACATCCAGCATCGCTGCCAGCTGCGAAAGGCTGAAGGTCGGCGGCAGCTTGCGCGCTGTTGGAGCCAGCATGGCAGCTCGGATCTGTTCCATCATGGCCATGGCACGTTCCGCTTGCGCGGTGATGTCGGCCAGGCTGATAGGCTTGGCCTGCTGAATGATCGGGCTGGTCATGGTGATGCTCCTGAGCGCCCCAAGTTTATCGCGCACTTGACACTAGACGCCTGGTTGCCACGCTTTCCGTAAAGTGAGCGTTTCCGGTAGCACTGGCCGCGAAAACTCCGAGCGGATGGATTTTTAGGTATTCAAGCCCTTCGAACTCCTTCAATACCTTTACGGCCCGATTTCCTCAGTCTAATCAAGCACTTAGGTGCGATCACGTGAGTAGATTCGGGACCTTGCGGAAAGTCTTCGGGACATGCGGTGAGTGGATCCGGGTTGAACCGGAGAGGTTTCAGGAACGTGGGTGAGTGAATACAGGGGACCGAGGGATCCGTTCCCGCATCAGCCACCCCTTCAGCCCTACCGGTCGAGGGCAGATCGTCGCTCCGCAAGGGCCAACGATGGCCGCAGCCACCAGATGGAGCACCAGACTCCCGAAAACTCTCCGCTTCGGAGCCCTCGGGATGCTCCAAGCTGAACGGTAACGTGAGAGCTTTCGGGAGCCTGGGCGTCAGGCATGGGCAGTCCAACGTTGGGGTGACGTCGCATCCGCGTGTCCGACGGTATTGGGCGGCCGCGTCGCGGGTGCTTCAAGGCACCATCGTGGCCGAAATCCCGAAAACTCTCCACTTCAGTGTCCGCATCGAACGTGAACCGGCGGCTCACGACAGCCATCGATGGGTATCCCACGAAGCTGCCAACTGTGAAAGCAGCTCTCACGTTTGGCATACCATCAGGCCATGGTCACAAGGAAGCGCGGCGCCCCGATATCCGGCCCCACTCCGGTGGTCGACGAACCCTCGCGTCCAGCATCAGCATTGCCGGTGTTCGGGGACAGCACGAAACTGTTGCGCAAGGCGGTCAACACGCTGGCCATCGTCCCGAAGTCCGCACGCATCACGACGCTCGGGCGCAAGACCTACAACGTCCTGCTCTACCAGGCGCAGGAGCAGGGGCTCGAGCGAGAGGTCTTTCGGGCGCCCTTGGAATCCATCATCAGCGGCCTCGACTTCGATAGCAACGACCACGCGCTCATCAAGAAGCACCTCCGGGCCATGGTCTCCACCACCGTCGAGTGGCAGTCGCCAACGACGGGGGAAGGGAGTGCCTGGCATGTCAGCGGCCTGCTCGCGCACGCAACCTTGAGCAAGCTAGGCAGCCAGGTCTGGGTCGAGTGGTCCTATGCTGTCAACCTGAAACAGGAACTGCTCGAGCCGACCGTGTTCGCGCGCCTAAGGCTGGAGGTGATCAGTCAGCTGCGTTCCCATGCCGCCGTGGCGCTCTACGAAATCTGCACGCGTTACAAGGACATCGGGCAAACCGCCCGGCAAGAATGGCGTTGGTGGGTACCCGTGCTCAGCGGCAATCCGGTCACCGAGAAGTCCGCCAGGCTTGAATACCGCATCTTCAAGCGAGACACCCTGAAGCCCGCTGTCGCAGAGATCAACGCCATCACGGACCTCGAGATCGAGCTGGTTGAACACAAGCAGGGCAGGGCGATCGGCGAGATCCAGTTCCGCATCCGCCACAGGCGCCAGGCCTCGCTGCCCTTGTCGACGCCACCGCAGCCGGTGGATCTGGCGCTGATCACACGCGCGCAACGGTTGGGCGTGCCTGATGACGCTGCCGAGGCAATGGCGCAGGATTTTGGCGACGAGGCCTTTCGCGCCGGGCTGGACTCCCTTGAGCGCCGGCTGGCCATCAGCTTTCCAGAACCATTGCGGGACCCGGCGCGCTACCTGCGCGCGCTGATGCCCGGTGAGGCAGCCAAGGCCAGGAAGCGCGCCGATGATGTCGCGGCGCATGCTGCCGAAAGAGCTGACGCCGTAGGCCCTGCCGGCCGTGAACTTCAGGAGAAGCGGCGTGCGCGCTGGCTCGCCGAGTGGACGCGCCGCCAGCATGAGAAGGTTTTCAGCGCTATCGGATCGCTTTCGCCCGAGGCCCAGAAGGCATTGGAGGAGGGCTTGCTCGCAGAACTGCAAGCTCGCCCAGCGCATCCAAGCATCCTGAAGCGCTTGGCCACCAGCGGGTGGCAGCATCCGATGGTTCGACAAGAGATGCTTCGGTTCTATGGGGACGCAGTGCATGGCGAGCGATGGGACCAGCCAAGTGCTGAACAGTTGCTTGCTATAGCGGCTGAGCTTGGGGAGAGGGGTGAGCCCGCGTGAACCGCGGTGTCTGCTCGACAAGCGCCCCAATCCAGGCGCGCATCAGCAATAGTCATCCTCGAGCTGATGCCGGAATGCCAGCATGCTGAGGCGGCACTCGTCCTCGATCTCGAACACTGCGAAGTAGACCGGCTCGGCCGGAGCCGCAGACGGGAGCCCTTGCCCGGCGCGAGGGGCAGACCGCCTTGGCGGATGTTGCCCATGCGCTGATGGCAACGCGGCGTACCCCCGCAGTTGGGGCCCGATAGGGCATGGACTTGGAAGACGGACGGGCGGCAGCCGCCGCAGAGGTCTAGACCTCGCGGCACGGGCTGGCAAGCTGGCTCTGGGGTTGCGTGAGCGACCCTGACCCCCTTGAGACCCCCGAGGTGGCTCTAGGGCTGTACCCAGGCCTAGAGCCTGGCCTTTTTGGCGAGCAACACGTCGAGAACGGGCCCTCGTCTTCCCCGCGCTTCCATGCTGGCACGCAGACATGAAGAGAAAAAGCGACGTTTGTGTCACACCAAGAAGAATATGAACTCAAACCCTCCTACACTGCAAAGCTTGAGAGGTGCCCAGCGCAATCAAGCGCCAGAGTCCGAACCAACATCCCGAAACTTCCAGCCCATGAGCCCCCTTGACAGCCCGAACCAGCACACGCCGCTCCAAGAGCGGTGGGGGGAGGCGCTGGACGCGGGTTTCTTGGTTGTCCCGGTCACGTTGCTGCGCCACCAGAAGGCCCTGCGCCTGACCGATGGCGCCATGGTTGTTCTGCTCAACATCCTGGCTGCCTGGTGGTACGAGAGCCGTCTGCCATTCCCCAGCACCAAGACGATCGCGGACCGGATGGGCGTGACGACACGCTCGGTCCAGCGGCACCTGGCCGCGCTTGAGAAACGGGGGTTGATCCGGCGCCTGCGCAATCAGGCCGGCAGTGACGGGCTGAACGTGCTGGTCACGCGCTACGACCCGGCCGGCTTGGTGGAGCGGCTCAAGGGGCTAACGAGCGAGACCTACCCCAAGCGCAAAGCAGGGCAGGGGGCCGCGAAAGCTGCGGTGGCGGCATGAGCAAACCGCAGCGCACCGCGGTCCGCGTTGCTAACACACGACATGTAGTGCTGTGTAGACTTACAGCTCAAGGCGGTACAGGGGAGGGGACGGCACAGGGCGATACACCGAATGCGCCCACCAAGGCCCTCTCCCTAGAATTGAAGGACTGGCCTCACCGTCAGGTGCTGGTCAGAAAGGCGAAAGCCTGGCAGCGCGCCAACGCATACCAGGCTTTCTGTGCAACTAAGCCCCCGTCAGGGCGCTCACCGGTGGCGAGCTTGAGCTACCGAGAAAGGATCGACGATGTGGTTAGCACCCGCTCGTAGGAGAACGTGATCGACCGCTACGCGGCTGCAGACCATTGCGAGCCTGCAGCTGTGTAGTTTAAGGAATCCCAAACGGCCCTAGCGCGGGGAAGACCCGCAGAGACGCTACTTTTTGCTGCACCGCGGCAAATCTGTGGCGGTCTTGCCTAGGGCCTCCTTGACCATGCAGTGAAAGACCATCATGACCATCAAACGTCCCGGTGAGAACACCGGTAAGCAGGGCGGCGTCTTCCAAGAAGTCGGGCCCAAGGGCGGCAAGCAGCCGAACTACACGACGGTGCCGGACAACCGGCCCTTGCCGCCTACCACCAAGCCCGGCCACGGCTGGACTCCCGTGAAGACCACGCCTGACAGCAAACGCTGATCTGGCGGGTCCAAGCAGGTGAAGGGCGGCTCCGAGCCGCCCTTTTTCATGGCCTGGCCCCGGGCCGTCTGGCCCGGGACGCATGTCACCTTCTGGCTATCCGGCCGGCGGCTCCTCCTTGGGCGTGACGCACACGATGCGCCCGGACACGGACAGGCCTTCAGGCAGAAGAAGATCAAAGCCGGCCCCGCTCTTGTGGGGCCAGACGCTGCCGATCTCGATCCAGCGGGACTTGCCGCCCTCGGACTTTGGTTCCTGCACGAGGTAGGCGCGGTGGGTGAGTTTTGAGGACATCTCAGGTCTCCTTGTGTTCGCCGGCCGGTCCATTCCAGCCGGGCACCAGGCGGCTCCCCCGCGCGAAAGAGCAGCCCTCCAGGAGCCGCGCCGAGCTGCACAAGGCCCAGGGCCGCGGAAGCGAGCACGGCGCCCCAGGCCTCGTCCTTGAGGGCGGCGCGGCGCGGGGTAGCGTGGTGATCAAGGCTGGCGATGGGAGAGGCCGGCAACCGCGGGAGACCTGCGGCCCCTGTAACCCGCCCAGCGCCAACCCGCAGCACCCACCCAAAGGTGACAAGCATGCTTGCATGCAGGCATGCGATCCGCTTTTTCCTTGCGTCGTATCCATGCTATGGATACTCTGTGGATAGAGCCAAGGAGGCCCACCATGACCATGCACATCAACCTGTCGCCCGAGATGGAGACCTTCATCAAGGGCAAGGTGGCCAGCGGCTACTACGGCAACGCGACGGAAGTGATCCGTGATGCCATCCGGCGCATGCAGGCCGAGGAGGCCCGGCTGCACGCATGGAAAGCGGCGCTGAAGAAGGGCGACGACGAGCTCGATGCGGGGCAGAGCGTGCCCTACACCGCGGCCACGCTGGAGGAGATCACCCGCGAGGCCAAGGCGTCTGCCAGCAAGCCGGCGGACCCCGATGTCCTCCCGTAGCCTGCCCGTTAGGCTCTCCAGGAAGGCACGCCAGGACTTCATCGACATCCTGCGCTACACGGGGCAGACCTGGGGCCCCAACCAGCTGGAGACCTACCGGGACAAGATCGACGACGCCCTGCAGGCCATCGGCCGCAACCCCGAGCTCGGCCACAAGCGCGAAGACCTGCCAGTCACGCACCGCGCCTACCTGGTCGGCGCGCATGTCATCGTCTACCGCATCGAGGATCAGGGCCTGGGCGTCGTGCGCATCCTGCACCAGCGGATGAGCCTCTCACTGTGGGTGCCTGGCAAGTGAAGGGCAGGGCGGTTTTCTCTGGCCTGACCAAAACCGCCGGGCTATAAGACTCTGAAGAACACGAGACGAGAGAAAGAAGATTCCATGTTCGAGCAGACCTTCAAGAACATCGACGACATCCTGCACAAGGATGCAGGCTGCACGAGCGAGCTCGACTACACCGAGCAGTCCTCCTGGCTGCTGTTCCTGAAGTACCTGGACGCGCTCGAAGCCGACAAGGCGAGCGAAGCGGCGCTCGAAGGCAAGCCCTACACCTACATCATCGAGCCGGCCTACCGCTGGGAAAGCTGGGCCGCGCCCAAGGGCCCGGACGGCAAGCTCGACCACAACGCCGCGCTCACCGGCGACGACCTGCGCGACTTCGTCAACGGCAAGCTCTTCCCCTACCTGGCCGGCTTCAAGCAGCGTGCGAGTGGCCCCAACACCATCGAATACAAGATCGGCGAGGTCTTCGGCGAGATCAAGAACAAGATCCAGAGCGGCTACAACCTGCGCGACGTGATCGAGCACGTCGATGAGCTGCGCTTCGGCGCCCAGGCCGAGAAGCACGAGCTCTCGCACCTGTACGAAGCCAAGATCAAGAACATGGGCAACGCCGGGCGCAACGGCGGCGAGTACTACACGCCCCGGCCGCTGATCCGCGCCATGATCAAGGTGCTGAAGCCCCGGATCGGCGAGCGCATCTACGACGGCGCCTGCGGCTCCGCCGGCTTCCTGTGCGAGGCCTTCGAGTACCTCTCGAGCCAGCCGGGGCTCACCACGGCCGACCTCAAGACGCTGCAGGCGAGCACCTTCTACGGCAAGGAGAAGAAGAGCCTGGCCTACGTGATCGCGATCATGAACATGATCCTGCACGGCATCGAGGCCCCGAACGTCATCCACGCCAACACGCTGGCCGAGAACATCGCCGACATCCAGGACAAGGACCGCTACGACGTGATCCTGGCCAACCCGCCTTTCGGCGGCAAGGAGCGCAAGGAGGTCCAACAGAACTTCCCGATCAAGACCGGCGAGACGGCCTTCCTCTTCCTGCAGCACTTCATCAAGACGCTCAAAGCCGGGGGCAGGGCGGCGATCGTCATCAAGAACACCTTCCTCTCGAACACCGACAACGCCTCGACCAGCATCCGCAAGCTGCTGCTGGAGAGCTGCAACCTGCACACGGTGCTTGACTGCCCCGGCGGCACGTTTCAGGGGGCGGGCGTCAAGACCGTCGTGCTGTTCTTCGAGAAGGGCACGAAGACCCGAAAGGTCTGGTACTACCAGCTCGACCCGGGCCGCAGCCTGGGCAAGACCACGGCGCTCAACGACGCTGACCTCACAGAGTTCATCGAGCTCCAGAAGACCTTCGCGGACTCCCCGAAGAGCTGGTCGGTCGCTGTCACCAGCATCGACACCACCACTTATGACCTCTCGGTCAAGAACCCGAACGGCGGCGAAGTCGTGACCCTGCGCAGCCCGCAGGAGATCCTCGACGAAATCGCCGCGCTCGACGCCGAGAGCGCCGAGGCCCTGGCCACGATCCGGGAGCTGGTGGCGTGATGGAGTGGGGGACCAGACCGCTAGCGTCCGTCTGCCACGTCTTTGCTGACGGCGACTGGATCGAAAGCAAGGATCAGTCAGAGGCCGGCATTCGGCTGGTTCAGACGGGCAACGTTGGCGAAGGGGTATTCAAGGACCGGGCGGAGAAGGCTCGCTACGTATCCGCGGAAACAATTCAACGTCTTCGCTGTACGGAAGTCGTTCCTGGCGACTGCCTGATTTCTAGGCTGCCCGACCCTGTTGGGAGAGCCTGCATCGTTCCCGACACTGGCGAACCGATGATCACGGCGGTGGACTGCACGATCGTTCGTTTCCGGCAGGAAGTCTACCTTCCAGAGTTCTTTACATACTACTCGCAGTCTCATCGTTACCTCAGCGCAGTTGATGGCGAAACGACTGGTACGACCAGAAAGCGCATCAGCCGCGCTCGTCTCGGACAGATTGCGGTCCCCACCGCACCCATCCCCGAGCAGCGCCGCATCGTCGCCATCCTCGACGAGGCGTTCGAAGCCATCGCCACTGCCAAGGCCAACACCGAGAAGAACCTGCAGAACGCGCGGGAGGTGTTTGAGACCTTCACTGCAAGCAGCTTCCAGCGGGGCGGCACCAGCTGGCAGCAGGGAAGGCTACTGTCGTTTGTAGACGCAATCTCGACTGGGCCGTTCGGATCGCTGTTGCATAAGTCCGACTACGTCTCAGATGGTGTGCCGCTGGTCAATCCGATCAACATCGTTGATGGACTGATCATTCCCGACCCAAGCAAGCTGGTTGACGCGGCAACAAGGCAGCGCCTCCAGAGCTACATCCTGCGAGCCGGAGACATCATCGTCGGCCGGCGAGGCGAGATCGGAAGATGCGCGGTAGTAGGCCCGAACGAGGAAGGCTGGGTCTGCGGAACAGGTTGCTTCTTCATCCGGCCTCGTTCAACGATTCGGTCGGCGTTCATCGCTCACTTGATCCGATCGCCCGAGTACCGTGCAAGACTAGAACGCGCCTCGACCGGCGCAACGATGAAGAATCTAAGCAACACTGCATTGGGCGAGCTGCAGATCGCAGTGCCTAGCCTATTTGAGCAGGATCAGTTGCTCGGCGTGATTGACCGACTGTCCGATGAGTGCGGTCGCATCGAGATCGTGGGCGAACAGAAGCTCTCCGCCCTCGACGAGCTCAAGAAGTCCCTCCTGCATCAGGCCTTCAACGGTGCCCTGACCGCCAAGTCCACCGACCAGCAGCTGGAAGCGGTGGCATGAACGAAGCCGAAACCCGCGCCGAACACATCGACCCCGCCCTCAAGGCGGCTGGATGGGGCGTGGTGGACGGCAGCCGCATCCGCCGGGAGGTCATCGCGCCCGGCCGCCTGCAGGGCAAGGGCCAGCGGGCCAAGGCCGAGATCGCCGACTACGTACTGATCTACCGGAACACCAAGCTCGCGGTCATCGAGGCCAAGGCGTGGGACAAGCCCCACACCGAGGGCCTGGCGCAGGCCAAGCAGTACGCCAAGAAGCTGGCGGTGCGCTTCACCTACGCCACCAATGGCCAGGCCATCTACGGCGTGGACATGGCGACGGGCGAGGAGGGCGATGTCGCCGCCTACCCGAGCCCCGACGAGCTCTGGGCCAAGACCTTCGCCGAGGTCAACGCCTGGCGCGACCGCTTCGCGGCAGTGCCCTTCGAGGACAAGGGCGGCGCCTGGGAGAGCCGCTACTACCAGGAGATCGCGATCCGGCGGGTGCTCGAAGCCATCGCCGATGGGCGAGAGCGCATCCTGCTGACGCTGGCCACCGGCACCGGCAAGACGGCCATCGCCTTCCAGATCGCCTGGAAGCTGTTCCAGAGCCGTTGGAACCTGGCCGACTGGAAAAGTCAGGGCGAGCCCACGCGCCGCCCGCGCATCTTGTTCCTGGCCGATCGCAACATCCTGGCGGACCAGGCCTACAACGCCTTCTCGGCCTTCCCCGACGATGCCCTGGTGCGCATCGCGCCCGACGAGATCAGGAAGAAGGGCCGGGTGCCCAAGAACGGCAGCATCTTCTTCACGATCTTCCAGACCTTCATGAGCGGGCCGCCCAAGGATGGGCAGCCGTCCCCGTGCTTCGGCGCGTACCCACCGGACTTCTTCGACTTCATCGTCATCGACGAGTGCCACCGCGGCGGTGCCAACGACGAAGGCCAGTGGCACGCGATCCTCGACTACTTCGCGCCGGCGGTGCAGCTGGGCCTGACGGCCACGCCCAAGCGCAAGGGCAACACGGACACCTATGCCTACTTCGGCGAGCCGGTTTACACCTACTCGCTGAAAGAGGGCATCAGCGATGGCTATCTGACGCCCTACAAGGTCATGCAGATCGCCACGACGATCGACGACTACACCTACACGCCCGACGATGCGGTGATTGAGGGTGAGGTTGTTCCTGGCAAGCGCTACGTCGAAGGCGACTTCAACCGCGTGATCATCATCCCAGAGCGTGAGGCCTACCGCGTCAAGCTCTTCATGGGGATGATCGACCAGAGCGAGAAGACCATCGTCTTCTGCGCCACCCAGCCGCACGCGCTGATGGTGCGCGACCTGATCAACCAGGTGAAGGCGAGCAAGGAGCCGGACTACTGCGTGCGCGTGACCGCCGACGACGGTGCACGCGGCGAGCAGGCGCTGCGAGACTTCCAGGACAACGAGAAGACGATCCCGACGATCCTTACCACCTCGCAGAAGCTCTCGACCGGCGTGGATGCGCGCAACGTGCGCAACATCGTGCTCATGCGGCCGATCAACTCGATGATCGAGTTCAAGCAGATCGTCGGTCGGGGCACGCGCCTCTACGACGGCAAGGACCACTTCACAATCTACGACTTCGTGAAGGCGCACCACCACTTCAGCGATCCGGAGTGGGACGGCGAGCCGCAGGACCCAGAACCTGGGGAACCCCGGGGGCCACGCGAGCCGGGCGGGGCGCCAGAGCCTCCACCAGCTGGCGAGCCAGAACCCCCGAAGCAGAAGATCAAGGTCAAGCTCGCCGATGGCAAGGCACGCGCCATCCAGAGCATGACGGCGACCACCTTCTGGAGCGCGGATGGGCGTCCGATGTCGGCCGCGCAGTTCCTCGAAGCGCTGTTCGGCGCTCTGCCCGAGTTCTTCAAGGACGAGGACGAGCTGCGCCAGATCTGGAGCGCACCCGAGACCCGCAAGAAGCTGCTGGCCGAACTGGCCGAGCGCGGTTTCGGCAAGGAGCCTCTAGCCGAGATGCAGAAGATCATCGAGGCCGAGAAGAGCGACCTCTTCGACGTGCTGGCCTATGTGGCCTATGCGCGCGATCCCCTCACGCGCGAGGCGCGGGCGGAAGCCGCCCGGCTAGCTGCGGCTGGCGAGTTCAGCGACAAGCAGCAGGCCTTCATCGACTTCGTACTCGCGCAGTACGTCAAGCAGGGCGTCGATGAGCTGGACGCGGAGAAGCTCTCACCGCTGCTGCGGCTTCGGTACAAGGCGCTGAACGATGCCTTCGCCGAGCTCGGGAAACCGGAGCAGGTGCGGCAGGTGTTTGTTGGGTTCCAGCGGCATCTGTATGGACCTGGGAAACCGGCAGCCTAGCGCCACTTGACCCGCCAGCTCTCTTCTAAGTCTTCATCCTCAACGTCATCGTCCGCAAAGGTGTCTGAGGTCAGAACAGTCAGGGTCTTACCATAGCCCTGCCCGAGTCCAAGTACTTCTTCACACAGCGCTACGTCGCGGCGAAAGCCGAACCAATCACGCATGGTGGTAAAGCCGGTTTCACGGCGCCCATCCGTGATGTTTGCGGGCTCTCGGTTGAAGGCCTCCGTCAGGGTGCCGCCAGGAATAGGAGCCCCTTTGCGCGGCCACTGAATTTGGAAGTCTTGCATCGCCTTGGACAGGAAGGCGAAGTCGATGCGCTGTCCTGTGCTGGCGATCACCGCCACAGGCACGGTGGCACGCTCTGCATAGCGAATGGCCGTGGCGATCGTTGAAGTCCGGCATAGGTCTCGCAAGTGCTCGACCGCAGCTAATCCATCCTCCTTGAAGCGTCGTAGCGCACTGGTGAAGTAGGGGTCGGGCATCAGCAACGCTGCTGCGAAGTGATCTGCCTCCGCCTCGTAGGGGTCGCTAGACATGACGCCGGCACGGGATCGATGCTCACCAGACCCATTTGGGAACAGAGCGTCAGGATGGCCAGGCAGGAAGTAGTGCCCAAGCTCGTGGGCGACGGAAAAGTTCTTGAAGCCATCGCTGTCGATGTGTGTGGCGTACAAGATGCCAAAGCTGTTGCCGGTAAAGAGCAACATGCCAGAAGCACCTGCATTGGAGCTAGGCATTGCCTGGACAACGATTCCTGCCGCGCTGGCCAGCGCGATTGGATCAACCGGCAGCGACTTGATCTGCCGCTCTGTAAGCACCGCCGCCGCCTGTTGCTCTGCGAGCCCCCGGTCTGCGGCTTTCTTCATTGGTCGCGCTTCCTTTCGCGATCAGCAAGCATCTTCAAGAAGTCTTCGGCCAGGGCGCGGTTGCCTGCCGTTAGATTCTCTACGTGCCGATGTAGTGTCCCCTGGCTCTGCCCAGACGGCTCATCAACACGACCAAGCAGATAGTCGGCGGTGACCTCAAGCGTGTCCGCTAGGCGCCTTAGGTTGTCGAAGGACGGCTTTCGTGATCCGGCCTCGAAGTGAGAGATGGAAGTAGCAGGAAGCCCCGCTCTCTCTGCCAGGTCAGCCTGACTCAAGGCACGGAGATCGCGGGCAGCTCGCAGGCGGCTAGGAAACGGATCGGGAGCAGGATGGTTGTTCATGTCGATCTCGACAATAGCGGCTTGACAGTAGATTGCAAGGGGGTTATCTTTATCGACAAGTCTGACTTGTCGCTTTCGGATTGTCCGAAACGTCAGGCGAAGCCGACGAAAGGCGGCAATCACCATGGAAAAGTCCTATTCCCTCAACTTCGACGGCTACTGGCGCGAGCCGAATGTCGGCGGGCTGCCAGCTCAGTCCGGTATCTACGGCGTCTATGCGGCGATCTACAACCAGCAAGCCGGCACAGTCAGCCTCAATCGGCTGATTTACATCGGCGAATCCGCTGACGTGCGCACCCGGGTGACAAACCACGAGAAGTGGCCCATGTGGAAGCGTCAGCTGCGCGCGGGCGAGATCATCTGCGTCAATGCCGCGCTGATCAGCGGCGAGGCGGATCGTCAGCGCGCCGAAGCAGCCATGATCTACAAGCACAAGCCCACCTGCAACGACGAACACACGCAGAGCTTCCCGTTCGACACCACGACCATTTCGACCACTGGCAAGAACGCGCTCATGGATGCGTACTTCACCGTCTATCGCACGTCACCCGCTCGAGCCTGGTAGTTCGCTTCAGCAGCATGAAGACGGAGACATGACGGCCGGTCTTGCGACCGGCCATCTTCTACTATTTTATGGTTGATAAAGGACGTTATCATTCACGAATGCTTCCCGGCGTGTTCCTCCTCCGCGACGCTGCCGAGGCCGACGAGCTGGCCGGGCAGGTAAGAGTGTCTGCCACGAAGCTGCAGGCATGGGTCGCTTCGTTTGACGGTGACGGCATCGGCCTGCTGAGGGCGTTGAAGTTCGAGCAGGTCGGCTTCCACCCGCTGAATGGCCATGCGCTGAACGCCATCGAGCAGGTGAACCAGGTCTGGACCTATCTGGCCGAGCTGTCGGCGGTTCGGGTTCTGTTCGGGCTCCACCCGGACGCTGGCGGCTTCAAGATCGCGCCCGGCGCGCATGCGGCTCAACCGCTGGACGTGATGAGCCAGATCGATGGGCTGGTCGGTGCCGAAACCTTCGCCGCGGTCGACCCGAAGAACAACCGCAAGCTCGCCAAGGATCTGCTCAAGCTGGCCAACCGCACCGAGGCCCACCGGTATGTCTTCTTCGCCTCGCCTCTGTTCCCCGGTACGGCCAGGCGCCCACTTCTTGAGCGCAGTGGCGTGCAGGTCTGGTCTGTCGATGTCTGAGGCGGTCATCGTCGCCACCCTGACGGGCGCGGTCAATTGCATCGATGCCACCAGCGCCGTGCCAGCACTCTATGCGCCCGACGCCGCAGCCGCGAGGCGCGCGTTCGAGTTCTTTGCCGTCAACATCCGCAACCCGAACACCCGCAAGGCCTATGCGAGGGCTGCGTCCGAGTTCGCGACCTGGTGTTCGAGCCGGGGCCTGAATGACGTCCGCCATGTGCAGCCCGTGCACGTGGCGGCCTACATCGAGAGCCTGACTCTGGCAGTGCCCACCGTGAAGCAGCGCTTGGCTGCGCTGCGCATGCTGTTCGACTGGTTCGTGATCGGGCAGGTCCTGCCTATGAATCCGGCCAGTGCCGTTCGCGGACCTCGGCACTCAGTGAAGAAGGGAAAGACACCGGTGCTGTCTGCACAGGAGGTGAGGGCGCTGATCGACGCCATCGACACCTCCACAGTGATCGGATTGCGCGACCGCGCCCTCATCGGCCTGATGGTCTACACCTTCGCACGCGTCGGTGCGGCGACGCAGATGCGTCTGGAGGATGTCTACGTCCAGGCCCGCAAGACGTGGGTGCGCCTGCATGAAAAGGGCGGCAAGGAGCACGAGATGCCGTGCCACAGCAACCTCGAGACTTGGCTGCGCGCGTACATCGACGGCGCCTCGTTGGTCGGCGGCAAAACCTACCTCTTCAGATCCGCGGCAGGACGGACGGGCGAGTTGTCAGCCAATCCGATGGGGCAGGGCGACGTCTTCAGGATGGTAGGGAGAAGGGCAGCTGCGGCTGGAATCCGTACCCGCATCGGGTGCCACAGTTTCCGGGCCACCGGAATCACCGAGTACCTGCGAAACGGAGGACGTCTGGAGGTGGCGCAGCAGATGGCCAACCACGAATCGGCCAGGACAACCGGGCTGTATGACCGGCGTAGGGACCAGATGAGCGTGGACGAGGTGGAGCGGATCTTGATCTGACGCTGCGCCTTGCCGGATAGTGCGTGCCATCGCCGGCACAGCAGGGCCACCGAGTTGGCATCAAGAATCGTGAGCTTCAGCGTCCTCAGACATCTCCAGGTGGAGGTGGTTTTCGAGGACGGACGTAGGCTCCGTGTTGAGTTCGACCCGGATCGCCTGACGGGTCCTATGGCCGCCTTCTGTGAGGCGGGTGAGTTCGCGGCCGCGCACCTCCGGCACGGAACTGTGGCGTGGCCATGCGGCGCAGCGATCGACAACGAGGTAGCAAGCATCCGCGCCGACGAAGTCGATGTGTGGCGCCCGAGCTAGTCTTTTGCAGCCTCGCGCTCAGACCTCGGTCGGAGTGGCGGCGGTGGCCTGCTTTGCAGCGGTTGCTGTCGGTCGCGGCCGTAGGCCGACCTCACAGTGACTGGCAACAAGCGGACGCTGGTCTTGGTGACCACGGAGTGCACAGCCGTCAGCTGTGCGGGGTGAAGCGGTCGTACGCCTGCTCGTGACGAACAGGAGCGGCCCAATGACCGCTCGTCACTGGCACGAACGGGTGCTCTCGACCCAAAGCCGCCCGTCAGCCTTCCCGGAAGCCGCCCGACGCTCGGACCGGCCTCTTACCGGTTGGGCGTCCACAAAGCAGCCGTTCGTGGCCACCGGGACCCGGCCATCAGGAACCGTTCGTGAACGGCCGCTGCCTGGCAAACCGGTCCGACCCGAGCTCGGCCGATGCACCAGCGCCGCCGGTTGCTGCATGAGCTCCAGCGGGCTCATCACCAGTCGCGTGGTCCCGTCGCGCCACGGTGTCCTAAACCTGAGCTCCACCTGCCAGGCGGCATTGACCTGCACCCGTTCGTCGGAAGGAGCCTGCTGCGTGATGTAGCGGCCATGCTGCTCCAGCCGCTTGCGGTCATGGGCTTCGACCCGCACCGCGGCGTGCAGGCTGAAACTGTCGATGTCGGCGCACAGCGGCTGCTGTGCCCAACGAAATCTGAACTTGGGCAGCCGGCAATGCCAGGAGCGCGGACTTCATGCGAGACTTCATCTCAGTGGTTCCACTCTTTGCTTGCAAGGCATATGAATAGTCTCATCCATGCGAAAGGCACCGCCACCTACAGCTGACGACTTCAACAGAGTTCTTGATATCGCCAGGGTTGGGCCAAGCGCGGGTTACTGACCATAACCTCAAGCCTGTGCATTAGCCCAACGTGATTTCGCCGAGTGCACATCACCATCCCTCACGCATGTCGCAACCTCCCGAGACCGCCGCGCCTAGCGCCACACACCCGCCCTCAAACATCCGTGACAGGATGTCTCCACGTTGGCTCTCGGGACTCGCTGACGGTTCCGGCTTCGCGTTCTCCGCCATAGCCGTTCAAGCCATCGCGTGTACGCAATGGAGCACCACGACAGAAAGGCTTGTGCACATTTCGGTCCTTGCTTGGCTCGTTGCAGCCATCGCCGGCCTTTGCTCACACAGAAGCAAGGCATTCTGGATCTCCTTTTACGTCGCCTCGGTGACCCTGGTTGCTCTCTTCCTCGGGCATCGATGGCCAGTAGGCGTGCAACCCTTCGATCCTTCAGCCCTCCTGTTGCACGCGCTGCCCTTCCTCCTTCTGAACATAGCCGCTCTGCTGGCCGCATACCGCATCCACCCAATTTGGTACGGTCTGCTCGTGGTTGCCATTGCCGCTGCCAATGCATCCATCTATGGAGTCATCTTGGGCCTCGTGACGGCTTCCATCATTGCGGCGCTTCTAGTCACCCTCAACTACGGCATCCAGTTCTTTCACGATCACTCGTGGGAGCGCATGCAGTGGCGGCAGAGCGGGACCTTATTCAAGGCCGTTCGGATCCTGTCTCGAAGCATCTTGCCGTGGTTGGTTGCCGTCGGTCTGGTCGGAGCGGGCGCCCTCCTTCTCAACAGGCTTCAAGATGCAGCGACCCTTCACTTCTACGCCAACGCACCCATTAGGATCTCCCCCGACGCTACTCAGCTGGATTTGGAAGTAGACACGCTGTACACGCTCGACAGACGTGAGGAGGTGGATCTGAGCCTCACCTATGCTGAGATTCAGAAAGGCGCCAAGGACCTTAACACCGCATACGATGAAACGCCTCGTCTGGTAGACGCTAGGATCGGCAGTTTCCGACCGCCGGCACTCAGCGATGCGATCTGTGACGGCTTTCACTGGACCATCAGATGGATTTTGGCGCCCATATGCAAATGGGCTGTCAGCTCGATCAACGACATGATCGGCAGAATCTTCGACACGATACGAGCAGAGACGGCTTCATACCTCGATGCACGCGTCGCCGCACTGCAATCAGCCAACAATCGTTCCGCCGACGCCCTACAAGCCGCTGCGGCTGATGCGATCGAGCGACACTATGCCAACCTCCGGTCCGCTGTAACGTACGTCGCCTTCTATGTCGATGTCTTGAGCTGGACGTCTCTCGTTTACTTGATCGGCACCCTGTTTGCCGCGTTCCAGTGGTTCGTATGTCGCGTGGCATTTGACGGTCTTGGGCCAACGTTTCGCGTGTCACGTGACCAACGTCCCGCCGAGCCGATTCAGATAACCTCAACACAGAAGGTCATGGTGAACGACTTACCGGCGTCTACCTGGTACTTCTCCAGGCGAGGACTGAACCTAAAGGGCGACGGACTCGCCGAGAGCCTTGTCCCCGTCCTTGACCGCTGTGCGCTTGCTCGCCTTTTTGCCGGCAAGTTGTTAATGTCTAAGTCGACTGTTCCTGTGACCGTGGTTCGAAAGCCTCCGCAAGCGTCGGTCGATACACCGAAATCACTTGTAGTGATGAAGCTGTTGCCTCAGCAAAGGGTTGTGTTTAGGCTTAATGATCTGGCCGCCCATTGCGATCGGATAAATTTTCGACGGGCATACTCAGCACACAGCTCCACCAACCTCTTAGGCATTGGTCGCTTCTATACCTTCGCAGAGGGCCCAGGAAACTTGTTGCTCTTCGCCACCGGGGAAGTGCAAGCACTGGAGAATGGCTCTACGGTCGATGCTGCCGACTTACTTGCTTGGGATGGCAGGACAGAGTTCTCGCTTGATCAAGCGTCAACCGGCCTCGGTATGTGGGTGAACGACCCAAGGATTTGCGTTCGCACTCATGGATCAACCGCCGTAGCGCAGTCCATTCGCGGTGACGGCCCATCAATGTTCGTCAAGCTTTGGCGCTTGCTCCGCTTTGTCGCGGTATCGTGGTGATGTCGATGCCTTCATCTAGACTAGTTTCCGCTTTCCTTGCGCCCCTGTTGGCATGCTTACTGCCGGCGACAAGCTGGTCAATGTCTGAGAGCTGTCAGGCCCCGATGACTGCCAAGACTCTCGTTGGATCGACCGCCAGGTTGTTCAAGGACTGGCTTTGCACGACGGTGTTTGACACCCACGACGAGGCCATTGATGCCGGCATTGAACACGGTCTCGACGTCTATGGTGTTCGCCTGACACCAGGCGCCTCGTTCGATCGAGACCAAAGGAATTCCTGGAAGCGTTCGAACTGTCCTCTCGGGTGGGCATCAGTGAACCGTGCGTCCGCACTGCACCATCTTTACATCGCGCTCCCAAGCGGTTCTGTTGAACCCTACGTAGCATGCATGAACAGTCAACGTCCAGGCTTGAGGTGCTCACTTCACCAACCCGACGCTCAACATGTTCAGTTCTCCTCAACTTGGTATGCGCCTGCCGATCAGCTTCCTGTGCTTCCTCGTGTGATTACCGGTTCCATCCGCCTACACGGTGTGGCTTCAGTACCCGGCAGCCTGGAGTTTTCGTCACGACCCGAAGGAGTCTCCGTTCCAGCAACATCAGGTGAATGGAGCCTGACCGGTCAGGCAGCCCGTACGACGGGATCCGCGGTGGTCTTCGACCTTGACTCCACGCGAGGCAGTTGCATTGTTGCTCCGTTCATAGCTCCTCCCCCCGCCCCACCTCCGCCCCCACCAGTTCCTCAGTCCGAGCGTCCTACTGCGACCCCGGAAAAGCCAACCGATAGGCCAAGATATGTGCCGAGACTGCCACCGCACATAGAGATGAAGACAAGGTAGAGATCTGATCGGTCTTCCGCCTTGTCCTCCGCTTCCCATAATCGCTGTGCCTTCCTCCACGGCAATCACGCTCGTGATGCTCGCCCCGCACTACTGCCGAATTAACGCAGATAGCGATCACGCGGCCCCAGTGCTGGCCTCGATGTGCGCGATGAAGCTGGCCGCGTGTTGTTGCACCGGGCGTACAGCGTGGTCTGTTCGGGGCGGTGGTGCTTGAAGTGGAGCGCGGCGGCGTCGAGCGCCCTCTGCCTTGCGCATGGCTGCCGTCGGTCGGCGTGCACGATGGGCTCCCGATGGGGTGAGCCCGCACCGTCTCATGCCGTGCTCGGCGCCTCAATTGCCTCGATGGCTGCCAGCCGACGTGTACCCTTCGCTTCGGGACCACCTTCGGGTGCATCCCGTTGGCCTGACCGGCAGCTTCAGGGCAACGAGTTCGGGGCACTTGATGTCGGTTCCGGGTCGGCCAGCGCCGGCCAGGCGCTCGATCTCACCGCCGGAAAGCTGCCCCTCGACTTGAGCCGCCGGATAGCTGCCGTCCACGGCCGCCAGTGGTCGACCCCAAGCGGACCATCCCATCAAGCAAGAGCAGTCGCTGGCGAGCCGGAGTGACGGCGAGTGCTATTGAATATACTGTGCGGGCTGTAGGGCCCATCTTGGCCTGGGAGCATCCTGGAAAATGACGGAACTCTCCAGCTTCCCAAAACTTCCGCGCCGACTTGGGATAGCCGCCGATCTGGTGTTCATCGTTAAGTCACCGATGGCCTTTCTCGCCGACGCGCTTTTGATCTACGACCAGGTCGTTCTGCCAGTCGACCCGACAGTGCTATCGCACTTGTACGCGCGACTCGATCCTAAGCAGATCGAACGCCTCTTGCGCGCGCATCGATTGGTTTTTTGTCCAGGTATGTCGCGCTTGATAAAGCCAGACGTTAAGACCTTGAACAGGAGCTCCTTCCTGACTTACATGGAGAATGATCTCCGTCTATTCGATGAGGAGGACCGTCGGCTGGCGTTGGATCACGTCAATAACTACCTGCTTGTGGGACCTACACCCAACTACACGTTGTGGAAAGCAGTCGACCGTGAGGCGCAAGAAGCTTTCGCGCAAGTTGCGCGACGGCCAGGTTACGAGTTTCTCAACAGCTTCGATCCGACTACAGGGCTACCGAATCTTGATCGAGAGGTTGGACTGAGAACTGGGTTGGCTCGGATGAACGACTTGGTGGCGGCTGGTGTCCAAGACATGGAGCTGGACGCTGAGTTGCCTGTGCTGCTAGATGTTTGCTTTCCTGCGAGATCTGTGCGACCGATCTCAGAGTCGCCAGAGACGCAAGCAAGGGAGACGATCCAGAAGCTCCATAAGATCATGGGATTGCCCTCGGTTGGCGAAACGGTTCAGGCCGAACAATGGAGTGAAGAGAGAATCGTGAACTTGCTCCTAAGTGACGATGCATCGACGCTACGACACTGGCTTTCCGCGCACCTTCAACCCGGACTTGATGTGCGGGATGTCTACATTCAAAAGCTCGACGGGCTGCCTTCCAAGAAAGAGTGGCGAACTTGGCTAAAATTTGGAACAGTGAATGCCGTGAGCACTGTGATTGGGTTTCTCGCTACACCTTTGGCTGGTGCGGCAGCCGCGTTGACCCTCGCGACGGTGGATCAGAAGTTCGGGAATAAAGTGCTTGAATTGGAGGACGGCTACCATCCGAAGAAGTGGCTGGCTCTTGTCGAGCGCGGCTACCAAGCGTGATGCTCCTTGGGATTCACCATGAGCGGGTTTGCGCATACCAGCGTTTTGGGCCTGAGTTTGGTACTCACTGTTGTGCTCTGGATCCATGGTAGAGGCCCGACCGCACGCTGAATGACTGCAACGCGGTGACGCCCTTAATGTCTGTTGATGGCCGGGCCAAGTCAAAGACGGCCCCAGACTCGACGCTGTAAACCTGTCGTTCAGTTGCTCTGCAAGGCCACGGCTGGGAGCGTGGGCCGACCGACCGGTTATGGCCGGGAGCGTGAGAAGCCGACTCCACCAGTAGGCTGACACCCGCGCTGGCCGGGACGGTAGCTGGTTGACACAGGGCAAGGCCCGCACCCTGCGTCCGGCGCATCTTGTCGAGCCCTTAACTCGATGGGAGACCATCATGGGATCCGTAGCCAACGCAGTCCATCGCGAGCCGTGGAACAAGGGGAAGATCGTCGGGCAGAAGGCTCCATTCAAGCTCAAGGACATTTGGGCACTTCGGGTGCGGCTCCAGATGGAGCACCGCGTGCGCGAGTTGGCGCTCTTCAACCTGGGCATCGACAGCAAGCTCAGGGGTTGCGACCTAGTGGCCCTAAGGGTCCGCGACGTCAGCCACGGCGATCAACTCGCAACGCGCGCCATCGTCATGCAGCACAAGACCCAGCGCCCGGTCCAGTTTGAGATCACCCCGGCGACACGAGAAGCCTTGCAGGCGTGGATCAAGCAGGCCCAACTGAAGGCTGACGACTTCTTGTTCCCGAGCCGGCTGCATGAGTCACCTCACCTTGGCACCCGCCAGTACGCCCGAATCCTTGGACACTGGGTCGAGGAGCTCGGTCTCGATCGCGCAGAGTACGGCACGCACTCGATGCGCAGGACAAAAGCGACGCTCATCTACCGGCGTACTAAGAACCTGCGCGCAGTGCAGCTGCTTCTCGGACACTCGAAGCTGGAGTCGACGGTGAGGTACCTCGGCATCGAGGTGGACGACGCCCTTGAGATCTCCGAGCAGACCGAGATCTGATCGATTCGATAACGCCGCCCTGCTGAATAGTAGGGCGGCAGCAGTCGAGTGGCTGCTTTGGGGCATGGAGCCGGCCTTACGTTACCGGCCAGATATGGCCTGTTGTCGCGCTACCAAGCAGCCATTCGGATCAATCCGTAGAGTGTTGGCCCGTGGTTATCCGATTCGCTACCTTGGCAGGCGGCGGATGGCCCTGCTTGACAACTGACCAGACCGCCAAGAGATCACTACCCTTCTAGTCGTTGGCGAAAATAATACGGAATTGTGCGACTGCACAACACTGCATTTACAGCTCAATATCTTTAGTCGCGCAAGACATATGCCAAACGGCATGCGCTAATGTCTGCGAGTTCTGGACCACAGAATCCTCTAAAGGCTGCGACAAGTCTAATGTGCCGCGCCGGCCGTTTGAGCACCCCCAAAGCCACCCCATGCAATTACGAAAGTACGTGGACGGCACCTTGTCAGCTTCCGTACTTGGGCTCATAGCTGCAGCCCAAGCCAACACGTACTGGCGTGTTGCAGAACATAACCTATGCCAAATGAATATTAGAAAATCAAACAAGCCGTCCACTGCCAAGGTGCCGGCTGCCGGGGCAGAAATGCTGGTCTTGGGCGACAGAAATACCTGCCGGCCCATATCGCGATGGTCGCTGTCGCCCCGCAGATGATCAAGCCGAAGCTATGGACACCACTAAAGTCGCGTCAGCGTGCCAGTACAACACTTCAGCACGGTGCGCTTTGATTAGCGGATGTATGCTGCGCCGTACGACCCGCAACCTTTGTCCGGCGCCCACGGACCGAGTCAACATCACGATGTGCTCAGGTCCGACTCCCTTGTGAATGCGCAGAAAGGGCGCAAAGAATCAGCCCCTTAAGGCAGTCGCTTTCTGCGCGCCAGCACCGTCGCGCCCAAGGCCAGAAGCACCAAGGCCAGCGACTGCGGCTCCGGCACAGGCGAAGTCACAGCACCAGAGCGCACAGCCACGGCGCTCAACGAATTGATCTTGCCGAGCGCGCCGTTGAGGCCATCACGCGTCCTGAAAACCAATGAGAAGGTTGAGGAAAACTCCGTTCCGCTCCAGTAAAAGGCGGATTGCACATTGTTGAATTCAGCGAGGTTGGTCAGATCGCCATAGCTTGCGAAAAGTGAGACGTACTCGTCGACCTCCGGTAAACGCCAGTCCGTGCTACCGGCGAACTCCAATCCTTCGGCCCAAGCCTTCTGCGCGTCCCAGCTAGCCAAGCCATTGACATTCCAGTCCTGCAGCCAAATCAGGTTGCTGGTGGTGTCCTGCACCGTGCCATCGCCCAGCCTGACCAGCGCAGCCTGCGCAGTCGAAACTGCGGACACCATCAGACCTGCTGCAACAACCCAAGTCTTCCATGTTTTCATCAGTGAACTCCGTCGATTGGCAAGGGACTCAGCGCGACGACCAGCAATTTTTGGGCCTGAATGTCTTCAGGCACCAAGGACGCAAAGCAATCAAGGAGTTAGCGCCGTCCGGCATTGCCCCTTGAGCCCGAGGTGTCAAGCTACCCGACACTGAGCCAAGCGGCATCGACCATAGCGCCACGAGAGGGGAGAGACGCGGCAGTAGCGCCGGCCCGAGCGAGTGGCGGCTTCCGGGCTGGCGCGTGGATGTCAGCTTAGGGTTGGTACTGCCAGTTCGCTATTGGTGACAGCTGTCGTTCGGTCGCCGCAGAGATCGTGGCGTCTTGTGGCTGACCAGTAACGAAGCCGCAGTAGTCGTCGGAGTTCCCGATACGCGCAAGTCTGCTTCTGGCCGAAGCCGCCGCTCAAGCGCCGAGCCTGAACGGCTGAACCCAGTCTGGAGGAGCTAGTCAGAGAGTGTTCGGCAGGTTTGCAGCGGTTGCTGCCGGTCGCCGCCAGCCCTCGAACTCACGGTCTCGAACACCTTGCAGTCGTTCGGGCTCACACCGGGTGGCCACCTCTGGCCGCTTACAGGTGTACTGCTGACATTCCCAGCGACCGCCGTGGAGGCCGGAGGCGCAGACCCTTCAACCCACGTCAAACCTCGTGACGGCCAGGTCGAATGACTGCCACTACTCGGCTCGACGGGTCACTGTCGACCCACCGTCGGCCCTCGCCACCAGTGTTTGGGCGCCTGCAGTGCAGCAGTTGCGATTACTCAGAGCAGGCGCCCCAACCTACGCAGACTGACAACAAGCGGTCAATCTCACAGGTGGTGGCAGAGCGCCTAACCGTCGTCCACGAGTTGAGGAACGGCCGTCAGGCCGAAAGGCAACGGTAGGGGACTCCAAAGCGGCCGGTTGTGAAGACAGACCCACGTTTTCTCGACCCACACCAACCTTCCTCGCCCTGATCTCGCCACCCACCCAGGATGTTGCTCGACACCGTTTGACCGAAACTTAGGGAAGATCTGCAAAACCCCGCTTACAGCGCGCAGCGGGGTCGCCTTCGTGGCCGGCATGTCGTGATGCGGAATCTGTCGGCCAATTCAGCGCGAGCCCCCGTTTGCAGCCCTCGAATTCGAGGCTCTCGGCGGCCTTGCGCCGCACTGCAGGCGCACTCATCCCCGCGCTCCAAGGACTTGCCGCCGCGCCATCCAAAGATTGCTCAGCGCGAACAGCATCGTCAGCCGCGCGGTGTTCTTTGCCAGGCCGCGGTAGCGCACCTTGGCATGTCCGAACTGCTGCTTGACGACGCGGAACGGAGGCTCGACCTTGGCCCGCACGCTGGCCTTGAGTTGTTCGGCCTTCTCCAGCAACCGCGCCCACTTCTTGGTCGCGCCCAGCGCCTTGCGCTTGCCCGGCTGCATGGCCACGAACCAGGTCGGTCCCTTGGCCTCCGGGCGCTTGTCCACGCCGCGGTAGCCAGCATCACCAAAGGCTACCGTCTCCTGGCCGTGCAACAGCGCACCGGCCTGCGTCACATCATTGACGTGGGCTGCCGTGCCGATGACCGTATGCACCAGCCCCGACTCGGCATCCACACCGATGTGTGCCTTCATGCCGAAGTGCCACTGGTTGCCCTTCTTCGTCTGGTGCATCTCAGGGTCCCGCTCGCCGGTCTTGTTCTTGGTCGAACTCGGGGCGGCGATGATGGTGGCGTCAACCACGGTGCCTGTCTTGAGCATCAGGCCGTGCTGGGCCAGACCGGCGTTGATGATGGCCAGCACCTGCGGCGCAAGTTCGTGCTTCTCCAGCAGGTGGCGAAACCGCAGGATGGTGGTCTCGTCCGGCATGCGCGCCGCACCTTCCAGGCCGACGAAGCGCCGGTACAGCGGGCGCTCGTGCAACTCCTCTTCCATGGCCGGATCGCTGAGGTTCCACCACAGCTGCAAGCAATGAATGCGCAGCATGGTCTGCACAGGAAACGGCGGCCGGCCGCCCAGCGCCTGATGTGCGCCCCGCACATGCGGCAGGATCAGCGCCACCAGCGCAGCCCAGGGCACGTCCTGGTTCATCTCGTCGAGGAAGACTTCCTTTCGGGTCTTCTTGGGCAGCGGGTCAAGGCCGAACGTCATCTGATCCATGCCCAGCATCGTCCTGCGTCATCAAGCGCCACGCCAGTCGGATTGACGAGAGGTTTTGCAGACCTTCCTTAACGGTTGCAGTGCTGGCGCTGCTCGCGCTCTCTCAACTGCAATTCCTGCCGTAAAGCACTCACCCGACTTGGATGGCATCGGTTCGAGTAGGCAATCTGGATGGTGAGATGCTCTGCTGCGAGCTTCAGCACTTCGCACGCGTATCTCGCCGTCCCGTCAAACTTCATGACCTGGGCTTGCCTGGGCGCGAACCAAACCTCCTCGCGTCTGTCCTGTGCGGCGTCATCGCAGCCAGATGCCGGGGATCCAGATTCGCGTGCAACGGCTTCGAACGAGTTGTTCGGTGCGGAGCCCTGGCCCGCGCCCGCGGCTGCAAGAGGCCCTGCCCCAGGTTCTGCACACGGATCGTTCTCGGTGACCGCGGGTCCGCTGTCGGCCCGCAAGAACGGAAAACTCGTTCTTGGGTTGCTGATTGCGTTCGGATTGCCTGAACCGGACGGTGTCCCTGTGGGCGGGGGCGGCACGTACGGGGCGCTCGTGCTGCTGGCCGCTGTAACCGCAGAAGCATCAGCCGACGCCTGTCGGCGAGCTCTGGTGTAGGCCAGACAGTCTTGAGCTCGTTTGGTGGCGGCCAATAGGCCTGTTGCTCGGTCGGCTGTTGCCCTGTACTGTTCGGCCCGCGCTTCCTGGGCGGCTGCGGCGCGTAGCAGATCGTTGTCCGCTTCCGGTGCACGCTGGATGTGTTGCTGGAGCAAGAGTTGCCCACGCGAAGGCTGTCCTGGGGCACTGTTGCGTGCTGACCCTCGCTGAGGCATGCCGATCGCCCCGAGTTCATCGTCCAGGGAGTCGTGACCCACTCCTCGTCCCCTATTCGATTGGCCACCGTCTGGAGTCGCAGCTGCTCGACCTGAATCCGACGAGGGGTCGGCGCCTGCATCGCGCCGTGACTCGGCTGATCCGTCGGCGGCAGGCGGCCTAACCGGCGGCGGAGAACGCCTGCTCTGATCTCCGCCCTCTCCCGAGCCTCCGTTGGAGTCAGACCGCTTAGCGTTGCACTTCGCTCCAGCCCCAGTGACCTGACCTCTAGAGACGTGGCTCTCATCGCAGCTCGCCAGCCTGTCCGCAGCCTCGCCGGCTGAGCCGGCGGCAGCCTTGTCCCGATTGCCTTCGGCTTGGGCATCATTGCGGCCGCCATTGTCTGCTTGCGTTGCGTCGAGTGCTGAGTAGAAATCCACCCACTCCTTTGGGCATACAGACTTCAGGCGGGCGTATATTGACTTCGGGGACTCTGCGTTCGGATAGGCGTTGGAAGTCCAGATCCGGTGCGAACCATCAGTGCAATGCGCAGGGAACAGCGTCAACTCTGCCTTCAGCGTCTCCCAGGCCCGCATGACTGTCTGGTCGCCAACTGGCACTGGATAGTTCGTTCCGAGCTGACTGTTGAGCCCGCCAACAAATACTCGCCCGGATCCGTAGCGATCACTCAACGTTGACCAAGCCTCCTCGCACTCCCCGAAGCGCTCTGGCCAGATGATAATCGCTTTGCCTTGGCGGCGCAGGAACATCTTTTCGGCTTCGAGTCCAAGGCATCGATCAGTCAAGAACTTTTGTTTCTTGTCCAGTGAGTCGAGCAGGTCCAAGAACCTCTCAAGTTGCAGATGAAGGCGCATGTTCGACGCAGCGAACTCACGGGATTCCCAAGCCTTGATGAAGCGCGGATAAGAATTCGCATTGAGTAGATTCGTATTGGCAATAGATGAATCACAGGCCAGCAGAAGGCTTGCGTACAGAACTCCCAGCGGCAGCGGGTGGCGTGTCTTCGAGGCCATCATGATCGTTAGAGCAGTCCTGCTTTCAACGTTGCCTCAAGAGACCGAAAGACAGGGGTTCGGCTGTCAACTTGTACGAACATCTCGCGGTAGGTGCGTCGCCTCTGCAGTCCGAACGAAGGATCCAGTTCCGATCACCCCGCACTGCAGCGACGAGCTGGCTACTCTCCAGGTGCAGTCTGAGCTATTCGCACAACCGAAGACCGCGGGTTCTGTGCTTGCGGGAAACGGCAACTTCACTACGACGGTAGAGAAGACCTTGCCTCGCTGCTTGGAGGGCGCCAGCCCGGCTCATGGGAGAGTCCTCCTCGACAGATAGAGTTTCCGCAGTTCTGCGCGGAGGGAAGCCTGATCGCCAATGTTGACCGAGACCTCTTTGTCGAGCATGTCGAGGGTCGCAGTGCTCACCTGGTTGATGCTGGGAGCGACAGTCCTGAGATAGCCGGCGTAGTCGCGCGCGTAGTCTGCGTTCAGCGAGCTGGTGTACTGTGCCACGAAGGCGGGTGCGGCCGCTGTTGAAAGACCGGCCTGCATCGCATTGGCCATGGTGGCCACGCTCAGTGCACCAGTGCCAACGATTCTCCAGAAATATGCGGCGCTTTCGCTGCGGGCTTTGGTCCTTGCTTCGACATATGCTTTACCGAATTTGCCGAGCAGGATCTCCCTAGCGATCGTCTCGTCGCGAAGCGCGCGAACCTTCAATTCCTGCGCGGCGATGCGCTTGAGCAGGGTCAGATTCATTTGTTCCGACGCGGAGAGACTGCGGCCTGATGCGAGCGCTTGTCCCAATTCGAGATCAAAATCGGCAACATAGGCAGCCAGGCTTCGACCATCTGCCGCGGACGGAACCGCAAGCGAGGTTGCGATCACCTGCGCGAGTTCTTCCAGCATGGGTTCCACCTTGAACGAACTCAGGTCGCTCACACCAGCCTCTGCTGCGCGCTCTGTAGCGGTCGCCGTAGCAGTGATCGCCGTCAGCATGCCCTTCGTGCCGAGCGCCTTCGTGACCACAGTTTCACTGCTGTTCAAGGGCAGCGACTCTCGGAACTTTCCGAAAACCTCGGTGTCGCGGCGGTGCTTGCCGTCTAGCAGAAAGCTACTGATCCAGGCATTGCCATGGCTATCATCTCTGCAGAGCTCCGGCCTGTGATCTGCCTTGAGTGGCTCGTTGAACATCTTCGTGAAGAGCAGTCCACAGTTTCCCGGCGATCGCCTCGGTGATGTTTGTATCGTGAGATAGAACTGCGCCGAAGAGAGCCCGGACTCTGCCCAGTGAAAGGACCACAGATACGGTGAGACATCCGCGAATGGACGAGAGTCCGTCAGTGGTGTCGACTTGAGCCGGTGTCCCTGTTCCGTGCTGATGGCGTGTGGTTCAAGCAGCACCAGCAGGGTTGGATCAATGCGCTTGATTGCGAGGAGTAACTGTGCGCCGTGATAGGCCGATGACATTTCGAGCAATCCAGCCGCGCCAGCGTTCTCGCCCTTATTCAGCTTTCCCCAAAATGAGCCAACTTGATCAACCACCCGGCGCATGAAGTTGTCTTCGTAGCTTTCGCGAGCATCGCGCTCAACGATCGCCGGGTACCGAATCGCAATCACTCGATTGGTCGTTCGCGCCAGCGCGGCCTGTGCTTCACCTGGCTTGACTGCAATCTCGTCCGGATAACTGGAGGTGGCTGCGCAGCCGGCAATAGTCCCGAAAGCGGCGGCCAAGGCGACAGATCGCGCAATGAACTGAATCAATCCCGTCAGTGACATAGGATGTCTCGGCTTTCGTAGTATTGAGCAGTAGTAGGCGCTGCAGCGGCCTCACTCGAGACCTAGAGCAACTCTGACATGTTGTGGGTGCTGGGTCGCTTGCTCAACAGTGACGCTTAGAAATGAGCTTGCCCGCTTCCATCTGCGGTCGTACCAGCATAAGTGGATGACTGCCGATGTCTCGTGGATATCCCCTTGGGTGGCCGCTTCTTGACTGAACAGCTTCCTTTGGAGCCAAGAGTAACCACCACATTCGCGGACCGTCTTTGAAGCCTCGCCTCGCCAGTTGGCTCCACGGCGCACGTACATTCGGCATCGTGTACCCAGTTGCGCTTGTCGCGAAAGCAGTCATCATGAGTTGACAAGTCTCCCAACACTGCGCGACAGAGCGACTACTCATACTTCCAGGTGAAGCGACTACAGTCCTCGCGAGCACGCTCGCAATGCAGCGTTTGGTGCGATGGATTGGCGATCGTTCCCTTGGGGATTCCGGCGGCTTGGCCGCGCCCGGACGAAAACTTTAGGGTGATCGTGAACCAACGCGGACAAATGTTCTCGAAGCGATAATTTGCGTACTGCTCACTAGAATGCTTGGCGGGCACCTGCTTAATGCACTCTTGACCGGTCTCAGGATGAAGACTTGTCTGTTGAGCGGCCGCGTTGCCAGCGCAGATGACAAGACACAATGACATCGTGCCAAGGCTTCTCATTCATACCTCCTAGCTGTGTAGCAAGAATGCAGTTCGAATTGCGTTGATAAAGACCAAGAAGCAGAGGGCTGGGCCCGTCGCGCGGTTCATGTGGAGTCGCTTGTAGCCGAAGGGTTTGTCTACCAACTACAGGCCGGGCACATGGATTTCGTCAGTGACTGATTTGAAAATCAATTAACCCGCAGGAATGTGCTTCGTTACCAGACGTGTTCTCTCATCTGCACTCTACGAGGCCGATCAGTGGAGCACCACTGCACTAACGGCTAGACGGTCGTTCCTTCAATCAGGAAGCGACATAGACCGAACGGTGTAGCCAGCCCCGGCGGGCTTAGGTCAGCGCTGGTCAAACCCCAGCGCCCTGGCGCGCACCACAGCCTCGGTGCGGTTGCGAACACGCAGCACGCGCATGATGGCGGCGATGTGGATCTTGGCGGTGCCCTCGCTGACATCCAGCTCGTGGGCGATGAGCTTGTTCGGCAGGCCGCGCGCCAGGCAGTGCAGCACCTCGACTTGGCGCGGGGTGAGCATGCCCAGCTCGCCAGCGGCGGGATCGGCCGCCTCGCGCGGCGGGGTGGGGTCGGCCGGCAGCGCGATGGGCGGCACGTAGGTGCCACCCGCCAACACCAGGGCGATGGCGTGGCGCATCACGGCCGGGGGATCGGTCTTGGGGATGAAACCGCGCGCACCGAGGGCCAGCACCTCGCGCACGGTTTGCGCGTCGAGTTCACCGGAGACGACCACGAGCGCGACATCGGGCCGCTGGGCTCGCACGGTACGCAGCCCTTGCAGGCCGTCGCAACCCGGCATGTGGAGGTCTGTCAGGGCCATGCAGACGGCAGGGTCCTCGAGCTTTTGCAGGCACTCGGTCCAGGATGACGCCTCGAGGCAACGAACGCCCTCCACGGCCGCTTCCACGAGCCGCGCCAGGCCGTCGCGAACCAGCGGGTGGTCGTCGGCCAGCAGGATGAAGCGTTGGTCGTCCATACGTCAGTCCCCCGAAGGCGTTGGAGAAGGCGACAGCAGGCTGGCGATGGTGCGCCGGAGGGCTGCGGTTGAGATCGGCTTGGGCAGCCAGGGTGCCTGCAGTGCAGCCAGTTCGCGCAAGCGCTGTGGCGACTGCTCGCCAGTGACGACGACCATCTTGGGCTGCGTGGCGGTGGCTGCTGCAAAGGCGAGAGCTTCGGCCGGGCCGCTGGCACCGCCCTGCAATGCGAAGTCCACCACGAGCAAGTCCAGATGGCGCTGGGACCCCGCAGCCGCTGCCAGTGCCGCGGCGCAGTCGCTGGCCACGACCTCGCAGCCCCATCGCTGCAACACGCGCACCATGGCGTCGCGAACGGCCTCATCATCTTCGAGCACGCCGATGCGGTAGCCCTGGAGTGAAGGGGCTTGTCCCGCGACCGATGCATCGGGCTGTTCAACAGGGACAGTCGACAGGTCGATGCTGACCGCGAAGCACGACCCATGCTCGGGCCGAGACCGAACCTGCAGACGCAGGTCCAACAGCTGCGCGAGGCGCCTTACGATGGGCAGGCCAAGCCCGAGGCCTTCGGTCGAGGAGCGACCCGGCGAGATGCGGAAGAACTCGTCGAAGATGCGTTCGCGATGTTCCGGACCGATGCCCGGTCCGCTGTCCCAAACCTCCAGGCGCAGGCTGCGCGCAGAGCCGACGCCTCGCACCCGGCAGGCCAGGAGCACACCACCCCGCCGCGTGTACTTGACGGCGTTGCCGATGAGGTTGCGCAGGAGCCGCTCCAGCAGGACGGCGTCGGTGTAAACATCGACCCCGTCGGCACCTTGCCCGGCACGAAGCGCCAGGCGCAGGCCCTTGGCCTCGGCCGCAGGAGCCGCCTCGTCGGCGAGGCGCTGCAGCAGCTTCCAGGGCTGGAAGCTGCGCCGCTTGGGCACCAGCGTGCCGGCGTCGATCTGCGACATGTCCAGGAGGGCGTCGAACATGCGCTCGAGTGCCGCGTGGGAGGCCTGGAGCCGGCCCAGGATCTCGGCCTGCTCGGTGCTCAGGCCGCCGCGCGGCATGGCTTCCAGATAGAGGCCCACCGCGTGGGCGGGTTGCCTCAGATCGTGGCTGGCCACGGCGAGGAAGCTGGACTTGGCCTGGTCGGCGGCACGTGCGGCGTCGCGGGCTGCCTCCATGTCCTTGAGGGCCGATCGGAGCCGCTCACCCTGGGCCTGGACGCGTTCTTCAAGGCGTGCCTGCCAATGGGCACTGGCCCTGGCCGCAGCGACGTAACGCTCCACCAGCAACGCGGCCGCGGCCGCGGCAAACGCCAGGCCGGCGTAGGTGGTGAGCGAGATGGGGTGGTTTGTGGTCTCGTCCAGATCCCCCACCCAGTCCAGTGCGCCCAGCACGAGGGCGATGGCGCCACAAAACACCATCGCCAGGCTGGAGCGGCTCCGCGTCTGCCAGTAGGCGCGGCAGACCGACACCAGCGCCACGCCGACGCCGGCCACCAGCATCAGGCGCCAGACGGAGGACGCGATGTCCATCTGGTCGATGGCGTACGACGCAGCCAGCAGCACGGGGCCCGATGCGGCCAGCGCCACCAAAGCCGCCTCGAGCCGGGGCCGGTACCAGCCGGCCAGGCGCAGGCAGAAGGCCGCAAACGCGGCCACTACGACACCGAAGAGGCTGATCCATGCGATGGCGTAGGCCACGCCACCCACCGGCGGCCAGGCGAACAGCGGCATCCAGTTCACCAGCCACCACGCAAGGGCGCCGATGGCAAAGAGCAGGAAGGGCACCTCCCGCAATCGAGCCCAGAGGGCGAGCATCGCCAGACCCAGGGTGCCCACGATGCCGCCAGCCACCAGCGGGCTGATGAAGTGCGTGAGCACCAGGGTGCGGTGCTTGCTGGCCAGCGCACCCAGTTCGCCGATCTCGATGCGCGAGATCGACATGCGGCCTTGTGCCAGTGCCTGGATCTCGACGGTGTTGACATCGGCCCGCCACAACTCGCCCGGAAGGCTCAGGACAGCGATGCGGTCCAGCCCGCGTGGAAGCGTCCGGCCGACCGGATCGGTCGCTTCGCGCAGCAGGTGGCCGTTGAACCGGATCGAGCCGTTGAGGAGCACGCCTTCCAACAGAAGGGCTGGTGCAACCCACGCCTTGGGAGGTAGGGTCACCCGGTAGCGGATGGCCTCGGGGACGGGCTGGATGGGTGGGTCCATGGGCCAGTCCGGCAGCCGCACGCTCTGCCAGGCGCCACTGCCGACCTGCCGCTCGGCAGAGTCGATGAACACGGCTGTGTCAGCACCAAACGCGGACGAGGTCCACACCAGAACGAGCAGACCGAGGGAACGAGCGCCCGTGACGATGCGCAGCACAGCCACCAGCGCTGACGGCATCCGGCTCCAGCGGAACGAGGCCGGCAAGTGGAAGACCCGCGACGATGTCATCTCTGCGCCGCACTGTAGCGAACGCGGAAGGTATAGGCCGCTAGGCCATATTCGCTATGCTTGGGTGCCTCGACCCGCCTTGGCCGGTCTAAGTGCGTCTGCTTCCGTCAACAGCGGACTCTAGATCTCGCGGGGTGTGCGACCGCAGACAGTCTGCTTCGGCCCTTCGCATGGCCCTGAATAGCATCTAGCGTCTCTCGACATGCCGGTGTGGTGGCGTCCCTTGTGGAGGTTGTGACTCAGGTGGGCGGACTCAGTGGGCCGGAGCAACCGATAGCGCCGAACAGAGTATGCCGAGCAGCCTCGGCCACCCACGTTGGTAGCAGCCATCAGGGCATTGAGTTCGGTGGGTGGCACTCATCGAGCGCTGCATTGTTTGCCCCAGATCCGCGGCGCGAGTTCGGGGCGGTCGACGAACGGATTGCGGTTGCCCTGAAGGCGCACCACCGCCGCGTGGCGATCACGCTCTTGCTGGGTCACAGGAAATGCTTGACTCCAGCGCAGCAAAACGCAAAGGCTCCCCAGAGCAGCTTCGCCGTCGCGAGTAGACCGATCCACGAGCTCAAGGTCTGGGGTCTTGTCGCCTACCGGGTCGCCCTCGTAGCGGACCGCGACGTACATCAGCATGCGGGCGACCTGTCCTTTGGCGGCATCGCTCGGCTCCCACGTAGCGGATGCGCCGCTGCCCCTGCGTGAAGCGCACTCAGGGTGCAGCCGTCCACCCAAGCCCAGGTCCAAGTTGCCGCGCAGGGAGTTGCAACGAACGACCTCGGCGGCAACGTGGTGAGCATCGGTATGGGCCCATTGCTCTCGGCGGGGAAATGTCTTGGACTTGGGCCATACGTGCTCACGGTTCCAAGTCAGCTCACAGCCGCTGGGCGCCTTGCCTTCAGTGCACTGAACAGGAATCGCCGCACGGCTGTAGATGCCGATCACGTGGTCAGGCCGGGATGGATGCCTGTCTGCGTCCTTGAGGACATCCCAGAGCGCACGGTAGCTCAGCGGGCGATGGCCGCGAGCTGCAATGTTTGAAACCGCTCGCTTGAGATCAGCACCTTCGAGTCCGCTCAACGAGACGTAGGGGTCTGCCGCGGCAGCGGAGGAGAGGCAAAGCGTGGCGAGACAGGCGACGGCGAGGCGGTGGAGCATTGCTGCGGGTGCGTGCAAAGAGAGCTGGCCAGCATCTTCGCCGAATCAGAAAGTGGAAGAGGGCCTCTCGGTCGGCGACGGCCATCGGCCGTCACGCAACTCGAGCTCGGGGCGGCTCAACGCGACGACCAAGCCGCGGCCTTGCCTGCCGGCTTGGTGCCAGTCTGATTGCGCAAAGCCTGCCGGCGCGCTGCCATGTAGCTTCGCGCCTGGTGGTTGCCGACGCTCGACCGCGGGTCGTCGATCGAGGCCTGCACCTGCTCACGGATCCAGGCGCCGTAGGTCTCCGCCTCGTGGGCCCGCTTCTGGTGCTCTGAGGCTGTCACGCTTCGCTGGTCGGGGGCCTCCTTCTGGGTGTCCCAGTCGGGCTCGAACTCGGCCGCGGTGACCCGGTACTGCACGATGCCCAGCGCCTTCAGGTAGCTGGCCAGTGTCTCGAACCGCCGGGAGGTCTTCGGGCGTCCGCGTGTGGTCGCCAGCGTCTGGCTGCTGCGGCCGTGGTTGATGACGATGACCCAGCTGCCGCCCGAGCCGACCAGCTCGGCGCCGACGTGCACGCCGGAGTCGACCAGGCGGCGCAGGGTTTCGTGATCGATGGTCTTGTCGGGGGTGAGCATGTGGTTGAGCTCCGCGGAACGGCATCTAGGAAGACGATTCCGCACTTCCTAGTACTGTGCGGCACGCCACTCTTGGCCAACGGAGGGGTGGGTGGACGCAAGACCGGTTGTCCGTCTATCGGGGGCCATCCGCAGGGTGCGCACGTGCGGTGGGGCTCGGAGGAGATCCCCGAAGGAGGGCGCCTATCTGACGGGGCATCAGTCCTCGGTGGGCACTTGTCTCGTGGCGCCCACCTGGCTGGTCTGGCTACTGGCGAGCTTGCGCTTGAGGCTGCGAGCCATTTTGTCCAGAGCCTCTTGCGGGATGCACGTGGCGACAACCGCGCGCACGCCTGAAGCGGTCGTGAACCGGACCACCTCGCGACCCTGTGAATTGCGGACTACTTCTCCTTGGAAACCGGCCATGTCCAACGTCTCCGTAATCACCGCACCAGCGTGTTCCTAGAAATCCGCCCGGCAGCTTCAGGCGGCAAGAGGCCGACAAGTTCTGACTTACCGTGCCGACGGTTTTTCTTTTGCAGGGTCGAGTATCACCTCAGCCAGTGCCACTTCCCAGACATCAGTGCGGATGGCGTCCAGGTACCTGGCATCGGTTCGTGTCTTGGTACGCACCATGATCCCGGTGACGTGCGCGGATTGAACGTGCCCATCAAGGGACACCTTCTGAGCCAGCCTACCGATCGCATGGCCCTCTAAGGTCTGAAGCTCGCGCCCGTGGAGCCTGATCTCGTCCCCGAGGCGCAAGCGCGCTAGATGATGGTGGACGGCGTCGGTCGCGGGCCTTCGCCCCGCGTAGCCCAGATCCACTTCTGCCGGGCCGAGCGACACGTACTGCCTGTCCAGCTCCAGGTTGTGGGCTGGCCGCTGTTCTGGCAGCACATGCATGACGCCAGAGACCGTTGCTAGATCAACGAGGCAGGCGTTCCTGCCATCCTCGGCGCGCATCAGCACGAGCGACTCCTTCGCCCGGGTCATGCCGACGTACAGCAGCCGACGTTCGTCCTCCGCAGTCCAGCGCCAATCACCGCAATCCATGATGACGACATGTGAGAACTCCAGGCCTTTCGCACCGTGCGCCGTCATCAACCGGACTGCACCCACGTGGCCACTGCGCTTGGCCTCCCGGCCGGCCTCGTGCAGGGCTTCGAGCAGCTCAGACGCCGTGACCCTTGCAGCCCGGGCCTCCGCGGCGAACTCCTCGATGCAGCCTGCAATGTCCTCCCAGTATGAGTTAGCTGGCTCATCCTGCCGACGACGCGCGATCCAGCGATGTACCGCCGCAATGCGAATCAGGCGGGCTCGCCGTTGTCGCAGCAGTCCGGCGATACGCCATCCTTCACGGGACTGCATCAGTGGAACCCGAGTGGCGTTGGCTTCAGGGCTCAGCAGCTGATAGCGAAGGCCAGCCTGCTCACAGGCCGCACGTACCGGCTCTAGCGCTCGATGGGACCGGGCCAGAACCGCAACCTCCGACAAGACCAGCGCCGGGTCTACGCGCCGCAGCCGGCCGATCTCTTGCAGCACAAGCTGCGCCTGCAGGTTGGGGTCGACCGGCGCGCTGATGAGCTTGACCCGTCCGCGCGTGTCGTCGTCCACCGCCGCCCACCGCCCGCCAGGCGAATCCTTGACCCGCGCGCCGTCTATCCGGATTGGATGATCCACCTTCATTCGATCCAGGCCGCGCTGGATGATGTGGTTGGCTGCGGTGATGATGTTCTGTGTAGACCGGAAATTCTCGACCAGGTAGGTCACCTCGCCACCGTAGTCCTTCTGGAACCGGCGGATGAACTCGACGTTCGCGCCCTTGAAGCTGTAGATGTTCTGGTCGTCGTCGCCGACGGCCATGATGCTCAGCTTGGCGTCGGGATCGGTCCGCCTGCGCCCGGCGAGCGCGCTGACCAGGGCGTACTGCTGCTCGTCGATGTCCTGGTACTCGTCGACGAAGATGTACTCGTAGCCCTGCAGCAGCCGGTCGCGGACGTCGTCAGCCTCTCCCCAGGTGTCACCGCCGCCCTCTAGGAGCGTGACGGCGTCCTGGAGCAGCTTGCCGAAGTCCACTTCCTGGCCGCTCTGGTTCGCTGCTGACAGACTGGTGCCGGTCAGGCGCAACGCCAGGGCGTGGTAGGTCATGACGGTCACACCGCGCGCGTCGTCGCCTACCAGCGCGATCAGCCTTCGGCGCAGCTCCGTCGCAGCCGACCGGTTGAAGGCGAGGGCGATGATCCGGTCAGGAGCCACTCGGCGTACGCGCACCAGGTACGCGATTCGGTGGACCAGAACCCTAGTCTTGCCGGATCCTGGCCCGGCCAGGACAAGGTGGTTACCGACTGCCGGCTTCTCGACCAGTTCCTGTTGCACTGGGTGGCGCAGGTCATCGACGATCCTTCGGAAGGACTCCTCCGTGGTGGCCAGCTCGAACAGATCCTTCCGGCCCTTGAAGAACTCGCGGACGAACTTCCTTCTGGGCCATGTGAAGTAGGCCGCTACCAAGTCCTTGGCCGCAGCCGGATCAGTCAGGCCGAGCTTGGCGTACTCGTGCATGACATGCGTCTGCAACGTCCGCTCGCGGTAGAACTCCTCGAGCGGTGCGAAGTCCTCCTTCAGGAAGCGACGCTTGGCCGAGTCGGGGTCGATGCGGATCGTCATCGCCGAGCGGAAGACCGACCGACCCTTGTCGAGATCGAGAACCTTGTTCTCGTGCATGTACAGCAGCGCATGCTCAAGAGCCACGGCTGGCTCCTTGAGGGTGCCCCGAAGCTCGAGGTCGCCCTCGATTGCGTCGAGCAGGTCTCGGGCCTTGCACTCGACTATCAAGCCGGCCTCCCGAGCGCCTTCGGGCAGCTCTTGCAGAAGGCGTTGGAGCACGACCTGCGCCACGGAGCGCCTTCGCTCGCAGATGGAGCGGATCTGGCTCCATGGGCGGTGCAGCGTGATCCGCAGGCTGTCTGGGCCCAGGCCGCGTACATGGACCATGCTGCGCTTCTGCGAGCCGCTGCCAAAGCTCTCCGATAGCGAGCGCAGGCAGTCGCGCAGCCGCTGGGGTGAAGCCCTGGGGTCGTCTTCTCCCACGCCCAGCCGGCGGCGCAGCTCGGTGCACACCAGTCGAACGGCCAGGTGCTGTGGCTCGCCGCCCACCTCGGCGTCAGGGGCGGCCTCCGACATGAGGTCCAGCAACTCGCGCTCCATCCGGTCCAGGAACTCCAGCGCCAAGTCGGAAGCACCCTTCACCCCCTTGGAGAGGCGCACGGTAAGGCCCAGGTCGTTGGCCAGGATGCCCAGCTTCTCCAGCTGGTAAAGGATGCGGAAGCACTCGTCGGGTGGGATGCCGGCGTCGAGCATCAGCTCGTCCGTGCTCAGTCCCTCGGGCGTCTGACTGCGGAAGAGCGCTGCGGCGACGGCGCCGAACCGGCTCCGGTTCTCCTCGGAGAGGTCGGCTACCTGGATGCGGGCCAGCGCATCCTCCAAGGTGGGTACCCTCAAGCTGGCCGGAAAGACGCGGCTGCTGTTCTCGTCGCGCTTGAGGAACCCGCCGCGCTCCAGCCAGGCTACGGCCGTCGACACCTTGGTCGTCGCGTCCGGGCTCTCGATGTCTATGTTGGTGCCCTCGCTCTCGGCGAGTAGCTCTCGGGCCGAGACAACGATCTCGCTGGACTTCATCCGCCGCGAACGGCCGCGGATGCCCCTGAGGATGCCGGTGAAGTCGCGCGGCGTGAGCTGAGAGGTCGCCGACAGGCGGAACTGGGTCTCGACGTCCTCCTCGTCGAAGAGCAGTACGCACCGTGCGGCGCCACCGTCCCGCCCAGCCCGCCCGGCCTCCTGCAGGTAGTTCTCCAGTGAGCCGGGGATGTCGGCGTGGATGACGATGCGAATGTCTGGCTTGTCCACGCCCATGCCGAAAGCGTTAGTAGCGGCGATCACCGGTGTGTCACCGGCGATGAACCGGGTCTGGACTTCCTTCTTGACGTCCGGGGTCAAGCCGCCATGGAAGCACTCGCAGTGGATCCGGGCGGCTTCCAGGACCTCGGCATAGGTCTCGGCGGTCTTGCGCGTGGCGCAGAAGACGACGGCGGCACCGCCGTCGCGCAACTCGTAGCGCAGCAGCTCGGCGATCCGGTGAGCCTTCTCCGCCTTCTTGGCTTCGACGACCGTGTAGCTCAGGTTCGACCGCTCGTGACCGCCTAGGAACTGGGTGAGCTCGAGACCAAGCGACTCCCGGAAGTGCCCGCACAGGTCCTCGATGACGTCGGGCTTAGCCGTAGCGGTGAAGCAGGCCACTGGAGCGGGACGGCCAGAGAGGTTCTCCCGGATGAAGCGGGACACGTACAGGTAGTCGGTACGGAAGTCCTGGCCCCATTTGGACAGGCAGTGCGCCTCATCGAAGACCCAGGTCGCAATCTCGCGCATCCGCAGCACGTCGGTGAAGGTGCGGCTGCGAAACTGCTCCGGGGACACCAGTACGATGCCCGCATCCCCAAGCCGCACCTTGTCCAGCGCGGCCCGCCGCTCCAGTGGGGTCAGCAGGCCATTGATGGTCACGGCACAGGTCACGCCGGCGGCGACCAGGTTGTCCACCTGGTCCTTCATCAGCGACTGCAATGGGGAAACGATGACGGTGAGTTGTCCAGCACGCCAGTAGTGCACCAGCGCAGGCAGTTGGTAGCAGATCGACTTGCCGCCGCCGGTCGGCAGAACCGCCAGCAGGCTCTGCCGGGCAAGGCCGGCCACCACGATGGCGCGCTGCAGCGATGTGCCGTCGGGGGCGGCAGGCTTGTCGCGGAAGGTCGGCTTCTGGAAGAAGGTCGACAGCAGGTGCTCGGGGTTGTGCTGCTGCCGGCAGTAGCCGCAAGTGCTCTGGCGGCAGTCTCGCTCGCGCAGTTCGGCCAGCAGCGATCGAACCTCTGGGATGGACTCATGGACCCAGATGGGCAGGACCGAGTTGCCGCCAGCCACGCGAATCCAGCCCAGGGCGTAGGCCAGCGCGAACTGGTCGCCGGCGCGCTGGCCAAGTGCGTCACCAGTCAGCCGCGTGAGCCCGGTGCCGCAGCACAGAGGTTGGAAGCGGTCCCGCGCGGTTTGGCTGGCCTGCGCTGCAGAAGGCTCGGGAGCACCGCGCACATGCGCCAACAGACGGCTCAGGGGCTCGTCGGACCGCACCAGGAAATGAAGCAACGAGGCCCAGGCCGGATCCTCATCGTGCATGGCCCGAAGCGCCGCGATCTCGTCCCGCAGCAGGTCCAGCGTGATCCGCGCGTCCTTCAGCGGATCGTTCCGGGAGTCGGACAAGAGCTTGTAGCCCTTGACCAGCCGGTGGTACGGGTTGGTGGGGAAGGCGATCGCCGACAGCTCGAGGGTGTCGAGGATGGGCAGGGACAGCAGATTCAGGCCTGGAAACTGGCTTCGAAGTGCTGTGGCATCGTGCCGCCGGAAGTTGTGGCCGACCAGGAAACGACTGCCTTGGGCCAGTTCATCGAGGCGGGCCCGGATGTCCTGGGTCGAGGTCCTGCGGGAGTTGAGGGTGAGGGAACGCTGGTCGTCGGATCGGACGGCACCAAGCAGAAAGATGCGGTTGTCATCGGCCGGGTTGGTCTCGACGTCGACCGACAACACCGGCCACGGAAACTCCGTCCAGGCCTCTCGGGCCGACTGAAGGTTGATCTCTTCCCCTGACATCCAGATGCCCTGTCGATCTCAGAGCACGCGTGCCACGGTGACCACACAACCTGCCTGATAGTTGCCGGAAGCAAGCAGCGCCATTGATACCTCAATCCTGGAAACCGTAGACCACGAGGCTAACGACCTCGAATCGGTTCTATCTCAGGGTAGATGGTCCGTGACCAGTCACATGCGTGATCGATTCTCGCTGTCGGGTGATCATCATGCGTCCAGTCCGCTGAGCCAAGCAGGTTCAGGCTCCGCACGGACTTGCTCCATAGCCATGAGCCAGGGTGCGTGAAGTCGCAGTCTCGGCCATTTCTTCGATCGCCGACCTGCCGCGCGAGGTGATTGGTCACATGGAGGAAGTGCCGCTCTCGTCGCGAGGCTGCCGCCTTGGGGGGGCCTACCCTGGAGGTCGCCGACATCTACCGCGATCATCGTCCAGCCTGGCGTGAGGCCCAGCGCGGCCACCTGACCCTGGCTCAGCTCAAGGTCATGTCGGCCATCGAACAGTGCCGCAGCGCGGCGCTGGGCTGCCACGTCCTGCGCCGAGCCGGGTGCGGTGTCAACCAGATCTCCTACAACTCCTACCTTAACCGGCAATGTCCCAACTGCCAGAGCTGCGCCGCCGAGCGCTGGTTCGACGCGCGGCGAGTCTCCCGTGCTTTTACGACAAGGCGTCCGACCAAACGGACTACGCCTGCGACGAAAGCTCCTCAAGAGTTTTGCCGCCTCAGACCAGATTGGCCGCGGGAATCGACTGCCCCTGCGAAGGAACCCCTTGCGCCGGCTGCGGCCATATCTTGTTGGATTGAGTGAACCCGATGCCCAAGAACATGCGGCATCGGGCTAATGGCAAGACCATCAGGTCTGCGCGTCTCGGTTCAGCAGCGCCAGCTCCACTGATGCCACTTCGACCTCAATCGAATCGACGGCTATCGAGATCAGTTCAGCTCGTCCGTTCTCGACGGTGTATCTGATTTGCCCATCGTTCGGCTCCTCGGGGTTGCCGTCGTCGTCTACATCGGTGTCAAGCACAAACCGGTCGGCTAGCCCATCCATGTTGAGGAGAGGCGTCATGCCATCAGCATAGCCAATTTGCGCCCACGGACCATCATGGATAGGGCCCAGAGCTGAGAAGCTGCGCCTGCTAAGGGTACCACTCTCGAAGTCGTCGAGGGAGATCCAGATCGAGCCATTCCAACAGACTCTGAAGACGCTGGCGTCGTCGAGTCCCTTGATGAACTTGACGCACTGCGCCTTGATGTGCGCAACCGACGCGGGGCCGAGGTCACCGCTGGGCTCTGGCTTAGGCGGACCATTAGTGGGGCGCTTGTTGTCCTCACCCGTACCTTGCACCGAGCGCTGAAGCAGTTCCCAGCTGCGGTAGCCATCGCGCTGAGCGACCTGTGCTTGTGCCTTGTTAAGAGGGATGCCGCTGCGACTAGCCATGCGCTTCGCCTCTCGCTTGAGACGGTCGACATCAAGAGGTGTCAAAGACTTGTTCATGCTTTGCTCCACGGTGAGCATCAAGGACGTGCGCCCACTCACTGTCCTATGCCACCTTGGCAAAAGCTGAAAAGCTTGACCTATGGGTGTCAACACATTGCCGTCAAGGCTTCGCGACGTGGGCGTGCATGCCAGTGTGTGCTGGCACATCCATTCTATGCTCGTCGCGTCATGCACCGCAAGTGCGATCAAGGATCGTCCGTCCGCGAGCCAAGTCGATCGCGCAGCCGCACGAACGACGGCAAACCGTGCAAGACCTGAAGCTGCCGGGCCAAGAGTGGCAGTCACGACCCGACCCATCTGCGACATCGGCCTACGCAGACTCACCACCTCTAAGCCGTCACTCGCAGACCATAGTGCTTGTACAGAAGTCGGAGGGATCTTGGAAGAACGCGCGTCTGAGCGCGCGTTGCAACGTGGTCACGCAGTCTCCGAAACGAACCGATAACCGACGCCGATCTCCGTGAGGAGCCATCTGGGACGCGAGGGATCGTGCTCGATTTTCTTCCTCAGATTGCCCATGTGCACCCGCAGGTAGTGAGCATCGTCTGCATGGCTTGGTCCCCAGAGCTCCTGCAGCAGATGGCGGTGGGTCAGTACACGGTCAGGCCGTGCAGTGAGCAGGGCAAGCAAGCGGTACTCGATCGGCGTGAGGTGCACCAACTGCCCGGCGCGGGTGACCCGCCGATGCGCACGGTCCAGCGTGACATCGCCAAAGCTGACCAGGGCGTCGGCCGCACCGTTGACCTGCCGACGACGCCGAAGGTGGGCTCGGGCTCTGGCGAGGAGTTCGGCGGAGCCGAAAGGCTTCACCAGGTAGTCGTCCGCGCCGGCATCGAGTGCCTGTACCTTTTCGGCCTCTCCTGCCCGTGCCGACAGCACCAGGATCGGCACGGAGGACCAGGTCCGGAACTCACGGATGAAGTCCGCGCCATCGCCGTCCGGTAGCCCGAGGTCCAGAACCACCAGGTCTGGGGGCCGGGTCCCCGCATCGATCAGGCCTCGCTGCACGCTGGACGCCTCCGCCACATCGTGACCCTCCGACACCAGGGCGAGGCGCACGAACCGCCGAATGTCCTCCTCGTCTTCGATGACGAGCACACGCGCGCCGGTCATCTCGGGGCTGGAGGCTTCCATCATGGCTCACCTCGCTGGGGAAGCGTATCGGGCGCGGGCAGCACTGGGGGCAGCCCTTGGGGAATCCGCATCACAAAGCGCGCGCCGCCTTCGGGGGCGTTTCCTGCCGTGATCGTCCCGCTATGAGCCTGGGCGATGGCATGGCACAAGGCCAGCCCCAGACCGACCCCAGGCGTCGCGCTCTCGCGTTGCCCGCGTTCGAACATGTGGAACATCTCCGCCTCTCTCCCCTGAGGCAGCCCGGGTCCGTTGTCCGAGACCACCAGCTCGAAGATGTCGTCCACGACCCTCGCCGCGACGCTGACGCGGGATCCGGCCGGCGTGTAGCGCGCGGCATTCTCCAGCAGGTTGACGAGTACCCGTTCCATCAGCACGGCGTCGAACCTGACCAGCGCCATGTCCTCGGGAATCACCACATCGATCGCGTGATGCGCCATCACCGGCTCCACCGCTGCAAGGGCCGAGCCCACGACTTCTTCGATGGGCTGCCACTGAAGGTCCAGACGTACGGCACCGGATTCGAGTCGTGCCATCTCGAGCAGATTGTTGACCAGGGCGCTCATGCGTCGTGCGGTGGCCGCCATGGCCGTGGCCATGCTGGCCTGCTCCGCACTTAACCGCGGGCCCGTCAGCTGTAGCGATTCCGACAGCCCCACCATCGACGCCAGCGGTGTTCTCAGGTCATGCGAGATCGCCGACAGCAGCGAGTTGCGCAGGCGTTCCCCCTCGATCTCGACCGCACTGTCGCGCGCCACCTCGATGTAGTGGATGCGCTCCAGGGCGCTGCCCACCAGCGCTGAACAGGTCTCGAGCAATTGCCTGCCCTCCAAGGGCGCGGTCGCACCCTCGGCCTTGACCACCGCCAGTGCGCCTCGCACGGCCATGGTGCCACGCAGGGGCAGGACAACAACGTCCTCCGAAATGCGACGATCTGAAGGTGTCACGGCATTTCCAGACGCCGCAACGACCTGTGACGCGAGCGTGGACAGGCCCTCGTCTGGCGCACCCAGCACGGCCTGCAAGCGTCCACTGCGATCGCGGACCCAGATGACGACGCCGTGCCCGAACTGCCGAACCACAAACGCGTCGACGATCTCCGCCACCTGCTCGATGGTCAATGCACGCCCAAGGTCACGCGAGATGCCGTACAGGTTGAGCACCCGCTCCTCGCTGCTGCGCGCCGCTCGGGCCTGCGCCTTCAGGCCAGCCGTAAGTTGGCCGACGATGAGACCCACGATCAGCATCACGGCGAACGTGAACAGGAAGCGCTCGTCGGAAACAGTCAGGGAAAAGCGCGGCGGAACGAACGTGAAGTTGAAGAGCAGCACGCTCAGACCGGCGGCCAACAGTGCCGGCGCCCGCCCGAAGATCGATGCAGACAGGACGACCGCCAGCAGGAACACCAGAACCAGACTGGCGTTGTCGACGACCGATGCCAGCAGCCACGCCACGCCCGCTGCACCCAGGCAGATGCCAGCGGCGCCGGCAAAGCCGCGCCAAACGCCGGGGGTCTGACTGACTGAGGGCCGGTCTGTTCGCGGTCGTGTGGTCTTCGTCACGACATCACTGTAGTGGACCCACCACCCTCGGGCGCATCGAGTCCGGCCGAACGGATCAAGCGCGCGACAAGACTTCAACCTTGCGCATAAAGATTCCATAAAGACGCCTGCTCTTGGCAGTCTGATGGGTTCCAAGCTGCCCAGAATCCCTTTGCCATGTCGTTCTCGACCCCACGCGTCATCCATCCCAGCCGCGCTGTCGCGCTGCTGTTCCTGCTGCTGATCGCGCTGGGCACCTTGCTGCTCAAGCTGCCAATGGCGCAGGCGCATGGCGTTTCGGCGCCCTGGCTGACGGCCTTGTTCACCGCCGTCTCCGCCGTCTGTGTGACGGGCCTCGTCGTCGTCGATACCGGCAGCTACTGGTCCGGCTTCGGCCAATTCGTGATCATGGCGCTGTTCCAACTGGGGGGCTTCGGCCTAATGACCGCCGCCGCACTCCTGGGCTTGATGGTCAACCGCTCACTCAGGTTGCGCTCACGCATGCTGACCCAAGCCGAAACACACAGCGTGGCCCTGGGCGACGTCGGCAGCATTGCGCGAATCGTGCTGGCGGTGACTGTGATCTGCGAGTCGGCGTTGGCCCTGACACTGGCCACGCGCCTGCATGTCGGGCACGGCCTGGGCTGGGCCGACGCCGCCTGGAGTGGCGTGTTCCACGCGATATCGGCCTTCAACAACGCTGGCTTCTCGCTGCATGGCGACAGCCTGATGCGCTATGCCAGCGACGCCTGGGTGCTGGTGCCCGTGATGTTCGGGATCGTGATCGGGGGTATCGGCTTTCCGGTCATGCAGGACTTGCGTGGGCGACTGCGCGACCCGCGCCACTGGTCACTACACACCAAGCTGACACTGGTCGGGAGCGGCGTTCTGCTTGTAGGCGGTACTGTGGCCATCCTCGTCTTCGAATGGACAAACGCGAAGACGCTGGGGCCGATGGACGGCGTCGACAAGCTGATGTCGGCCCTGTTCGCCTCTGTTTCCGCCCGCACGGCGGGCTTCAACTCGATCGATACGGGCGCGCTGACTCAGGAGAGCCTCGCGCTGCACTACCTTTTGATGTTCATCGGCGGTGGTAGCGCGGGCACGGCTGGCGGCGTCAAGGTCACCACCGCTGCCATCTTGCTGCTGCTGGTGGTGGCCGAGATTCGCGGCCGCCCTGACAGCGAGGCCTTCGGCCGCCGGGTCTGCCTTCCCGCCCAGCGCCAGGCCATCACCGTGCTGGTGCTGGGCAGCGTCATGGTGGTGGCCGGCACGATGGTGCTGCTGCGGGTGACGGACTTTCCAACCGACCGCGTGATCTTCGAGGTGATCTCGGCTTTCGGCACGGTCGGGCTATCGACCGGCATCACCGCGGAGCTGCCGCCCGTCGGTCAACTCACCTTGATCGTACTAATGTACGTCGGCCGGGTCGGCACCATCACGCTGGCCACGTCGCTGGCGCTCGGCGAGCGTCGGATGGCGTGGCGCTATCCAGAGGAGCATCCAATTGTTGGGTAAATTGTTCACTGAGCAGTTCGCCTTTGGCGAAGGCGACAGCGTTGTGGTCATCGGACTGGGCCGCTTCGGCGGCGCCGTGGCGCAGTCCTTGATCAGCCTAGGGCATGACGTGATGGGCATCGACCGTGATGCCGACCCTGTGCAGGCGTGGGCCGACCGCCTGACGCATGCCGTGCAGGCGGACGCTACCAATGTCATGGTGCTGCGCCAGCTGGGTGTGGCGGACTTCCGGCACGCCATCGTCGGCATCGGCGACAACCTGGCAGCCAGTCTGATGACGCTGATGGCGCTGAGCGAACTGGGAATCCCCGACATCTGGGTCAAGGCGCTGACCGAGGACCACGGCAAGATCGCCCAGCGCATCGGCGCCCACCATGTTGTGTTTCCCGAGGCCGACATGGGTGAACGCGTGGCCCACCTGATCTCGGGTCGGATGATGGACTACATCGAGTTCGATGACGGCTTTGCCATCGCCAAGATCCAGGCACCGCCACCCACACACAGCCGCACGCTGGCGGAGTCGCAAGTGCGCGAGAAATTCGGCGTGACGGTGGTCGGTGTAAAGCGCGCGAACGAGGACTTCCAGCACGCCAACCCTGACACCCGCATCTTGCCGGGCGACCTGCTGATCGTTTCGGGTCCGACGACGAAGGTCGAGCGCTTCGCAGGGCGGTCGAAGGGCTGAGCCCAAGTTGGCCGCTTCACGGCCCAGGTCAAGCATGAAGGGCAATGTGCGGGCGCGTTGTCGACAGAACGCATGGTGAGGTGGGATACCTGGAAGCTGCCCCCGGCCAACGACGGCAGTTGGCCGACCAGAGCCACTCATCCGCCCGCACTGATGGACCGCTTAGCGACGGACATCGGCCATACGGTTACGAAGTCCCGCCGGTGGCTCAGGCAGCGCCTGACCGAACGACGGTCTCCGTCGAGCAAGCGGACCTTGGCAAACAGTCACCGAGGTAATCTCCGCAACTGCCCGCCTGAAGGACGCCCTACAGGTAGTCCGCAATCAGGAGTCTTCTGCAGGTTGCGAGGACGTAGGCCGACTAAGCTGTTGATTCAGTTGAGTTCTGCTGTGAACTTGCCGATCCATTTAGGTGCCTGGACTGCCTGTCGCAGCGCGGGACAGCGCCTCAGCGAGGTCTCGTCGACCGGGCCTGAAGACGTCTTCCCGGAAGACAAGGGCCTCAAGCGAGGCATCGCGGGCTGTCTGGTGAGCCGCTTCCCGCAGCGTCCAATCGATGAACGCGGCACAGCGCTTGGCAAGGATCTGCTCGAGCTCCTCCGCGCGATAGACCTGACGCAGTTCCACCTCGGTGTGGCTGGCGAAGTCGAAGTACACCAAAGCCAGAGTGACTTCGGGCACACCTCGGTCTCGGCAGAACGGAGAGCCGTGGGTTCGCGCGATACCTCAGCAGAGTCCCAAGGTTTGGCGCTGTGCGCGTCCACGCAGGCGGGCTGGTCTCTGCGGCGCGGGCCCCATCACGGCGCGGCGGCCATCACGGGGCTCGTATTGCCGTCCTCGCGGTTCAGGACTTGATCAGCAAGTCCTCGGGCGTCTTGCCGGCTGCCAGTGCGGCCTTGAACCAGTCAGGCCGCTTGCCAATGCCGCCCCAGGTGCGCCCCTGACCGTCGGTGTACTTGGCCGCGCGGGCTTGCTTCGGGTTCTTGGCCTTGCCAGCGGCTTTGCGGCCGGGCTTGCGGCCCGGCTTAGCCGCTCCTGGCGCCTTGGCTGCCTTCGTAGCGGAGCTACCCAGCCCGAGATCGGCCGCAGTCAGACCGTAGTGCGCGATGGCGTCCTTGATCTTCGCCACCACCTCGCCGACTTCCTTCTTGCGGATCTCATCCGCCTTGGCCTGCAGCGCGGCAATCTGCGCATTCAGTGCTTGGAGCGTGGTTCCGAGTTTCTTGGTCGCCATGGATGTTTGCAGCTCAGTTGTTCGAAGAGTTTCGAGCATACGACTTATTGCGCTCGCTGATGTCAGTTAACGCAAGTTTCCCGTTCCAGTTGCCCTTCAGTAACGTCAAACCAGTCAAGGTGGTCTGCGCGTGAGTTGCAAACTGTCCGTCGCGAAAGATCCCCACCGAAGGCCGATCGCGTGGGTCACCTATGCGCGAACAACAGGCATCTCATCCCAGCGCGTTGTGTACCGTGGCGTCCTTCGCTCCTGTCGTACCGACCAGGACGCCGAGCCGGTGTCACTGGCCACGGCGGCCGTGGTGCTCCCGATCCGAAGTGCGCCGCGGCCGAAGCGGCGGTTCAAGGTATCCATCGTTTGCATCAGGGCGCTGCGATCAAGTTCGCCAGAGTGCCCGCCCTCTGAGCCACCAAAGAGGTCAAGTTCGCCCTGATCTCCGAGTGCGGCCGCCTCTCGCAGATCCATCAACATCACGCCCGCCTTGGCGTAGTTGAAGCCGGGCCTGAACATCGAGCGAGCCGCCTCGCAAGCCGCGGCGACGATCCTGCGGCTGTCGGCGGTAGGCCGGATCGGCAGCGTCACGCTTGGGCTGTGCTGGCGGTCGTTCTCGCGGAACGGACTGGTCCGGATGAAGACCTGGATGGCCCCTGCCACGGAGCCCTGCAAGCGCAGTTTCTCCGCTGCGCGCGAGGCGAACTCGCTGACGGCCTCGACGATGCCATCGAGGTTCACGACCGCCCTCCCGAACGACCTTGACACCAGAATCTGCTGCTTGGCCGCCGGTGCCTCTTCCACGCCCATGCAGGGCGTGCCGCGCAACTCCAGCACCGTCTTCTCGAAGACCACGCTGAACTGGCGTCTGAGCGTAGCCACGTCGGCACGAACGAGGTCCAGTACTGTGCGCACGCCGCCCGCGTTCAACTGCGCGGCGATCTTGCGGCCCACGCCCCACACGTCACCGACGTCGGTGAGAGCCATCAGCTCTTCCAGATCTTGCGCCGTCACCTCGTCCGTGTTGCACACCTGGGCCAGCCGGCGAGACAAGCTCTGTGGGTAGAAGTCGGGCTTGCGGTCACAGGTTTTGGCGATGTGGTTCGCCAGCTTGGCCAGTGTCTTGGTTGGCGCAATGCCAACGGACGTGGGCAGGCCCAGTTCCCTGAGCACCGAGGCGCGCAGATGCCGGGAGGTCGCTGTCAGATCTCCCGGGATGCCCGTGAAGTCAATGAACGCTTCGTCGATGGAGTAGGGCACCACGTTCGGCGAGTAGCGCGATGCGATGGCCATCATGCGGGCCGACAGATCGGAGTAAAGCTCGAAGTTCGCCGACAGCGCGACGAGTCCGTGGGTCTTCTGGAGGCGCCGGACCTGGAACCAGGGTTGCGCCATCTGCACGCCCAAGTCCTTGGCTTCGTTGGACCTGGCGATGCAGGCGCCGTCGTTGGAGCTCAACACGACAAGGGGACGACCCTCAAGTCTGGGATCGAACACCCGCTCGACCGAGCAGTACATGTTGTTGACGTCGACCAGCGCAAACAAGCGACACCCTGAGGGTTCAGGTCAGCAACTGGCGGATCACGGTGGTAACGACGCCCCAAACCTCCAGAGGCTGCGCTTCGCTGCAGGTGGTCCGGCGAGGAGGCGTCTCTGCCGTCTCCAAAGAGATGGCGCCGGCCTGTCGCACCAAGCGACGACATACCAACTCGCCCTCGACCTTGGCGATCACCACATGGCCGTGCTGCGGCGTGACGGCTCGGTCAACAAGCAGCACATCGCCGTTGCCGATCCCGGCCGAGGCCATGGCCTCCCCTGCCGCGCGCATCACGAAGGTGGACTGAGGGTGACGGATCAACGCGTCGTTCAGGTCGATCCGCCTGACCGTGAAGTCGCTGCCGGGCGAGCCGAAACCTGACGACGCCGTGGGCTCGCGTGGCCGCACAGCGGAGGCGGCAGGATCTGCGCCCACGCGGGCGCCATCTTTGAAGTCGTTGTCCATGAAGCTGATCGCCCCTGTGCATCAGCCTGAATGCGCAGGTCAGGGCGACCCGGGGGTCGTCGCAGCGCGCCCGTCTGCAGGCTCTACGAGGCTGCCGTTGACAAAGATCTGCCCGTCGCGCACCTCGATCAGCATCGTGCCGAACCGGCTCTCCCAGACGTAGCGCAGCACACCATCTGAGGCGAGAGGCAGATCAATCTGCGGGTTTGGCTGTGGGCGGATGAAGACTTCGGGGCGCAGTGGTGCGTTCATGGCGAGCACAGTCCTCAGACCGCGCCACCGACGCGGTCTACATAGGCGAAAGGGCCGCCAGACGGCGGCGTTGACAGAGCAGGTCGCGTGCTACGGCCATACGGCACCGCACGCAAAGACTGTATGCATGTCCAGTACTCTACGCGGATTCACGTCGGCGCGGAAGCCCCCGGGCTGGCCCGGCGAGGCTGCTGTGGGGCTGGGCCCAAACCACGTGGGCAGACAGTCGTCGGAGCGCGCCTGCTGTGTGCTGCATGACGGCCCCGCGCGGGGCTCACCAGAGCTATGCTGATCCCAGGACTAACGACCTCTTGTGGCTCAACGGAACCAGCAAGCCCCTATGCATTTGCTCGACCACTTGCCCAAGGCAGCGATCCTTGAGGCGTACGAGAAGTCCCCTGGCCGGGAACTCGACGGCAAGGCGGACAGCCCCCAGTCGTCTTCTGCCCTGGTCGCCAACAGCTTTGGCTACTTCATCAAGCGGGAGCGTGAGCTGCCACCGTTGCCCGGATTGGTGCACGCCGGCTGGCCTGCCCGAGAAGTCGAGCTGGAGGCCAACCTGCGGTTCCCGTGGTCTGGCGGCATGCATCCTTGGCTGGACGTCCGCATCGACACCGACTCGCACACCGTGGGCGTGGAGTCCAAGCGCTACGAGCCCTACAGAGGGAAGCACGCGCCATCATCCTCGGCAGCCTTCTCGCGTGATGTGTGGTCGCCGGACATGGCGCCGTACCTTCGAGCGATGGAGAGACTGCAGTCGGGTGAGCTCGACCTGCACGCGCTCGACGCTGCGCAGCTGATCAAGCACGCGCTCGCCTTGTCGACGCACTGCCTGAAGTCGGGCCGACTCCCGGTCCTGTACTACCTCTTTGCTGACCCAGCATGCTGGCCAGATGGCCGGCGAGTCCCCGAGGCTGCTCGGACGGCGCACGTCGCTCACGTCGAAGCCTTCGCCACAGAGGTCGCGGGCGCTCATGTCGAGTTCGTCTGGGGTACCTACAGGCAGGTCCTCGACTCCTGGTCAACCGCCTCGCCCGAGTTGCATGCGCATGCCAAGGCGGTGAGCGAGCGGTTCGCGATTGGTTGATCTGCAAGGCTTCGCCGAGACAAGCCAGCCGCGGCGCCTAGTCGGTGATCAGGGGCTCCCAGTTCAGGAGTTCAGCCAAGCGACGCACCACCCATCGAGACTCTGCCTTCGACAGAACCTCCTCTGATGCGGCCAGTCCCTCGAGCACCTTGACCAGCACGTCCTCCTGCGTCACCTTGAGGTCGAACAGTCGGGCGCGCGACGAGTCAACCAGGGCCTGCGCCAAGTCCTCGCAGAACTCGTGGCGCTCTTGCAGTGCCGCCACCGGCACCACAAGCTTCCTGACGCGTCCTGCCGACTCGGTCGAGTAGATCGCGACGAAAGAGCTCGGAACCTCCATCTCGCTGGAGCTGTGGCTGGACAAGGCTGTTTTCTGGTTAGTCTGGATATCTGTACAGTATCCACCATGCCCCAACCCGTCAACCGCCGCCGCCTCTGCGGCACGACAAGCTACCGCCGCGTGATCGAACGCGATGAGCGCGGCATGCTTGTCACCGGGTCCAGGTACTCGTGCAGTGGCTGCAGCGTGAGCTTCGGTGATCTAGGAGCTTGGCGGCAGCCAGCCATTGCTGGGTTGGAGCTTCAACACGCACGAACCACGCAAGTTCGACGCGTCGGTGCGGAGGAGTCGCCGGGCCGCACGCGGCCGAACGCCGAACAGGCCAGCGTGCTGCCTGCTTCGAGTCCATGACCGGTCGCGTCTACCTGGTGTCGAGCTACGCCGAGCGTCTGCGTGTGAAGGCGCTGGGTGCGCAGTTCGACGCAGAGCGCAGGGCCTGGTTCGTTCCGCCTGGATTCGATCTCGAGCCCTTCCGGCCGTGGCTGCCGCAAGGGGCAGTTGCCGAGGCGGCGACTACGGACATCGCCGTTGTTCGTGGTGTGTCGCTGTCCGAGTTGATGGGGCGAGCCAGTCTGGCTGTGGCCAACGCATTCCGCGGCACCGAGTGGGTCCGTGTCGAGGTGGTCAACGTCCAGGCCCGAAACCACGTCTACCTCGAGTTGGCGGAGCGCGACGCGTCCGGCCAGGTCCGTGCCCAGGTCCGTGGTGTGATCTGGGCAGCCACGGCGCGCATCATCCTGGCCAGGTTCGAGAAGTCCACCGGAATGGTTCTCGGGCCCGACATCAAGCTGCTGGTCAGTGCGAAGCCGGTGCTGCATCCCCAGTACGGACTGAGTCTGCAGATCGAAGACATCGACCCGCAGTACACGCTCGGTGACCTGGAGGCCCGACGTCGCGAGATCCGGGAGCGCCTCACGCGCGAGGGGCTCATCGACCTGAACCGCAAGCTGCCTGCGCCCTGGGACTTCAGGGAGGTCATGGTTCTCGCTCCCGAGCAGGCCGCTGGCCTGGGCGACTTCATGGCCGAGGCGCGAAGACTGGAGCAGTTCGGGATCTGTCGCTTCGTGATCGTGCACAGCCGCTTCCAAGGCGACGGCGCCGCCGCCGAGATGCGGCAAACGCTGCTGGATGCGTTGTCGGCAAGAGACCAAGGTGGTGACTTGCCACCGGATGCCGTGGTCGTCATCCGGGGCGGAGGCGCCGTCAGCGATCTCGCCTGGCTGGACGACTATGCGCTTGCTCGGTGCCTGTGCGAACTGGAGATCCCAGTCTTCACTGGCATCGGCCACGAGCGAGACAACACCATCCTCGACGAGGTCGCGCACACGCGCTTCGACACCCCATCCAAGGTCATCGCCGGGATCGAGCAGGTCATCGTTTCCCGGGTTCGCGAGGTGGCGCAGGCCTTCGATGCGATCCACGCAAGAGCAGCGCAGGCCACAGTGCGTTGGAACGGCATGGTCAAGCAGGCCGACGCGCAGGTGCGTGAAGGTGCGCTGCGCCAGATTGACCGAGCCCGAACGACCACCCGCGATAGTCACGACGGCGTTCGCGCTGCGGCTCGCCGAGCCCTGATCGAGGCCAGGGTCGGGGTCGACGAGCGAATCGGCACCATCCGACAGCAGGCTTGGTCGCAGTTGGAGGAGGCGCGCCGCCAGACACCGCTGTGGATGGCGGAAGTGGCATCTGAGGCTCGGCAGTCCTTACGTTCCTCGCGACACTTGGCTGAGGGTGCGGTGACAACCGTGTTGGACCGGGCCAGGATGGACGTTGTCCGCGAGCGGGAGAGGGTGCGCGATGCGATGCAGACCGTGGTGCGCGAGTCGACTGCTTCGGTCGTCGAGGCACGTCGCCGCAGTGAGTCACTGCTGCGCGAGATCGTTGGCCAGGGGCCGGACAAGACACTGCGGCGCGGGTTTGCAGTGGTGCGCGATGCAGAGCACAAGGCAGTGACGAGCGCCAAGGCACTTCGCGAGGCGAGACTGATGAGCGTGCAGTTCCAGGATGGCAGCGTGCCGGCAGTGGTTCGCAGCGATCATGAAGCTACTTGAAGGAAGAAGAGGATGGACGAGACTGTGAGCTTCAGGCAAGCCTACGGCGTACTTCAGCAGCATGCCGAGACACTCAGGCGCCAGAGTGAGCCGAACATCGACGATCTGCTCCGGATCGTCAACGAGTCGGTCGAGGCCTACGCTGTCTGCAAGAGCAGGATCGATGCGGTCGAGAAGGCGCTGGAAAAGACGCTGGCTGCCAGTGGAGCAGTTGCTGGCGACCCGGGCGGCCTCGACGCCCGGACGCCGACCAGCGGTAACGAGCCCTCCTGATCTTGTTCCGCACACTGCTGGCCGGGCTGCTGCTATGCGCGGCCGTGAGTGCGCACGCCTGGGAACGTGACGTTCACCGATTGGTCGCTGAACCCGCTTTGGAGCGGCTGACACTCGCGGTCATCACCAATGGCCCAATCTGCTGCCCGTTAGCGCGATCCCACACAGACTCACGAAGAGCTGACAAGAATCTTCCTGTGCCCTGGACTCAATGTTAGGTCGCCACGGTGGCTGAACTTCGGTTCGGCGACGAAAGTAAAGATGCTCTGCTTCAGGATGCGCGGTTTTCTTTAGAGACTTCTAGGAACTGGTGGTCCGCTTTCGCGGGTTGCACCTAGTGGGGAGGGCATGGAGCCCTAACCCGAATCGGCGACGGTTTGGAACCGTGACCAAAACCCATAAGAGGGTGTGCTGCCTGAAACGACTCCCTGCGACCAGGAGCCCAGCACTGTGCTTCCGGCCAACGACCGACGCTCAATCAAGGCGGCGAATCGATGACCCCGAGTGGAGAAGATGCTGTCCTGTCAGAGCGGAACCCAAGACGATCACATAGGAGGTCTTGGGGCGATCAGCAGGAGGACATCTGATGCACTGCGGAAGGAAGCAGTAATCGCCGTCGAGCTGGAGAGCCGTGATCCCCGAGCAAGCACAAAGGCGGCTCGTGGCGGCACCCAGACGGGCAGGCGAGTACAGGTTTGGCCACAGCAGAGGGTGGCCGAGTAGCGGCGGGACAAGCCCGCGAGGCGGTCCGGCACAAAGCCGGGCCCAGCGCGGAGGCTGGGGCATGGGGTATGGGGTATGCCTTAACCCAGGCAAGGTAGCTGTCTAGCAGCAACACGGGGAGTGCTTCGCACTCGCAATGGACGTTGGTCCAAGGAGCGGCCAGTGTAGGCGGGCGGTCGCCGAGCGGTCAAGTTCTAATTTCTGTTGTGTGCTGTATTGTTAGAAAATCGGCTTGTAGCCCGCATGAATACTGGTAATCGTGACCCCTCTAGTTTGAATAAGGAAGAACCGGTTGGCGACGTGAGAGTGTTCTTGAGCAGAGGCAAAGGGGGAAGGGACCAGCAATCAGGACAATGGGCTGATGCCCAGATCAGTCACTGGTGCGGCCGTGGGGCCTGCAGGGTGACTGCGCGCGCTGTGAGTTGACTGGCCGGAATGTGGGCCCAGCCAGCACGGGAACCGTGGCGACCAGGCCCGTGGTGCGTTTCGATGGCTAGCGATACGGGAAAGCCGCTGACAACGCCAGTGGATGGGCACGGCTTGCAAAGCAAAGCAGCCACCGAGCGCCGATAGCGTCTGCCGGCAAGTACTAAAGACTGCGCAGTCGTTCAGTTGTCGTTCAGTTGTCGTTCACGGAGGACTGACACGGCGATGCGACGTCGAAGCAGTCGTTCACTTGTCGTTCACTTGTCGTTCACGCCGTGACGCGCACACGTGCCGCGGCACCTCAGTCGTTCAGTTGTCGTTCAGTTGTCGTTCAGAGGGTCTTGGGGCGAGCAGCTGGTGCGCGCGACGGCAAAAGACGCACGTGGCCTGCTTACAAGGTTGGTGCAAAGTGACCCCAAAAGCATGGCTGAACTGGCCACCGATGACTTCAACGGCTTCCAGGCCTGCTTCGGGCTCGGCGTCATTGAGGTCGGCTGCAGCCGCATCGCCCAACTTCTGCCGCGTCACGCAGCCCATCACCTCGGCCTGAACTCCGCATCCGTCGTCAAGACGGGTTCGCCGGACGTACACGGGCGCCCCGTTTGCCAAGCTCGAGCTGTGTGCTGCGATCACCTTGGCGTCCACCACATTGGCCGATGGCTCAAGTCGGTCCGCGTCCTCGCGGGGCCTTACAGATCTTCCTTAAGGATGAAGAAGCTCGTAGGGCTGGACACCGAGCGCTACGGCGAGGCGCTCAAGGTTGTCCAGGGAGATGTTTCGTGCGCCGCGCTCAACGTGCGCAACGAACGTCCGATGAAGTCCAGCCTCAAAGGCCAGAAACTCCTGAGACCAATCTCGCTGCCTGCGCAGCGCCACGAGGTTCGCTGCCAGGACAGCACGAGCACTCGCGCCCTTGCGGTTCTCTGCTCCTGTGCCCGTAGCCATCACAAGCAGTCTTGGTTGAAGCCGCTTTTGAGTCAGCCGCGTTTACGTCACAATCTCGCTGAGACCCCTGGCTTTGGGCATGCCAGGGTAGGAGGTTGTGCCGATGCGCAAGGCATACGCATGGTGGTGGTTGGTGGCGATAGTGATGCTGGCGGGACCGTCCGCAGCTCATGCTCAAGAGGACTACAACAAGGCCCTCGGCTACTTCCAGAGGGGCGAGTACACCGACGCACGACGAGAGCTGGAGCTGCTGGTAGCGGCCGGCAACCCAAAAGCGATGAACCTGCTTGCGGTGGCCGTCAGGGCGGGTTTTGGTGGGCCGAAGGACCCAGCACGGGCGGTCGACCTCTTGCGCCGGTCAGCTCAGACCGGTTACGCAGAAGCCCAATTCGAGCTGGGCTTGGCACTGCGGGCTGGAAACGGAACAACGGCAGACCGTGAACAGGGTGCGAGCTGGCTTGCGCTTGCTGCTGAGCAGGGACACGTGTACGCCCAGGCGATCTTGGCAACTGTCTATGCTGACGGCGAAGGCGTGCCCAAAGATAAGGCGAAGGCCGTGTTCTGGCTTCGCAAAGCAGCGGAGCAAGGATACTGGGCCGCTCAAGCGCAACTGGCTGCCGCGCTGCGTTCAGGCGATGGAGTCACCCGAGATCCGCAAGAGGCCGCCGTGTGGATCCGCAAGGCAGCGGAGGATGGATTCCCGGCAGCACAAGTGGAACTCGGTCTGAGCCTGATAAACGGGGAAGGAGTAGCGAAGGACGAAGCGCAGGGGCTGACATGGGTGAACAGGGCAGCGTCCAAGGGCGATCATGACGCCTTGTATGTGCTCGCGTCGCTGCATGAGCGCGGCCTGGGACTGAAGGCTGACGCCGGCTCCGCGAACAAGCTGTATCTGCGGGCTGCCGAGGGAGGGCATCGTGGAGCGCAAAGGAGGCTCGGCATCAATCTCCTCACCGGCCAAGGAATCGCGAAGGACCCTCAGGAAGCCGCACGATGGATCACGCGGGCCGCTGACAAAAACGACCCGGTCGCGCAACGAGTTCTCAGCGTCATGATGCGCACCGGCCTTGGCGTTGCCAAGGACGAAGCTACTGCCATGAAGTGGCTACGCAAAGCGGCGGATCAAGGTGAGCCGATTGCGCAAGGTATGCTGGGTATCGCCTACGAGCTCGGTAGCGGAGTCCCGAAGGACGAGCGCGAGGCCATCAGGTGGTACGCCAAGGGCGCCGAGAAAGGCGACGTGACTTCTACAAGCAACCTCGGCAGGGCCTACGAGTACGGCAAAGGCGGGACTCGGCTCGACTACGCCGAAGCGGCCAGGCTGTACGAACGTGCGGCCCGCGCAGGCTTCGCACCTGGTCAACAAAGTCTGGCCCGCATGATTCGCGACGACAAGGCGGGGCAGGGCCGTTGGATCGAGGGCTACGCTTGGGCAATCCTGGCCGCGAGCGCTGACGACCCGCCGCAGTACGCAGCCGAAGAGCGAGACGCCGACACCCGACGGCTGCCCCGGGAGTTCGTGCTGGAGGGGCAACGGTTGGCGCGAGAGTGGTCGATCGGCTCCGAGATGGGCAAGCCGCGCATCGGTGAATCGCAACAACTCAGACTTCTCGAGGCGCGCGAGCAGCACTCGCAAAGCGTTGGCATGGAGAAGCTCAGCGGGCAGGCCCCAGCCCAGAACACATCGGTCTTCCCTGAGAAGCCGAACCGCGTTCCTGGACAGGTCAGCTGCAGCACTCGATGTGTGAACGCGGATTGCTTCAGAACCTATGACGACGGCCGTCAGGTTCGCTTCCAGGCAAAGCAGCGATGGAACAGTCTGAACAACCAGTTCGAGTGGGACGCGGGCACCTGCTGACGAGAGTGGGGCCCCGAGGCTGACGAATCCGCGACCCCTCCCCCGGACCCCCTCTCTCCAGCTTGGCGCAACGCGGCGCTCAGCCCTGTGGAAAGGTGGATTTCTCCTTCGCCCAGCTGCGCTGGAGCGAAGGAGACCTACTGCTTTCTGTGGACAGAGCTGCTGATCAACTCCGCGGGTCACCGACAGCGGGGTAGCCGCGCCAGCAGTCGCGATCGTCACGACGACGTTCGCGCCGAGGCTCGCCGAACCCTCGCGGTGGCGCGGATTGGGGTCGACGAAGGGACCCGAGTGGCCGCAACGCCCAGTCGCCGACCGACAGCAGTGAGCCTTCTTGAACTTGTGCCGCTCACCTTTGGCTGGGCTGCTGCTGCGCGCGGCCGTCAGCGCTCTTGCCTGGGGCCGTGATGTTCACCGCCTGGTCTCGGAACTCGCGACGGAGCGGCTGACACGCTAGTGAGCTGAGCAGTCGTGTCGCATCATCGCGTTGCCCGAGTTCCACCCCGAAGGACACAAGTTGGGTGAGAACTACTGGCGCCAGTGGTCAACGACGCTCATTGAGCAGTTGAAGCGGGATGCTAATGCGCTTGCTGGATTGCTCAACCAGACGCTCGGTACCCGCTGAAGGATCGGTTCAGCATGCAGCCATTTCGTGCGCAAACACGTGGGTGCGGCCAGTCGAACTCTGGGGAGTCCACCACTAGGCGAATAGCCTGCGACAGGTCTTCACCTCAGCCTTTGAGAAGAGCTCAGGCAGCGGGCCCGTGGATGTGTATCGCCCGACGAACCGCCCGAGGACTTCTTCAGCCCAAATCTTCCGAACATAGTCTTGGAGTACCGGGTCCGCACTCGGCTGCTGCCAAGCAAGCAGTTCCTCTTCGTAGATGCCGCGGATGAAGGCGGCAGACACGAAGGCCCGCGCCTCGGGCGTCAATCGCTCTCCATGCCCGAAGTCGGCAACGGCTTGGGTGCTGAGCCGGGCTTCCCCGAGCACAGCATCAAGCGCGTCGATGTGTGTAGATGCAGGGTAAGACTTCTTCAGCGAGACGGCATGCTGGATGAGGGAGAGCACGTCCACGGCTGGCTCCAAGCTGTGTTCCGAGGCCAAGTGTGCTCAAGACCTGCCGCCGGCGTCAATCGGCTTTGGCCGCGGCCACCGGGTGGCCCGCTGCTCGTCAAGCAGCGCCCTGGTCCATCGATCGATCAGGCGAAGCTCCGGGAGCTCGCATGTCGGAAGCTGGCGTTGCCGGCGTACGCGACTACTGCTGGAGACTGAGAGCAACTGATCGGGAGAAGGGAGTCGACCGACCGATTTCCCGGGAAGCAGTCAGTCCTTTGCGCGACCCCGGATCCTCCGCAATCAGCCCTCTCGCTCTGCTTCCCGCGCGGCCGCGTCTCTCGTTGAGTTCATCGCTTCGTGCTCTGAGGCCAGTACACCGCCGGGCATCTGCACTGTAGAACGGCTCGACTATGCCGAGCTGGCATGTCGCCCTCGTACCGTCCGCCGTATCAACTCTAGGTTCACGCACCGGCTCGGAACAGTCATGGGCAAACGGCGCCGCCCCGCCGCATCGAAGGGCGCTTGGCGCGACCATTTCCGCGGGCACTCTTAGCTCGCGCGCGCCGCCATCTGGCGCACTTCACCCTCGGAGACAACCTGATGATCGACCCGGACAGCATTCCTCTCAGCCGCTTCACCGGCCCGCTGCGCTACCGAGTGAGGCTGAAGGACATGGGCGAGAAAGAGGCTGCCGCGTGGGAGCGGTGGCTGCATGCCTACATCACGAGCCTCGGCGCAGATACCTGTTTTCGGCACGAGACGGAGGCGAACCCCACCGCATGCACGAATTGGGTCATGCCCCCACGTGAGCGCCGCATCTTGCTGGCTTGGCTTGCCGAGCAACACGCGATCGCGTCAGTCGACGTGGTGCGGGGAGTGCCTGGCGAGGCACTCGTGCTCGAGGTGTGCAACCAGCGCTGCAATCCGTCTACGGAGACCCCGACGTGACTCTCTGCCGACACACGTGCATGGAGTGCTGCGCTGGGGGAACACTCCGTGCCAAGTGACGATCTTCAACGCGTGCGGGACATGCTGCGGAATGCAGCTGGTAACAGCGGAATCCATGTCCTGCAGGCCCGCCGCGTGCATTGGTTGTGTGAGCAGATTCGGGCCATCGCAGCCGGGAATCCGCCTTCGGCGGCGGAAGATGCCGAGCTGCATCGCCTGTTCGCGCGGGATCTTGTGGATCGGGCGACGCCCGAGCTCGTACCGCTGCTCTGGCACGAGCTCGAAGCGGAGCCAGCGCTTCGCGTCCTGATCGAGCGCATGGAGGCGGCCGGCGAGATCTTCGACACCGGGCGCAGCCGGCTTCTGGCCTTCGCCATCCCGATGGCGATCCGGCTGACGAGCTTCACGGAGCGCCGTTGGCGTGTACCTTTGACCGACCATGCAGGGCGCTGGCCGGTTCACATCGCCATCCGCAAGCGACTCGGCGCCACCAGGTGTGTCATCGACCCCCACGTCTACGATGGCCCGATGCTCGGACAGATCAGGCCGAAGGACGTGCGGCGCCATCTGCTGTCCCTGCTGCAGGCCGACGGCTCGGGCCGCATGCCGGACCCGCTCGTCGAGCCCATGGTCGTCCACGCGCTGCCCGAGCCGCCGTGGAACGTCGTTTTCTGCATCGGCGTCGCCCTCTACGAGCCGTGGATGGACATGAACCTACGCGAGATGAGGACCGGCGCGCTAAGCGATCTTCATTTCAGTTGCGAGATTTCCTTCCCGTTGAGCGCAGAGCGCATGGTCGCGAACAAGATCGGTCCCGAGTTGAAGTGCCTGGGGATCCGGCCGTGGCACGACGGCCTGCGGCTCGGCAGCGACGGGCTGCGCCGCTACCGACTTGGTCAGCAGCAATGGACCGGGGACTCGGCCAGACACTCTGTGAGGGCCGGCGACCTGGAGCGATTGCGGCGGCTTGCGGAGCCGCCTGACCCTGACCCGCCCGCACCCGCCTGACCGGCGGTTCAGGAAGCGCGAGTCGGACTGCCGCTGAAAGCAGGGCTACCCGACCGACGCGGGCCCAGGTCGAATGCAGTCACGCTGAGGCGGGCGTGGCCCAAGTCCTGCCTCACCGCACGTCGGGCGTCGGCATCGGCCGCGCGCGAGAGGAGCCCCGGACGTGCTGTCGCAACTCTGGCGAGCGTCAAGCCACGCCTTTCATCGGGCCGCGGCGAATCGTTCTTGACCGGGGTCGCCCAAGACTTTCAGCGCGGCGGAAGGGAATTCCTTTCGCCGCGTGCTTGGACTTCGCGACTTGGGTGGCGGCGATCATTCAACGCAATGGGCGACCGACGTGCAGCGAAAGCCACGTGAAGATCTTGTTGCGGAGGGCCCAATCCTCCCGTTTGTGGTCTTCACGCGTCATGTGCGCGAGGCGCCAGTCAAGGACCAGTTCGCCGAGCTGTTCCATCCGCTCGTGCGGGCCCTGTTTCCCGCGCAAGTACGTGCGGTCCTTGCTGCCCATCGTTTCAACGACCAGCAAGCGCGAGGTGCCATCCCGAAGCGTCAACTCGACCTCGAAGTCCGGCCGTACGCAAATGTCTTCTACGAAGCGATCGAAGAGCGGCTTCACGACTCGGACCCGGATGCCTTGTTCCTTGAGCTCCTCGCGAATCCAGTACAGCACACGCGCCGTCTCGCGCTCGCCGTTTGCATCAACCAGCATCCAGACGTCCCGGCGAAGAATCGGGTGGGCGTAGCTCTCGGCAACGTACCAGCGCCCGTGTCGGTGCTTGTAGCACCGCAGCACAACAAGAAAGGGCCCCTCTCCATCCAGATCTCGGCGAGCCGGCACCTTAATCCAATGCGGCACGACGAGGTCTCGTGTCCAGTTCCGTCCGCATTGCCTGATCAGGCTTTGGTTGCCGCCACGCTCGACGACATCTGCAGAAGACATGACGTAGCCAACGCGGGCGCCATCGCCCGGCCAGGTTGCTGCAACCTGGACAGCGAGTCGGTCCAGGAGAGCCCTTTGGGAGCCGGGGAGCCACCGCGGAGTCAGAAGCACTTGCTCAAGACTGGTGCGGCCTGTGACGTCGAAGATCTGCATGGCGGCGTGGCGCAAACGCTGAGCTGGCCCCTCGATCTCAGGCGCTTCGTCCGGATCGCTCAGTTTGATGATCTCGTCGTGCCGAGACATGCTGCTCAGGCCGCCAATGAGCGTGCGGAGCGACATGCTGTGCGCACCGGGGACGAGCAGTTCGTAGGCAGCCGGGCGTGCGACCGGGTAATCAATGGCTGGGGCGGCCGCACCGTGGGCGGCATCTACGCGCAAGAACATCGAAAGATCGACCGGCCCGGACTCTCGCCGGTATGTGACACGTTGCTGGTCGCCGTGCTTCCCTTCCGGCGTTCCAGGACAACCGGCGCCGTCGCCCCTTCGAAAGTTTGGCCGCCGATCCACCTTCGTGACGAGGACCGGGGACAGCGCTTCCGCGCTGTCAGGGTCGCAGTTCCCGCAGAAGCATGCCCTGATCCGGCGCTTCTCCTGTCTTGCCTCGGTGGCGAGCCTCATCCCTGTGTCGTCCTGATCTGCCGAGCGGTCGGAGCCCAGGAACGCGAAAAGGCTCTCCACTGAGCGCCGGTCGAGATACCGTCGCGACGCGATGATCTCCTGGCCGGCCTTGGTGCATTGAACTGTGTATGCCCACATGAGAGTTCGTGCCGGCTTGCGCCCGACACACAGCGGTTTACGGCGGCCCAGCGTGCCATGTCCTGCCGAGCAATTCGGTCGGTAAAGTGAGCCTGCAGAGCGCCTCTTTTCGCCGATCGACGCGCCCTGGGCCTCATGGGCGCGATCCTGTCTCACTTCATCTGCAGAAGTCGCCTGGTCCGACGGCGAGGCGGAGCTACGGGCGAGCTCGGAGGCGTGTCCAGCGATGACAGTCAGGCCGCTTCCGCTCAGTCAAGGTGAACGCAAGCGAGCCGTGCTTGCCCGCGCCGAGCGTGCCAAGGTCACCTCGAGACCGTGGCGCTCCAGGACAGGAACATCGCGATGGAAGTACCGCCCATGGACGCCTTTGCCTTGGCCAAGCTTGTGGCCAACGTGCAGCGAATGGTCAACGAAAGCGGTGATCCTGCGGCCTTCGACGCGCACGCGTGGAACGTTGACTGGCTGACTCACCCTGTCCCCGCGTTGGGCAGGGCCTGCCCTGCCGAGTACATGCGGACCGCAGACGGCCTTGCGATCGTCGAGACGCTGCTCCTGCAGATCGAAACCGGTGCGTAGAGCTGAGCTCGGCTGCTCGAACACCGATCGTCAATGGGTGTGATCGAGGAGCTGGAAGCGCTGGCGTAGTGAACAGCGAGCGGTGACTATCGGTACCCGCCCGCCACTGTCGACCACCTTGCCAAGCGTGACGCAGCAGCGCTCGGGCCGGGCAGTCAGCACGGTACAACTGCGCTAGGTTCGGGCGCGGAGACTCCGCGCGATGCTTCGACCGTTGAATAGACCGGCAGGGCCTAAACCGACGCCCGCAGTTAAGCAGTGCTCTGAGGAAGCGCCGGCGCGCTCGTTTCGTCCGCAGCATCGACGAGCTTTGCGGGTAGGCTCTTGGAAGGCTTGACGCCCAACTCGCGCAGCATCTCAGCCTGCCGGATCACGTTGCCCCTGCCCGACGAGAGCTTGTTGTACGCGCCGTTGTAGGCGTCCTGCGCCTGCTTCAGCCTCTCGCCTACCTTTTCCAGGTCATCGACGAAGCCGCAGAGCTTGTCGTAGAACTCGGAGCCGCGCCTGGCGATCTCCTGCGCGTTGCGGCTCTGCGTCTCCTGGCGCCACAGGTGGGCCACGGTGCGCACCACGAAGAGCAGCGTCGACGGGCTAACCAGCAGCACGTTGCGTTCCCAGGCGTCGTTGAAAAGGGTCTCGTCGTTCGTCACCGCCAGCATGAAGGCCGGCTCGATGGGCACGAAGGCAAGCACGAAGTCCAGGCTCTTGAGGCCGTAGAGGTCGTGGTATCGCTTCTCCGACAGGCCTCGGATGTGGGCGCGCACCGAGTCCAGGTGCGCCTTCAGCGTGGCGGCGCGCTCGGCGTCGCTGCTGGTCGAGACATGGCGCTCGTACGCCACGAGAGACACTTTGGCGTCCACCACCAGCTTGCGCTCCTCGGGCAATTGGATCACGACGTCAGGAATCGCTCGGCTACCGTCGTCTCGGTGCTGCGTGTCCTGCACGACATACTCGATGCCCTTGCGCAGGCCCGAGGCCTCGAGCACTCGCTCAAGGATCAGCTCGCCCCAGTTGCCCTGGGCCTTGGACGAGCCCTTGAGCGCTAGCGTCAAGTTCTTCGCGTCGTCGCTCAGCTCGCGGTTCAGCGACATCAGGTGCTTCACTTGCTCCTTCAAGGCCGTGCGGTCCTTGCTCTCCTGGACGTAGACCTCCTCTACCTTGCCCTTGAACTCGGTTAGCTGGGTCTTCAGCGGCTCGAGCAGGGCGCCAAGGTTCGTCTGGTTCTGCTCTGTGAAGCGCTTGGACTTCTCCTCTAGGATTTCGTTGGCCAGGTTGCGGAACTGGTCGGTGAGTGCTGTCTTCGCATCCTGCAGCAGCTGCAGCTGCTCCTGGAAGCCCTGGCGCTCCTTATCGGTTCGGGTCTGCAGCTCGATGAGTTGCTCGTTCAGGCCGGTGGCGCGCTCCGTGGCCTCCTGAAGACGCGCTTGCGCATCACCGAGTTCGCGCTGAAGGCGGACGGTATCGTCGGCCTGAGCGCGGGCGCCGGCCTGGAGTTCGCCAAGCTGGGTGCCCAAGCTGGCGCGCTGGTTCTCCAGCTCGACCACGCGCGCACGCGCTGCTGCCAGGTCGACCCCCTTCGCCTCACCAGCGCGCGCCGAGGCGTCGATCTGCGCGCGCAGCCGGCCGGTCTCTTCGCCAGTGCTTGCGCGCAGCGACGCGAGTTCCTGCGCCAGCGACTCCGCGCGCTGCTCGGTTTCCCGCAGACGGGTCTCCAGGACAGGCACGCGCGAGGCCCGCTCCTCGAGCGTGGCGTTCTCCTCCTCGGACTCGGCAAGGTCATCCTCGACTCGGCGCAGGTCCTCTCTGGCTTGGCGAACCTCGCCCTCGAGTGCTGGAACGCGCGAGGCCCGTTCTTCCAGGCGAGCAAGTTCATTGGAGGCCTTGTCCAGGGCGCCCCGATGCTGCTCCGCAGCTTCAGCGGCGACGCGGAGTTCTTCGCGGGCCTGAGTCGCCTCCATCTCGGCCGAGCGAAGGCGTTCGCTGGTGGTGGCCAGTTCGACCTGCAGAACAGCAGTGGCAGCGGCCGCCGAGGCGGCTGATTCCGACTTGGCCCTGCCTCGGGCGACTAGCCAGCCCGCCAGAGCGGCAACGGCGGCGACAGCAATGATCGCGATGGAGTTGGGGTCCATTCAGTGGGCGTCGTGTTCTTCGTTGATCGTGGAAGTCGATGCGGTCAATCGTTCGTTCGACGACGGCTGTGCTGGATCTCCCGACGGATCCGCTTCGTCCGATGGGCGGCCGTGATCAGGGAGCCTTCGTCGGACAGGACCACATGTATGTCTAGCGTGCGCAGGCTGCGCAGGGCGTCCGGCATTTCGACGGCAAGCCGCTCGCGGCTTCGCCGGTCCAGGAAGAAGCGCGAGGCCCCGTGGGCACGCTGCTCTCGGCCGTAGTCGAGAACGGTCAGCACCTGCTCGATGGCGATGCCTCGCTGTTGCAGTCGGGTGCGGCCGTGGCGCGACAGGTCCGGGATCCCGCGGCCGACCCGAATGACATCACGCCGGTCAGCCTCCGCACACGGGGACGGCTGCGCGTTCGCGCCCTCGGGGCGCCCCGCCCGATGCGCCGCGAGTCGCCGCACGCGCTCGAGGCGACCGTGCGCCGAGCACGCCGCTTCATCGGCGAGCTCAAACTCGTGGTCCCAGGCGACCTGTCGAAGCGGCTTGGTCATCTTCATGCAGCACCTCCCGAAGAGCAAAGCGGTTCTGTTGGCGCGAGCGCCCTCTGCGAGGTTGCCAGGCGCCTGGCTCACAGCGTGAGCCTGTAAATCGGTCTAGCCCCTGTCCCTTCAGCCAACGTAGGCGTCGAGAAGGCGCGCGAGGTCCGAGCGGGATGTCAACGCCACGTACCAGGCGTCATTGCCACTGCGCTTCTTGTACGGACCTGTGAGCCGGCTGGCGCTTAGGTGCGCGCGCTTCCTTGCAGCGGGGTAGTCCTTGATCTCCGCGTCGGGGCTCAGTCCCACGGTCGCAGGGTCGATCGACTTCTCGATCCACAACCGCACCGCGGTCTTGCTGCCTTTGCGGTTGAGGGCGATCTGCCGCCCGTTGCGCGCCTCGAAGGTCAGCTCGTAGAGCTCGTCGTGCAGCGGCTGCGGCTTGATGCGCGGGTCTGCGCGGAGCATGGCTTCAGCGTCGGAAAGATTCATCTGGCCTCCTGCGTGGCGGGGATTGGGGCAAAGCTCCGCCAGCGCGCGCGATGCACGCTCTGGCGACCGCGCTTCTTCTTACGGGATCAGGCTGTGGATCTCGCGTTCGACTGTTCGCAGTCGATCCAGTGCTCTGGCTTCGGCGGCGCGCAGGGCCAGCAACGAACCAGACAGGCCGAGCGCGTCTCCGATTCGTGTCATCAAGTCCGAATCGTCGAGGCCGGCCTTGTCCAGATGGAGATACGACCGGTCAGCGTGAACGAGAAGCCCTGGCGCGATGGCCCCAAGCTTCTGCTTCGTCTCTTGGTCGTGAGGCTCGGACAGCAGGAACCGGACGCGCTGGTCGAGCGCCTGCAGTAGATCATCGGCTGAGTTGAAGCGACGACGGGTCAGGTCCACACGACCGCCACGACTCGTGTATTTGATGGGGACGTAACACCTCTTGGCGGTCAGCCACTCCTTGGCGTCGGCGGTCGAGACGAACGTGTTCTTCCCGTCCGACTGCGTCCTCAGAGGGTTCCTGCGCTTGGGGCTGGCCATCGTGCGAAGGCTCGCCTCTGTCATGCCGGACAGCAGGGAGAGCTGCCGAATGGTGAGTCCGTCGAGGGCGGGTCCGTGCCAGTCCATGAACAGGTCGTCGCGCTCGATGCCCTCCAGCACCAGCCGGGCGTGTGCCGTCTCGTAGACCTGCAGGCATCGCCAGAAGCTTTCCTGGCAGCGCGAGTATTCGTTCCACTCGGCGACAAAGTGGGAGCTGTGCAGATCCTTCAGGATCCGGGATGTCCATGAAGGACCGGACTCGCTGCACAGGTCAGCGACATCGGTGTCGATGTGCCCGAGGTAGGCAAGGTCGAAGAGCTTGTCGGTGTCTTCAGCCAAGGCGGTTGTTGCGACCATGTCGTATCGGAACTCACCGGACTCCCAATCAAATTCGGGTACACCCAGCGCGTCCTGCAGACCGACCTCCCCGGGATGTCCGAGCAGATGAAGCAGGGGCGTGCTCGTGTTCCGATCACTCCGAAAGAACATCCAGCGCGTCAGCCGAGCGACCGTGATCAGCACCGTGCCCACATCTGCCTGGAGTTGCTCGCGCGTGAACGGCGGCTTCAGGCCCTGGGTCTCTTCGGCGTTATCGATTGGGTAAGTCTGGTTCATTGCCTATGACGTTGATATCAACACTGTGATCGAACTGTAGCACAAACAAAGTGTTGATATCGACAACCTATCATAGGTATTTACCCTTGGTTCGCCAGCTGAGCTGGTTCTCCGCGTCAGCCATCAGCGCGGCAATGCGCCCAACTTGGACGAGCGCAATCGCGGCCAGATCTCGTGCCCGAGTCGGCGCCTGGTCCTCGTGACTGTCGCCGCCCGTCCGGGCGGTACGGGATCTGGCCATGCAGCAGCGGCAGGTCGTCGTTGACAGGGCCTACGGCTAGAGGTTCTTCGCGGCTGAGTCTCGCCACCTTCCCTGCAGGCTGGCGAACAACATCGCGACCAGATTGCCGAGGACCCTCGACGGGGACGCGGGACCCTGACCCACGACGTCCAGCGAATCCCATAGCCGAGACCCGGTCCTCGGGTACTTCCAGAACGTCGCGAACTCGCTCGAGGACGCACCAGGCGCTGGCCACAGGGCGAATGGCCATCGTGGATAAGGCTGATGCAGAAAGCGAAGTTTCCTGACCGACCGCGCAGCAGACCCGGGAGATTTGCATCCCTAGCCTCTCCAACGTTGCCGATCCGCGCAACGTTCACTCCAGGAGCAAGTGCCCGTGTCTACCAAGTCAAGTCCCAAGTCCGTGCCCATGACCGCGCCCGCGGCTAGCCGCATCCAGTCGCAAGCCGCCAAGACCGGCGGCGGCCAGGTGGCGGCTGGAACGTTCGCCGCCAGGGCTCAGCGTGCCGCCGCGCTGAACAGCCCCGCGGGCAAGACCTCCAAGTAGGTAAGCCAGCGCGGCGCCCGTCGTGGCGCCGCGCCCCTGCCAAAACATGAAATACAGCCAAGACAAACATGTGGCCGACATCGTCAGGCAACTCGTAGCGACGGGGTGGCGATACTCGCGCGGCCGCAAACACGGCAAGCTGGTCGCCCCGAACGGGCGCGTGTTGGCCGTACCTGGCACGCCAAGTGACTGGAGAGCCGGTCTCAACTTCGAACGCGACGCCCGCAGAATCGCTCGAACCGCATCGTGATGGCCCCGCCTCCGTACCCCCGACTTGGCGAGTGCATTCGGGCCTTGTGCCTTGCCCTGGACACCAAGGGAAGCAACCGTGACGTGGATCGCCTGGCGCGCGAGGGTGACTTCGACTGGGCCAAGGTAGACCGACTGCTCAACGAGCTGCTCGTCGAAGGAGCCCGGCGGCTGCTCGGCCCGCTGGCCGACGAGGTTCTCATGCCTTGGCTCCGGCTTGTGCGAACCGAGTACTGCCGCTTTCTCCTTGACGTGCCGCTGGATGCCATCGGCAGAGTTCAGGCCTTGCCGACGCTCGTCGAAGAGTTCTTCGTGCCGCACGCCTCGCAGCTGCTCCTGCAGCTGCATGCGCGGTGCCCTGGCCCGCACCTCGATGTACTCCTCGATGACGGACGGTCGCCAGTACGGGCGGTGTTGGAGTGGCTGGACCAGAGTGTCGGCAGCCCCGTGGACAAACTCCTCTACCCAGAGACCACGGGCAACGACAAGTCCTCGCGAGACAAGATGTCCAAGTGGCGCACCGGTGCTGACCTGCCGTCTGGTCAGAGCCTCAAGCTGCTTCTGGATGAGCTTCGGAGGGAGCCAGGTACGCGCGGCGTAGCCGATGCGGCCGGCGTATGGCTCCTCGCGGCGAGGGCGCTGTCGCAGTTCGACCGGCTCGGCACAGCGCCTGTTCGCCCGCTGTTGCGGACGCGTCTCGAGTCGGCTCGACTCGATGTGAACCCCCGCAAGCGCCTGCAAGAACTCGTCGCGACAGCGGGCGCGGCATGGCCCGAGATGGCTGACCTGGGCCGGCGGCTCTGGCACGACCTCCGGCGCACGACGCAGAAGCACGCCGGTGAGCAGGCGGACACATGGCGCCGGATTCAGGCTCTGGAGGTGCTGGCCAGGGAGTACGACCCGGACGGGATAGCGGCGTACCACCTGGCGTGGATGAAGGGTCGATGGCATGCCCTGTCCGGTCAGTACGAAGACGCGCGGCTGCACTACAAGCGAGCCTTCGAGCTCGCTTGCTATCGGGCGGGACACCAGGTAAGGGACATCGTCGAAGACGCGATCTGCATCGCGGCGTTCCTGGAACAGAAGGTCTTCGTCAACCAGCTGAAGCAGGTCGGGATCGTTCTGGGGCTGTTCGAGCGCCCGGACGAGGACGCTGCTGTCGTCGAAGCTTGGGAGATGGAGCAGTTTGCGCAGCAGCTGCTGGTGCGCTTTCCACCGCACGGCCGCTTCATCGAGAGCGAGCCCGACCTCTCAGACGCTTCCACCGCTGGGCTCATGACGATCGCGCTGTCGGAGATCGAAGCCATCAAGCCGGATCTGCGCAGGCCGGAGCGTGTGCGCGCGGTCCGGTATGGCAACGGGCTCGTCAGACGTTGTCCCCAGCTCAGGCTCTTCGCGTCATTCGGCCGGGTCGAACCAGTTCGCGCCTTGCTCGAAGCGGGCGCTTCAGTCGATGCGCTCGACAGCTCGGGCGCCTCGGCGCTGCTGTGTGCCCTCCAGTACGCGCACGACCGCGGCGACCGGGCCGTCCTGGACCTTCTGCTGACCACAGGCCATCAGGCCTCGACGCTGAACGCCGTCACAAGGCGCAAGCGGCTGACACCCATGATGTGCGCTATCGATCTGGGTGCGCCGGATGTCGTTCTCAAGCTGCTCGAGATGGGCGCCGATGCAGATCAACTCGCCCTCACCGACCTTCAGTCGCCGCTCTACTACACGATCACCAAGGTCAGCGGGCGGGTGCATCCTCACCGGATGCTTGAGCGTCTGGTGGCGGCTATCTTGAGCGAACCGGATGCTGCGGCCAGGGATGCGCTTCGGCGATTCGGCGTGCCGTCCGCCGGCGTGTTCGGGGACAACATGACGCTCATGCGAACCGCCCCGTCACTGGCGCTGGAGACCGCCAAGGCCCTGGTCGACCTTCACGTTCGCCGGTACTCGGTCGAGAAGCTGACACAGATCGTGGCGTCGCTGCTGCGCTTCGGGGCGGATCCCAACAGAGGCCACGGGTACCCAGTCCCTGGGCGCACGCCGCTGATGCTGGCAGCCGAAACCGACAACCCGGGCCTTCTCGAGTTGCTGGTCGAACACGGCGGAGATCCGCTGAAGCCGGATGCACAGGGGCACAACTGCTTCCAGATCGCGACGGCATTCCAGTCACACCGAGTGCTGGCGTGGCTCCGGCGCAGCGCACGCTGAGGATGTCGATGAACCGGCATCGGCCCGCGACACCGGCACTCCTCGTCAGCCCGCGGCTGGCTGCCGTGCACCGCGGTCGTCCATCTCCACCGGATGCGGCGATATCTCCAGCTGGAAGCGAGGATTGATGCGGTAGATCGTCCGGGTTCCACCCCGGGCCGTCGGCTCGTCCTCGATGTCGAAGAGCTCCGTCGCCTGCATCAGCTTCTTCAGCGTCCGATGCCCGAAGCGCTTGTGCAGGTCTGCCAGCTCAGCGGGGTCGTGCTGTCGTATGACGTGGCACGCCGTGGAGAGAACCATCCATCCATCGGCCCGGTCCGATTTGGTGGCCAGCTCACCCAGCATCAGTACAAGGCGGCTGTGCCGCAGCCAGGAGAGCTCCATCTCACGCCTGCCTTCCGGCGAGGCCATGTACCGCGCATGTCCGGTCGCTGCATCGTGGAGTGCGTTGACGAAACCCTGCAGCCGGTCGCGCATCGGCAGCGCCTTGGCACGCTGCTCGTCGAGGTAGGCGAGAGCGGCCTCGGTACTCTCACTGGAAGCTGGTGACCAGCGCGGCAGGAAGTGGTGGATCAGGTCGTTCCTTGCATCCACGACGGCCTTCATCTCGGCCGTGTGCTGTTCAACGAAGGCGCTGTCGGTCTGGATGGTGAAGCCGAAGGAGAACCAGGCATCTTTCAGGTCTTCTGGGGCATCGCGCTCTCCCGCGTCGGCCAGCAGCTCGTCCACGAACTGCCCGGCCAGCTGACCCAGGGTCTGCTTGTGGAACCTGGCCTGGCGCTCTTCAAGGTTACCCTGCATCGAGGCCAGTGTCCCTTCGACCCGGGAGCTGCCCATCAGGTGCTTGAGCAGGTGTTCAATCTGCTGGAACAGCAGAAGGTTCCGGCCAATGCGCCGGAGCACTTCGTCGATCTCGGGCGTTCGGGGCGTGACCCCAGGGGCGATCTCCTCGGTCATCGGTCTAGATCAGCTCGATCGCTTCCCGCAGTCGCTGGGCCGTGGCGGGCAGTCCGCCGCGCTCCATGGCTTCGGCGAAGTGCTCGGCGGTCGCACTGGGCTTCTTCCACCGGGCACGCATCCGCTTGAAGGCCGCGACGGCCACGAGCTGGTCCAGATCCCACTGCGCGACGATGAACTGATCCGGGTGAATGACCTCGATGCCGAGTGCGCCCACGGCCTCTGGTGGGAAGTCCTTCAGGTTGGCCGTGACGATGCAGTCCGCGTGGCCCGCCAGCGCCGCGGCCAGGACATGCACATCGTCCGGGTCGGGCAAGCGGAGCCCACCGGCACAGGCCAACCAGGCGGCTTCGGGGACCTCCCAGTCGGGGATCGCCTCGCGCATCTGGTCGCGCCGGAAACCCAGGCGGCCTTGCAGGTCGGGCCGCTTTTCCTCCAGCGCGGCGATCCATTCCGACTCGATGCGGGCAGTCCACTTCGCGGCGAAGAGCCCCGCCGTCGCCAGGCTCATCAGCGCGTCGGCCATGGCCAGCGGGTACAGCACGCACGCGTCCAGGAGCGCCGTGTAGCGCGCGTGCCCGGCCATGTCAGTAGTCCAGGCCGAGCTCTCGGGAGTTCTCTGCCAGGCGCTCGAGCGCAGCCTCCTGCCGCTCGCGCATCTTCCGGGCGTAGGCGATCAGGTCCTCGAAGGCGACGCGCCGGTGGGTGCCCACCATGCGGTGAGGCAGCTTCCCGGACTCGATCTCCTTGATCACGAAGGGCCGGGAGACGTTCAGGAAGTGCGCCGCCTCGACCGTGCTGAACTCCTGGTTGGAAGGCACGAGCGTGACCGGGCGCCCTTCGCTCATGGCACCCAGCAGTTGCCCGATGAGCTTGAGCGCGGCAGGCGGCACGTCGACAGTCGGATGCTCGCCGCTGTCGGTGGTCAGGGTGATCGCCGCGGCACGCGAGTGGTCCAGCGCTTCCATGATGCAGCGCTGGGCCACCCGGGCCATCTCCATGTCCTGTGGAGACAGCGGGGGCGGCAGGACCTGACGTGCCTTCTCGAGGGTGCGCATGGGTGCTCTCCGGTGTGTTGCTTTGAACGACGGGACAGGGCCCGGGTTCGCACATCACTGCTTCGTTTTCGGCATGGTACCGAGTAAACGCAATAAATGCAGCAAGTGCTTCAAGTGTGAGGCTGGGCGGGAGGCCTGCCCCACACCTGCATCACGTTGAACCAGGTCGGCAAAGTCGAGCGCCGTCTGGTCGAACGGCTGCTCGACGACATGGAGAGCCATGCGAGCACCCTTCCCCACCGCTTCAAGCAGTCGAGTACCTTGATAAGTCTTGATATCACGGGACAGCAAGCACTCACACGTGGATCGGTCGTCGATGGGTTGACGCATGCCGCCTCGGGCGCGCACCGGCCGCCTATGAAGCGGCCGCTCGCCTGCTCATCGTCAGCCGGTCAAGCAATGCGGCCTTGAGGCCACGCTTACGGCGGAATGCGAACGATGGCAACAGCCCTCTCGATCTCGATGGTGGACGGCACGCACGACGGCATCACCGCCCTTCGTGCCGGCGGCTCGCAAAAGGTGACGGGCAACAACGCAGGAACTGGCGAATTTCCACGCAGATGCTGCAGCTTCATCCAGCGGTGCAACTGGTTGGCGTCGACGCCGTGCTTCAACGCCAGGCCGGCTACCAACACGCCACGCCCGGCGGCCTGCTCGACCAGCCAGATCTTGACGGCCGTCGTGATGCTGCGCTTGCCGTTGCGCATCACGCGCTCCGCGCTCGCGCTAGGCCAGTCTAGGGTGTGTCCGCTGTCCTGTATTGCGGACACATGCTCGGCTGATCACATGCCTACGGTCAACGCGGTCGTGCGACCGCGGTTATCCTAGCCCGACGCCTACGTCGGCGATGGCACCTTGGGCGCACTTGGCCGGAGTCGACTGAGCTGCCAGTGTGAAGCTCACCGGCTGCGTTTCCTAACCTAAAGCACAACTCGTTTCGCTCGACTGAAGCCAAGAGCGTTCCAGCAACGCTTACGCCACCAGTCAGGAACTCCGTTCCGGCACCCGCGCCTACGCCAAGCGCAATGTCTCCCACCGTCGAATCGCAGTTGCTGACCGCTCCCATCGCAACCGCGATTCCGCCAACGATCGCGCCTAACACCTGGGGTACGGCTATCGCCGCCGGATCTGTGCAGCTAATCGGATTACCACCCGCCTACGCGTATGTATTGGTCCCCTCCCACGCGAGACCGATGGGATCGGCCTGGTTGGAAACACCCCCAGACGCGAATTGGTCACGGCGATTCTCTCAGTCGCGCGTCGGACCCCGTCCTCGGCTGACTCCGATGACGGCGCGTCCAAGCAGTAGGCCGATGCCTCCGCATGCGATAAACAGACCAAGAAAGGCCAGAGCTTCGGAGTCGCTCCAACGAGAGACACGAGCGACAACGCCGAACAGGGCTGCGAGCGAAACGCCGGTGACACCTATCGAGGCGAGCCATAGCGCGTAACGATTGCCCCGCTCGCCAGGATTCGGCTCGAAGATGAGTTGCCTGATGTGGCTCACTACAACCCAGCCTGCGCCCACCACGACGCCAGCGGTTCCAACCACGAAGGTGTCGAGCAAGGTCATGTCGTTCGCACCGTCATCATCTTCCAGGAATGAATCCACCGAAGGAAGCGGGCACACCAAGGTTTGCCCAAGTCTGAATGGCGCCGCCCGCGATCACACCTGTCATCGACGCCGAGGCGGCAGGCATGGCCAGTGCTGTTGCACCATACCCACCGCCGCCCGCAACCGCGCCAATGATGGCCTGGGCCATAACTTGACGTCCTTCGACCGGTTGACAAGTCAGCAAGCTGCTGGCGATATTGCCTCCTGCACCGCCGGCAGCACCTGCAAAGGTTGCCACTCCAAGCCCGGCCTTGAACGGGGCCACCTTGGCGCCAAAGGCACCCGTCACTCCCCCAGCCAAAGCACCCGCGCCAATCTTTACCCAGTTTGCTCGCGACCATCCGCCGAGAGCATTTGCGGTTTGGATGGCCCCTGAAACCGCGCCGATACCAAACCCAATAGTCACCGGATTGATGAACGCCAACCCCTCGGGGTCGACGAACGAGATCGGGTTGCCACCCGCGTACGCGTAGGTATTGATCCCGCCCGCCAGCCCAATGGGATCGGACTGGATGTATCTACCGATTGAAGCATCGTATGTGCGGTGCCAGTTCTGCCACAAGTTCGATTCCGCATCGAAATACTGCCCCGGAAAGCCGAGGTTGAATTCTCCAGCGAGTGTGCTGTGTGACACAACCCT
>Ga0209278_1000171_pt1 | contig 79700 bp, 73 predicted proteins | sample JI81BgreenDNA_FD_187504 | JGI IMG/M metagenome (GOLD analysis project Ga0209278, IMG submission 187504) | Wastewater effluent complex algal communities from Wisconsin, to seasonally profile nutrient transformation and Carbon sequestration -... | ecosystem: Engineered > WWTP > Effluent > Algae... | reverse complement strand
GGCACGTCCCAGCCTGCGCAGGCAGGCTGTGAGCCGCGGCCCGCAGCCCCTGCTGCGCGGGGGGACGGCCCCTGTGGCCGGGCAAAGCCCGTTCCACGGCGCCCTGGGGCACAGGCACTTCGCTCCGGAGGTTTCACCTTTCCCCCCTGCGCCGAGCGGCTGGGGGCTGCCGCCGGAGTCGGCAGGACTGTGGGCACGTCCCAGCCTGCGCAGGCAGGCTGGGAGCCGCGGCCCGCAGCCCCTGCTGCGCGGGGGACTTACCCTGTGGCTGGGCGCTGTGCATGCCTTCGCATGCTCGCCCTTGACCTTTTTCCTGGAGACTGCCTCATATGCCGGTGACGTTGGATGGACAACTGGTGGTGGCGATTTCGTCGCGGGCGCTGTTCGACTTTGAGGAGGAGAACCGCCTGTTCGAGACCGGCGACGATCGTTCCTACATGCAGCTGCAGCTCGACCGGCTGGAGGTGCCCGCCGCACCGGGCGTGGCGTTTTCGCTGATCAAAAAGCTGCTGGCCTTCAACGACGCCCCCGATGGGGCCGGCCAGCAGCGGGTGGAGGTGGTGATCCTCTCGCGCAACGACCCGGTCTCGGGCATGCGGGTGTTCCGCTCGGCGCAGCACTACGGCCTGCCCATCCAGCGCGGCAGCTTCACCCGCGGCCAGCCGCCCTGGCGCTACCTGCGGCCGCTGCGCGCCAACCTGTTCCTCTCCACCCACCTGGCCGATGTGCGCGCCGCGCTCGACGCGGGCGTGCCCGCCGCGCAGGTGTACCCACAGTCGGTGCGCGCCAGCGACGCGCACCCGCATGAGGTGCGCATCGCCTTCGACGGTGACGCGGTGCTGTTTTCCGACGAAGCCGAGCGCGTGTTCCAGGCACAGGGGCTGAGCGCCTTTCAGCAGCACGAGCGCGACAAGGCCGCCCAGCCCCTGCCCGGTGGCCCGTTCAAGCCCCTGCTCGAAGCCCTGCACCGCCTGCAGGCCGCGGGCACCCGCAGCATGCGCATCCGCACCGCGTTGGTGACCGCGCGCAGCGCCCCGGCGCACGAGCGCGCCATCCGCACCCTGATGGACTGGGGTATTGACGTGGACGAAGCCATGTTCCTCGGCGGCCTGCCCAAGGGGCCGTTCCTGCGCGAGTTCGAACCCGACTTTTTCTTCGACGACCAGACCGGCCACATCGAATCGGCCGCGCAGCATGTGCCGTCCGGCCACGTGGCGGCCGGCATTTCCAACCACTGAAGCTGGAACCGCGACCGCGGTCCCGCCGTCTCAGGCGGCACACCCCTGCACCTGGCCCAAGACTGCGCCCCCACCATGAACGCCCCTGCCCTGTCCAGATTCCAGCGCTTTCGCCTGTTCCTCCACAAGGTCACCGCGCTGGCCCTGCCCTACTTCCGCTCCGAAGAAAAGTGGAAGGCGCGCGGCCTGCTGGCGGCCATCGTGCTGCTCAACCTCGGCGCGGTCTACATGCTGGTGCTGATCAACGAGTGGAACCGCGTGTTCTACGACGCGCTGCAAAACAAGGACGCCGCCGTTTTCTGGCGCGAGCTGGGGCGCTTCACTTACCTGGCCTTCGGCTTCATCGTCATCGCGGTCTACCGCTTCTATCTCACGCAATTGCTGCAAATGCGCTGGCGCGCCTGGATGACCGGGCATTACCTCGACCGCTGGCTGGCCCACAAAGCCTTCTACCAGCTCGAACTCGCCCGCTTCTCGCCCAGCGAAGGCGCCACGCCCGACAACCCGGACCAGCGCATCGCCGAAGACGTTAACCAGTTCACCACCTACAGCGTCAGCCTGAGCATGGGCCTGCTCAACGCGGTGGTCACCCTGGTGAGCTTTGTCGGCATTCTGTGGGGGCTCTCGGGCAGCTTCAGTTTCCACTTCAACGGCAGCGAACACAGCATCCCCGGCTTCATGGTCTGGATGGCGGTGGTCTATGCGCTCGCGGGCAGCGTCATCGCCCACCTGCTGGGGCGGCCGCTGATCGGGCTGAACTTCCGCCAGCAGCGGGTGGAGGCCGACTTTCGCCACCACATGGTGCGGGTGCGCGAATACAGCGAGTCCATCGCCCTCGACCGCGGCGAGGCGGTGGAGCGGGCACAGTCGGGCCTGCGCCTGACGGCGGTGCTGGCCAACTACCTGCAACTCATCCGCCGCCAGAAAACGCTCACCTGGTTCACCGTGGGCTACGGGCAGGCGGCGGTGGTGTTCCCCTTCATCGTCGCGGCGCCACGCTTTTTCAGCGGTGCCATCCAGCTCGGCGAGCTGATGCAGATCGCTTCCGCCTTTGGCCGGGTGCAGGACGCCCTGTCGTGGTTCGTCGACAACTACGATGCGCTGGCCGCCTGGCGCGCCACCACCGACCGCCTGACCAGTTTTGAGGACAGCTTCGCCCAACTGCAAAGCCCCGTCACCGGCCAGAGCGCACCGCCGCCGACGGGCACCCCCGACCGCCTGGCGCTGGACGAGTTGCACATCGCCCTGCCCGACGGCACAGCGCTGATCAGCGCCAGCGGCCTGGCCCTGCACGCCGGGGAGCATGTGCTGATCAAAGGGCCGTCGGGCAGCGGCAAGTCCACCCTCTTTCGCACGCTGGCGGGCATTTGGCCCTGGGCACGCAGCCGCGTGCAGCGGCCCGCCGACTTTGACGAACGCGCCATGTTTTTGCCGCAGCGCCCCTACTTCCCCAATGGCGCGCTGCGCGACGCACTGGCCTACCCCGCCCCGCCCGGGCGCTACACCGATGCGCAACTGCAGCAAGCGCTGCACGACGCGCTGCTGCCGCACCTGGCCGAGCAGCTCGACCGCGCCGACACCTGGGGGCAGAAACTCTCGGGCGGTGAACAGCAGCGCCTGGCCATGGCGCGCGTCTTCCTCAAGCAGCCGCGCTGGCTGTTTCTGGACGAGGCCAGCAGCGCACTGGACGAAGACGCCGAGCGCGTGCTCTACCAGCGCCTGCGCGAGCGGGTGGCGGCACACCACGGCGCCTTGGTGTCCATTGCCCACCGCCCCGGCGTGGCCGCCTTTCACAGCCGCCAGTGGCAACTGCAGGCCGCAACACCCCACGGCCAGGGCCTGCGGCTGGTGGCCCTGTGAAGCTGCATCGCGCGCCCGGCGTCAGCCCTGCAGGCTGCTGACCGGGTCCAGCCGGGCGGCCTGGCGGGCTGGATAGGCCCCCGCCACCATGCCGCAGCCGATGGCCAGCAGGCTGGCCTGCGCCACCACAGACGGCAGCAGCACAGCCTCAAAACCCGCCAGACCCAAGGCCACACTGGCCACTGTCCAGCCCAGCAGCATGCCCACCACCGCGCCGACCAGACAGATCAACACCCCTTCGCACAGGAACTGGATGACGATGTCCTGCGGCTGGGCGCCAATGGCCATGCGCAAACCGATTTCGGCCCGCCGCTCCGCCACCGTGACCAGCATCATGTTGGTGATGCCCAGCGCGCCCACCAGCAGGGCCACACTGCCCAACACCGCCAGAAACCGGGAATAGAGCGAAATCTGCTCCTGCCGCGAGCGGATGAACGCCCAGGCGCCATCGGCTTGGACCGAATACCCCGGCAGCAAGCGCTCGACCCGGGTGGTGATCTGCGTGGCCATGGCCTGCGCGTCGGCGCCCGCCTGCAGCCGCAACAGCCACGATGGGGTGGACATCCCCCGGTCTTCACGCTGCGCCTCGCCAGCCGCCACCACCAGCGCCGACTGGTTGATCTGCAAGGCTTGCACAAAATCGCTGCCCGGGTGCGAGCGCAACACGCCCACGATGCGGTACGTGCGTCCGCACGCCTGCACCGTCGACCCCAGGCCAATGCCCGGCCTTTGCTGGCGCAGCTCACCCAGCACCTGCGACCCCACCACCAGGTTGTTCTGGCCCTCGTCGGCACGGGTCAAGGCCCGCCCTTGTGCCCACTGCAAGCCCAGCAAATCCTGCAGGGCGGCCGTGGTCTGGATCACCGCCAGGTGCCGCACATCGTGGCGGCCGCTCACACACGAGGTGCGCTCATACACCGGGGCCACCGCCGTCACCCCGGGCATGGCGCCCAGCAAGGGCGCCAGCGCATCCAGGGCCACCGCTTCGCTGGCCTCTTGGCCGGGCAACCCGCTGGGGCGTTGACCCATGCGGCCCATCTCCACGTCGTCGCGGTCCATCGACGATGGACGGTTGATGCTGAGGGTCACGATGTCGCCGCCCAGGCTGTCGAGCGAGGCCTGGATTTTGGCCTGCACGCTGCCGCCAATGATGAGCATGGAAAAAATGGCACCAAAACCAATGGCCACGCCCAGCACCACCAGCCACATGCGGCGGCGCGCGCTCCAGATGCTTTGCAGCGCAAACTCCAGCGCAACCGGCCAGCGCTGCAACGCGGCGCGGTTGCGGGCAAAACGCCCGTGCAGCGGGCTAGCCATGCGCGAGGCCCTGTCGCCGTCCATCCGCTTCGGGTGCTGCGGCTTCGGGCATGGTGCGGCTGTCGCTCTCGATGCGGCCGTCCAGCAGGCGGACACAGCGCGGCAGCTGGCGGGCCAATGCGGGGTCGTGGGTGATGACCACCAGGGTGACGCCCGTCTGCTGCGACAGGCTTTTCATCAGGTTCATCACCGCCTGCCCGTTGACCGAATCGAGCGCGCCGGTGGGCTCGTCGGCCAGAATCAGCTGCGGCCCGGACACCAGGGCCCGCGCAATGGCCACACGCTGCCGCTCGCCGCCCGAGAGTTGGGACGGCCGGTGGTCCAGGCGGTGCGCCAGACCCACCGCCTGCAAACTGTCCATGACCCGCTTGCGACGCTCGGCGGCATCGAGCTGCTGGTAACGCAGTGGCAACTCCACGTTTTGCCCGGCGCTCAGATGGGGCACCAGGTGAAACTGCTGGAACACAAAGCCGATGGATCGGCCGCGAATGGCCGCTTTTTGCTCAATCGACAGCGTGTTGATCGGCGTGCCGTTGAAATAAAACGCGCCCTCGCTGGGCCGGTCCAGCAGGCCCATGATGTTCATCAATGTGGACTTACCCGAACCCGATGGGCCGACGATGGCCACCTGCTCGCCGTGGGCAATCTCCAGGTCCACCGCCGACATCGCATGCACCGCCGTCTCACCGGTGCGGTACACGCGCGAGACCTGCCGCAAAGCGATCAGCGGCGGGTCGCTGGCAGGGGCGTGCGCAGTGGCGTGCCCTGGCGCACCAGCGGGCTGTGCCGAGGCAAAGGTCGCTTGCGGCGCTGCCATCGCACTACTCCCAGCCCAGCAGGCGGCTCAGGCCGCCAGCCTCTGGCATTTCTTCGGTGTCGGCGGTGGTGGCGGTGGCGGGCACCCAGACCTCGCCGTCCAGCGGATCGCGCAAGACCACCTCGTCCAGCCCGGCCCGCGCCACCCGCACCGCCCGGAGGGTGGGCGCGTTCTCGGGCGATGCGCGCCAACGCACCTGGGCCGAGCCATCGGGCGCCCACACCAGCGCCGCCATGGGCACGGCGGTCTGGGCACCGGCGCTCTTTTGGGTCACTTTCAGCTGGGCGGTGCCGCCAATGCGGATGCCCTCACGCAGCGCAGCGGGCAGCGACTGGCCGGGCGCCGGCAACGCCACGACAAATTCATACGCTTCATCCCCAAAACCACCGCCGCGTTGGGAGCGGGACTGGCCCAGCACCTTCACCACGGTGGACTTCAGCACCTCCTGGGGCAGCGCGGTCAGGGTCACCTCCACCTCGGCCCCCACCCGCAGCCAGGCAAACTCCGCCTCGGTGCAGGTGGCATGAATCAGAAAGGAAGACGTATCGCCAATAGCCATGATGGCCTGGTCAGCCGTCACCCGCGCGCCCACCACCGGCTCGCGCGGCCCCTCGAAACTGCGCGGGTCTGTGGTCTGCGGGTACAGCACCACGCCCGACAGCGGCGCGGTCAGGGCCAGCCGCTGCTGCCGCTCGCGCAACAAGGCCAGTTCAGCCGCCTTGTTGTCCAGCTCCAGCGCAACAGCCTTCAGCTGGTCGGGCGCAAACTTGCGCTGGCTGGCCTTGAGCTCTTCCCGGGCCTGGGCCACCTGCATGTCAGCCTCGGTCACCGCGTTGCGGGCCGCTTCGTCGTCGTTGCGCGAGACAATGCCCTTGCTGTAGAGCTCGGCCGATTCGGCCTCGCGCGCGCGCGCGGTGGTCAAGGCCGTTTGCGCGGTCAGCAGCCGCCTTTGGGCGTTCAGCACCTCGGTGGGCACGCCGTCCGACAGGTCGGCCCCATCTTGCAACTGGCTGCGCAGCAGCGCCGCTTCGGCGGCGCGCAACTGGGCGAGCAGCTCGGGGCTGGCGATGCGCCCCAGGGCCTGCCCCTGCTGCACGGTGTCGCCAATCGACACCTGCAAAGTCTCCATCACCCCGGCGGCCGGGCTGATGACATCCACCAGCCGCGCCGGCGCCACCTTGCCGGTGGAGGTCAGCTGCAGCGTTTGCACCTCGGCCGACACCGGCTGCCAGTGGCCCTGCGGTGCTGGCGTGCGGTCGGCGGCGCCCCGCAGCGCCAGCGCCGCCAGGCCAGCCAACAGCACAGCAGCGGCCAGCAGCAGGCCCATCACGCGGCGACGGTTCAATCGTGTCATGTTCAACGCAGAGATTCGGGTTGTGCCTGCGCAATCCACTGGTTCACCAGCGGCTCGACACCCCAGGCCTGCAGCAGGCTGCCATCGGTCAAGGCCAGGCCCATGCGGCTGCGGAACACCTCGCGGGTGGCGTCCAGCAGTTGCCGGTTGGCTGCGGCCAGCGCCTGCTGCGCATAACTGAGCTCCAGCGGACTGATGCGGCCCAGGCGCTGGCGGGTCACCTCAGCGTCCAGCTGCTGCGTCGCCAGGGCAAACGCTTCGCGCATCAGCCGCAGCTGCTCCAGGGCAAAACGCAGGTTGCGCAGACCATCCACCGCATCGTCACGCACCTGCCGCTCCACGTCGGCCAGCTCGGCGTGCGCCAGCTCCAGGTTGCTCAAGGCCACACGCTCTTCCAGCCGGGCCGGGGCGCGGTCAAAACTGTACGACAGCGACAAGCCGGCAAAGTGGTTCGGACCGTTGCGCAGCGCCGCCGCGCCCGCAGGCGTCCACTCGCTGCCCAGCGTCACATCCAGCGCGGGCAACAAGCCGTCGCGGGCCACCGCCAGCGACAGCTCGGCCAGCGCAACGGCTTCGCGGGCCGCCAGCAGCGGCACCGAATGGCGCAGGGCGGCCTCGACAAAAGCGGGCTCATCGGGCACGTCCCCCGGGTCTTGGGCTTCCAGCGTTTTGTCCAGCACCAGGCTCTGCTCATCCAGCGGCTCGCTGCGCCCCATGGCCCGCTCCAGCACCCGCACCGCCTGGCGCAAACTGTTGTCGGCCTGCGCCACGTTCAGGCGCGACAACGACACGTCCAACCCGCTTTGCAACAACACATTGCGCGGGCTGCGCCCGGCCTGCACCAGAGCCACGTTCAATTCATTCACCTGCTGCGCCAGCGCGTACGCGGCTTGCGCCTGCTGCAAGGCCGCCTGCGCCTGCTGCACCCCCAGGTAAGCGTTCAGCACCTGGGCCACGATTTCGCTGGCCGTCTGCTGCAGGCGCCGCGCCGCCACCCGAAAGGCCGACTCTGCCGCCGCCAGCTGCGCCTCGTTCACCGTGCGCCCCGCCCCCTGCAGCAGCGGCTGGGTGAGGGCCATGCTGACATTACGCTGAGCGTCTGTGCCCGGCAGCGCTGACGCCAGCGCGCCCGGCACACCGTTGCGGGTCCAGTTGTTGCTGAGTCTGACCTGTGCGCCCGAGCGCAGCCGCCAGTTCAGGTCCAGCCCCGCCTGCGTCTGCGCGGACACCTGGCGCACCCCGTCGGGTCGGCTCGCGCTGCGCTGCACCGCCGCCGTGGTGGCCAGCTTGGGCAAAAACACCGCCCGCTCCACCGTGGCCAAGCGCTCGCCCTGCAACTGCAAGCCGCTGATTGCGCTGCGCAGAACCAAACTGTCGTTCAGTGCGGCCCGCACCGCCTCGCGCGAATCCAGGCTGTGCGCAGACGCCACGGGCAAACGGCTCAAGGCATAGGACAAGCCCAGGCGGGTCACCGGGCGAGCAGAGGGGTCTGCGTCTGCCATCGCGTGTCCCGCCGACAAAACACCCACCAGCCCCACAAGCCAGGGAGCCACCCAAGACACAACACGTTGCAAAAAAATCACCGCTGCGCCGCCACGCTCAAGCACGCACAAAAAGACCGACAACACAGGACTGGCGAACCCTTCCCACGGGAGAGCCACGACACCCGAACATGGCTAGAAGATGTCGCGCGCTCATGCATCACTTCCGCTGCTCAGCCACAGACGGAAGCGAACAGACCACTGCGCACGGCTGAGCACCAGCAGTGTGCGGGTGGACCGGACCGCTCAGTTTCGAGACGGGTTTGCATTCAAATTACCGTTCACAAACGAATAGGTTCGACCATACCGGTCGGTCGCGGAGACCGTGATGCGAAAACGCCCGTCATTCTGCAGCCGCCCGTAGGTATCGGACTTGGAGCCATTGAATTTTTTGCTCAGCAACACCCACCCGGTGCTGTTGGTCACAACCACATTACCAGCGGCAGCGCCCCAGTTACCGCTTCTGTCGGTACGGCTGCTGCCCGATCTGGCTGCCGCGAAATAGGTCAGGGTGCTCCCGCCACTCGCGGGGCCCAGGCTGCCTCTACAAGTCGCATTCCTGTTCGCCTGGGCGTTGGTGCTGGCGCAGCTGGAAACGAGGAGATTGCCTGCCGGATTGGCATGCGCCGACAGGCACAAGCCCAGCGCCGGCACGAGCGCGGCTTTGCACAGCCAGGTTGCAGAAGACTGAAAAATGTGTTTCATGAAGAACTCCATGGCTAGGTTTTAAGTTCGCGTGCCGGATGTCTTTGCATCTCGTTGCACACCTTGGGTACTCCCTGACGAAAGCGAACGGCTCGGTCACTGTACGGGCGACCCGGCCATTTGGGAAAGCTGATCAATGCCCGCCAGGTACGCCTGATACTCTGCGGGCGATAACGCAAACCGGTACAACTGCATCTCGGCGGCCGAGCGAACCTCATGTTCTTCATCGGGATTGCCCAGGATGCTCAGCAAACGGCTTTTGAGCGCATCCCCCTTGAGCGCGGCCAGCGATGTGGCACCCAGCGCGGCGACACGGACCTGGGTGTCCGCATCGTCCAGCAAGCGCATCACGTCGGCCAGCAGGTACTGTTCGGCGAGGTCCCATTCGGCCAGCCGCTGAATGGCACCGGCCCGGACGGCGGCCAGGGGGTGGTGGGTCCACTGGTGGAACTGCCGCACCCTGATGCGCACCTGTGCCGGGTCAAACGGCGCCTGCGGTCTGAACGCCATCAGCGCATATGACAGTGCTTGCGGGTCCGTCTCGCGGTCCAGCGCCTGCCGGGCCACCTGCTCGGACTTGGGGCCTGGCGGCAGCGCCGACAACAGTGCCAGGCCATCTCGGCGCGCGGTGACATCGGCGCTGTCAACCGCCCAGTCCACCGCCTGCGCGATCACCCGCTCCACCGGTGTGTGGGACAGAAAGTGCAGCACATTCCATTTGGCCGGACCCGCAGGCTCGGCCCGGTAACGGGCCAGCACAGCGTCGACCAATGCCGGCTCCTGTGCCAACAGAGGCGCAACAGCGGCCACAGCGCCAGTGTCCGGCTGCTCCCATGAGACGGACCGAACCCAGTCCCCCCAGTCTGTTTTTGCCACCGCATGGCCTGCGCTCATGGGGTCCACTGCACCGGCGTCACGGGCGGCAACCGGCTGGTGAAACGGCCCCAGAATGCCGCCAGCCAGACCCAGCACGGCTCCCAAAACGAAGACGATGACCAGCTTTGACACCGAGGTTTGTCGGGATGTGGTCATATCCGAAGGGATGACCTTGAGATGGCGGGGCGGGTGTCGGGGACAAGCCTGTCGCTGGAGCCGTCCAGCCGATGGCGGTTGGAACACCGCTGCAATGCCTCATTCATGATCGGATGGTGGGCTGCTCTCGAATGCAAAGTGTGCGTTCATCCATCACGGGTCGCGTCGGCGGATGGAGTCAAACCGCCTCATGGGGATGAACACTGCGTGGCAAGCGTACACGGTTTCGATCGGGATTGACCGGGCTGGACAGCGCTGGTCGCTTCAATGGTGATGTTCACGACTGCGTTGTCGATGGTGCGCCCACGGCTGCGCCCTGTGTATCCGGGTTTGCATGAGCGTGCCGCTGCTGCCCATCGGCATGGGGTGGCACACCCGTGGCTTCGAGCGGGGTGCCTGCCGGGCCACCCGGGCCGGTCGTGTTGGTGTGAAGGCCCTGCCTGCGTTGCGGCACGAGCCCGGCCCGCCGCTCGGTCCACCGTCGCTTGATGTTTGACAAGGTTGCAAGCGCCGGGCCGGGGCCATACTGACGGACATGGCGAGCTTGTTTCTCGAATCGTTTTTTGCGCTGGGGTGCCTGGTGGTGGCGGTGGGGTTGCGGCCCTGGCGCATGTTGCAGGGGAGCGCGCTGCTGACGCCCACGCTGGCGGCGCTGGCGCTGATGCCCTGGCTGTGGCTGCTGCCGCAGAAGATGCCGCAGGGGCTGCAGATCCAGCTCTCGGGCGCCAGCTTGCTGGTGTTGATGCTGGGCTGGCCGCTGGCGGTGCTGGTGTTGGCCGGGGTGACGCTGGTGGTCTGGGCCGTGGGGCAGGCCGATGGGGCGGCTGTGCTGTCGCAAGGAGTGTGGGTGGGTCTGGTGCCGGCCACACTGGCGCTGGGCGTGGGGGCGGTGCTGCGCCGCTGGCTGCCGCCCAACCCCTTCATCTACACCCTGGGCCGGGGTTTTCTGGGCACGGCGGTGGCGGTGTTCGTCTCGGGGCTGCTGCTGGAGGGCTTGCAGTGGCTGGCCGGCGATGCGGGGCGTGAGGGGTCGCTGGTGGCGCGCTGGCTGATGGCCTGGGGCGACGCTTTCCTGACCGGCATGTTCAGCGCCATCTTCGTGGCCTTCGCCCCGCAATGGCTGGCCACCTGGTCAGACGCGCGCTACCTGCGGCCACCTGGGCACTGATGCCTTTGGGCGGCGCTGGTCAGGCGACCTGTTCTGCCGTGAGCACCTCGCCGCGCAGCGAATGCGGCAGCGCTTGCGTGATCTTCACGTCGATCATCTGACCGACCAGCCGGGCGCTGTTCGGACCACCGTCGAAGTTGACGATGCGGTTGCACTCGGTGCGGCCCATCAGCTCGGCAGGGTTCTTGCGCGACGGCCCTTCCACCAGGATGCGCTGCACCGTGCCTTCGCGGCTGGCGCTGATGCGGCGCACGTTGTCCTCGATGGTGGCCTGCAGGTGCTGCAGGCGCTGCAGCTTGACCGCGTGCGGCGTGTCGTCGGGCAGGTTGGCGGCTGGGGTACCGGGGCGCGGGCTGAAGATGAAGGAAAAGCTGCTGTCGTAGCCAATGTCGGTGATCAGTTTCATCATCTTCTGGAAGTCTTCCTCGGTCTCGCCGGGGAAGCCAACGATGAAGTCGCTGCTCAGCGACATGTCGGGCCGCACCGCGCGCAGCTTGCGGATGGTGCTCTTGTATTCCATGGCGGTGTAACCGCGCTTCATGGCCATGAGGATGCAGTCACTGCCGTGCTGCACCGGCAGGTGCAGGTGGCTCACCAGTTTCGGCACCTTGGCGTAGGTGTCGATCAGGCGCTGGGTGAACTCGTTGGGGTGGCTGGTGGTGTAGCGGATGCGCTCGATGCCCGGGATGTCGGCCACGTACTCGATCAGCATGGCAAAGTCGGCGATCTCTGCCGTATCGCCCATCTTCCCGCGGTAGGCGTTGACGTTCTGGCCCAACAGCGTCACTTCTTTCACGCCCTGGTCGGCCAGGCCGGCCACTTCGACCAGCACGTCCTCGAACGGGCGGCTGACCTCTTCGCCGCGGGTGTAGGGCACCACGCAGTAGCTGCAGTATTTGCTGCAGCCTTCCATGATGGAGACGAAGGCCGACGCGCCTTCTACCCGCGCCGGCGGCAGGTGGTCGAACTTTTCGATTTCGGGAAAGCTGATGTCCACCTGCGGCTGGTTCAGCCGGTCGCGGGCTTTGAGCATTTCGGGCAGGCGGTGCAGCGTCTGCGGGCCAAAGACCACGTCCACGAAGGGCGCGCGCTTGATGATCTCGGCACCCTCCTGGCTGGCGACGCAGCCGCCGACGCCGATGAGCACCCCCTTTTTCTTGAGGTGGCGGACGCGGCCGAGGTCGGAGAACACCTTTTCCTGTGCCTTCTCGCGCACCGAGCAGGTGTTGAACAGGATCAGGTCCGCCTCTTCGGGGTCCTGGGTTTTCTCGAAGCCCTCGGCGGCGCCGAGCACGTCGGCCATCTTGTCCGAGTCGTACTCGTTCATCTGGCAGCCAAAGGTTTTGATGAAGACTTTTTTGGGCATATGAATCACCCCCTGCGCCGCTGACGCGGCTTCCCCCTGAAAGGGGGACCGCACTGGCGGCCCGGCAGAGCCGGTTCCGCGGCGTGTGCGGGACGGGGGTCCTGCAGTGGTTGATTGAGGGGTTACTGGCCGGCGCGCTTGCGCTTTTCGGCGGCTTCGGCGGGGGTCAACACCCAGACCTCGTGCACCAGGCCTTGGGGTTCGAGGGTGTAGTTGACCACCAGCGGCTGCCCGACGAGGGTGCCCGAAAGCAGGAGCAGGTTGTCGGCGCCTTTGATGCGGGCGCCGGGCGAGAGCCGGGCGGCCCGACCGTCCATGGTGATGGCCGGTGGCTGGGTGACGACCAGGGTGCCGCGCAGGGCGTTGGCGGGAAAGTTGCGCGGTGCGTTCTGCGCCAGGGCCAGGGTGCACAGGCCCAGCCCGGCCAGGGCCAGCACGGCGCGCGGGGCGCGAAGGGGAAAACAGCGGTTCATGGTGTAGATCCAGAGGCTGAAGAGGCGTACGCGGAAGCCACGCCAGGGCCGCGATTGTCTCACGCGCGCGCCAGAATGCCGGCTGCCGCTCACCTGCCGTGCGAGGGCGCTCAACCGGGCCTGCTGCTCGGTTTTGCCGGCCCGCCGATACTGCGGCGCTGCCACCACCCACCATGAGTTACCGCATTGTCTGGTTCAAGCGCGACCTGCGCCTGCACGACCACGCCCCGCTGGCCGAAGCGGCGCGGGCCGGGCCGGTGCTGTGCCTGTATGTGATCGAACCCGCGCTGTGGGCGCAGCCCGACGCGTCGGCGCGCCAATGGGGCTTTGTGCGCGAGAGTCTGCGCGCGCTGCGGCGGGCACTGGCCGAACGCGGCGCGCGCTTGCAGGTGGTGGTGGGTGATGTGGTGGACGTGTTGGGCCGCCTGCACGCCGCCTTGCCCTTCGAGGCTGTGCATGCCCACGAAGAAACCGGCAACGGCTGGACCTATGCACGCGATCGCGCGGTGGCGCGCTGGTGCCGGGCGCACGGCGTGGCCTGGCGCGAATGGGCGCAGAGCGGCGTGGTGCGCGGCCTGCGCCAGCGCGACGGCTGGCAGGCGCGGCGCGATGCCTTTGTGGCAGCGCCACCGGTGGCGCTGCCGGCGCGCTGGATCAACGTCGACCTGCCCTGGCACGAGCCGCCGCCGCGCGATGCCCTGGCGGCGGTGCTGACCGATGCCGACGCACCGCAGCGCCAGCGCGGCGGCCGCGCCGAGGGTCTGCGGGCACTGCGGCACTTTCTGGACGGGGGCGGCGCCGACTACCGGCGCGGCATGTCGTCGCCCTTGACCGCGCCCGACGCCTGCTCGCGCCTCTCGCCCTATCTGGCCTGGGGTTGCCTGAGTGTGCGCGAGGTGGACCAGGCCACGCAGGCGATGCTGGCCGCAGCGCCTCTGAACCGCGCGCAACGCCAGGGCCTGCAGGCCTTTCGCAGCCGGCTGGCCTGGCACTGCCATTTCATGCAAAAACTCGAATCAGAGCCCGAGCTGGAGTGGCGCAACCTGCACCGCGGCTACGACGGTCTGCGCGAAGCCGAATGGTCGGACGAACGCTTTGCCGCGCTGGTGCAGGGCCGCACCGGCTGGCCGCTGGTGGACGCCTGCGTGGCCCTGCTGCGCGAGACCGGCTGGCTGAACTTTCGCATGCGCGCCATGCTGGTGTCGGTGGCGGCCTACCCGCTGTGGCTGCACTGGCGCCCGGTGGGCCACTGGCTGGCCCGGCAGTTCGTCGATTACGAACCGGGCATCCACTGGAGCCAGCTGCAGATGCAAAGCGGCACCACCGGCATCAACACTACCCGCGTCTACAACCCGATCAAGCAGGCCCGCGACCAAGACCCGCAGGGGGTGTTCGTGCGCCGCTGGCTGCCGGCCCTGCGGGCGGTGCCCGACGTCTGGCTGTTCGAGCCCTGGCGCATGCCGGCGGACACCCAGGCGCGCTGCGGCGTGGTGGTGGGCCGCGACATACCCATGCCGGTGGTGGACCTGGACAACGCCCTGCGCGAAGCGAAGGCCCGCATGCACGCCCTGCGCGCCCGGCCCGAGGTGCAAGCCGGCGAGGCGGCGGTGGTGCAGCGCCATGCCTCGCGCGCGGGCCGGCGCGAGCAGCCTGCCCGGCGGCGCAGCGCAGCCGAGTTGGCGCAGCAGGAGCTGTTCTGATGGCCGGTGTGCTGCTGCTGTGGCTGCGCAACGACCTGCGCCTGCACGACCACCCGGCGCTGCGGCGGGCCATGGACCGCTGCCAGCGCGACGGCCTGGCCCTGCTGCCGGTGGCCTGGCACGGGCCGTCGGCGCCGGAGCCCACCCGCTGGGGTTTCGAGCGCGTCGGGCCGCACCGCCGGGCGTTTCGGCAGCAGGCGCTGATCGGGCTGGCGCGCAGCCTGCAGGCGCTGGGCAGCGGGCTGGTGGTGCTGGAGGGCGCGTCGCCGCAGCCCCTGGCCGATCTGGCGCGGCGGGTCGGCGCCGTCGGGCTGGTGGCGTCAGCCATCGAAGCGCCCGAGGAGCGGGCCGAGGTGGCCGCGCTGCGGGCGCAGGGGCTGGTGGTGGACACGGTGGCGCAAGGCGGCCTGTTCGACGCCGCCCAGCTACCCTGGGCACCCGAGGCCGTGCCCCCGGTGTTCACCGCGTTTCGCCACGGGGTGGAACGTCTGCGCCTGCAGGCACCGCCGCCACTGCCCACACCGCAGGCACTGCCGCCCTGGCCTGCTGCCCTGCCCCGACCGCCGCTGCCGGCGCGGCTGGAAGCGTTGCCGATGGGGGCCACCGACGAACGCTCTTCTTTTCCCTACGGCCTGGCGGCCTGGCGGGGTGACGAGGCTGCGGCGCTGGCCCACCTGGAGGGCTATCTGGCCCGGGGGCTGCCGCACACCTACAAAGCCACCCGCAATGCGCTGACCGGGCGCGACTTTGCCAGCCACTGGTCGCCCTGGCTGGCCCACGGCGCCCTGTCGGTGCGGCGGGTGGTGGCCGAGCTGCAGGCCTTCGAAGCCGCGCACGGCGCCAGCGACGGCAGCTACTGGCTGTGGTTCGAGCTGCTGTGGCGCGAACATTTCCGCTCGATGTTGCACCGCTTCGGCGCGGGTCTGTTCCGCCCGCAGGGGCTGCTGCCGTCAGCCCCGCGCGCGCCGCACAGCGCCGAAGCCTTCGCCCGCTGGTGCGCGGGCGGCACCGGCATCGGTCTGGTGGACGCGGCGATGCGCGAGCTGCGCCACACCGGCACCCTGTCGAACCGGCTGCGGCAGATCGTGGCGAGCGCACTGATCCACGAATGCCGCGGCGACTGGCGCGCGGGTGCTGCCTGGTTCGAACACAGCCTGATCGACTTCGACGTGCACAGCAACCAGGGCAACTGGGCCTACATCGCCGGGGTGGGCACCGACCCGCGCGGCGGGCGGCGTTTCAACCTGGACAAACAGGCCCGCGAGCACGATGCCGACGGCGTTTACTGCCGCCGCTGGCTGGGCGACGGCGGCGTGTCGGCGTCTTCCAGCGGGTAGGCATCGGCCACATAGGCCGGCCCCTTCATCACCATCACGATGAAGGCGCCGATGGCCACGGTGAGCACCACCGTCCAGTGCAGGATGAGCAGGCTGACCACGCCGATGTGCAGCGAGGTGATGCGGGTGAACACCTGCGCTGCGCTGCCGTCCCAGGGCCAGAACTGCGCCACCCCGGCGCACAACACCAGCAGCGCCGTGCCCTGCCAGAGGATGGCTGGGAGGCGGCGCAGGATGACCCGTTCCAGACCGGGCGGCGACTTCTGAAAACCGGGCAGGATGTTGAACAGTTCCACAGCAGGGCTCCTGACAGACGGGGGGACGGGCTGTCCCGAGGGCGTGCAGCCTTGACCGGCTCGCAAGCCGTGAGGATAGGCAGCGGACCATGTCCCCACTGGCCACTCAGCCGCTCGGCCGCTCGGCCGCTTGGACGCTTGTCCGGTCAGCCGCCATTCGGGGGCCGCGCGGCGGGCTATTTCCAGCGCACCGGCTCCAGGTGCACACTGCCCTGCGCGCTGGAGAGGGTGAGCGCGCCGTCTTGCACCAGCGCCTGCAGCTGCATGCTGCGCTCGGCAAGCGCTGCCAGCGCGGGCGCGGCCTCGGCCGGCAGGCGCCAGACCTGCAGCTTGCCCAGCCGGGTCAGCTTGCTCTCAATGCCCTTCCACCACACCTCGGCCGCCGGGCCGAAGGGGTAGACCACCACCGCATCGGCCTGGCTGCAGGCCTTGGACAGCGGTTTGTCTTCCGGCTGGCCGACCTCGATCCACACGCGCTTGCGGCCGGTGAAATCGGTCAGCGAGGCGTCCGGGTCGTCCGGGTCTGACAGCCCGGCGCCAAAGGCCAAGGTGCCGTCGCCGCCGCAGATGTCGTTCAACTGGTGCGCCTGCAGCGCCAGTGCCGCCAGTCGCACCATCATGCGCTCGTCGGTCTCGCTGGGGTGGCGGGCCAGGGTCAGCGCGTGGTCGGCGTAGTAGCCGTGGTCGATGTCGGCGATCTGCAGGCTCGCCTTGTAGATGGTGGACTTGAGGGCCATGGTCGGAACGGTGTTGCTCGCGCCAGCGCCGGCCGGGCAAGAAAAAACCCCTGAAAACGGCGTTTTCAGGGGTTGCAATTTTGGTGGCGATAGGTGGACTTGAACCACCGACATCAGCATTATGAATGCTGCGCTCTAACCAACTGAGCTATATCGCCAAGGCCTGAAAGTATATACCGTTTTTTGGGTTGCTTTCAAGCGTCTCACCGGCCTGCGGGGCGGGCTTCTCAGCGGTGGGTGAACACCGCCGCGCGCTTGTTCAAAAAGGCGTCCATGCCTTCTTTCTGGTCGTCGGTGGCGAACAGGGCGTGGAACAGGCGGCGCTCGAACATCACGCCGTCGGCCAGCGTGCCTTCAAAGGCGCGGTTGACCGATTCCTTGGCGGCCATCACCGCCAGTTGGGAGAACTGGGCGATCTGCAAGGCCGCGCCCAGGGCCTCGTCCATCAGCTGGTCCAGCGGCACCACGCGACTGACCAGACCGGCGCGTTCGGCTTCGGTCGCGTCCATCATGCGGCCTGTGAGGGCCATGTCCATGGCCTTGGCCTTGCCCACCGCGCGCGGCAGGCGCTGGGTACCACCGGCGCCGGGGATGATGCCCAGTTTGATCTCGGGCTGGCCGAATTTGGCGTTGTCGGCGGCGATGATGAAGTCGCACATCATGGCCAGTTCGCAGCCGCCGCCCAGGGCAAAGCCGCTGACGGCGGCGATGATGGGCTTGCGCACGCTGCGGATGGTTTCCCAGTTGCGGGTGATGTAGTCGCCCTTGTAGGCGTCGGCAAAGCTGTACTTGGCCATGGCGCCGATGTCGGCACCGGCGGCAAAGGCTTTTTCGCTGCCGGTAATGATCATGCAGCCGATGCCGTCGTCGGCATCGAAAGCCTTGAGGGCGGCGCCCAGCTCGTCCATCAGCTGGTCGTTCAGCGCGTTGAGCTGCTTGGGGCGGTTGAGGGTGACGATGCCGACGCGGCCTTCGGAGCGCACGGTGATCAGTTCGGGGGTGGCGGTTGGGCTCATGGGTTCCTCGGGGGGCAAGAATTGACGTGAACGTCAACTATATTTCATGAACCGGCCCGCAGGCCCAGCGGCGTGCTGCACGCCGTGCGCAGCGCCCCGGTCCTGCTCCACAGGGCACTTGCAACAGGGTCAGGCCCAGGCGCCCGCTGGCGACAGCCAGCGCGCCAGCAGCCCGGCATCCCCCACGCTCAGACGCACCGTCTGGGCCTCGGCCGGCCAGACCAGCGGCAGGCGCAGCAGGCGCCGGTCGCGCGAGACGATGGCGGTGAGCCTGGGACGCTGGCCGCGCAGCTGGGCCACATCGTCCAGCCGGGTCACGCGCCAGCTCTCGGCCGCGGCGCCGCGCTGGGGTGGCGGGAACTCCACCCCCAGCCACTCGTCACCCGCGGCCAGCCCCGCCGCCTCGGCGGCACCGCCGCGCAGCACGGTCTTGACCGTCAGCAGCCCGCCCGCTTCGCTCACCCGCAGGCCCAGCTGCTGGGCCAAGGGCGCCTTGTCGTGCTGCACTTTGGCGCCCTGGGGCGCCAGCAGTGCGGGCACCGGCAGTTCACCCGTGCCGTGCACCCAGTCGCGCAGTTCACGGTCAAAAGCCCGGCCGCCCAGCCGCTTGAGGGCACGGGCAATATCGGCCTCGCGGATCGGGCCACCCGCGCTGCGGGCCCACAGCTCGCGCATCACGTCGTCGAGCGTGCTGAGGCCTTCGGCGCGCAAGGTGAGGTCCAGGCACAACGCCACCAGCGCGCCCTTGGTGTAGTAACTCACCGTGGCGTTGGGCGTGTTTTCCTGCACCCGGTAGTACTTGGTCCAGGCCTCGAAGCTGGCCTGCGCCACGCTCTGCACATGCCGGCCGGGTGTCTGCTGCACCTGGTTGAGGTGCTTGGCCACCAGTTGCAGGTAGCAGGCGTCGTCGATCAGGCCGGCGCGGCGCAGGAACAGGTCGTCGTAGTAGCTGGTGAAACCCTCGAAGAACCAGAGCAGCTCGGTGTGGTTTTCACGGTCGTAGTCGTAGCGCGCAAACTCGGCCGGGCGCAGGCGCTTGACGTTCCAGGTGTGGAAGTACTCGTGGCTGATCAGGCCCAGCAGCGTGGTGTAGCCGTCGGTGGCTTTGAGCGGTGCCTTGGCGGAGCGCGGAGGCATGGAATCCGGCGCCGGGCCGCCCCAAGCCGGATTCGCACCCCCTTGGGGGGCAGCGACCCGCGCAGCGGCGGAGCGTGGGGGCAAATCCACCCGCTGGCAGATCAGGGCGGTGCTGTTGCGGTGCTCCAGGCCACCGTAGCCGTCGCCACTGGCGTGCAGCATGAACACGTAGCGCTCAAACGGTGGCTGCTGGTCGCCGTGCCAGAAGTGGATCTGCGCTTCGCAGATGCGCTGCACGTCGGCCAGCAGCCGCTCGCCGTCAAACCAGCCGCCAGCACCGCTGACCACGAAACGGTGGGGGACGCCACCGGCTTCAAAGTCGCCGCTCCAGAAGGTGCCCAGCTCGACCGGGCAGTCGGCCAGTTCGTCGTAGTCGACGGCCTGGTACAGGCCATAGCCGGCGGCGTCGGTCTGCACCGGGGTCAGGCCGGTGGCCACCTGCCAGCCGGCCGGCGCCTGACCGGGCTCGACCAGCAGGGTGTGCGGCTGGCCTTCCTGGCCGATCACCCGCAGGCACAGGCTGGTGGCGTTGAAGAAGCCACGGGTGATGTCGAGAAAGGCGGTGCGCACCGAGGCGTCGAAGGCATAGACCTCGTAGCGCAGCGTCAGCGGCTGGGCGGGATCGGCCTCGGCTTGCCAGCTGTTCTTGTCGAGCTGGCGCAGCGGCACCGGCTCGTCGCCCTGGGTGGCCTGCAGGTGCTGCAGGTGCTGGGCGAACTCGCGCACCAGGTAGCTGCCCGGAATCCACACCGGCAGGGCCAGGCGCTGGCGCGCCGCTGGCCGTGCGATGGTAAGGGTGATGGCAAACAGGTGGGCCTGCGGGCTGAGCACCGATACGCGGTACTGCAGGCCGGCGGGCTCGGCCAACGGGTGGGTGCGGGCCTGCCTCACAGGGCCCCCGCGCCAATGAAGCAGCTCAACGACGCGATGGCCGAGAGCCGAAAGCGCAGGGTGAGCCAGGGCTGCAGACCGGCGCGGGCATACAGCACCCGGTCGGCCAGGTAGCACAGGATGAGCAGAAAGCCCAGCCAGGCCAGACCGGCAAAAGGCGGCATCAACAGCCCGGGCCAGGCCAGCAGGGACGGCGTGACGCCCCAGAGCACGTGCGGTGTTGACAGCGGTGTGGGATGGGGGGCGCTGCGTGCGACCACCCAGGCAATGCCCCAGTGGATACCGCCCAGGAACGAGACGATGAGCGCTGCGTAGCTGGCCAGAGCGACCGAGACGAAGGTCTGCTGTGGCCCTGACAGCAGCCAGAGCAGCAGGGCCAGCAGCACGAAGGGGATCAGGCCGGCGTGGCCCAGGTGGCGCATCAGCGCCGGGTCGGTCGGGCTTTGCAGGGGCGTGGCGGCAGGCGGCATGGCAGCGCTCATGTCAGTGGACCGTTTCCGTGGCTCGTTTCAGTGGCTCAGGGCTGGGCTGCGGTCAGCCGTTTTTCGATCTGGTCGGGGGCCATGGCGCCGGGCACGCGCGTGCCGTCGGCAAAGATCAGCGTCGGGGTGCCGCTGATGCGGTATTGGCGGCCCAGCGCCAGGTTGCGGCTGATCGCAACAGTGTCGCAATTGGCGGCCTCCGGGGTCAGGTCGCGCAGCATCCAGTCCAGAAACGCCTTGGCCGGTTCGCGGGCGCACCAGATGTTCTTGGACTTTTCGGTCGAATCGGCGCCCAGGATGGGGTAGAGGAACACATGGACCGTCACGTTGTCGATCTTGAGCAGGTCGCGCTCGAACTTTTTGCAGTAGCCACAGTTGGGGTCTTCAAAAACCGCCAGCTTGCGCTTGCCGTTGCCGCGCACGATGGGGAAGCTGTCCTGCAGCGGCAGGTCCTTGAACGCGATGGCGGTGAGTTTGTCTTGCCGCTGCTCGGTCAGGTCCACCCGGGTTTTGGTGTCAAACAGCGAGCCCTGGATGAGGAAGTCACCCTTGGCATCGGTGTAGAGGATTTCGCTGTGGTTGATGCGCACCTCATAGAGGCCGGGCATGGGCGTTTTTCTGACCTCCTCGATCTTGGGCAGGTTGGGCAGGCGCTTGGCCAGGTTGCTGCGGATGGTGGCTTCCTGCGCCAGCGTTTGCAGCGAGACGGTGGCCAGCAGGGCCAGCAGGAGGGTGCGGATGGGTGTCATGTCACAGCGGTGGTTGGGGTGGGCGTGGAAACAAAAAGGACCGTGCGTGCTCAGGCCGCCTGCCCCATGGCCTGGCGGGCCAGCCAGTGCTTGAGCGGGCCGAGGCGGTCCACGCCGCTGAGGCCCCAGTTGCGCAGGGCCTGCACCCGGCTGCCTTGCTGGTTGAACAGGCCGAACAGCCCGTCGGTCAGCCAGCCCATGGCGGCCACGTCGGCCTGCCGCGCACGCTCGTAACGGCGCAGCAGCCGCATATCGCCCAGCTCGCGCCAGTACTCGCGCCCGTGCAGCACCTTCGCCAGTTCCGCCACGTCGGCCAGGCCCACATTCAGGCCCTGGCCAGCCAGCGGGTGCATGGCATGGGCGGCGTCACCGGCCAGTGCCACGCCGCCGCCAGCCGGGTGGCGGCCGATCCAGCGCTGCGCGCGCGAGAGCTCCAGCGGCCAGGTCTGGGCCGGGCTTTCCAGCGTCATCGCGCCGAGCGCGCTGCCGCAACGCTCCTGCACCGCCTGGGCCAGCGCCTGCGGTTCGGCGGTGGTCCAGCCATCGGTTTGCTCCGCCGGAACAGACCACACCAGCGCCACAGAGTTCCCCTGCGCGCCCCCGAGCGGCAGCAGGGCGAGGATTTCGCCGCGCTGGAACCACTGCCGTGCCACGCCGCCGTGCGGCCGCTCGCAGCGCAGCCGGGCGGCCACGGCCTTGTGCGGGTAGGGGCGCACGTCGTAGTCGATGCCCAGCTCTTCGCGCGTGCGGCTGCGCTTGCCTTCGCAGACCACCGTCAGCGCCGCGTGCGCGGGCGCTTCGTCCAGACAGGTGATGCCGGCCTGGAAGTGCACCGCATGGGCCAGGCGCTGTTCCAGCGCCGGCACGTCCACGATCCAGGTCAGCGCCTCGGCGCCCTGTTCGGTGGCCGAAAAATGCAACGCCCCGTCGCCATCGCCGTGCACGGCCATGGCGGTCACGGGGGTCACTGCCGGCGGGCCGTCGGCGGGCGCGAGGGCTGCGCCATCCTCGGGCCAGGCGCGCACCGAGCGCAGCAGTTCGCGCGCGGTGGCGTTGAGGGCGTAGGCCCGCACGTCGGGCCCGGCGCCGGCCGGCCGTGGCTGGCCGACCAGGGCCACTTTGAGGCGGTCGCGCGCCAGCAGCAGGGCCAGGGTCTGGCCGACGATGCCGGCGCCGCGGATGACCACGTCGAAACGCTGGCGGTGGCCGCCGGGATGGGGGGTAGAAGACATGGGGGAGGATTTTAGGAGCCGGGCACAATGCCGCGGACCGACCACCGCTTTTCCCTTGTCCGCATGAACACCACACCACCCGCGGCCGATGTGCAGGCCAGCATCGCCCAGCTCTGGATCCACCCCGTCAAGTCCTGCGCCGGGCTGTCGGTGCAGGAGGCCGAACTCACCCCCACCGGTCTCGCCTGGGACCGCACCTGGATGGTGGTGGACGCGCAGGGCGAGTTCGTCAGCCAGCGCGAACTGCCGCGCATGGCGCTGATCCAGCCGGCCTTCAAGCTTGACCAGCTGGTGCTGCGCGCCCCCGGCATGCTGGCCTTGCACCTGTCGCTCGACGGGGTCGAGTCGCCGCGCCGCGTGCGGGTGTGGGACGACGAGGTCGACGCCTGGGACATGGGCGACCTGGCCGCGCAGTGGTTCAGCGATTTCCTCGCCCCCGATGCGCCGGCCGACCTGAAGCGGCTGCGCCTGGTGCGCTTCGATCCGGACGTGCGGCGACTGAGCAGCCTGAAATGGACGCGCGGACGTGAGGCGCTGACCCAGTTCGCCGACGGTTTCGGTGTGCTGGTGGCCAGCACAGCCTCGCTGGACGAGCTCAACACCCGGCTCGCCGCGGCCGGTCAGGCCCCGGTGGACATGCGGCGTTTCCGGCCCAACATCGTGCTCGGCGGTGTCGAGTCGGGCGACGAGGACCGCATTCGCGGCTGGCGGGTGCACACCCCCGGCGGCGTGGCCGCGCTGGAAAACGTCAAGCCCTGCGCGCGCTGCCCGATCCCGAACGTCGACCCCGACACCGCTACCCCGTCGCCCGTGGTGGGCGATGCCCTGCAAGCCTACCGCCAGGACCCGCGCCTGAACGGTGCCATCACCTTCGGCATGAACGCCATCGTGCTCGAAGGCGATGGCCTGATGCTGCGCGTGGGCCAGCCGGTGTCGGCCGACTGGGCTTTCGACTGACCCCGGTTTTCAGCAGGTCAGGCAGACCGTCTTCGAGCCCGACCAGTTGCTCAGCGGACCCGTGAGGTCCATGCCGCGGCGGATGGCTGTCATCTCGGCCACGATGCTCATCGCGATTTCCGGTGGCGTCAGGGCGCCCAGGTTCAGCCCGACCGGGCCGTGCAGCCGGGCCACTTCGGTTTCGCTGACGTCGAATTGCAGCAGGCGCTCGCGGCGTTTGGCGTTGTTCTGCAGCGAGCCCAGCGCGCCGACGTAGAAGGCCGGGGTGCGCAGCGCCTCCATCAGCGCCAGGTCGTCGAGCTTGGGGTCGTGCGTCACGGCCACCACCGCGCTGTGTTCGTCCAGGTGCATGGCCAGCACCAGGTCGTCGGGCATGGTGGTCGAGAGGGTGACGCCCTCCATGCGCTCCCAGCCTTCGTGGTATTCGGTGCGCGGCTCGCAGACCGTGACCTGGTAGTCCAGCATCACCGCCATGCTGGCCAGGTAGCGCGCGAGCTGGCCGCCGCCGATGACCAGCAGGCGCAGGCGCGGGCCGTGCACGGTGTTCAGCGTCTGGCCGTCGTAGCGCACCCGGTCGCCGTCGGTGGTGTCTTCCAGCTGGGCAATGCCGGTGGTCATGTCCAGCCGGCGCTGCACGCGCCGGTGCGACTCGATGGCCACCAGCAGCTCGCGCAGGCGTGAGCCGGCCGACAGGGGTTCGAGCACGATCTGCACCGTGCCGCCGCAGGGCAGGCCGAAGCGGCGCACCTCCTCGGCTGTCTGGCCGTAGGTGGTGACCTCCGGCTGGCGCAGCGCCAGCCCGCCTTCGGCCACGCGCCGGATCAGGTCGTCTTCGATGCAGCCGCCCGAGACCGAGCCGGCCACCTGGCCGTCGTCACGGATGATCATCAGCGAGCCGGGCGGGCGCGGGGCCGAGCCCCAGGTGCGCACCACCGTGCCCATGACCACGCGGTGACCGCGCGATTGCCAGTCGAGGGCGGTGCGAATGACGTCGATGTCAAGGCTGTTCATGCAGCATCACTCCAGTGCTGAGGGGATGAAAGGAAGGGTCGGGTGGTGCCGGCCGCTTGCAGCGCCTGCGCGGCCGCCAGCAGGGCCACCAGCGCCCAGGCCGCCTGCAGCGCGGTGGGGCCGAGGGTTGGGGCCAGCAGCCCGACGGTCAGCAGCAGCGCCGGACCGGCCAGGCCCCCGGCAACGCCGGAGGGGGATGCGCTGCAGGCAAGCCCATGCAGCGCCCCGCCGAGCACCACCAGCGCCATGCCCGCGATGTGGCCGACCAGGGCACCGGCGGTGGCCATCAGCAGGGCGCCCACGGCCAGCAGGATCGTTGCCCGACGCGGGCTGACCGCCAGCCGCGTGAGCGCGAACCGGCGGGCCACCGACACCGCCAGCGGCAGGCCCGCCATCAGGCCCAGGTGCAGCGCCACCGTCTGGCCGTCCGTCCAGCCGGGGCCCAGGCACCATTGGCTGACCAGCCACAGGCTGCCCATCATCAGGCCCATGCCGAGTTGGGCCAGTGGCAAGGTCCGTTCGTGGGCATGCCGCGAGAGAGTGGCGCTCCACAACCCCCAGCCGGCCGCGGCGATCAGCAGCAGGGGCAGCCCGTGCGGCGCGGCCAGCCCGGATGCCGCCGTGGCCAGCGACAGCATGGCCAGCCACAGCCCGGCCACCCCGGCTGCGGGGCGCAGGCGGTGGCCCGACTCGCCGGCTGCACGCACCGCCCACCACAGCACCACCGGCAGCACGCCACTGGCCACCGACCAGCCCAGCCGCATGCCCAGCCAGCCGAGCAGCACCCAGGCCGCCAGCGCATCGGCATGGCCCAGCCAGGACAGCCCGCTGCTGCGCATGGCACCAGGCCCGTCGGGCGCAGCGAGGAACCGCCCTTCGACAAGCGCAGGACGGGCCTCAGGTGCCGCCCCCCCGAGGGGGGTGACGCGAAGCGGCGCGGGGGGAAGCACGTCAGACATGGCTGTACCCGTGCAGTTCGTCGCTGCCCCCGGCGGCGTGCACGCTGGCGTTGAACGAGACGATGATGCGGTCGGCCTCGCCGTCGTAGGGCATGGCCTGGTGCGGCAGCCAGGACGGGAACACCACCAGCTGGCCGGGCAGCGGCTCGACATCGAGGTGCGCCGCCTGCAGGTAGGCATTGCCAAAGTCCATGTGCGCGCCGCCCAGGTGGTTGAAATGCGGTCCGTAGAAGCGTGTCACCCCGTTTCTGGCGCCCAGCAGTCGGTGCGCGCGGCGCTTCGCTTCGTCATCCACCTGCACGCAGTAGACGCCCGACCACGAACAGTTGCCGTGGGTGTGCACGTCGTGGTGGCTGCCCTGGTTGGCGATCTGGAACCAGATGCCGCGCAGCGCGATCTGCAGGCCCGGGGTGGCCTCGGGCCAGACGCCCTGGTTGGCCAGCACCACCGTCTGGCGGATGCCGTCGACGATGAAGCGCACCAGCTGCTCCCATTCGGGCAGGCGGATGCGTTGCAGCAGGTCGTCGCGGCTGGCGTAGAAGGCGGCCGCAGGGTCGGCGCGCTCGTCGGTGGCACGCAGGGTGCGGAACACGCGCACCAGCAGCGGGTTGATCGCGTCCGCCTGCGCCAGGCGGTGCAGGCCCAGTGGGGTGGACCAGAGCTGCAGCAGCGGATCGGGTGCCATGTCAGGTTCCGGCCAGACCGGCGCGAAGGTCGGTTGGTGTGCCCGCGCTCCAGCCAGGGGCACCGCCGGGCCGGCTTTGCCGGACGGCCCGTGCCGCCCCCCTGAGGAGGACGCGCGCAGCGCGGCGGGGGTGTTTCATACGCGCTCTGGCCACACGAGGCGGTGGCCGGTGCGGGCGGCCAGGGCCTCGATGTCCTCCGGGCTGTCGACGTCGGTGCGGTAGCGGGTGTTGGGGGTGGCCCAGGGGTACACCGCCTGCGGGTGGGCCGCCTGCCACTGCTTGCAGCCCACGCGCGCCTCGCCGGCCAGGATCTGCTCGCGCACGCTCTGGCTGAACATCACCGGGTTGCCGGGCAGACCGTCCACCGTGGGCTGCACCACCTCGGTGCCGGCGGGCCGCTTCTTGTAGGCGCCGATGAGGTCGTTGATGTCCTGGGCGTTGATCAGCGGCTGGTCGGCCAGCGCCACCAGCACCGTGTCGATCTTGCCGCCCAGGGCCTGCAGACCCAGCCGCAGCGATGAGTTCTGGCCGGCGTCCGGATCGGGATTGACCACCACGGTGACCGGAAAGTCGCGGACCACCGGCTCGATGCGTTCGGCGTGGTGGCCGAGCACCACCACCAGTTCGTCCACACCCGCGCCCGAGAGCGCGATCAGCTGGCGCCGGATCAGCGGCACACCGCCCAGCTCCAGCAGGCACTTGGGTTTGTGCCCCATGCGCGAGCCCGAGCCAGCCGCCAGCAGCACCGCCCCCACCACCAGCCGACCGTAAAGCCCGCCACTGCCTTTGAGGATGCAACCCATATCAGCGCCCTCCGGGCCGCCCCGAGGGCGATGAAGCCCCTTCGGGGGGCCGTGAATGAAATGAACGTGGGGGTGTCATGATCAGCCCCCGCAGCAGGATTTTTTGGCCGGTGCGGGCGCAACGGCGGTCGTCGGGGGTGCCATCTCGGTGAGCGTCTCGGTGGCCGCGGCAGGTGTCACGCCACCGCCACCGCAGCAGCTGCCCGCCTCCATCGGCGGCAGGTCCAGCTTGAACTTCGGCGCCGGCTGCTCGGTGACGGCGCCGGCCACCGGTGCCGCAGCGCGCGCCGGGCGCCCGCGCCGGGCCGCAATGACGGTGGCCAGCACCGCCAGCGCGATTTCTTCGGGCGTCTGCGCACCAATCGGTTCCCCCGCCGGGGCGATGATCGCGGCCACCCGGGCCGGGTCTTCGCCGGCGCCGGTCAGGCTCTCCCGCAGCACGCCCGCCTTGCGTTCGCTGGCCACAAACCACAGGTGCCGGGGCTGCAGCGCCAGGGCCGCGCGCAGGGCGGGCAGGTCGCGCCGGCCCTGGGTGGCGACCACGACCAGACCGCCGGTGGGCACAGACGCTGTCACCGCCTCGGCGCCGTCGGTGCCGACCACGCGCGCCGCGTCGGGGAAGTCGGCGGCCTGCGCGCCGTCGGCCACCAGCACGGCCTGCAGGCCCACGCGCGGGGCCAGGCCGGTCAGCGCACGTGCCACCGGCGAGTCGCCGAACACCACCAGCTGCGGGGCCGGCAGCACCGGGTCGATGAACAGCTCCAGCGTGCCGCCCGAATGGCAGGCCATGCCGAACTCCAGCACGTCGCCCAGGGTGCGTTCGGCCGATGTGTCGGTGGGGGCGATGCGGATGGTCTGCGGCTGCCCGCTGTCCAGCGCCTGGCGCACGGTCTTGACCACCGCGGGCTGGGCGCAGCCGCCGCCGATCCAGCCGTGGATCTGGCCGTCGGCCGTGACCAGGGCCTTGTCGCCGGGCTTGGCCGAGGTGGGGGCCTGGGCGCGCAGCACGGTGACCAGTGCAAAGGGCTGCTCGGCGGCGTGCAGCCGGGCGGCGTGGGTGATCCAGTCGTGGCGGTTCATGGTCGTCTCCTTCAATGCAGCAGGTGCCGGGCGGCTGCCAGGTCGGCCAGGCTGGCCAATGGCACGCAACGGTGGATGTGGCCGCGCGCGCCCTGCAGTGCCGCAGCCGCAGGCAGGGTGCGCGTGGGATGGAACCAGGTGATGCGCGCGCCGTGGCCGCGCAGGGCCTGCAGGGCGTCGGCGAGCTGCGCCGGTTCGTCGGTGTCGAAGCCGTCGGACATGACCCACACATACGCACCGCGCCGCAGCTGGGCGCGGGCATGCACACGGGCAAAGTCCTGCAGGCTGGCGGCAATGCGGGTGCCGGCGCCAAAGCCGGCGGTCACCGCGTTGATTTTTTCCTGCACCGCGGCGGAGTCGCGCTGCATCAGCGGCGTGACCTCGGCCAGCCGGGTGTGAAAGACGAACACCCGGGCCTGCGCGGCCTGGGCAAAGGCGCGGGCCACGCGCAGGAACAGGGCCGCGTGCGCCTCCATCGAACGGCTCACATCGGCCAGGATGAACAGGCGCGGCGGCTCTTCGCGCCGCACCTGCCAGGCCGGGGCCAGCGGTTCGCCGCCCCAGGCCACGCTGCGCCGCAGCGTCCGGCGCAGGTCCAGCCGCTGGCCCGGCTGGCGGGCTTGCCAGCGGCGGGTGGGCAGGGGTCGCAGCCGGGCGGTGATCTGGCGCGCCAGGCGCTGCAGCTCGCCCAATTCCTGCGGCAGCCACATCTGGCCGTCGCGCCGGTGCAGCGCTTCCACCTGCGGTGCATGGCGGCTGGCCCCGCCCATGGCGCGCGGTGACCCGGGGTCGCTGTCGCCGGCGCCGGACGGCGGCGCGTCGGCAGCGGTGTGGGGGCCGGATTTCGCGGTCGAGGGTGGCTGCTGCGCGCTGCCCGTCTGTTCTTGCATCTGCTCGTGCATCTGCTGCACCGACTGCCGCAGGTCGCGCGCGGGGCGCATCTGGCCGCTTACCCGCACCGTGCCGCGCAGTCGCTCGGGGTGCCAGTAGCGGTCGAACAGGTCGGGCCACAGGCGCCATTCGCGCGCGCTGTGGCAGGCAATGGCACGCCAGGCCGCGCGCACCGGTGCCTCGCGCAGGCCGCCCAGCCGCAGCGCGGCTTGCAGCATGGCCTGTTGTTCGGCCACCCCCACGGTCAGCCCGTGGTCGCGCAGCAGCGCCGCGAAGCCGGCCAGGGCTTCGCTGGGGGCCAGCGCGGGCTGCAGGCTCATGACGCGACCGCGTGGGCCGGGACCTTCTCGGCCACACCCACGGTGCGCCGGCCTTCGACCAGCTGCCGTGCCCGGTCCGTACCGAGCGCAAAGCGGTCTTCCCGCGTTTTGAGCAGGCAGCCCAGCGTGGTCAGCAGCACCGCCATGTCCTCGGGCAGGGTGTGGTGGTTCATCCGGTACAGGGCGCGCACCCAGTCCAGCGTCTCGGCAATGCCGGGCGTCTTGGACAGGTCCTCGTGGCGCAGGCGCTGCACAAACTGCACAGCGTCCTCCACCAGCCGGGTGTCGGCCTCGGGCAGGGCGGACTTGACGATGGCGATCTCCCGCGCCAGCGTCGGATAGTCCAGGTGGTGGTAGAGGCAGCGGCGGCGCAGCGCGTCCGAGAGTTCGCGCGTGCCGTTGCTGGTGAGGATGACGCGGGGGATGTGGCGCGCGCGCAGCGTACCGATTTCAGGCACGGTGATCTGGTACTCGGCCAGCACCTCCAGCAGGAAGGCCTCGAAGGCCTCGTCGGCGCGGTCGATCTCGTCGATCAGCAGCACGCAGGGACCGTCCTGGCTGATGGCCTTGAGCAGCGGGCGCTCCAGCAGGAAGTCGCGGCTGAACACGTCCGACGCTTTGACCGAGCCGGGTTGCCCGTCGTGCAGACGGATCGCCATCAGCTGGCGGCCATAGTTCCATTCATAGGCGGCCTGTGCCAGGTCCAGGCCTTCGAAGCACTGCAGCCGCACCAGCACCGCGCCTTGCACCTGCGCCAGCGCCTGGGCCAAGGCGGTCTTGCCCACCCCGGCATCGCCTTCGAGCAGCAGCGGACGCTGCAGCTCCCCCGCCAGCCACACCGTGGTGGCCAGGTCCTCGTCGGCCAGATAGCCGGTGCGTTGCAGCGATTCGAGCAACGCGGACGCGGTTGGCGTTGACCCGGTAGTGGACTCCGTACTCATGCGCGTACCCCGGAAGAGGTATCCATGACGGCAGCAAGCCGCCGGGGCGCCCGTCCACGGGCACCGAGGAACCGGCTCTGCCGGGCCTCGGGTGCCGCCCCCCTCCCGCTGAAAGCGAGAGAGGGGGGAGACGCGAAGCGGCGCGGGGGGCGACTCATTTTTTATGCTTTCTTGCCAAACAGGCCCAGCCACCAGTTCTTGATCAGCGCCCAGACGATGGCCAGGCCGTTGATCTCCTGCGCCACTGGTGCCGGCTTGGTGGCCGGTGCCGCGGGTGCGGAAGCTGTGGCCCCCGCGGCCGCTTCCAGTTCGCCACCGAACGCGGCGGCGGCATCCTGGGCCGCGGCCTGCGACGCCGGTGCGGGCAGGGCTTGCGCGGCCTGACGGAAGTTCTCCACGAACTGCGCCAGGATCATGTCGGACACCTGGACCATCATGCGGCCCCCGAACTGGGCGAACTTGCCGTTGACGATGACTGCAGCGTCGCCGTGCAGCACGCTGGTCGCCGGGTTGGCCGGGTCGGCCTCGATGGTCGCGGCCAGGTCCATGGACGCGGACGAGCCGCCCTTGTCCGCGCCCTTTCCGCGCAACACCATCTTGCGGGCCGCCTCGTCCTTTTCCAGCACGTCCACCTGGCCGCCGAACTGGGCCACGGCCGGGCCGACCTTGACCTTGACGCCGCCCTTGTACGAGGTCTCGGACAGTTGTTCGGTCAGTTCGGCGCCGGGCATGCAGCCGGCCACGGCTTTGAGATCGCTGAGGATGGCCCAGGCCCGGGCCGGGTCCACGTCCAGCGGGTAACGTTTGTCGAGTTTGACTTCCATGATCGTCTTGCCTTCACAGGGCCAGGTTGTGTTCCTTGAGCGACTTCCACACCCGGTAGGCGGTGTGGGGCATGTCCAGGTGCGTCACGCCCACGTGGGCGAACGCGTCGACCACCGCGGCGGTGAAGGTGGGGATGGAACCCACGTGCGGCGACTCGGCCACGCCCTTGGCGCCAATGGGGTGGTGCGGGCTGGGGGTGACGGTGTGGTCGGTTTCCCAGTGCGGCGTTTCCACGGCGGTGGGCAGGAAGTAGTCCATCAGCGTGTTGCCCAGCAGGTTGCCCTGCGCGTCAAACGGCATCTGCTGGCCCATGGCCACCGCGAAGCCCTCGGTCAGGCCGCCGTGGATCTGGCCCTCGATGATCATCGGGTTGATGCGGGTGCCGCAGTCGTCGAGCGCGTAGAAGCGGCGGATCTTGGTCTCGCCGGTGGCGCGGTCGATGTCGACCACGCACAGGTAGATGCCGAAGGGGTAGGTGAAGTTGGGCGGGTCGTAGTAGTGCACCGCTTCCAGCCCCGGCTCCAGGCCGGCGGGCGGCTGGTGGTAGGCCTGCCAGGCGATGTCGGCCATGGTCTTGAACTTGCTGTCGTCGCCCTTGACCTTGAAGCGGTCCACTTCCCAGTCGAGGTCGTTCTCGTTGACCTCCAGCATGTGGGCGGCGATCTTGCGCGCCTTCGCATGGATCTTGCGTGCGGCCAGGGCGATGGCCGCGCCGGCCACCGGCGTCGAGCGCGAGCCGTAGGTGCCCAGGCCGTAGGGCGCGGTGCTGGTATCTCCCTCCTCGACCTGGATCACCTCGCTGGGGATGCCCAGTTCGGTCGCAATGATCTGGGCGTAGGTGGTCTGGTGGCCCTGACCCTGGGTGATGGTGCCCATGCGCGCGATGGCGCTGCCGGTGGGGTGGATGCGGATCTCGCAGGAGTCGAACATGCCCACGCCCAGGATGTCGCACATCTTGCTCGGGCCGGCACCGACCACTTCGGTGAAGGTCACCAGGCCGATGCCCATCAGCGTCGGGCTGTTCGGGTCGGCGCGCTTGGCCGCCTGCTCGGCGCGCAGCGCGGGGTAGTCCACCGCGTCCAACACCTTCTTCAGGGCGGTGTGGTAGTCGCCGCTGTCGTACTCGAAGCCGAAGGCGCTGGTGTAGGGGAACTGTTCCTTCTTGATGAAGTTTTTGGCGCGGATCTCGGCCTTGTCCATGTTCAGCTGCTGCGCCAGCACGTCCACCATGCGCTCGATCAGGTACACCGCTTCGGTCACCCGGAAGCTGCAGCGGTAGGCCACGCCGCCCGGTGCCTTGTTGGTGTAGACGCCCTTGACCGAGCAGTGCGCGGCCGGGATGTCGTAGGAACCCGAGCAGATGTGGAACAGGCCGGCCGGGAACTTGGTCGGGTCGGCGCAGGCATCGAAGGCGCCGTGGTCGGCCACCACGTTCACCCGCAGGCCCAGGATCTTGCCGTCGGGCGTGGCGGCCAGTTCGCCGTCCATGTGGTAGTCGCGGGCAAAGGCGGTGGTGGAGATGTTTTCCACCCGGTCTTCCACCCATTTCACCGGGCGGCCGAGCACGATGGAGGCCACGATGGCACAGACGTAGCCGGGGTAGATGCCGACCTTGTTGCCGAAGCCGCCACCGATGTCGGGGCTGACGATGCGGACCTTGGATTCCGGAATGCCCGAGAGCATGGACACCACGGTGCGCACCACGTGCGGCGCCTGGCTGGTGATGTAGGTGGTCAGGTCGCCCTTGACCGGGTCGAAGCTGGCCACGCAGCCGCAGGTCTCCAGCGGGCAGGGGTGCACCCGCGGGTAGTACATGTGCTGGCTCACTTTCACCGGCGCCGCGTCGAAGGCCGCGTCGGCCGCAGCCTTGTCGCCAGCGGTCCAGGTGAAGATGTGGTTGTGGTGCTCGCGCGGGCCGTGCGCCCCGCTGGTCTTGCCGGCCAGGTCTTCACGCAGCACGGGCGCGTCGGGCCTGAGGGCGTCGATCGGGTCGATCACCACCGGCAGCTCGTCGTACTCCACCTCCACGGCTTCCACCGCGTCGGCGGCGATGTAGCGGTCATCGGCAATGACAATGGCCACCTCCTGCATCTGGAAGTGCACCTTCTCGTCGGCCAGCACGGCAGCCACGTCACCGGCCAGTGTCGGCATCCAGTGCAGCTTGAGCGGCTTGAGGTCTTCGGCGGTCAGCACGGCGTGCACGCCGGGCATGGCCAGCGCCGCTTCCTTGTGGATCTTCTTGATGCGGCCGTGGGCGATCGGCGCGCGCACGATGTCCATGTGCAGCATGCCGGGCATCTTGATGTCGTCCACATAGTTGCCCTTGCCCTGGATGAAGCGGGCGTCTTCCTTGCGCAGGCGCGAGGCGCCCATGCCGGCCAGGGCCAGTTCGCGGGCCTCGGCGTTTTGTACCGGTGCGTTCATGGTCTTGTCTCCGTTCGTTCGGTGGGGGGCCTCAGGCGGTGGCGGTGGCCTGTTCCTGCAGCTTGCGGGCGGCGTACTGCACGGCCTTGACGATGTTCTGGTAGCCGGTGCAGCGGCACAGGTTGCCGCTCATGCCCATGCGGATCTCGGCCTCGGTCGGGTTCGGGTTCTCCTGCAGGAAGCGGTAGGCGCGCATCAGCATGCCGGGGGTGCAGAAGCCGCACTGCAGGCCATGCTCCTGGTAGAAGCCTTCCTGCACCGCGTGCAGCACGCCCTTGTTCGCCAGACCCTCGACGGTCAGCACCTCCGAGCCGTCGCACTGCACCGCCAGGTGGGTGCAGCTCTTGACCGAACGGCCGTCGATGTCGACGGTGCAGGCGCCGCAGTGGCTGGTTTCGCAGCCGATGTGCGCGCCGGTCAGGTTCAGTTCCTCGCGCAGAAAGTGGATCAGCAGGGTGCGCGGTTCGACCGCCTTTTCCTGCGCTTTGCCATTGACGTTGACGGTGATCAGTTTCTTGGCCATGGTGTGTCTCCTCGTGTTCAGGCGCAACGGGCCCAGGCGGCGTTCAGTGCCCGCTTGACCATCTGTCCGGCCATGGCGGTCTTGTAGTCGGCGTCACCGCGCAGGTCTTCGGCCGGGTCGCAGATGGCGATGGCCGCATCGGCGGCGGCCTGCACGGCGGCGGGCGTGAAGGCCTGGCCCAGCAGGGCGGCCTCGGCGGCCTCGGCGCGCAGCGCGGTGGGCGCCACATTGGTCAGTGCGATGCGGATGTGGCTGACGGTGTTGCCGCTCTTGCGCATCACCACCGCGCAGCCGGCGGTGGCCCAGTCGCCCGTCTTGCGCTTGAGCTTTTCATAAGCCCAGCCGGTGCCCTGTGCAAAGGCCGGCACGCGGATCTCCACCATCACCTCGTTCTCTTCCAGCAGCGTCATGTAGGTGCCCAGGAAGAAGCCGTCGGCCGGCACGGTGCGGCGGCCGTTCGGCCCTTCGAGCACGAAATGCGCCTCCACCGCGATCGACAGCGCCGGGTGGTCGTTGCCCGGGTCACCGTGGGCGATGTCGCCGCCGATGGTGCCGCGGTTGCGCACCTGCGGGTCGGCGATCAGCTTGGCCGCCTCGGCCAGCAGCGGCACCCTGGCCTGCAGCACGGGTGAAGTGATCAGATCGTTCTCCACCGTCATGGCGCCGATCACCACTGTGCCGCCCTCTTCGCGAATGCCGCGCAGCTCAGGGATGCGGTTGATGTCGATCAGGTGTTCGGGTTGCGCAAAGCGCAGCTTCATCATCGGCAGCAGGCTGTGGCCGCCGGCCAGCAACTTGGCGTCTGACCCGTACTGGCCCAGCAGGGCCACGGCTTCGCCGACGGACTTCGGCGCGTGGTACTCGAACCGCGGTGGAATCATGCTTGTCTCCTGGTGATCGGGTGGCTTGATTGACTTTTGTCAACGCATGGCCAGTCTGCGGGAGCTTGAATTTCCGTCACCACCGTCGGGTTTTGAACTCATGAGTTCACAAAATGACCCGTTATTTGCACGAAATGCATCCGGACGCGCACGAAACGCACGGATCAGGCTCGTGCGGAACGGCAATCAGGGAATGTCCCAAGGGGGTGCCCGGAGCACCCCGGCGCACTCAGTGGCGGGCCAGCAGGCCCAGGGCCTCGCGCAGGCGCACCACCTCGCCGCGCGCCACCGGAATCGGGTCGCGGTGGCGGCCCCCCTTGAGCACGATGTGCGTCTTGCTGCCCTCGCGCCCGAGCTCGGCCACCGCGTGCAGGTTGACAATGAAGCAGCGGTGCACGCGCATGAACTGCTCCGGGTCCAGCCGCGCCTGCAGGTCGCCGATGCTCAGGTTGCAGAAGTGGAAGCCGTCACGGGTGAGGATGCGGGTGTAGTGCGCCTGCGATTCCAGGCTCAGCACGTCCTGCGTGTCGACAAAGGCCACCTTGTGGTTGGCCACCATGGGGATTTTGTTCAGGCGCCGGGTGGCGGCCGGTGCGGCGGCGGGCTCGTCCTGGCTGACCACCTGGGTCACGTCGTAGAAGACCAGCACAAAGCCGGTGGTGGCGCCCAGGTGGTCGGCCAGGCGGGTCACCTTGATCAGCAACACCTGTTCGGGGATGTTGATGATCATGGTCATCGGCGTGTTGCCGGCCACCGGGCAACCGGCGGCCTGGTCGAGCAGGAAGCTGACCTTGGGCTTGGAACGCTCGGGGTGGAAGGAGGTGACCAGCTTGTCGAAGGGCTGCTTCTCGCCCACCGGCAGCACCTTGCGGGCGAAGTCGTTCATCGCCAGCACGGTGCGCTGGGCGTCGAGGTGGATCACCCCGACCTCGAACTTCTCGAACAGGTAGAGGGGGGACTGGTGGGGCGCGGTGCCCGTCGTTCGGCTATCCATCGGGCTTGTCTCCGGTTGCTGGTCTGCTGCCAGCGCTGGCGAAGATTACCCCAGGAGCCTGCGCGGCAGAAGCACAGGCTTCCAGCCAGGCCCATCGCATACACTGACGGGTTGATTTTTCGAGGTATTCCATGAGCCTGAAATGCGGCATCGTCGGCCTGCCCAACGTGGGCAAATCCACCCTGTTCAACGCCCTGACCAAGGCGGGCATCGCCGCCGAGAACTATCCGTTCTGCACCATCGAGCCCAATGTGGGCGTGGTCGAGGTGCCCGACCCGCGCCTGCAACAGCTGGCCGAGATCATCCAGCCCGAGCGCATCGTCCCGGCCATTGTCGAGTTCGTGGACATCGCCGGTCTGGTGGCGGGTGCCTCCAAGGGCGAAGGTCTGGGCAACCAGTTCCTGGCCCACATCCGCGAGACGGACGCCATCGTCAACGTGGTGCGCTGCTTTGAAGACCCGAACGTGATCCACGTGGCCAACAAGGTCGACCCGATCGCCGACATCGAGGTCATCCAGACCGAGTTGTGCCTGGCCGATCTGGGCACGGTCGACAAGGCGCTGCAGCGCTACACCAAGGCCGCCAAGAGCGGCAACGACAAGGAGGCTGCTGCGCTGGTGACGCTGCTGACCCGGGTGCAGGCCGTGCTCAACGAAGGCAAGCCGGTGCGCGCCCTGACGCTGGGCGAGCAGGAACAGGCGCTGCTCAAGCCACTGTGCCTGATCACCGCCAAGCCGGCCATGTTCGTGGGCAACGTGGCCGAGGATGGCTTCGAGAACAACCCCTTTCTTGACCGCCTGCGCGAATACGCCGCCGCCCAGAACGCGCCGGTGGTGGCCATCTGCGCCAAGATCGAGGCCGAACTGTCCGAGATGGACGACGCCGACCGGCTGGAATTCCTGAAGGAGCTGGGCCAGGACGAGCCGGGCCTGAACCGCCTGATCCGCGCCGGCTTCAAGCTGCTGGGCCTGCAGACCTATTTCACCGCTGGCGTCAAGGAAGTGCGCGCCTGGACCATCCACATCGGCGACACCGCGCCGCAGGCGGCTGGCGTCATCCACGGCGATTTCGAGCGTGGCTTCATCCGCGCCCAGACCATTGGGTTTGACGATTACATCGCCTACAAGGGTGAGCAGGGCGCCAAGGACGCCGGCAAGATGCGCGCCGAAGGCAAGGAATACGTCGTCAAGGATGGCGACGTGATGAACTTCCTGTTCAACGTTTGAGCCGCATCAAGCGCGGACCGGGTGGTTCGCGCTAACCTGAACCGGTCGCAACATTCATTGGGCTGGTGATGGAACCGTTGGTCTGGATCAACCAGCAGCTGCTGCGCATGGATTGGCTGTCGGCGCTGGTGCGCTGGCTGCTCGAATCCGGCCTGGGGCTGGACACAGCGTCGCGCCTGGGGGCCAGCGTCCACTTCTTCACTTACGACGTCATCAAGATTTTCATCCTGCTCGGGGTGCTGATCTTCTCGATCTCGTATGTGCAGAGCCACTTCCCGCCCGAGCGCACGCGGGCGCTGCTGGGCGGGCTGCAGGGCTGGCGGGCCAACCTGCTGGCCGCCCTGCTGGGCACGGTCACGCCTTTCTGTTCGTGCTCCTCGATTCCCCTGTTCATCGGCTTCACCAGCGCCGGCCTGCCCCTGGGCGTGACGTTTTCCTTCCTGATCTCTTCGCCGCTGGTGGACATGGCGTCGGTCATCCTGCTGGCCAGCGTGTTCAACTGGCACATTGCCCTGGCCTATGTGGTCGTGGGTGTGCTGCTGGCCGTGGTAGGGGGGACGCTCATCGGTCGTGCCCGCCTGGAGCGCTACATCGAACCGCTGGCGCGGGGGGCTGCGCTGGTGGACGTACCCGCGGCCAGCCTGACCCGTGCCGACCGGGTGGCCTTCGCCCGCGAACAGGTGCAGGACATCTTTGGCCGCGTCTGGCCTTATGTGCTGGTCGGCGTGGGCATTGGCGCGCTGATCCACAACTGGATTCCGCAGGCGTTCATCGATGGCGCACTGGGACAGGACAAGCCCTGGTCGGTGCCGCTGGCCACGCTGATCGGTGTGCCGATGTACGCCGACATCTTTGGCACCCTGCCGATTGCCGAGGCCCTGGTGGTCAAAGGGGTGGGCCTGGGCACGGCGCTGGCGTTCATGATGGCGGTGACGGCGCTGTCACTGCCCTCGCTGATCTTGCTGCGGCAGGTGGTGCGTCTGCCGCTGCTGGCGGTCTTTGTGGGCACCGTGGTCGCGGGCATCATGCTCATCGGTTACGGTTTCAATGCCGTGGGGCATTGGTTCATCTGAGGAGTCCGATATGTTGATCGAAGTGCTGGGATCGGGTTGCCGCCGCTGTGTGCAGCTGGCAGACAACGCACAGGCGGCGCTGGCCGCCACGGGCCGTTCGGCGCAAATCGTCAAGGTCACCGCGCCGGCCGACATTGCCGCCCGCGGAGTGATGAGCACGCCGGGGCTGGCCATCGATGGCCGGCTGGTCTCCACCGGCCGGGTGCTCAGCCCGGACGACATTGCCAGGCTGCTGCCTTGAGCGAGCATTCCGACGAAGCCCAGCGCTTGGCCAAGCGCCTGGCGGCACAGCTCGGCTGCTCGCGCAGCGAGGCCGAGCGCTTCATCGCTGGCGGGTGGGTACGCGTCGATGGCGAGGTGGTCGAGGCGCCCGAGGCGCGGGTATTGCCGGGCCAGAACGTCACGCTCGATGCCGGCGCCCGGCCCGAAGACCTGAGTCCGGTGACCGTGCTCTGGCACAAGCCCGCGGGCGTGCTGCTGCCCGAGTGCCTGCACCTGTCCACCGACACCGCGCTGCAGTGGCTGGCCGACGATCGTCGCGCGCCGGCCGACCGTTCGCGCATCCGCCCGCTGCGCATGCATCGGCACCGCCTGCAGCCGCTGTTGCCGCTGGGGTTTGACGAATCCGGGCTGGTGGTGTTCACCCAGTCGCCCGGTGTGGCGCGCAAGCTGGCCGAGGCGGCCGGCGATCTGGAGCACGAGTGGCTGCTGGACCTGCCGGCCACGTCACCCGTGCCCGATGCCGCCGCGCGCGAAGCCGCGCTGCACTCGCTCACCCAAGCGGTGAGCTTCAGCGGCCGGCAGCTGCCCGCCGCCCGCGCCAGCTGGCAGAGCGACCGCCGCCTGCGGGTGGCGCTCAAAGGCGGGTTACCGGGGCAAGTGGCTTTTCTGATCGAACGCGCCGGACTGAACCTGGCCCTGCGCCGCCGCCAGCGGATCGGCCGCGTCGCCCTGACCGGGCTGGACGCCGGCCAGTGGCGTTACCTGCTGCCGTCCGAGCGTTTCTGAAGGCGTGCCGCCTGCCAGCTCAGGGCCATGGCGGCGAGCATGAGCACCAGTCCGTAGCCGTGCAGGTTGCGCATCAGGCCCTGGGCGATCAGGCCGCCCCCGAGTGCCGCCCCCAGCGCTTGCCCGCCGTAGATGGCCGAGGTGTTGAGCGCGACCGTGGCCGGGGCCAGTGCGGGCGCGAAATGCACCAGCCGCGCCTGTTGTGCCGAATTGGCCGAGAAGCAGCCCAGTGCCCAGGGCACCAGCACCAGCGCCTGCACCCACAGCGCCAGCGTGCCCAGCGGCCACAGCAGCAACGACAGCGCCATGCCGCCCAGGGCGATGAACACCGCCCGCGAAGAGCCCAGCCGGTCGATCTGGCGCGAGACCAGCACATTGCCGGCCAGACCGAAGGCGCCGAACCACAGGAACAGCAGCGACAGCAGGCCTGCCCCGACGCCCAGCACCTGCTGGTGGTAGGGCGCGAAGTAGGAGAACAGGGTGAACTGACCGAAGGACGAGATCAGGGTCACGCCGATCACCATCATCAGCGCCGGAGAGCCCAGCGCCTGCCCCCAAGCCTGGCGCGAGAGGGCGGCGGGGCGCACACCGTCGGGCATGGCGCGCCAGAGCCAGCCGGCCACGACCAGCGCCAGCACGGCCACCAGGGCAAACGCCCAACGCCAGCCGAACAGACCCCCGATCCAGGCCGCCAGCGGCATGCCGGCCACCGAGGCGACCGACCAGCCGAGGAAGACAAAGGTGATCGCCTTGCCGCGCTGCGCCTCGGGCACCAGCAGGCCCACACAGGCCGCCGCCTGGGGGGTGAAGATGGCGGGCGGTACCACCGCCAGCACGCGCAGCGGCAGCAGCCAACTGTAGCTGGGCGCCAGCGCACACAGCGCCATGAACAGGGCGTACCAGAGCAGGCAGAACACCAGCAGACGCCGACGGTCCCAGCCGGCGACCAGGGTGGCGAACAGGGGCGCGCCCACGCCCATGAGGATGGCGCCGGCGGTGATCAGCAGGCCGGCCTGCGGCACCGACACCTGCAGCGAGGCGCTGATGTCGGTGAGCGTGCCAGGCACGGCCATGATGCCGGTGCCGATGACAAAGTTGCCCACCATCAGGGCGTGGAGGCTGCGCGGCAGGGGGGGATGGGTGTGATCGGGCATGGCGGGCAGCCGCCGAGTATCGGCGGCCAGCCTCAGGACGGCAGTCCCCCCGGGAACACCCACAACAGCGCGGCCGTCATGGTGAGGTAGCGCGCAAACTTGCCGATGGCCATGTACAGCGCGCAGGGCCAGAAAGGAAACTTCAGCCAGCCGGCAACTGCGCACAGCGGGTCGCCCACCCCGGGCAGCCAGGCCAGCAGGCAGGCCCGGGGACCGAAACGCTCCAGCCAGCGCAGGGCGCGCAGCTCGGTGGGACCGTGACGCGCCTTGTCAATGGCCCGGTGCGTGCCGTAACCCATGAGCCAGCTGAGCAGGCCGCCCAGCGTGTTGCCCACCGTGGCCACCAGGATGGCGGGCCAGAACAATTCCGGGTTGAGTTTGACCAGCGCGAACACCGCAGGCTCGGAACCCATGGGCAGCAGCGTGGCCGAGACAAAGGCCACGACGAAGATCGTGCTCAGGCCCACTTCGGGCAGGGCCAGGGTGTTGGCGAGGGCGAGGAACCAGTCGGGCATGGGCTGCATTGTCCGCCGGGACAGCATATCGCCTGCTGAAAAAACAGGCAGATACAATGCCCCTCCCCACCGCACGTCCAACGAGCGTCCAACGTCCGTCCGACCCCGGCGCACACGTTCCCACCCATCCAGCCGTTCCACCCGCGCCATGCAACTGGGCCCCTACTCCCTGCCCAACGCCCTGTTCGTTGCCCCCATGGCGGGGGTGACCGACCGGCCGTTCCGCAAGCTGTGCAAGCGGCTGGGCGCGGGCTATGCGGTCAGCGAGATGGTGACCAGCCGGCCCGACCTGCAGGACAGCCTCAAGACCTCGCGCCGGGCCGACCACGCGGGCGAGCCGGGGCCCATTGCGGTGCAGATCGCCGGCACCGATGCCGCCATGATGGCCGACGCCGCGCGCTACAACATCGACCGCGGGGCGCAGATCATCGACATCAACATGGGCTGCCCGGCGAAGAAGGTCTGCAACAAATGGGCCGGCTCGGCGCTGATGCAGGACGAAGCGCTGGCGCTGCAGATTGTCGAAGCAGTGGTCGCTGCGGCCGCCCCGCACCGGGTGCCGGTCACGCTGAAGATGCGCACCGGCTGGTGTGCCGACGGCAAAAATGCCCCCGCCATCGCCCTGGCTGCCGAAGCCGCCGGTGTGCAGATGCTCACCGTGCACGGCCGCACCCGCGAGCAGGGCTACAGCGGGTTTGCCGAGCACGACACCGTGGCGCTCATCAAGAGCCGGGTGCAGATTCCGGTGGTGGCCAATGGCGACATCGACTCGCCGCGCAAGGCCGCGCAGGTGCTGGCGCAGACCGGGGCCGACGCGCTGATGATCGGCCGCGCCGCCCAGGGCCGGCCCTGGATCTTCCGTGAGATCGCGCACTACCTGGCCACCGGCGAGGACCTGCCGCCGCCGGACCTGCTTGACGTCAAGGCCTGGCTGCTGGACCACCTGGAAGATCACTACGCGCTGTACGGCGAGTACACCGGCGTGCGCAGCGCGCGCAAGCACCTGGGCTGGTACGCGCAGTCGCTGCCCGTACCGAAGGCCGAGGCCGACGCCTTCCGCCGCCGCATCAACACCCTGACCGGTGGCGACGAGCAGCTGGCCTGCGTGCGCGAAACCCTCGACGCCTGGGCACACGCCCGGGCCGACCTGTCGGCACAAGCAGAATACTGGAGACTGGCCGCATGAGCTCCCACCACAACCTGCACGACTGTGTGCGTGCCAGCCTGCAAGCGTACTTCCGCGACCTCGACGGCACCGACCCGGCCGACCTGCACGGCATGCTGGTCAAGGCAGTCGAGCGCCCGTTGCTCGAAGTGGTGATGGAGCAGTCGCAGCACAACCAGTCGCGCGCTGCGCAATGGCTGGGCCTGAACCGCAACACCCTGCGCAAGAAGCTGCTCGAACACAAACTGATTGATTGAGAAACACCCCCGCCGCGCTGCGCGCGACCCCCTCAAGGGGGGCAACACCTGCGGCCCGGCAGCGCCGGTTCCGCGGTGTTCCCCGATTGGGTTGTGGTGTTCGTTGCGTTTCGCTTCCCGGCATGACCTGACCTGAAACCCCTGCGAGAACCTCCCATGCGCGCACTCCTCTCCGTCTCCGACAAGACCGGCATCGTCGAATTCGCCCAGGCCCTGCACGGCCTTGGTGTGAAGCTCCTGTCCACCGGCGGCACCGCCAGGCTGCTGGCCGACCAGGGCCTGCCGGTCACCGAAATGGCCGAGGTCACGAACTTCCCCGAAATGCTGGATGGCCGCGTCAAGACCCTGCACCCCAAGGTGCACGGCGGCCTGCTGGCCCGCCGCGACCTGCCCGAGCACATGGCCGCGCTGAACGAGCACGGCATCGAGACCATCGACCTGCTGGTGGTCAACCTCTACCCGTTTGAAGCCACCGTGGCCAAGGCCGGCTGCACACTGGCCGACGCGATCGAGAACATCGACATCGGCGGCCCGGCCATGGTGCGCAGCGCCGCCAAGAACTGGAAGGATGTGGGTGTCATCACCTCGGCCGACCAGTACGCCGCCGTGATCGGTGAACTCAAGGCCAACGGCAAGCTGAGCGACCCCCTGCGTTTCGCCCTGTCGGTGGCGGCCTTCAACCGCATCGCCCAATACGACAGCGCCATCAGCAACTACCTCTCCAGCGTGCGCTTCGAGGCCGAGAAACTCGGCGAGAGCTACGTGCCCGAGCGCGCCCAGTTCCCTGGCCAGTTCAACGAGCAGTACGTGAAGGTGCAAGACCTGCGCTACGGCGAGAACAGCCACCAGCAAGCCGCCTGGTACCGCGACCTGCAGCCCGCCGTGGGCTCGCTGGCCACCGGCGTGCAGCTGCAGGGCAAGGAACTGAGCTACAACAACATTGCCGACGCCGACGCCGCCTGGGAATGCGTCAAGAGCTTCGAGGCGCCGGCCTGTGTGATCGTCAAGCATGCCAACCCCTGCGGCGTGGCCGTGGGCGCCCACCCCTTCGAGGCCTACAGCAAGGCCTTCCAGACCGACCCGACCAGCGCCTTCGGCGGCATCATTGCCTTCAACCGCCCGCTGGACAAGGCTGCAGCCGAGGCGGTGAGCAAGCAGTTCGTCGAGGTGCTCATGGCGCCTGATTTCAGCGCCGAGGCGCTGGAGGTGTTCAAGGCCAAGGTGAACGTGCGCCTGATGAAGATCGCCCTGCCCGCCCACTATGGCCAGGTGCGCAACGCGCTGGAAACCAAGCGCGTGGGCTCGGGCCTGCTGCTGCAAAGCGCCGACAACCACGAGCTGCAACTGGCCGACCTGAAGGTGGTGACGGTGAAGCAGCCCACCCCCGAGGAACTCCATGACCTGCTGTTCGCCTGGAAGGTGGCCAAGTTCGTGAAGAGCAACGCCATCGTGTTCTGCAAGAACGGCATGACCATGGGCGTGGGTGCCGGCCAGATGAGCCGCCTCGACTCGGCCCGCATCGCCAGCATCAAGGCCGAGGCCGCCAAGCTGAGCCTGCAAAACACGGTGGTGGCCAGCGACGCCTTCTTCCCCTTCCGCGACGGCCTGGACGTGGTGGTGGACGCGGGTGCGACCTGCGTGGCCCAGCCGGGCGGCTCGATGCGTGATCAGGAAGTGATCGACGCGGCCAACGAGCGTGGTGTGGCGATGGTGTTCACGGGTGTTCGCCACTTCCGTCATTGATCACTTTTTGATCTTCTGAGAGGGGGCTCATTGTGAGCTCCTTTTTTATTGCCTGCTGTTGTGGGAGGGCTGACGGGCGGGTAAACGAGGAGGGGAGTCCTTGACGGTCAACCTGCACGTTTGTTCGAGGTGGGTGGTGCGGGCTGGCGGGCGCAGGCTCCATTCGCGGTTGCCGCAGAGCGGGTGAACCCGTCCGGTGTTGACGAAGCTCTGTTTGAGTGCGGGGCTGGTCGCCCGCGAGCGTGAGCCGGAGAACGACAGCTCCACCATCCACCTTGCGCGAGGTGCACGAGCAAAACGCAACGAGCGCAAAACAAAAACGGCCGGAGCGAACTCCAGCCGTTTCAAGGAAGCGAGAGAACGGTCAAGCCAGCTGCTTGAACACCTCACGCGCCGCCGCCACGGTGGCCGCAATGTCGTCCGCCGTATGCGCCGCGCTCACGAACCCGGCTTCGTACAGCGCGGGCGCGATGTACACACCACGGTCGAGCAGGCCGTGGAACAGGGTGTTGAACTTCGCACCCTCGGTCTTCATCACCGCCGCATAGTTCTGCGGCAGCTCGGGCAGCAGGAAGAGGCCGAACATGCCACCCTGGCAGTCCACGCTGAACGGCACCCCCTCGGCGTCGGCGGCGGCCTTCAGGCCATCGACCAGCGAACGGGTGCTGGCCGACAGGGCCTCGAAGAAACCTGGCTTCTGGATTTCCCTGAGCGTGGCCAGACCACAGGCGGTGGCCACCGGGTTGCCCGACAGGGTGCCGGCCTGGTAGACGCCACCCAGTGGTGCCAGATGCTCCATCACCGCACGTTTGCCGCCAAACGCCGCCAGCGGCATGCCGCCACCGATCACCTTGCCCATCACCGTCATGTCGGGTTCGAAGCCGGGGATCAGCGAGGCGTAGTGGCCCTGCGCGCTGCCCAGGCCGACGCGGAAACCGGTCATCACTTCGTCAAACACGAACAGCGCGCCGTGCTGCGTGCACAGCTCGCGGATGCGTTGAACAAACGGCACGCTGGCGCGCACGAAATTCATGTTGCCGGCGATCGGCTCGATCATCACGCAGGCGATGTCGGCGCCGTGCTCGGCGAACGCCGCTTCGATCTGCTCGACGTTGTTGTATTCCAGGACCAGGGTGTGTTGCACCACCTCGGGCGGCACGCCGGCGCTGGTCGGGTTGCCGAAGGTGGCCAGGCCCGAGCCGGCTTTCACCAGCAGCGCATCGGCGTGGCCGTGGTAGCAGCCTTCAAACTTGATGATGGTCTTGCGGCCGGTGGCACCGCGGGCCAGGCGGATGGCGCTCATGCCCGCTTCGGTGCCCGAGCTGACCAGGCGCACCATCTCCAGGCTGGGCACCAGCCGGATGATTTCTTCGGCCAGTTCGATTTCGCGCTCGGTGGGGGCACCAAAGGAGAAGCCGTCCAGCGCGGCTTTCTGCACCGCTTCGAGCACCGCCGGGTGGCCGTGGCCCAGGATCATCGGCCCCCAGGAACCGATGTAGTCGATGTACCGCTGGCCGTTGGCATCCCAGAAATAGGCGCCCTGCGCGCGCTGCACGAAACGGGGTGTGCCGCCGACGGCGCGAAAGGCGCGCACGGGCGAGTTCACCCCGCCAGGAATCAGCTGTTTGGCACGTTCAAAAAGATCGAGGTTGCGGTCGTGCATAAGGAAAGGTCGGTGAGAGAGGTCAGTGTTGGGTGGTGTCCAGAGGGAAGTCGCCGGCGTTGAGTGCGCTGTCGGCGGACCGGTCCTCGGGATCGGTGGGCTCTGGGTCGTCATCGCCGTGCGCCCAAAACAGCCGATCGGGCACAGCATGGCCCATGCCGGGTTGAAAACCCGCATCCAGGCACTGGTCAAGGTAGGTGAGCGCTTCAGCACAGGCGCCCTGCAGGTCGTTGCCACCGGCGATCAGCGCGGTCAGCGCAGCCGACAAGGTGTCTCCGGCACCGCAGAAGGTGGCTTCAAAGCGTTCGTAGCGGGCCGTGGCCAGCACCGTTTCCGGGGTTGCCAGATGGCTCTCAAGATACTGGTCGGCGGCATTGAAGCCGGTGACCAGGGTGTAGGGAACGCCATGCGAGGCGGCGGCACGGGCCACGTCGCGGGCGCCGGGTGGGCGATCACTTTCCCAGTCGGGCAGCAGCCAGCGGCACAGGGTGCTGTGGTTTCCCACCAACACCGTGGTTTGCGGCAGCAGCAATTGGGCAAAGGCGTCCAGATAGGTTTCAATGTCGGCCTCGTCCATCCAGGAGAGGTCCGGCATGTAGGCGATCAGCGGCACCTCGTCGTAGTCGGTGGCGATGCCGGCGATGGTGCTGAGGTTTTCGGGCGTGCCCACAAAGCCCGCCTTGAAAGCCCGAACCGGCATGTCTTCCAGCGCCGCGCGCGCCTGGTCGGCCACGGCCTCTTCGTCGAGCGCGATATGGTCATGGATCTCGCTGGTGTCGCGCACATAACAGCCAGTGACCACGCTCAGCACATGGACCGAGGCGCTGGACATGGCGGTGAGGTCGGCCGACAGACCACCAGCCCCACTCGGGTCGTTGGCATTGAATACCATCACACACGGCAGCCGGGCGGGTTCGGCGCGGGCGGGGGTGTCGACAGCGGGGGGCGTGGGCGGCAGGGTCATGGGGGACGGTGCATGTTGCCATGCGCCGCACGCTCGTCACGAACGCGAGCCCCACACAGTTTGGGGCAGGCTGGCATGCGTCTATACAATGGTTTCATTCTAAGACAAGGGATTGCGAGACATGAGCGCCACCAAAACCTGGATGTGCCTGATTTGCGGCTGGATTTACGACGAGGCAGCCGGCGACCCGGAGCATGGCATTGCGCCCGGTACGCCCTGGGACCAGGTCCCCATGAACTGGACCTGCCCGGAATGTGGCGCGCGCAAGGAAGACTTCGAAATGGTGCAGATATGAAGGCTGCGGCAGTGTGTTGGAGCGTGGCCCCCGGGGTGCTTTTGCCGTGAGCAAAATGCCGTCTCTCAAAGTGCTGGTGGTGGATGACAGCAACACGATCCGCCGCAGTGCCGAGATATTCCTCAAGCAGGGCGGGCACGAGGTTTTGCTGGCCGATGATGGCTTTGACGCCCTGTCCAAGATCCATGACTATGCGCCCGATCTGGTGTTCTGCGACATTCTGATGCCGCGTCTGGACGGCTACCAGACCTGCGCCATCATCAAGCGCAATGCCCGTTTTGCCCACACGCCCGTGGTCATGCTCTCGTCCAAGGACGGCGTGTTCGACAAAGCCCGTGGTCGCATGGTCGGCTCGCAGGAATACCTCACCAAACCCTTCACCAAAGACCAACTGCTGCAGGCGGTGCAGCAGTTTGGTCTGCCCTTCAACGGAGTTGCATGATGGCCGTACAGAACATTCTGGTGGTTGATGATTCCAAGACCGAACTGATGGTTTTGTCCGACTTGCTGGGCAAAAACGGCTACACCGTGCGCACCGCAGAGAACGCAGAAGACGCGTTCCGGCGCCTGTGTGAAGAGCGGCCCGACCTGATCTTGATGGACGTGGTCATGCCCGGGCAAAACGGCTTTCAGCTCACCCGTGCCATCGTGCGCGATCCGCAGTATGCGGACATCCCCATCATCCTGTGCACCAGCAAGAACCAGGAAACCGACCGCGTCTGGGGTCTGCGTCAAGGGGCGCGGGACTATGTGACCAAGCCGGTGCAGGCCGATGAACTGATCGCCAAGATCCGCGCACTCGCCTGAGCGCGCAGTAACGGCGAATCCCCCCGCGAACATGGCCAAACGCCAGTCACTCAAAGAGCTGCAGGAGCGTCTGGCGCAGCGCTTGAGCGCTGCCAAGACCGAATCGGCCACGGCATCCTGGTTGGCCGTTGAGGCCGGCGGTGTGCGTTACCTGTTGCCGCTGGTGCAGTCGGGGGAAATCTTCCCCTGGACCCCTGTCCAACCGGTGCCCTACACCCAGCCGTGGTACCTGGGCGTGGCCAGTCTGCGCGGGGGGCTGTATGGTGTCATTGACCTGGCCCGGCTGGCCGGTCATGCGCCCGCAGCCCACACCGATGTCCTCGACCGGATCACGTCCAGCGCCCGGCTGGTGAGCCTGCACGCGGCATTCGGCCTGAACGCCGTGCTCTGGGTGGACCGTTTGCTGGGCTTGCGCCAGCCCGATACCTTTTCCAGCGTAGAGTCGCGTCTGGCACAAGCCCCCGGTTTCTTTGCCCGCCGCCTCGCCGATCCACAGGGCCTGTCATGGCAGGAGCTGGATTTGCAGGCGCTGGTGACCGACCCGGCTTTCCTGTCGGTTGCGGCCTGATGACGCCGGCGGATGTCGCCAGTGTGGGTGGGCACGCTCTTCAACACCCGTTGTAGCCCTCGCTTTTGAGTTGGAAGGTTGTTTCATGGCCATGCTTGATCGAATCCAGGGACTGTTGCGAAAAGGGGCGGCCAGTCCGTCCGATGGCCTGCCCGAGCCGTCGCCAGAGGCAGCCGATGCAGCGACGCCACGGGTGGATGCGGACGACGCGCCTTTCGGTGAAAGCCGCATCGGTGCCGTGCTGGACGAACAGGATGGCTTGGTGGAGATACCGGTTCTGGGTCGCAAGTCGGCCGACCAGCATCGCCGCACCCTCTCGCTCCTGCTTGGTGTCGCCATCCTGGTGTTCGCGGTGCTCATCGCCTATGTGTTCGGCCAGACCTCGCGTGCCAGTCAGCAGCTGGCGGCCAGCGGTCAGGCGCTGATGCAGTCGCAGCGCCTGGCCAAGAGCGTGTCGCAGGCGCTCATCGGTAGTGAGGCCGCGTTCCCGGAGGTCAGGGAAAGTTCTGATGTGCTCACCCGGTCGGTGCGCGGACTCAAGAACGGGGACGGTGAGCGCGATATTGCGGCCCTGGGCGCCGCCTTCGACGACCAGCTCGACCCCTTGCTGCCCAAGGTGGACGCCGCCGAACAAAGCGCGGCGATCGTGCTCGCCCAGGAAAAAACCCTGACCCAGGTCGGCACCGCGCTGCGCTTGATCAACCGCCAGTCATCGGACCTGCTGGAGATCGCCGAAACCGTCTCTTCACTCAAGCTGCAGCAGGGCGCTTCGCCGTCCGAGGTGTCGGCTGCCGGACAGCTGGTGATGCTGACGCAACGCATCGGCAAATCGGCCAACGAGTTTCTGACCATGGAGGGGGTGAGCCCCGAAGCGGTGTTCCTGCTGGGCAAAGACCTGAACACCTTCAAGGAAGTGGGCGAGGGTCTGCTCAAGGGCAATGCCGACCTGCGACTGCCCGCCAGCACCGATCCGCAGGTGCGCGAGCGGCTGGAGGCTTTGCTCAAGCTGTATGAAGACACGCGCAACGAAGCCAGCGCCATTTTGGGCAACCTGCAGGGCCTGGTGTCCGCCCGAGAAGCACAGGCCACCATCATCGGTGACAGCGAGGCACTGCGCCAGGGACTGGAGCGGCTGCAGGGCGACCTCTCCAGCCGGGCCGGTTTGACCGGTGGGCAGTTGCTGGCGCTGGTGCTCTCGGCGCTGTTTGCCTTGTCATGCGGTGCCGGCCTGGCCTATGTGCAGCTGCAAGACAGCCGCCAGCGCCAGCGGGTGGCCGAATTGCAGCGTCAAGCGGCGCAGGCCCTGGAACAGGATGCCAAGCGCGTCAATGATGCCAACCAGGCGGCCATCTTGCGTCTGATGAACGAACTGCAGACGGTGGCCGAGGGCGATCTGACGCAGGAAGCCACAGTGACCGAGGACATCACCGGCGCCATTGCCGACTCGGTGAACTACACCGTGGAGGAGTTGCGCTCCCTGGTGGGCAACGTGCAGGCCACCGCGCAGCGGGTGGCCCAAACCACCGCTGCGGTCGAGAGCACATCGACCGAACTGCTGGCTGCGTCCACCGAACAGCTGCGTGAAATCCGCGAGACCGGTCAGTCGGTGCTGGACATGGCGCAGCGCATCAACCAGGTCTCGGGTCAGGCGCAGGAATCGGCCCAGGTGGCCCGCGCCTCGCTGCAGGCCGCCGACTCCGGGCTGCGCGCCGTGGGGGATGCCATCGGGGGCATGAATGCCATTCGCGACCAGATCCAGGAAACCTCCAAGCGCATCAAGCGCCTGGGTGAGTCGTCGCAGGAGATTGGCGAGATCACCGAACTGATCTCGGACATCACCGAACAGACCAACGTGCTGGCCCTGAACGCCGCCATCCAGGCGGCTTCGGCCGGTGAAGCCGGGCGTGGCTTCTCGGTGGTGGCCGAAGAAGTGCAGCGCCTGGCCGAACGTTCGGCCGATGCCACCCGCCAGATCGCGGCGCTGGTGAAGGCCATTCAGACCGACACCCAGGACGCGGTGGCCGCCATGGAGCGTTCCACCCAGGGTGTGGTCGAAGGGGCCAAGCTGTCGGACAACGCCGGCAACGCACTGACCGAAATCGACCGGGTGTCGCGCCGGCTGGCCGAGCTGATCGAACAGATCTCGGCCGCAGCTTCCCGCGAAGCCGAATCCGCCAACGAGGTGGCCAGCAACATTCAGCACATCTTTGCGGTGACGGAGCAGACCGGTGAGGGCACCCGCTCCACGGCTCAGCAGGTGCGCGAACTCTCGGCCATGGCCGAGGAGCTGCGCCAGTCGGTGGCACGCTTCAAGATCACCTGAACCCCACCGGCCCCGCCCGTCCCTGATCATGCTCGATACCCGGCCTGGTACCTTGCCCTCCGACGCACCGCTGACCGACCTGGGGCCGCTGGCCTGGGTGTTCGAGGAAGTGCGCAAGTCCCTGGACACGGTGACCAAAGCTGTGCAGCGCTTTGCACGCGACGCTCAGCAGTGGCGCCATGACGAACTCTCGGCACCAGACGTGGCGCCCCTGCGCATGGCACGCCAGCAACTGCATCAGGCGGTGGGTGCGCTGGAGATGGTGGGGCTGTCACCCGCAGCGCAGTTTCTGCGCGCCATGGAGGCGGCGGTGCAGCGCATCGCGCAGAAGCCGCCTTTGGGTACCGAAGCGGCGGCCAGCACCATCGAGCGGGCCGGTTTTGCACTGGTTGAATATCTGGAGTCTGTGCTGCGCAACAAGCCGGTGCAGCCGGTGGCCCTGTTTGCACAGTACCGGGACGTCCAGCAGCTGGCCGGTGCCGAGCGTGTGCATCCCGCCGACCTGTGGCCGTTTGAGCGCCGTGCCACCGACGTGCCAGCCCCCGAGCAGGCCAGCGCCTGGCCGACAGATGCTCCCTTGCGCTCCCTGCTGGACCGGCTGGTACTCCTGCTGCTGCGTGCCCGCAGTCCTGCGGCGGCACAGCAACTCTCGCGCTTGAGCGCCGGCCTCTCGGTGGCCGCCACGTCGCCTCGCACCACCACGTTCTGGCGGGTGGCTGCAGCCTTCTTCGAGGCCCTGGCCCACGACCGCCTGCCGGCGGACGCTTACGCCAAACGGGCGATTTCGCGGGTGCTGTTGCAGTTCATGCGTTTTCAGAACGGCGGCGAGCTGTCCGAAACCCTGCTGCACGACCTGCTGTTTTTTTGCGCCCAGGCCGGGCCTGACCCCGACGACCATGCCACGACCGATTTATCGGTGGTGCGGCAAGCCTTTGGCCTGGCCAATGCGCAGCCGGTGGATTACACCCAAACCACTCTGGGTCGTTTCGACCCGTCCTTGCTGGTGCAGGTGCGCAAGCGCATTGCGGTGGCCAAGGCCTCGTGGACGCAGTTCACCGGCGGTGACGCCAGCCGCGCCCGCCAGGTGGTCGACCAGTTTGCACTCCTGGGCGAAGCGCTGATCAAGCTCTACCCGGACAGCACACCGCTGGCGCAGTCGCTGATGCACGCGGTGGACCAGGCGGCGCGGGTCGCGGGTGCCGTTCGGCCCGAGCTGGCCATGGAGGTGGCCACCACCACCCTCTACCTGGAAGCAGCGTTCGAAGACTTCGACCCCGGCCAGCACGCCCTGCAAGACCGCAGCCAGGCCCTGGCCGATCGCCTGAACCGGGTGGTGGCGGGTGAGCCCTCTGCGCCACTGGACGTATGGATGGAGCAGCTCTACCGCCGGGTGAGCGACCGCCAGACCATGGGCAGCGTGGTGGGCGAGCTCAAGATGGCGCTGGCAGAGGCCGAAAAGTCGCTGGACCAGTTCTTCCGCACACCACAGGACAAGGACGGCTTGCACGTTGCTGTGGCGCAGTTGGCGCAAATGCGGGGCGTCTTGTCGGTACTCGGTCTGGACCACGCGGTGCAGGCCGTCAGCCGCATGCGTGCCCAGATCGAAGAGGTGCTGGACACCGAGGTGGATGAGGCCCGCGCCCGTGAAGCGGGCACCTTCGAGCATCTGGGGCACAACCTCAGCGCCCTCAGTTTCATGGTCGACATGTTGGGCTACCAGCCGACCTTGGCCAAGACTTTGTTCACCTTTGACGAGCGCCTGGGCGAACTGGTGCCGCTGATGGGCCGCACCGTATCGACTACCACGCCAGTGCTGGTGAATGAAGCGCGCGCCATCAGCGCCGATGTGCAGCAGGTGGTCGAGGGTGCGCAAACCTCGCCTGATCTGTTGCAGCTGAGCGGGCAGCTGGCCGCTCTGGCCGAACGTGCTTCGCTGGCCGAGCAGGACACCGTGGCCAAGGTGGCCCGCGAAGCAGCGCAGGCACTGGAACGGCAGGAAGTGGAGGTCGGCGCTCACGCCCTGATCGAGCTGGCGCAGGCAACCGCCGAGCCCGTCTCGGCACCGGTGCCTCTGCAGGGCGCGGCGCATGCGGATACAGCAGAAGACGAGCCGCCCCTGCGCGACATTTTCCTGCTGGAAGCCCGCGAGGTACTCGGCCATGGTCACGCTGCGCTGACCCGGCTGCGCGCGTCACCGGTCGATCTGGAACAGATGACCACACTGCGTCGGGCGTTTCACACCCTCAAGGGCAGCGCACGCATGATCGGTCTGACCCCTTTCGGTGAAGCCTGCTGGGCCATGGAGCAGGTGTTCAACGCCGAGCTGGCCGATCAGCAGCCGGCGACCACCGGGCTGCTGGACCTGTCGCGCGATGCGCTGGACGCCCTGGCGCAGTGGGTCGAAGACATGGCCGCCGAGCGCGATGGGCCCTGGCAGGCGCAGCCTTTCCATGCCAGTGCACAAGCCTGGCGCGAACAAAGACGGTACGCGCCCATCCGGTCGAATGAAGCGCAGCCATCGGTAGCCGCAGCCGGTGCGATCGCGGTCACCGAAGCGGCCTTGCCCATGCCACCCGGGGAAGCGCCCCTGCCGCCATCGGAGCAGGCGTCATCGGAGCAGGCGCTGCAGGCGCCATGGCCGGAACTGCTGCCGACGGACAGCCCGACACCGCAGCTGCCCACGGAGCCAGAGGAACCGGCAGAAGGACCGGCGGCGATGACCGGGGTGTATCCGGGCCACCTGGCCCCTTATCTGGCACCTCCCGCCACGGACCCGGCGGGCGCTGAACCCGAATCCGGATCCAACCCCGCCTCGACCGCATCCACGGCCACCGAACCCGTGGCCGTGGATGCGGCGCCCACACCCGCTGCGGTCAACCCCATCGACACAGCCGGTTGGGACGACCCACTGGCCCGCACGCCCGGCGAGCCGGCAGTTGACCCCACCGTGACCGTTTCACAGCCCGCGCCAGCCGCTGCTGCTCAGGCGCTGATGGCACCCGCATCCTTGCCGCGACCTGAGGATGCGCAACAGCCCCAGGAAGCCCACCCACCGCTGCCCGCCGCCGAGCCCGCAGCCGCCAACGACACGGGTGTGGACGATGAACAGACCAAGGTCATCGGCCCGCTGCGCATCGCCCTGAAGCTGTACAACGTTTTTCTCAACGAAGCCGATGTCTGGTCGCGCCGCTTGTGCACCGTGCTCGACGAATGGGTGTTGTCGCCCGACGATGCCGTGCCGGAAGATGCCGAGGACCTCGCGCATGCCCTCGCGGGTGCCTCGGCCGCTGTGGGCTTCCAGTCGCTCTCCGACTTGGCCCGGGCGCTGGAGCACGCCATCGGAGCCATCGGTCGCCAGCAACAGGTGGGGCCCGTGGGGGATGCAGGCGCAGCGGCCCAGCTGTTCGCTCAGGCGGCCGAAGACATTCGGCGCCTGCTGCACCAGCTGGCGGCAGGCTTCTACCAGGAGCCACGGGCCCCGTTGCTGGCCGCCCTGAACGGTTGGGTGCATGCGTCCACACCGCCAACGCCCGCTGGTGCGGCTACCGACCATGCCCCGGACCTGCCGGCACCAGCGCCTGAAGGGATGGACACCGCCTCAGCGGGCGATGCCCCCTCACCTGCGACGCCACCCGCCCCTGCCGCAGACCCGGCGCTTGCCGCGCCGCAGGCGACCACTTCCACGGTCACGGCGCCCGCTGTGGCCGCTGTGGCCGCTGTGGCCGCCTTCAACGACCTCCTGCCCCAGGATGCCGACGCCGCCGCGCCGGGCCAAGCGCTGCCGGTGCAAGACATTGACGACGACATCGACGCCGTCGACACCATCGACGCCGACCTGTTCCCGATTTTTGCCGACGAAGCACAGGAATTGCTGCCCCAGCTGGGCAGCGCCCTGCGCCAGTGGGCAGCCCAGCCCGATCACGGCAGTGCCCGTGCCGAGGTGCTGCGCAGCCTGCACACCCTCAAGGGCAGTGCGCGACTGGCCGGAGCGCTGCGCCTGGGTGAAATGACCCACCGCCTGGAAACGGACGCCGAGCGGTTGGGCACAGAGCGCCTGCGCAGCGGTGATATCGAGCCACTGCTGGCCGCTTTTGATGCGATAGCCGCCCGCTTTGACGGCTTGCGTCAAGCCGACCCGGCGGTGCCAGCCACCGTACAAACCGCTCCTGAAGAAGGGCCGCCGGTGGCCGATGGGACCCCCGCGCCGCAGCCCGCGTTGTCAGCGAGCGAGGTGTCGACCGAGGTGCCGGTCGAGCAGGAGGCAGCGGCAGCGATCGCCGCGACAGCGCTTGTGGACGGACAGGACACGGCTGCCGTTTCGGTGGCCCACCCGGCAGTGCCGGGCGGTCTGGACCTGCCGCCGGCTCCCGTGCCTGCAGCGGTCCGGGCGGGTGCTGCGGTGCGCGTGCGCCCCGAGCTGCTGGACCGGATGGTCAACCAGACCGGGGAGGTGATGATCTCGCGCTCGCGCATGGAAACCGAGCTGGTCAACCTGCGCGGCTCCCTGCGCGACCTCACCAGCAACCTCGACCGCCTGCGCCAGCAGCTGCGCGACCTGGAACTGCAGGCCGAGACGCAGATGCAGTCGCGCCTGGCACAGGCACGAGAGGCCGAGCAGTCCTTCGACCCGCTGGAATTCGACCGCTACACCCGGGTGCAGGAAGTCACCCGCATGATGGCCGAGTCGGTCAACGACGTGGCCACGGTGCAGCGCAACCTGCAGCGTGCGGTGGAATCGACCGAAGACGGCCTGGCCGCCCAGGCACGGCAGACCCGCGAACTGCAGCGCGACCTGTTGCGCACCCGCATGGTGGAGTTCGAGGGCATTGCCGAGCGCCTGTACCGGGTGGTGCGTCAGGCATCGAAGGAAACCGGCAAACAGGTGCGGCTGGACATCACCGGCGGCCAGATCGAGATGGACCGCGGTGTGCTCGACCGCATGACCGCGGCCTTCGAGCACCTGTTGCGCAACAGCGTGGTGCACGGCATTGAACCGCCGGCGGTGCGCCAGGCCCTGGGCAAGCCGGCCGAGGGCCGGATCGACATCCGCCTGAGCCAGGAGATCAACGATGTGTCGGTGTCTTTCGAAGACGACGGCGCCGGGCTGGACCTCTCACGCCTGCGCGAGAAAGCGCAGGCGCTCGGGCTGATCGAACCCGGCCAGATGCTGACCGACGAAGAAGCCGCGCAGCTGATTTTTTTGCCCGGCCTCAGCACGGCCAGCGAAGTATCTTCACTGGCCGGGCGTGGCGTGGGCATGGACGTGGTGCGCAACGACGTGCTGGCCCTCGGCGGTCGGATTGAAACCGATGCCCGGCCCGGACAGGGCGCCCGTTTCCGTCTGGTGTTGCCACTGACCACCGCGGTCACCCAGGTGGTGATGATACGCGCTGGGGTGTTGACCGTTGGCGTGCCCTCCAACCTGGTGGAGATCGTGCGCCGTGTCACCGGCCCCGAACTGGCCCAGGCCTATGCGCAAGGGCATTTGTCGGTCGCGGGCGAGGCGGTGCCGTTCTATTGGGCGGGTGCCCTGCTGCAGTCGTCCGCGCAGTCACAGCAGCAGCCGGGGCGCACCCTGCCGGTGGTGGTTTTCCGTTCCGCCGCGCAGCGCGTGGCCCTGCATGTGGACGAGGTGCTGGGCAACCAGGAAGTGGTGGTCAAGAACCTCGGGCCGCAGCTCTCGCGCCTGCCCGGCCTGGCCGGCATGTCGGTGCTGGCCTCTGGCGCAGTGGTGCTGATCTACAACCCGGTGGCGCTGGCCACGGTGTACGGCCCGCAGGTACCCGCCTGGGTGGCCGAGCACAGCCTGCGCACCCCACCGGCGGCGGGTGCTGCCGATGTGCCGCTGCCGGCGCTGACGGCCAGCAGTGTGCCGCTGGTGCTGGTGGTGGATGACTCCATCACGGTGCGTCGCGTCACCCAGCGCCTGCTGCAGCGCGAGGGCTACCGTGTCGCGCTGGCCGCTGATGGCCTGCAGGCGCTGGAGCGTCTGGCCCAGGAGCGCCCTGCGGTCGTGCTGTCGGACATCGAGATGCCGCGCATGGACGGTTTCGACCTGGTGCGCAACATCCGCAACGACGTGCGGCTGTCCCAACTGCCGGTGATCATGATCACCTCGCGCATTGCCGAAAAACACCGCGACCTGGCGCGCGAGCTGGGGGTCGACCATTACCTGGGCAAGCCCTACTCGGAAGACGAGTTGTTGGCATTGATCGCTCGCTACGCCCGGGTCGCTGCCGAGGCCTGAGGCGGGCCGCCCGGCGGCGGCAGCAGGCAGCCGGCCGGGTATTCAGGCGGTTTTTTTCACCACGGCGTAGCGCTGCAGCGTTCGCTCGCGCGCCACGGCGTGGTCCACCACCGGCCGGGGGTAGGTCTTGCCCAGTTCCACGCCAGCGGCGGCCAGTTCCAGCTCGCGCGCCTGCCACGGTGCATGCAGGGCGTTGTCGGGCAGGGCGGCCAGCTGCGGCAGATAACGTCGGATGAACTTGCCCTGCGGGTCGAACTTCTCGCTCTGGCTGACCGGGTTGAAGATGCGGAAATAGGGCTGTGCATCGCAGCCGCTGGAGCTGGCCCACTGCCAGCCACCGTTGTTGGCGGCCAGGTCGAAGTCGATCAGGTGGTCGGCAAAGTATTGCTCGCCGCGCTGCCAGTGCAGCCCCAGATCTTTCACCAGGAAGCTGGCGGTGACCATGCGCAGCCGGTTGTGCATGTAGCCGGTCTGGTTGATCTGGTGCATGGCGGCGTCCACCAGCGGGTAGCCGGTGCGGCCTTCGCACCAGGCGGCAAACAGGGCGTCTGCGTGCTTGCCGTGCTCGAAGCGTATGGCGTCGTACTCGGGCTTGAACGCCTGCTTCACCACATGGGGAAAGTTGGCCAGGATCTGGTGGTAAAAGTCGCGCCAGATCAGCTCCGACAGCCAGGTGCTCGCGCCCTGCACGCCCTGCTGGTGCAGGGGGTAGGCCACACGCGCGAGCTGGCGCACGGAAATGGTGCCAAAGCGCAGGTGCACGCTCAGGTAGCTCGGCCCCTTGATCGCCGGAAAATCGCGCGCTTCGTGGTAGCGCTCGATGCGGCCAGTGAAATCCTCCAACAACTGCTGCGCGCCCCGGCTGCCGGTGGGCAGCGGCAGTTGCGAGAGATTGGTCGGCGCAAAACCCATTTCAGCCAGCGTCGGCACCGGGCGCGCCTGCGCCGCCGGCACCGCGGCCAGCGCGCCCGCGTAGCGCTCCACCGGGTAGGCCTTGAGCTGGAAATCGTCGAGTTGCCGCAGCCAGGCGTTTTTGTAGGGCGTGAAGACGCCGTAGGCATGACCGGCCTGGGTCAGCACCTCGCGCCGCTCGAAGATCACATGGTCCTTGTGGCCGTGGAACACGATGCCCGCATGGGCCAGCTCGCCACGGATGTGGGCATCGCGGGTGTGCGCGGCGGGCTCGTCGTCGTGGTTGGCAAACACCGCTTGCACGTGCAACTGCTGCGCGAGCTGCGGAATGATCGCTTGCGCCCGGCCGTGGTGCACGATCAGGCGCACCTCGGCGGTGCCGTGCGCGGCCCCCAGGGCGCGCAGCTGGGCGTCCAGGTCGAGCAGCGATTCGCGGATGAATTCGACCCGCCGGTCGGCCTTCAGGCCACGCGCGATCAGCGGTTCGAGGATGTCGGTGTCAAAGACGAACACGCACCACACCTGCCGACACTGTCGCAGCGCATGGTAGAGCGCTGCGTTGTCCTGGGTCCGCAAGTCGCGGCGGAACCACATCAGTCCCTGGTTGTAGGTGTTCATAACGGGCGGCTTGCGCGGGTCGGGTGTTGCCCCGGCGGGCAGGGCCTGGCGGGGCAGCGGCTTAAAATCATGCCATGCCCGCTGATTCTGCCGCCATCAACCTGACCCATCATTTTTTGATCGCGATGCCCGGCCTCAGCGATGCGCTTTTCGGGCGCAGTGTGGTCTACCTGTGCGAGTACAGCGAGCGCGGCGCCCTGGGTCTGGTGATCAACAAACCCGGCGACATTCTCTTGCCGCAGCTGTTCGACAAGGTGGATTTGCCACTGGGTCGTGCCGACCTGGTGCAAACGCCCGTGTTCCAGGGCGGCCCGGTACAGACCGAGCGCGGCTTTGTGCTGCACGAACCGCTGGCCGCGGTGGCAGAAGGCCAGTCGGTTTATGCCTCGACGATGAGCATCCCCGGCGGGCTGGAGATGACCACCTCCAAGGACGTGCTCGAAGCCATGGCCTCGGGCGGCGGCCCGCGCAAGGTGTTCGTTTCGCTGGGCTACGCCTCATGGGGCAAGGGTCAGCTGGAGTCGGAGATCACCGAGAACAGCTGGCTGACCGTGCCGGCCGATGCGGCTGTGATTTTCGACACCCCGGTGCAGGAACGCTACGAAAAAGCCATGGCGCTGCTGGGCCTGCAGCCCTGGATGCTGTCGCCCGATGCCGGCCACGCCTGACCCGATGGATGTGCCCGCCAGCTGCCAGTCCTTCCTGGCCTTCGACTACGGCCTCAAGCGGACCGGGGTGGCCAGCGGCAACCGGCTGACCGGCACCGCCACGCCGCGCGGCACCATCGCCGCCGAAGGGGATGCGCGCTTTGCGAAGATCGCCGAGCGCATCCAGGAATGGGCGCCCGACGCCCTGGTGGTGGGCGTGCCTTTCCACCCCGATGGGGCACCGCACGAGAACACGGTGCGGGCGCAGAAGTTTGCGCGCCAGTTGCGCGGCCGTTACGGCCTGCCGGTGTACGAGGTGGACGAGCGCTACAGCACCACCGAAGCCCACAGCCTGGGCGCCCGGGATGCCGACGCGGCGGCGGCGGCCATCATCCTGGAACAGTTTTTGAGGAGTCTGGATTGAGCCAACTGTCATTGGATGCGGAGCAGCTCTATGCCCAGCTGCTGCGCGGTGTGCGCGGCCTGCTGGCCACGCTGAACGGGCCGGTGCGCATCGCCGGCGTGCCCTCGGGAGGCGCCTGGCTGGCCGAGCGTCTGCAGCGCGACCTGGGCCTGGACGGTGCGCCCGGCGTGGTCTCCTCGGCCATGCACCGCGACGATTTCAGCCGCCGCGGCCTGTCGCTGTCAGCACAGACCCGGCTGCCCTTCGACGTGGACGACGCCACGGTGCTGCTGGTGGACGACGTGCTCTACACCGGCCGCACCCTGCGCGCGGTGATCAACGAGCTGTTCGACTACGGACGACCGGCCTGCGTGAAGCTGGCGGTGCTGGTGGACCGTGGCGGGCGTGAACTGCCCATCCAGGCCGACGTCTGCGCCGCCACCGTGGCCCTGCCCGAGCAGCAGAAACTGGCGCTGGCGCGCGCCGACGATGGCCGACTGAGTTTCGTGGTCGAGACCCCAAAGGAGGGCTGAACATGGCCCGCAATCCGCAACTCAACAAGAACGGCGAGCTGATCCACCTGCTCTCCACCGAAGGCCTGTCGCGCGACATCCTCACCCACATCCTGGACACCGCGTCCAGCTTCGTGAGCGTGAGCGACCGCGAGGTCAAGAAGGTGCCGCTGCTGCGCGGCAAGAGCGTGTTCAACCTGTTCTTCGAGAACAGCACCCGCACCCGCACCACCTTCGACATCGCGGCCACCCGCCTGTCGGCCGACGTGTACACGCTGGACATCGCGCGCAGCTCCACCGCCAAGGGCGAATCGCTGCTCGACACCATTGCCAACCTCTCGGCCATGGCGGCCGACATCTTCGTCGTGCGGCACAGCGAGTCGGGCGCGCCCTACCTGATCGCCCAGCATGTCGCCCCGCATGTGCACGTGGTCAACGCCGGCGACGGCCGCCACGCGCACCCCACCCAGGGCCTGCTGGACATGTACACCATCCGGCACTACAAGAAGGACTTCACCCAGCTGTCGGTGGCCATCGTCGGCGACGTGCTGCACTCGCGGGTGGCGCGCTCCGACATCCACGCGCTGACCACGCTGGGCTGCCCCGACGTGCGGGTGGTCGGCCCGCGCACCCTGGTACCCAGCGACCTCTCGCACCTGGGCGTGCGCGTCTGCCACACGCTGGAAGAAGGCATCCAGGACTGCGACGTGGTCATCACCCTGCGCCTGCAGAACGAGCGCATGAGCGGTGCGCTGCTGCCGTCGAGCCAGGAATATTTCAAGAGTTTCGGCCTGACCACCGAGCGCCTGCGCTGGGCCAAGCCCGACGCCATCGTCATGCACCCGGGCCCGATCAACCGCGGCGTCGAGATCGAATCCGCCGTGGTCGACGGGCCGCAGAGCGTGATCCTGCCGCAGGTCACTTTTGGCATCGCGGTCCGCATGGCCGTCTTGGGCATCGTCGCGGGGAATGAAGCATGAAGATCCTGATCCAGAACGGCCGCGTCATGGACCCGGCCAGCGGCCGTGACGAGCGGGCCGACATCGCCATCGCAGCCGGTCGCATCATCGCCATCGGCCAGGTCTCGCCCGACTTCCATCCCAACCGCACCCTCGACGCCAGCGGCCTGGTGGTGGCGCCCGGCCTGGTCGACCTGTCGGTGCGCCTGCGCGAACCGGGGCAGGAGCATGCCGGCATGCTGGAGAGCGAAATGGCCGCCGCCGTGGCCGGTGGCGTCACGTCGCTGGTCTGCCCGCCCGACACCGACCCGGTGCTCGACGAGCCCGGCCTGGTGGACATGCTCAAGTTCCGTGCCGAGAAGCTGCACCAGTCGCGCGTGTTCCCGCTGGGCGCGCTCACCCGCGGCCTGCAGGGCGAGGTGCTGACCGAGATGGCCGAACTCACCGAGTCCGGCTGCATCGGCTTCGGCCAGGCCGAGGTGCCGATCGTCAACACCCAGGTGCTGCAGCGCGCGCTGCAGTACGCCGCCACTTTCGGCTACACCGTCTGGCTGCGACCGCAAGATCCCTGGCTGGGCAAGGGCGTGGCCGCCAGCGGTCCGCTGGCCACCCGCATGGGCCTCTCGGGCGTGCCGGCCGCGGCCGAGACCATTGCGCTGCACACCCTCTTTGAACTGCTGCGCGGGGTGCACAACGCCAGCCAGGCCGCCGGTGAAAAAGGGGGGCGGGTGCACCTGTGCCGCATCAGCAGCGCCGCCGGGCTGGCGCTGGTGCGCCGCGCCAAGGCCGATGGCCTGCCGGTGACCTGCGACGTTAGCGTGCACAACCTGCACCTGACCGATGTGGACATTGGCTACTACGACAGCCGGGCCCGCCTGCAGCCGCCGCTGCGCCAGCAGCGCGACCGCGAGGCACTGCGCACCGCGCTGGCCGACGGCACCATCGATGCGCTGGTCTCCGACCACAACCCGGTGGACGCCGATGCCAAGGTGCTGCCGTTTGCCGAGGCCGAGCCGGGTGCCACCGCCATCGAGCTGCTGCTGGGCCTCTCGGCCAAATGGGCGCTGCAGGACGGCCTGGGCCTGATGCAGGCGCTGGGGGTGCTGACCACCGGGCCGCAGCGCGTGCTGGGCAGCGCCCTGGGCACGCTGCAACACAGCGTGGGCCAGATCAGCGTGGGCGGCGCGGCCGACCTGTGCCTGTTCGACCCCAGCGCCAGCTGGGCGGTGGTACCGGCGGGCCTGCGCAGCCAGGGCAAGCACACGCCCTTTGAAGGCCACGAAATGCCGGTGCGGGTGCGGGCCACGCTGGTCGCTGGCCAGGTGGCCTACGAAGCGGCGCGCAGCGCGGTCTGAACGTGCAGCGTTCGTGCACCGCGGCGGCATGGCGCATCGTGCGCGCCATCGGCCATGTGCTGCGCGGGCTGTGGATCATCCGCAGCACATTCGGCCGCCTGTCACCCGAGGCCAGCAACCTGCTGGTGCGCGAGTGGTCGCGGCAGATGCTGACCATCATGGGGGTGGAGCTGGTCATCAAAGGCACGCCGCCCGACCACGGACCGGTGCTGCTGGTGGCCAATCACATCTCCTGGCTCGACATCCTGGTCATGAACGCCGCGCGGCCCGCACGCTTCGTCTCCAAGGCCGATGTCAAGGGCTGGCCACTGCTGGGCTCGCTGGTCACCGGGGCGGGCACCCTGTACATCGAGCGGGAGAGCCGCCGCGACGCCATGCGGGTGGTGCACCAGATGGCCGATGCCCTGCGCGCACGCGACGTGCTGGCCGTGTTTCCCGAAGGCACCACCGGCGACGGACGGGACCTGTTGCCCTTCCACGCCAACCTGGTCCAGGCCGCCATCGCCGCCCACGCCCCCGTGCTGCCGGTGGGCCTGAGTTTCATCAACGGCCACAACGGACAGCACAGCGAGGCGCCGCTGTTCGTGGGCGACACCACCTTGCTGCAATCCATCTGGTCCACCCTGCGGGCCACGGGCGTGCAGGCGGTGGTGCACTACGGCCAGGCCCAGCACGCCGATGGCCGCGACCGCCGGACCTGGGCACAGGCGCTGCGCTCGTCGGTGGCCGCGCTGCGCGAAGGTTGAGACCCGGCTGCTGCGGCTCTGAGCCGCCCTCCTCTGCCAGCGCCATCACCGGTGCCATCACCGGTGCAGTTGGCCCATGCCGCTCGCCAGTACCGCGCCGGTCATGACTGCATCAGCCGTTTGGACTTCGCAATCGACATCAGGATGCCCAGCACCACCCCCAGGGTGACCATGGCCGTGCCGCCGTAGCTAACAAACGGCAGCGGCACCCCCACCACCGGCAAAATGCCGCTGACCATGCCCATGTTGACGAAGGCATAGACAAAGATATTGGTCGTCATGGCGCCAGCCATCAGACGCGCAAACAAGGTGGGCGCCTCCAGGGCGATGACCAGGCCGCGCAGCAGCAAAAAGACAAAACCGGCCATCAGGCCCAGTGTGCCCACAAGGCCAAACTCCTCGGAGAACGCCGCGTAAATGAAGTCGGTGGTGCGCTCGGGAATGAACTCCAGGTGCGTCTGCGTGCCCTGCATGAAGCCCTTGCCCCACAGGCCGCCCGAGCCGATGGCGATCATGCCCTGGATGATGTGAAAACCTTTGCCCAACGGGTCCTTGGACGGATCGAGCAGCGTGCACACCCGCTGGCGCTGGTACTCGTGCAGCACCTGCCAGTCCACACCGGGCTGGCACCACTGCGGCTCCATGAGGATCAGCGTCACGATGCCCACCGCCGCCAGCAGCACCGGCGGAATGATCAGTTTCCAGCTCAGACCGGCAAAGAAAATCACCGCCAGGCCCGAGGCCAGCACCAGCAGGGTGGTGCCCAGATCGGGCTGTTTGAGGATCAGCGCCGCCGGCACCGCCAGCAGCACGCCGGCAACCACAAAGTCCAGCGGCTTGAGCACTCCCTCGCGGCGCTGAAACCACCAGGCCAGCATGAGCGGCATGGCCACCTTCATCAGCTCACTGGGCTGGATCACGATGCCGACGTTGATCCAGCGGGTGGCGCCCTTCTTGGTGATGCCGAACAGCTCCACACCGAGCAGCAGCAGCACCCCCACCACATAAAGCGGCACCGCCAGCGAGAGCAGCCGCTGCGGCGGCACCTGCGCCACCACGAACAGCACGCTGGCGGCCAGCAGCATGTTGCGGGCATGGGTGACAAAGCGGGTGCCGTGATCGAAGCCGACCGAATACATGGTCAGCAGGCCAATACCCGCCATGAGCAGGATGGCGAGGGTCAGCGGCGCATCGAAGCCCTGAAAGATCGGGACGATGCGCTGCCAGGGGGACGGTTTGTCGAGAACGGCGGCCATGAGAACCCGCCATTATCCCGCCGCAGCCGCCGCCCGGTGCAGCGCAGGCAGCGGGCAGCGGCATATCGATGACGGCGCGTCTCGGTGGTTTTCCTGCCCCCACTACCATCGCGCCATGCCACACCAGACCACCCACCTGCTCTACCTGCACGGATTTCGTTCTTCCCCGCAGTCCATGAAAGCGCAAAAGGTGGCGGCGCGGGTGCAGGCGCAGCACCCCGGCGTGCGCTGGTGGTGCCCGCCATTGCCGCCCTCGCCGGCCGCAGCCATGGCGCTGGTGGTGCGGGGCACCCAAGACTGGCCGCGCGAGCGCATGGCGGTCATGGGTTCGTCGCTGGGCGGCTTTTACGCCCGCTGGCTGGCCCTGCAAACCGGCTGCGCCCGGACGGTGCTGCTCAATCCGGCCGTTTTCCCGGCACGCGACCTGCAGAAATACATCGGCGAGCAGACCGCCTGGCACGACCCGGCCGAGCGCTTTTTCTTCGAACCGGCCTTTGTGGACCAGCTGCGCGCCCAGGAAGCGGACATTGCCCGGCTGGGCGCCCTGCACCCGGCCACGCCGCCGCGCCAGTTCGCCATCGTGGCCCAGGGCGACGAGGTGCTGGACTGGCGCGAGATGCAGGCCTTCTGCGCCGGTGGCCAGGTGCGCCTGCTGCCGGGCAGCGACCACGCGATCAGCGATTTCGACCAGCACATCGACGACGTTTTCCGTTTTCTCGATCCGATCCGCTGACACCGGGAGGCCCGGCGGCGGGTCGTGTCTTGCACCCATGGGACAATCCCGCCCCATGCACATCCTGTTCGACGAAGCCGGCAAATTGATGACCGGCCGCCTCATGTCCGAAGCCGACAGCTCCCTGCAGGTGGAGCTCGATACGGGCAAGCGCGTGAAGGTCAAGCTGGCCAACACGCTGCTGCGTTTTGACAAACCCGCTCCCGCCCAGCTCATGCCTGCGGCCACCGCGCTGGCCGCCACCATGGAGCTGGCGCTGGCCTACGAATTTGCCCCCGAGGACGAGTTCGGCTTTGCCGATCTGGCGGCCGACTATTTCACCGACCCGCCCAGTGTGGAGCAGCAGGTGGCGGCGCTGATCTGCCTGCAGGGCGCGCCGCACTACTTCCGCCGCGCAGGCAAGGGCCGTTACAAAAAGGCCCCGGCCGAGATCGTGGCGCAGGCGCTGGCCGCCATCGAGAAGAAAAAACAGATCCAGGCGCAGATCGAGGCCTGGTCTGCCGAGCTGGTGGCGGGCAGCTGCCCGCAGCCGGTGCGGGCGCAGCTCTACAAGATCCTGTTCAAGCCCGACAAGAATGCGCCCGAATACAAAGCCGTGGTGGAGGCGGCGCGCAGCAGCCACCTCAACCCGCTGGCCCTGCTGGAAAAAGCGGGCGCCATCACCAGCGCCTACCAGTTCCACTGGCAGCGCTTCCTGTTTGACCAGTTCCCCAAAGGCACGGGTTTTCCGGCGCTGCAGGCCCCGGCCATCACCGACGAACTGCCGGTGGCGGCGGTGGCGGCGTTTTCCATCGACGATTCGCACACCACCGAGATCGACGACGCACTCTCGTTGCAGGGCCTGGGCAGCGGCACGGTCACGCTGGGCATCCACATCGCGGCGCCCGGCCTGGCCATCCGGCCCGACGACGCCCTGGACCAGGTGGCACGCCAGCGCCTGTCCACCGTCTACATGCCGGGCCACAAGATCACCATGCTGCCCGACGCGGTGGTGCAGCGCTACACGCTCGAAGCCGGGCGCGACTGCCCGGCGGTGTCGCTGTATGTGCGTCTGGACGAAGCGACGCTGGACATCCTGGACAGCCGCACCGCGCTAGAACGCGTGCCGATCGCGCACAACCTGCGCCACGACCAGCTCGACAGCGTGATCACCGAAGCCTGGCTGACCGGCGAAACGCCGGTGGACACGGCCAGCGCCGAGATCGCCGCCCTGCAACCGCAGCTGGCCTTCATGTTCCGGCTGGCCCAACACCTGAAAGCACAACGCGAGGTGGTGCGCGGCAAGCCCGAAACCTTCACCCGACCCGACTACACCTTCAAGCTGCAGGGCGTGGTGGGCGATGAGCCCGACGGCAGCGAAACGGTGGTGATCGGCACCCGCTCGCGTGGGGCACCGCTGGACTTGATGGTCGCCGAGGCCATGATCCTGGCCAACAGCCACTGGGGCCAGTGGCTGGCCGCCTGCGGCGTGCCCGGCATCTACCGCAGCCAGGCCAGCCTGGCGCCGGGCGTCAAAGTGCGCATGGGCACCAAAGCCGCGCCGCACGCGGGCATTGGCGTCAAGGCCTATGCCTGGAGCACCTCGCCCCTGCGCCGCTATGTGGACCTGGTCAACCAGTGGCAAATCATCGCCTGCGCGCGCCACGGCGCCACCGCCGCACTGGTAGCGCCGTTCAAGCCCAAAGACGCCAACCTGATGGCCGTCGTCAGCGCATTCGACGCCGCCTACACCGCCTACAACGGCTTCCAGAACGGCATGGAGCGCTTCTGGACGCTGCGCCACCTGCAGCAAGCCGGCATCACCGAACTGACGGCCACCCTGATCAAGGACAACCTGGTGCGCGCCGACACCCTGCCCCTGGTGCTGCCGGTGCTGGGCGCTGACGGCTTGCTGCGCGGCGCCCGGGTGCGGGTGCGCCTGGGGGCCGTCGACGAGATCGCCCTCGAAGTGACCGGCACCGTCATCGAGCGGCTGGACCTGCCGGTCGAGACCTTCAGCGAAGCCGCCGAGGGCGAAGACGACGACAGCCTGGCCGCACCGCTGTCGCTGGCCATTGACATCCACGAAACGCCCGCTGGCGGAGAAGCCCCGGCCAGCGCCTGATGGCCGGCGCACCCTCCCGGCAGCACGGATAATGCGCGGCGTGTCCAAGCTCCCCGGTTTCCTTGCCCGACTGTCCACCCTGCAATGGGCGCTGGGTGTGTCCTTGCTGGTGCATGCCGCACTGCTGACGGTGCGCTTTGTCGACCCCGAGGGCTTCAACCGCGTTTTCCAGGACACCCCGCTGGAGGTGATCCTGGTCAACGCCCGCGGCGACGAGCCGCCCGAGAAGGCCGCTGCCATTGCCCAGGCCAATATGGCGGGCGGCGGCGATGCGGCCCAGGGGCGCGCCACCTCGCCCTTGCCACCCACCCTGCAGGCGCGGGCGGGCGAGGCGGTCGAAGAGGAGGAAAAGCGCATCGAGGCGCTGAAAGAGCAGCAGAACCAGCTGCTGACCCAGGTGCGGCAGGCCCTGGCCACACTGCCAACGCCCGATCTGGAAGCGGTCAACCAGAATCCGGAGCTGATCGAGCGCGAGCGCCAGCGGCAGGCCCTGGCCAGAACGCTGGCCGAGATTGAAAAGCGCATCAACGAAGAAAATGCCCGGCCGAAGAAACGCTACATCAGCCCGGCCACGCGCGAGGCGGTGTATGCCGTTTACTACGACGACCTGCGGCGCAAAATCGAAGAGCGGGGCACCCTGAACTTTCCCGCGGCAGCGGGCCGCAAGCTCTATGGCGAGCTGACCATGGTCATCACCGTCAACCACACGGGCGTGGTGCTGGGCACCGAGGTGGTCGAATCCTCGGGCAACCGCACCCTGGACCGGCACGCCCAGGCCATTGTGCAGGGGCTGGGGTTTGGCCGATTCAGCGACGCCATGCGCCGCCAGGCCGACCAGATCGTGGTGGTCTCGCGCTTTCGCTTCACCCGTGAAGCCGGCCTGCAGACGCAGTTGAGCAGCAACTGAGGACGCTGGGGGCGCTGATGATCAAGTCCTTCGGTCGCTGGTGTGCCTGGGTGCTGCTCGCGGGCCTGGCCCTGCAGCTGTTCTTTGTCGGCCGCATCGCGCTGATGCTGGTGATCGACCCGCAGAGCACCGCCTTCATGCGGTCAGAAGCGTGGCGCATCGCCCAGGCCAGCCTGCACACCGACCAGACCTGGCGCTGGTCGGCCCAGTGGGTGGACTACGAACAGATCAGTCCCCACCTCAAGCGCGCGGTCATGGCGTCGGAAGATGCCGGCTTCACCGACCATGGCGGCGTGGACTGGGCGGCGATCGAGTCGGCCTGGCAGAAGAACGAAAAGCGCCAGGCGCAGGCCGAGAAGCGGGCCGAGCAGATCGAAAAACGCCTGGGCCACCAACCCGAGGCGGCCGAGGCGGCGCTGAAGAAGATCAAGCCGGCCAAGATCGTGGGCGGCTCCACCATCACCCAGCAACTGGCCAAAAATCTGCTGCTCTCGGGCGAGCGCAACCTGCTGCGCAAGGGGCAGGAGCTGGTGCTGTCGCTGACGCTGGAAGCCTTTCTGAGCAAGCGCCGCATCCTGGAGATCTACCTCAACAGCGTCGAGTGGGGCGAGGGCGTGTTTGGCGCCGAAGCCGCCGCCCAGCACTACTTCCGCAAGTCGGCCGCCCGCCTGACCCCCGCCGAGGCGGCGCGCCTGGCGGTCATGCTGCCCAGCCCCAAGTTTTTCGAGAAGCGGCAGAACTCGGCCTACCTCGCCCGCCGCACCGGTACCATCGTCGCCCGCATGGGCGACGTCAGTCCCCCATGACCCCAGACGCTGCGCCCCCCCTGCGTCGCTTCGCGCCTTCCCCCCTGAGGGGGGACGACACCGGCGGCCGGGCCAAGCCCGTTCCGCGGTGTCTCGCGATGGGTGAGCACCTGGCCTCCAGATAGGCGTGATCGCATGGACTGGCGCGCCAAAGCCATGAGCCTGCTCCTGCTGGGTTTCGTGCGCCTGCTCACCGGTGCGCAGGCGCGCTGGCACGGCTGCCCGCCCAAGGCCGAGCAGCGCATCTACTTTGCCAACCACCAGAGCCATGCCGATCTGGTGCTGATCTGGGCCGCGCTGCCCACCGAACTGCGCAGCATCACCCGGCCGATCGCCGCCCGCGACTACTGGACCACCTCGCGCTTCAAACGCTGGATCACCGGCGCGGTGTTCAACGCGGTCTACGTCGAACGCGAGCGCAAGGGCGATGAAGACCCGCTGGCGCCGCTGATGGCCGCGCTCGAAAGCGGGGATTCGCTGATCCTGTTCCCCGAGGGCACGCGCGGCCATGCCGAAGATCCGCAGCCCTTCAAGAGCGGCCTGTACAACCTGGCGCGGCAGTTTCCCGAGGTGATGCTGGTGCCGGCCTGGATCCACAACGTGCAGCGCGTGATGCCCAAGGGCGAGGTGGTGCCGGTGCCGGTGCTGTGTTCGGTCACCTTCGGGGAGCCGATCCGGCTCGGCCCCGACGAGCCGCGCGCCGACTTCCTGCAGCGGGCCCGCGCCGCGGTGATGGCACTGAGGGACCTGTGAGAAGTTTTCTGCGCGGCCTCAGCCCCGACCAGCAGGTGGGCCTGCTGTTTGCCCTGCTGTTCGGTGCGCTGCTGCTGGCCACGGTGGCGGGCGTGCTGCTGTCGCTGCGCGAGCGCACCCTAGGGGCCGGCGCGGACGGCGTGCGCAGCACCCGGCTGCAGGACGTTCAGACCCTGTTGCGCAACACCTGGCTCATGGCGCTGGTGTTCTGGGTCGGCTGGGCCGCGGGCGACGGTGTGGCCATTGTGCTCTTCGGTCTGGTGTCTTTCCTCGTGCTGCGGGAGTTCATCAGCCTCTCGCCCACCCGCCGTGGCGACCACCGCAGCCTGGTGCTGGCGTTCTTCGTGGTGTTGCCGGTGCAGTACGCGCTGGTCTGGACGCAGCATGTCGACCTCTTCACCGTCTTCATCCCGGTCTACGTGTTCCTGGCGCTTCCGGTGGTCAGCGCACTGGCCAATGATCCGCAGCGCTTCCTGGAGCGCCATGCCAAGCTGCAGTGGGGCATCATGGTGTGCGTCTACGGTCTGAGCCATGTGCCGGCGCTGTTGCTGCTGCCTTTCCCGCGTTTCGAGGGTCGGCTGGCCTTCCTGGTGTTTTTCCTGGTCGCGGTGGTGCAGACCTGCATGCTGGTGCAGCACCTGGTGGCCCGGCGGCTGAGCGCCCCCGTGGCGCCGGCGATCAGCGCGGGTTTTCACTGGCGCAGCTGGGGTGCCGGACTGCTGGCGGGCGGTCTGCTCGGCGGTTTGCTGGCCGGCATCACGCCGTTCAAGCCACTGCCGGCGCTGGCCATGGCGCTGGTGGCCTGCGCGGCCGGCTCGCTGGGGCATTTGGTCATGAAGGCCATCAAGCGCGACCGCGGTGTCACCCACTGGGGCAGCGCCGGCCGCTCGGTCACCGGCGCCACCGGCCTGCTCGACCGGGTGGACGCGCTGTGTTTTGCCGCCCCCGTGTTCTTCCACTCCGTCCGCTGGACGTTTGACCGATGAGAATCCTGGGCATCGACCCCGGCCTGCAAAGCACCGGCTTCGGCGTGGTCGATGCCGAGGGCGCCTCGCTTCACTATGTGGCCAGCGGCACCATCCAGACCAGTCCCAAAGACGGCACCCTGCTGCCCGAACGGCTGAAGGTGCTGTTCGACGGCATCGGCGAGGTGGTGCAGCGCTACCAGCCCGCCGTGGCGGCGTGCGAGATCGTGTTTGTCAACGTCAACCCGCAGGCCACGCTGCTGCTGGGGCAGGCGCGCGGCTGCTGTGTCACCGCGCTGGTGGCCAACAGCCTGCCAGTGGCCGAATACACCGCACTGCAACTGAAAAAAGCCGTGGCCGGCCATGGTCGGGCCGACAAGGCGCAGATGCAGGAAATGGTGCGGCGCCTGCTGCACCTGCCCGGCCTGCCCGGCAAGGACGCGGCCGATGCGCTGGGCCTGTGCATCACCCACGCCCAGGTGGCGCGCACGGCGGCGGCGATCAACAAGGTCAGTCCGCTGCAGGCGCGCACCCATGCGGCCTACAAAGGCGGCAGAAGCTATTAGTCATCACCCCCTGCGCCGCTGACGCGGCTGGCCCCTGCAAGGGGGACGGTGCCTGTGGCCCGGCACAGCCGGTTCCACGGCATCTCTGCAAAGGTCACTCTGGAAGGGTCACGGGCGCCGGTCGGTGCGCATCAAACGATGCGCTCCAGCACCAGCACGCCGAAGAAACCCAGGGCTGCGATCAGCGTCCATTGGAGGATCTTGATGCCCCAGGTGCGGTAACGCGGCTGCCCGGTGCCCACGTAGAACGCAAAACAGACCCCTGCGGCCAGCAGCAGGAAGAAGATGGTGAAACGGAACAGCAGCATGACGCCGCCCCGTCACCAGGCCGGCGCCAGCTGGGCAAAGCCGGCGGGGGCCTCGCGCTCGCGCTCGAAGCTCACGATCTCGTAGGCATCGGGCTGGGCCAGCAGGGTGCGCAGCAACTGGTTATTCAAAGCGTGCCCGCTGCGAAAAGCGCTGTAGGCCGCCAGCAGCGGGTGGCCCACGATGTACAGATCGCCGATGGCGTCGAGGATCTTGTGTTTGACAAATTCGTCGGCATAACGCAGGCCGTCGGCATTGAGGACCTTGACATCGTCCATGACGATGGCGTTGTCGAGGCCACCGCCCAGCGCCAGCCCGTGTGAACGCATCATTTCCACGTCGCGGGTGAAGCCGAAGGTGCGGGCGCGGGCGATGTCGCGCGCATAGCTGCCGCTGCCCATGTCGAAACTCACCCGCTGGCCGGTGGCGTTGACCGCCGGGTGGTCAAACTCGATTTCGAAACTCAAGCGGTAGCCATGGTACGGATCGAGCCGCGCCCATTTGAGGGTGCGGCCCTCGCCCTCTCGCACCTCCACCGGCTTTTTGATGCGGATGAAGCGCTTGGGTGCGTTCTGGGTGACGATGCCGGCGCTTTGCAACAGGTAAACGAAGGCAGCCGCAGACCCATCGAGGATGGGCACCTCCTCGGCGGTGATGTCAATGTACAGATTGTCCAGCCCCAGGCCGGCCGCAGCGCTCATCAGGTGTTCAATGGTGTGCACCTTGACCCCGCCCTGCGAAATGGTCGACGCGAGCCGGGTGTCGGTCACCGATTCGGCGCGCACCGGAATGTCCACCGGCTCCGGCAGGTCCACACGGCGAAAGACGATGCCCGTGTCCGGCGCGGCCGGCCGCAGCGTCAGCTCCACCCGCTGGCCACTGTGCAGACCGACGCCGACCGCCCGGGTCAGGGATTTGAGGGTGCGTTGAGCGAGCATGGTCCGATTTTAGGTGAGCAGGTGCTTTTGCGCTGATGGGCGAGCGGATGGCCTGGGCAGCCCTAGGAGTCTGCGCGGCAGAAGGCGTTGAAAGCGAAAACCGAAGGTTTCATCAAAACCGCCCCCAGCGAGGCCAGTTTTTGCCGGATTTGCAGCCCCATAGCCCGGCTATGGGGCAAAAAGACGGTGAAAACGAAGTTTCGATAAAAATGGACCGCTGCAGGCGGTTTGCAGCCAACGATTCTTCTGCCGCGCAGACTCCTAGGGCACCGTGAGCCCGCCCCGATGAACAGCGCGGCGTCAAAGCGGGCACCGAAGGGGGCTGCGGGCACCAAGGCCCGCCCCACGCCCCTTCCGGGTCATGAAGCCCCGGCGCGACACGGCACAACCCGCAGGACACGGGGCGGCGCCAAGGAGGCGGTTTTCAGTCCGCCTGCTTCCTCAAAAACGCGGGAATCTCGAAGTCGTCCATGCCGCCGGACGCCATGGCACCCACCCGGGCGGTGACCTGGCTGCGGTTGGTGCGCCAGACGCTGGGCACTTCCATGTCGGCATACGGCGGCTGGCCGCTGACCGGGCGTCCCGTGGCGCCCGGCCCGCCCACGGCGGTGTGCACCGTCGGCACGTTGTCGGTGCCGGTGCGCAGCACTTGCAGCGAAGGGGCGGTGCGGCGGGCGGCGTTCTGCCGCGACAGACCGGTCGCCACCACGGTCACCCGCATCTCCTCGCCCAGGCTGTCGTCGTAAGCGGCGCCGTAGATGACATGCGCGTCCGGCGCCGCGTAGGCCTGGATGGTCTTCATCGCCTCCTTCGATTCCTTGAGCTTGAGGCTCTCGCGCGAGGCCGTGACCAGCACCAGCACCCCCTTGGCGCCGGAGAGATCCACTCCCTCCAGCAAGGGGCAGGCCACGGCCTGCTCGGCCGCGATGCGGGCGCGGTCGGGGCCGCTGGCGGTGGCGGTACCCATCATGGCCTTGCCCGGCTCGCCCATCACGGTGCGCACGTCTTCAAAGTCGACGTTGACGTTGCCGTACTCGTTGATGATCTCGGCAATGCCGCCCACGGCATTCTTGAGCACATCATTGGCATGGGCAAAGGCCTGCTCCTGGGTGATGTCGTCACCCAGCACCTCCTGCAGCCGTTCGTTGAGCACCACGATCAGCGAGTCCACGTGGGCCTCGAGTTCGGCCAGCCCGGTGTCGGCATTGGTCATGCGGCGACCACCCTCCCAGTCAAAGGGCTTGGTGACCACGCCCACGGTGAGGATGCCCATCTCCTTGGCGATGCGGGCAATCACCGGGGCGGCGCCGGTGCCGGTGCCGCCGCCCATGCCGGCGGTGATGAACAGCATGTGCGCGCCGTCGATGGCGGTGCGGATTTCGTGGATCGCCATCTCTGCGGCATCACGACCCTTCTCGGGTTTGCTGCCCGCACCCAGACCGCTGTGACCGAGCTGGATCGTGCGGTGGGCCAGGCTGCGGGTGAGCGCCTGCGCGTCGGTGTTGGCAGAGATGAACTCCACGCCCTGCACCCGACAGGCCACCATGTGGTCAACGGCATTGCTGCCCCCGCCACCCACACCGATCACCTTGATCTGGGTGCCCTGGTTGAATCCTTCGATTTCAATGATGTCGATGTTCATGCTTCTCTCCTGCGTGTCGATGTTCATGCTTCGCTCCTGTGTGTCAATGTTCATGCTTCTCTCCTGTGTGTGCCCATGCGGGGGTTGGGCGGCTGAAAATTCCAAAACGGGGTGGGCCAGGCGCGACGGTGTCGGTTCATCAGAAAGTCCCCACAAACCAGTTTTTCATGCGTTCAAAAGCACCGCCGACCGAGCCGGCCTTCTGCGCCACCTTGTGGCCGCGCACCCGCGCCAGGCGTGCTTCTTCCAGCAGTCCCATGACGGTGGCGGCCCTGGGCTGCGACACCATGTCGGCCAGCGCACCGGCGTAGTGCGGCAGCCCGCGGCGCACGGGCTTGAGGAAAATGTCCTCCCCCAACTCAACCATGCCCGGCATGACGCAACTGCCGCCGGTGAGCACAACACCCGAGGACAGCACTTCCTCAAAGCCCGAATCGCGCACCACCTGTTGCACCAGGGCAAAAATCTCTTCCACCCGCGGCTCGATCACCCCGGCCAGCGCCTGGCGCCCCAGCATGCGCGGGCTGCGGTCGCCCAGGCCCGGCACTTCCACCTGCTGCTGCGGATCGGCCAGCAGCTGTTTGGCGCAACCACTCTCGACCTTGATGTCCTCGGCGTCCTTGGTCGGGGTGCGCAGCGCCATGGCGATGTCGCTGGTGATCAGGTCGCCGGCAATCGGGATGACCGCGGTGTGGCGGATGGCACCGCCGGCAAAAATGGCCACGTCGGTGGTACCGGCGCCGATGTCCACCAGCGCCACGCCCAGCTCCTTTTCGTCATCGGTCAGCACCGCCTGACTGGACGCCAGCGGATTGAGCATCAGCTGGTCCACCTCCAGCCCGCAACGGCGCACGCATTTGATGATGTTTTCCGCCGCGCTCTGGGCGCCGGTGACGATGTGCACCTTCGCCTCCAGCCGGATGCCGCTCATGCCGATCGGCTCCTTGACTTCCTGGTTGTCGATCACGAACTCCTGCGGCTCCACCAGCAGCAGGCGCTGGTCGGTGGAGATGTTGATCGCCTTGGCGGTCTCGATCACGCGGGCCACGTCGGTGGGCGTGACCTCGCGGTCTTTGATGGCCACCATGCCGCTGCTGTTGATGCCGCGGATGTGGCTGCCGGTGATGCCGGTGTAGACGCGGGCGATGCGGCAGTCGGCCATCAGCTCGGCCTCCTTGAGTGCCTGCTGGATGCTCTGCACCGTGGCGTCGATGTTGACCACCACGCCGCGCTTGAGGCCGTGGCTGGCCGAGACACCGAGCCCGGCGAGCTTGAGTTCACCATTGGCCTGCACCTCGGCGACCACCACCATGATCTTGGCGGTGCCGATGTCCAGTCCGACGACGAGGTCCTTGTATTCCTTGGCCATGATGTGTGCGGGGTTAGCGGGTGTTCGGTGGCTCGGTGGGGCCGCTGCCGATGAGGGTGCTCACGCCGCGCACGCGCAGCGCATAGCCGTTGGGGTAGCGCAGGTCGACCGACTCCAGGGCGCCCGGGTAGCGTGCGGTGAGCTGGCTGAGGGTGCCGGTCAGGCGCTGCACCCGTGCCAGCAGCTGCTCGGCGTCACCGCGGCCGAGTTCGATGCGGGCGCCGCCGTGCAGGTCGGCACGCCAGCTGCCGCGCTCGGTCAGCTGCAGCCGCACCAGACCCAGGTCCAGGCGCTGCAGCTCGTTCTCCATGCGCTGGAAAAGCGCCCACACCTGCGCCGACTGATGGTCGGGGCCGGCCAGCTCGGGCAGCTCCTGGCCCTCATCGGGATTGGCTTCGAAGACTTCGCCCAGACGGTTGACCAGCCGACCCGAACCGGACTCCCCCCACCAGGCCACCGCCTGGTGCTCCTCCAGGGTGACTTTCAGGCGGTTGGGAAACTCGCGCTGCACCACCGCCCGGCGCACCCACGGCACACCCTCGAACACCCGCTGCACCTGTTGCAGATCCAGAGTGAGGAAGTTGCCCGAGAGGGTGGACCTCATGTGGGTGGCCAAATGGGCGCGAAAGGTGACCGCGTTCTGGTGCGTCACATCGCCCTGCACGGTGATGGCGCGCACCGCCCACACCGGGTGGCGCAGCAACCACAGGGCTGCCGCCGCCACGCACAGGACGACCAGCAACACGACCAGGGCATGGGTAGCCCAGGTCATGAGTCTGATGTCCAGGGGGCGTTCGGCGCGTTCCATGGTCAGCGGATTCAGTGGTTCTGCGCCGGGGGGTTGTCCAGCGCCGTGCTGGCCAGCACCTGCAGGCACAGGTCTTCGTACGACAGACCGGTCGCGCGGGCCGACATCGGCACCAACGAGTGGCCGGTCATGCCCGGCGAGGTGTTGATCTCCAGCAAATAGGGCTGGCGGCTCGTGGCGTCGATCATCACGTCCGCCCGCGCCCAGCCGCGGCAGTCCAGGGTCTTGAAGGCCTTGAGCACCAGCGCCTGGATGGCTGCTTCTTCGCCAGCGGGCAGGCCGCAGGGCACGAGGTACTGCGTGTCGTCGGTGAAATACTTGTTCTGGTAGTCGTAGTTGCCACCGGGCGCCACGATGCGGATGACCGGCAGCGCGCAGGCGGCGTCGCCCGTGCCCAGCACCGGACAGGTGACTTCGTCGCCAGCGATGAACTGCTCGCACATCACCATCGGGTCCTGCCGGGCCGCCAGTTCGTAGGCCGCCTCGCACTGCTCGATGGACGTGACCTTGGTCAGGCCGATGGTGGAGCCCTCGCGCACCGGCTTGACGATCATCGGTGAGCCCAGCGCCTCGAAGGCGGCGCGGGTTTGCGCGCCGCTGTGCACCTGGCGCCAGGCCGGCGTGGGCAGGCCTTCGGCCAGCCAGATGCGCTTGGTCATCAGTTTGTCCATGGCCACGGCCGACGCCATCACGCCCGGGCCGGTGTACGGGATGCCCAACAACTCCAGCGCGCCCTGTACCGTGCCGTCTTCACCAAACCGCCCGTGCAGCGCGATGAAGGCACGGTCAAAACCCTCTCGCCGCAGGTCCGACAGGTCCCGCTCGGCGGGGTCAAAAGCGTGGGCATTTACCCCGCGCGACCGCAGCGCCGCCAGCACCCCGTTACCGGACATGAGCGAAACCTCGCGTTCGGCGGACCGCCCGCCCAGCAGCACGGCCACCTTGCCCAGGGCCTTCACATCAATGGCATTGACAATGCTTGGCACGTTCACTCCTTCGCCTTGGTCGACCGCTCGACCACCTGCCCAGCCACGGCGCCTATCGAACCGGCGCCCATGCAGAGCACCACATCGCCATCGCGCGCGTTGTCCAGCACCGCCTGCGGCATGTCGGCAATGTCGTCGACGAACACCGGCTCCACCTTGCCCGCCACACGCAGCGCCCGCGCCAGCGAGCGCCCGTCGGCCGCCACGATGGGCGCCTCGCCGGCGGGGTACACCTCGGCCAGCAGCACCGCATCGGCCTGGCCCATGACCTTGACGAAATCCTCGAAACAGTCGCGGGTGCGGCTGTAGCGGTGCGGCTGGAAGGCCAACACCAGCCGCCGCCCCGGGAAGGCGCCGCGCGCGGCCGCCAGCGTGGCCGCCATTTCCACCGGGTGGTGGCCGTAGTCGTCCACCAGGGTGGCATGGCCGCCAGCGGGCAAGGCCGCTTCGCCATGGCGCTGAAAACGCCGGCCCACGCCCCTGAAGTCGGCCAGGGCCTGCAGCACGGCGGCGTCGGGCACGCCGATCTCGACCGCAATGCCGATGGCCGCCAGCGCATTGAGCACGTTGTGCTGGCCCGGCAGGTTGAGCACCACGTCCAGGTCGGGCAGCACCAAACCGTTGCGGCGCTGCACGGTGAAGTGCATCTGGCCGCCCACCGCGCGCACGTTGACTGCGCGGATCTGCGCGTCTTCGCTCAAGCCGTAGCTGGTGATGGGGCGGGCAATCTGGGGCAGCAGTCCGCGAATCGCCGGGTCGTCCACGCAGACGACGGCAGCACCGTAAAACGGCATCTTGTGCAGGAAGTCGACAAAGGCGGCCTTGAGGCGGCCAAAGTCGTGCCCGTAGGTTTCCATGTGGTCGGCGTCGATGTTGGTGACCACCGAGAGCACCGGCAACAGGTTCAGGAAAGACGCGTCGGACTCGTCGGCCTCGACCACGATGTAGTCGCCCGAGCCGAGCTGTGCATGGGTACCGGCGCTGTTGAGGCGCCCGCCGATGACGAAGGTCGGGTCCAGGTGCGCGGCGGCCAGCACGCTGGCCACCAGGCTGGTGGTGGTGGTCTTGCCATGGGTGCCGGCAATGGCAATGCCTTTTTTCATCCGCATCAGCTCGGCCAGCATCACCGCGCGCGGCACCACCGGCACCAGGCGGGCGCGGGCCGCCACCACCTCCGGGTTGTCCGGCTTGACCGCTGTGGAGGTGACGATCGCGTCGGCACCGGCAATGAAGGCCGCATCGTGCCCCCGGTGCACCGTGGCACCCATTCGCGCCAGCCGCTCGGTGGCCGCGTTGGCGCCCAGGTCGCTGCCCGAGACGGTGTAGCCCAGGTTGAGCAGCACCTCGGCAATGCCGCTCATGCCCGAGCCCCCGATGCCGACGAAATGGATATGGCGAATGGCATGTTTCATGCTCGGGTCACCTTCGCGAGTTGCTCGCAGGCGGTCACCACGGCCGCCACAGCGTCGGTTTTCTTCATGTTCTGGGCCTTCATGGCCATCTCCATCAACGGCTCACGCTGCAGGTTTTGCAGGCGCTGCGCCAGCGCGGCCGGCGTGAACTCGGGTTGCGGCACCAGCCAGGCACCGCCCGCATCCATCAGGAAGCGGGCGTTGGTGGTCTGGTGGTCGTCGACCGCATGGGGAAAAGGCACGAACAGGGCGGCGGCACCCACGGCGGCGATCTCGGTCACCGTGCTGGCACCGGCGCGGCCGATGACCAGATCGGCATCGGCAAAAGCCTGGGCGGTGTCGTCGATGAACGGCGTGAGGGTGGCCTCGACGCCCGCCGCCGCGTAGTTCGCGCGCAGGGCGTCGATTTGCTTCTCGCCGCTTTGGTGGATGACCGTCGGGCGCTGGTCCGCCGGGATCAGCGCCAGGGCCTGCGGCACGGTGTCGTTCAGGGCCTTGGCGCCCAGGCTGCCGCCCACCACCAGCAGGCGCAGTGGGCCGCTGCGTCCGGCAAAACGCTGGGCCGGTGCCGGCTGGCGCAGAAACTCGGCGCGCAGCGGGTTGCCCACCCACACGGCCTTCTTGAACACGCCGGGGAAGGCGGTGAACACCCGGTCGGCAATGCCGGCGAGCACCTTGTTGGCCAGGCCGGCCACCGAGTTCTGTTCGTGCAACACCAGCGGCTTGCCCAGCAGGGTGCCCATCATCCCGCCCGGGAAGGTGATGTAGCCGCCCAGGCCGACCAGCACGTCGGGCTGCACCCGGCGCACCACGCCCAGGGCCTGCCAGAAGGCCTTGAGCAGGCGCAGGGGCAGGAACACGATGGTCTTCACCCCCTTGCCGCGCACACCGCCGAAGTCGATGGTCTCCAGCGCAAAGCCGCGCGGCGGCACCAGCCGGCTTTCCATGCTGCCCGGCGCGCCCAGCCAGTGCACCCGCCAGCCGCGCTCGCGCAGGGCCTCGGCCACGGCCAGGCCAGGGAAGATGTGGCCGCCAGTGCCGCCGGCCATGATGAGGGCGCAGGGAGCCTTGCTCATGACCGTCCACCTTTCATGAGCGATGCGTGCCGCATCGGCAGCCGCTGCGCGTCTGCCTGTCGGTTTTGAATAAACCGCCCGCTCGTCATGACCGTCCACCTTTCATGAGCGATGCGTACCGCATCGGCAGCCGCTGCGCGCCTGCCTGTCGGTTTTGAATAAACCGCCCG